>Ga0207416_1000866_pt1 | contig 46228 bp, 53 predicted proteins | sample PaiPotPPM11metaG_FD_184107 | JGI IMG/M metagenome (GOLD analysis project Ga0207416, IMG submission 184107) | Iron sulfur acid spring bacterial and archeal communities from Banff, Canada, to study Microbial Dark Matter (Phase II) - Paint Pots PPM... ...
GAGCACATCGATGCTTTCATCGCAGCATACAACGAGACAGCCGAGCCATTCGCCTGGACCAAGAAAAAGGTCTATCAACGGCGCTTCAAAAATCGCCGTATCACCCAACTTTGATTCCGGGTACTAGTTCCGTCCCAGGAAGCGCGTGAACTGGAGCTGAGCGGTGGCGTTCGGTCGCGACCGCAAGAGCCGTGGTGGAACGCCGGCAGGCGAGCGCGCCCGAGAGCGGAAGGGCGGCGCAAGCCGCCTTATCCGTGGCGCGACCCGCGCGCCGCTTGCGTGCGGGACATGAAACATTGCGACTGCCGGCGTTCCGCTTCCTTTCTTTTATTTGTTTTGTAGCCCGGATGAAACGAAGTGAAATCCGGGATGGGCTTAGAGGCTTCTCGATCGTACCCGCATGTCGCTCCGCTCATGCGGGCTACGGACGAGAAGCTGCGGCGTTCTTGATATCGCTGTTTGACAACACTCGCGCGCACATGCGCGGCGCGAGAACGAGGAGTTTTTAACCCTCCCCCGCTTGCGGGGGAGGGTAGGGAGAGGGCCCGTGGCCGAAACGCTTGCGCATGCGTCAAACACTTCCCCCCTCTGGCGTCGCTTCGCTCGCCCCCTCCCCCACTTTCGTGGGAGAGGAAAGAGAATCACTCCCCCAGCGCCCCCTTCAGCGGGCGGTGACAGGCGAGGATCATCAGGCCGGCGCAGGCCGCGATGGTCGCGATCATCAGGAAAAATTCCGGCTTCGCCATCCGGCTCCAATAGCTGCCGAGAAAGCCGGCGAGGAAGCCGCCGGTGAAGCTCGTCGCCAGCCAAATCCCCATCATCAACGAGAGCAGGCGCGCCGGCGCGACCTTGGTCACGAGCGACAGCCCGACCGGCGACAGATAGAGTTCGCCGAGCGTGGTGATTGCGATCGAACCGAGAAGCCAGAGCCAGCTCGCCTGGCCGGCGCCGGCGTAAAAGGCGGCAAAGCCCAATATCAGATTGGCCGCGGTGACGCCAAAACAGCCGAGCGCCATCTTGGTGACGGTGGACGGCTCGCTGCCGCGCGTAGCCTGCCGCGCCCACAGCGCGACGACGAACGGCGTAAACGCGAAGATCATGAACGGATTGAAGGCGAGAAACCAGGTCGTCGGAATCCGCGCGGCCAATCCGAATAGATCGATCGCGCGGTCGACATTGGTGTCGATCCACAGGATCGTGGTGTTGCCCATTTGCTCGTAACACGCCCAGAACAATGTGTTGGGCACGAACAGCACGAGCAACGCCAGGATGGCGCGTCGTTCGTTGCGACCGAGCGCACGACGCTCGACATGCGCGGCCTTGCCCCCTCCCTTCCCTCCCCCGCAAGCGGGGGAGGGTACGGGGCACCCCGCGACGCTCGCGTCGCGGGGACCCCCGGTGGGGGTCTGCGGCAAGTGCGGCAACGCGTATAAATAAATCGAAAGTCCGATCAGCATGCCGACGCCGGCGGCGGCAAAGCCGTAGCGCCAGCCTGCCTCCTCGCCGAGCGTGCCGCAGATCAGCGGCGCCAGGAACGCGCCGACATTGATGCCGACGTAGAAAATTGAATAGGCGCGGTCGCGGCGACGGTCGCCGGGCGGGTAAAGGCCGCCGACCTGGGTCGAGATGTTCGGCTTGAAGCAGCCGGAGCCGAGGATCAGCGCCAACAGCGCGAACAGAAAAAGCTGCTCCACCGCCATCATGAAATGGCCGATCGCCATCAGCACCGCGCCGACGACGACGGTGCGGCGCTGGCCGAGCGCGCGGTCGGCCAGGAGCCCGCCGAAGATCGGCGTGAAATAGACGAGCCCGGTGTAAAGCCCCCAAATCTGCGACGACAGCGGCTGCACGTCGAGCGGGCCGAAGACGCTTTCGAGCGCGCGCTTGAGCGCGAGCAGTCCGACGACATGGCCGGAATGATCCGCCAGCAGCAGATATTTCGTCATGTAAAGGACGAGCAGCGAGCGCATGCCGTAATAGGAGAAGCGCTCCCACATCTCGGTCGTGAACAGGAAAGTGAGCCCGCGCGGATGGCCGAACAGGTCGGCCGTTTCGCCGGTCTGACCGACAACGGTCTCGGCGCTGCGCTCGGCCACGTTCATGCACCCATGCAGTGTCATGCCCCGCGCATGCGGGGCATCCAGTAAGCGCGGGCGGGACTTGAATCTTCCTCAGTCCCCAGCGATTACTGGATCATCCGCTTTCGCGGATGATGACAATAAAAGCGCTTCGGCGCTACGGAGTAACTGCATGCCCGCCACTTTTCCCGAAGAAGCCAAAAACTTCCGTCTCATCGGCCACGATGCCTCGGCCGCCTGGGGCGGCGGCAGCCTGGTTCAGATCCACAAGGGCCACGCTTATGTCGGCGCGGTCGGCGGCTCGAGTTATAACGGCCCGGAGGGCTTTACCGTGCACGACGTGCGCGATCCCAAGAAGCCGCACAAGGTCGGGGAATTCCGCGCGCCGCCCGGCATTCATTGCCACAAGCTGCGCATCGTCGGCGACGATCTGCTCTACGTCAATTCGGAGCGGCTTGCCGGCGACAAAGGCAAGAACGCGCGCGCCGGCTTTTTCATCTTCGATATTTCGACGCCGTCGGCGCCGAAGCCGATCGGCTTCTACGACATGCCGGGCTCCGGCCCGCATCGCTTCGGCGTCGATCTCAAGCGCAAGCTCGCCTTCATGCCCAACGACGCGCCGGGCTGGACCAAGCGCGTGATCTGGACGCTGGATATTTCGGATCCCCTCAAGCCGGAAGTGGTCAGCATCTGGGGCTTGCCGTGGATGAAAACCGACGACGGTGAAATCGGCAACGATCCACATCCGGCCGAGGAAGCCACCACGCTGCACGGTCCGCCGACGATCCGCGGCAACCGCATGTATTGCGCCTGGTGGGGCGGCGGCATGGCGATCATCGACTGCACCGATCTGCGCGCCATGAAGCTTCTCGGCCACGTCAAATGGTCGCCGCCGTTTCCCGGATCGACCCATACCTGCTGGCCGATCGGCGACCGGCCGTATCTTGTCGTCACCGACGAGGCGCGCGCCAAGCAGAAATACTGGGACGCCCAATTCATGTGGATCGTCGACGCGCGCGACGAGACCAATCCGCTGCCGGTCGCGACATTCATGCCCGAGCGCGAGAAATATTACGACCGCCCCGGCCGCTTCGGCGCGCACAATATCCTGGAGAACCTGCCCGCCGAGGGTCCGTGGCAGGACGTCGTGTTCCTCACTTATTTCAATGCCGGCTTACGCGCAGTCAACGTCAGCGATCCGCTGCACCCGAAAGAAGTCGGCCATTACGTGCCGGAAACGCCCGAAGGCGCGCCCGGCATCCAGTCCAACGACATCGGCGCCGACGGCGACGGCCGGCTTTATCTGATCGACCGCTGGGGCCAGGGCATGCACATTCTGGAATATACGGGATGATGCGGTACACACCCGACCTGTCATGCTCCGCGAAGGCGGAGCATCCAGTAATCGCAAGCAGTGCAATGTGAATGATGGTCGCTGATTACTGGATCATCCGCTTTCGCGGATGATGACAGCTACGTGTGCTTTTCCGCGGCGTGCCAATTCGGCTCATCCGGCGGCTCTTGCGGCGCAAAGCCGAACGTCTTCTCGAACCGCCTGGCGTAGTCCGGCCACACTTGCGGATTGATGATGCGGGCGACTTCCTTGCCGTCGAGCGCGTCGAGCATCTGCTCGGCGGCGATCTGCCCCATCTTGATGCGTGCCTCTTTGGTCACGCCCGCCATGTGCGGGGTCACCATCACGTTGTCGTATTTCATCAGCGGGTGGCTGGCCGGCGGCGGTTCCTTGTCCCACACGTCGAGCCCGGCGCCGGCGATTTTCCTGTCGCGCAGCGTCCGTTCCAGCGCCTCCTCGTCATGAATTGAGCCGCGCGCCGTGGTGATGAAATAGGCCTCGGGCTTCATCAACGCGAACTCGCGCGCGCCAATGAGCTTGCGCGATTGCGGCGTCAGCGGACAATTGATCGAGACGAAATCGGAGCGCTTTAACAGCTCGTCCAATTCGACCTTTTCCGCGCCGCGCGCCTTCGCCGTCTCGGCGCTGAGGTAGGGATCGTAGGCCAGCACCTTCATCTTGAACAGAATGCCTGCAAGCTCGGCGATCCGCCGTCCGACGCTGCCGAGGCCGACGATGCCGATGGTTCGCCCGAATGCTTCGCCGCCGGTATAGTCGTTGCGGTTCTTGATCGTGCCGGCGCGCAGCGCGCGATCGGACTCGCCGACGCGCTTGACCAGGCACAGCATCATGCCGATGACGTGCTCGGCGACCGCTTCGGCATTGCCGCCGGATTGATTGACCACCAGCACGCCGCGCCCGGTGCAGGCATTGACGTCGACGGTGTCGTAGCCGGCGCCGTTGGTCGACACGATCAAGAGGCTCGGCGTCCTGCTCAGGAGATCGGCGCGCGCGTGGTAGTGCGGCGCCAATTCGTCGCGCGCGGAGCTCATCTGATAGGCATGCGCCGCAGCGAGGATCTGCGACGCGGCCTCGTCCGGACTCTTTTGCTCGAGCATATCGAGGCGCACATCGCCGCGCTTGCCGAGCATCTCGCCAAAACCGATCGGCCGGTGCGGCTGGACACAGAATACGCGTTTATTGTTGACCCCATTACTCATCGATTTCCATCCCCGTTCCGCTCAAGTCTGCATGAGGCTCGAAGCCTAGCGCGGTGGAGCTTCCGCGTACAAGGTCAGGTGGTATATCGTGAGCTGGCCAAGAAGCCTCAAAGGAGCGATCCAATGGCGAAAAAACATTCGGATAGCGTTTACCGGATTGTCGATGTTGTCGGCGTCAGCGAAAAGTCATGGGAGGACGCCGGCCGGCGCGCCGTGGAAACCGCCGCCGGTTCGCTGCGCGATCTGCGCGTCGCCGAAGTCACCAAGATGGACATGCGGGTGGAAGACGGAAAGGTCATGGCATTTCGCACCCGCGTCGCGCTGTCGTTTAAATACGAGGCCTGATCCGGGCAGCCGGCCCGCCGCGTCATTCGCGCGGCACGGTGAGCGCCGCGAGCCGTGAAACGTCCTCGATCTTATCCAGGCTCCAGATCGCGTCGATCAGCGGCGCGATATCGTGACCCGGATTCCAGTCCGCGGCCGCCGCGCGCAATTTGTCTTCGAGGTCTTGGTCGCTCATCGGATTTAAGTCGCTGCCGCGCGCCGCGGTCTGTGCAAGCTTGTGGCGCTTGCCGTCCGCGGTCGTGATCTCCACCGCGGCAGCGACGGTGGCGAAGCTCGGATCGCGCGCCACTTCGACCTTGCCGCGCAGCGCCGCGACCGCCGGATCGTTCACGCAAGCCGCGGCAAACTGTGCGACGCCGGCCTTGCCGGTGACCAAAGCGGCAGCGACCGCGTGCTGCACGCTGACCTGCGATTGGGCGCTGGTCGAAATATTGGGGCGGTCGGCGCGAACGCCAAGCAGCGGATTGCCGGTGACCTTGACCTTCGCGACGACGGAGCCGGGGTTGTCGCGCCGCCAATCCAGCACGCAATCGAGCGCCGGATGCAGCACAAAGCCGCACGGATAGGGTTTGTAGGACGTCTTCATGATCTGCCAAGTCTCGCCGAGACCGTCGGTAAGCGACGACAGGTCCGGCGTTTCATTGAGCGCGTTATAATAGCCCTGCGTGCCGGCGAGCGGCTCGGCGGGACCGGCGAAATTCTTCGCCGCCAACAGCGCCGACAGCAAGCCGTTGCGCGCGGAGTTGCCGACGCCGGCGCTTTTTGCCGCCGTGCCGAGGCACTCGCACAGTCCGGCCGCCTGCGTCGCCGCCGCGCCGAGCGCCCACACCATCTGCTCGGGGCTGAGCGCCAAAAGCCTGCCGCTGCCGGCTGCCGCGCCGAACACGCCGCAGGTTGCGGTGATGTGCCAGCCTCTGTTGTAGTGGCTTGGCGACATGGCGAGCCCGATACGGCATTCGACCTCCTGGCCGAGCACGAAAGCCAGAAGCAGATCGCGGCCGCCGACGCGCTGCAGATCGGCAAGCGCCAAAAGCGCCGGCGCCAACGGCGCGGTCGGATGGATCGCCGTCGGCACGTGGGTATCGCAGAAGTCGAGCACATTGGCGCCCGCGGCATTGAGGAACGCCGCATTGAGCGCGTCGATGCGTTCGCGCCGGCCGATCAGGGTCGCCTGCCGGCCGCCGGAGAATGCGGACAGCGAAGCAAGCGCAATTTCGAACGTTTCATTGCGGCAGCCAGTGAGCGCCACGGCGAAAAAGTTCATCAGCGACCGCTTGGCCTGATGCGCGACTTGCGGAGGCAGATCGCTCCACCGTGTCTCCACCGCCAGCCGAGCCAAGCGCTCGGTTACGCCGGGAGTGTTCGGCACGGTTGCGCGGCGCGACCGGCCGGCGCGCCCTACTCCGCCGCCAGCGCCGCGCCGTCGCGGCCGGCGCGAACGAGGCGCCCCGGCAGCGCGCCGGTATGCTCGCCGCGCTCAAAAATCGGCTCGCCGGCGACCAGCGTCGCCTCGTAGCCCGTCACGCGCTGCACGAAACGCCGGCCGCCGGCCGGCATGTCATGGACGAGCTCCGGCTTCTGCACCTGCAGGCGATCGAAATCGATCAGGTTGACGTCGGCGCGCAGGCCCGGCGCGAGACGGCCGCGATCGGTGAGGCCGAAGAAATCCGCGGTCTCGCTGGTTTGGCGCTTGACCAGATGCTCGAGCGGCAGCCGCGGACCGCGGCTCCTGTCGCGGCCCCAATGCATCAGCATGAAGGTCGGCACGCCGGCATCGACGATAGAGGTGCAATGCGCGCCGCCGTCGCTCAAGCCAAGCAGGCAGGCCGGATCGTTGAGCATTTCGAAAATCGGCGCGTGATCGCCGGCGACGTAATTGACCACCGGGAAATAGAGGTATTGGCCATCGGCGCCGGTGATGTAGTCGTAGGCGACCTCGTCGGGCGGCCGGCCGGTGCGCGCGGCGATGGCGGCGACGCTCTTCTCCGGCGCCGGCTCGTAATCCGGCGGATTGCCCATGGTGTAGAAGCGATCCCATTTCCTGGTGACCGCCTGGCGGAATTGCGCGAGCTTGGCGACGTCGGCTTCCGACGGCGCCTCGGCGAGAATTTTTCGCCGCAGCTCCGGATCGCGCAGCCGCCGGCGCTGTTCGTCGATCGGCAGACTTTCAAGTGCCTTGTAGCTCGGCCGCACCGTGAACGGATTGAGCGCGGTGCCGATGCCCATCATGACGCCGATCGGGCGGCCGGCGATTTGCGCGGTGAACGACAAGCCTTCGGCGCGCGCCGCGTGCGTGGCCTTGAGCAGCCGCCGCCAGCGCTGCGGATCCTCGTAGCGGTCGGTGAGCAGGAACCAGATCGGGCGGCCGGTCTGCCGCGCCAGCCTGGTCATCCAGGCGAGCTCGTAATCCTCGTCGTCGAAATCCGAGTTCATGCCGAAGGCGCCGGCACCGACTGCGCCCAGCGCCGAGCCGATGCCGACCAGCTCGTCGGCATTCGCGTCGCGCGAGGCCACCAGCTCGCCGTCCGGCGTCTTGTGCGAATCGGTGCGCGAGGTGGTGAAGCCGAAGGCGCCGGATTGCAGCGCCTCGACGGTCAGGCGGCGCATTTCGGCGATGTCGTCCGGCGTGGCGGGTTCGCGGCGTACCGCGCGGTCGCCCATGACATAGACCCGCAGCGGCAGATGCGCGGCCTGCGCGGCGATATCGATGGCGCGCTCGCGGCGCTCCAGCGCGTCCATGAATTCGGGAAAGCTTTCCCACTCCCAGGTCAGGCCGGCGGCCAGCACCGGATTGGGAATCTCCTCGACGCCCTCCATCAGATCCATCAGCGCGCCGCGATGCTGTTTCTTCACCGGCGCAAAACCGACGCCGCAATTGCCGAACATCACCGTGGTGACGCCGTGCCAGCACGACGGCGCCAACAGCGGGTCCCACATCGCCTGGCCGTCATAATGGGTGTGCACGTCGACCCAACCGGGCGTGACCAAGAGCCCGTTGGCGTCGATGTCGCGCCGGGCCGGCCCCTGTTTGCCGCCGACCGCGGCGATGCGGCCGCCGGAAATGGCGACGTCGCCGGTGACCGCCGCCTTGCCGGCGCCATCGACGATGGTGCCGCCGCGAATGACGATGTCGTGCATGGGAGCTACTCCTCGCCTAAGACTTTATATGCTCGACTTTCGCGCATGATGCACCCGCACGGTGGGTCGCGCAATGTGCCGTTAACCCATCATTCACCATAAGCCACTATCGAGCGAACAGGGGCGGACGTCACGGAGAACGCGCATGCACAAGACACTTCTTACGGCGCTCGCTACGGCAACGGTTTTCTCGGCAGGAATGCTCGCCACCGGCGTCGCGGCGATGCCCGCTGCGCCGACCGCGGCGCCGGGTGTGGCAACCGCGGCTCGCGTCCGCGAAGCGGCCGTCGTCTGTGGCGGCAACGGTTGCGCTCCGGTCCACACCAAGTCGCAAAAGCGACGCAAGTTTAAGTCGATGGAATACACTAAGCCGCTTTGACGAACCGCCCTATTCTCTCCCGCCGCATGGCCTGACCTCGTTTCGCGCATGGTATTCGATAGACGGTCCTTTCAGGATCCGGCGCCGGAGGAGGATGTTTGTTTGCTGGCCGAGCTCGTTCGCAGCAAGACATTTTTATTGCAAGTGTCGCCCGTCTAACTCATTGAATCTGAGGCCCTAATACGCCAACTCAAGCGGCCGATCCCGCATCATGCGGGCCTCAGGTGCCGCCGTGACGCCTATTCCAAACCTCGTGATTTTCGCCGGGCTCCTGATCGGCCTCGTCTTCGGCGCCGTCGGTCTGCTCAGCGGCTTTTGCCTGACCAGCGGCCTGCGCAATTGGTGGACGCAGGGCGATGGCCGCTTGGTGCGCAGCTTTGCGCTGGCGCTCGCCGTCGCGATTGCCGGTACGCAGTTCCTGGCCGCGCGCGGCTACGTCGACCTCAGCCAATCGATCTACCTGCAGCCGGCGTTCTCGGCGCCGCTGATGCTGTTCGGCGGCCTGTTGTTCGGCTACGGCATGGTGGCGGCGAATGCCTGCGCGTCCCGCGCCTTGGTGTTGCTCGGACGCGGCAATCTGCGCTCGCTGGTCGTCGTCGCCACGGTCGGCGTGACCGCGGAGATAACCCTGAAGGGCCTGCTCGCGCCATTACGCATCGTTACCCTGCATTGGTCGCAAACGACGCTGCATGATATTTCGGTGCCGGCCTTGATTTCCGCCTGGGGGCCGAGCGATTCAGCGGCGCGCTTCCTCGCCGTCGCATTGGCCGGCGGCGGGCTGTCGGCGTTCGCATTGGCCCATGCGCCGTTCCGGCGCTCGCCCGGGCAAATCGCGGCGGCGGTGACGATCGGGCTTTTGATCCCGGCCGGCTGGCTCGCCACCGGCACTCTCGGCGCCGATCCGTTCAATCCGGTGCCGGTGGCGTCGATGACTTTCGTCGCCCCGCTCGCCGATACGCTGCAATACGCGATGTTGTCGACGGGATCGACGCTGAACTTCGGCATCGTCGTGGTGGCCGGCGTGCTCATTGGCAGCTTTGCCACCGCAGTTGCAACGCGACGTTTTGAGCTGGAAGGCTATAGCTCGACGCGCCACATGCTGCGTTCGATCTGCGGCGCAGCGCTGATGGGCTGCGGCGGCGCCTTGGATTATGGCTGCTCGATCGGCCAAGGTCTGACCGGTCTCTCCACTTTGGCGGTGCCGTCGATCTTGGCCGCGACCGGCATCTTGCTCGGCGCCGCGGCGGCGTTGCGCAGCCCGGTGCGCATTACGGCATTGGCGGCGGCGTAAGAGCCGCACAAGAAAACTACGCCGCCACGCCAGTGCGCGCGTCCTGCAATACCATATCCGCACCCTTCTCGCCGATCATCACCGCGGCGGCATTGGTGTTGCCGGAGACCACCGTCGGCATGATGGAAGCGTCGATCACGCGCAGGCCATCGACGCCGCGCACCCGCAAGCGCTCGTCGACTACGGCGTCGGCATCGGATCCCATGCGGCAGGTCGAGGTCGGGTGATAGACCGTGGTCCCGGTGTCGCGCGCAAATGCCAGGAGATCGGCGTCGCTGGCGCAGCGTTCGCCGGGCGCGCGTTCCTCGGCGATATATTTTTGCATCACCGGCTGATTCATGACGCGGCGAAGGAGCTTCATGCCGTCAACGACGCAGTCGCAATCGGCGCGGGCTGAGAGGTAGCACGGCTGGATCGCCGGCGGCGCGCTCGGATCGCTCGATTTAATGCGGACGAAGCCGCGGCTTTCCGGCCGCAATTGGCAGACCGAGGCCATGAAGCCCGGGAACGGATGCAGCACAGCGCCGGCGGCGTCGGCGGAAAAGATCAGAAAGTGGAATTGCACGTCCGGCGTCGCCAATTCCGGCCGGGTGCGCAAGAACGCTCCGGCATAGCCGGCGCCGATGGTGAGCAACCCCTTGCGCGACAAGAGATAGCGCAAGCCCGCGGCGTAGCGGTGGCGCCAGTGATTGATCACGTCGTTCATGGTGATCGGTTCGGTGCAGCGGTACAGCATGCGGATCTGCAGATGATCCTGCAGATCGGCGCCGACGCCCGGCATGTCGGCGACGATGTCAACGCCCAATTCGCGCAAGAGTTTGGCCGGCCCGAGCCCGGACAATTGCAGAAGCTGCGGGGAATTGAACGCGCCGCCGGAGACGACGACCCCGCCGCCGGCATAGGCCGTGTGCGTCGCCTCGCCCTGCCGGTACTCGACGCCGACGGCGCGGCGGCCGGCAAACACAATACGCGTGGCGAGCGCATTGGGCACGACCGCGAGATTGGGCCGGCGCCGCGCCTCTTTCAGATAGCCGACCGCGGTCGACCAGCGCCGCCCGTTTCTCGCGGTCAACTGGAAGTATCCCGCGCCCTCTTGGGTCGGACCGTTGAAGTCATCGTTGCGTGGAAAACCGGATTGCTGCACCGCTTCGATGAACGCTTCGCACAGCGGGTGCGGCTCGCATACGTCGGAAACCTTCAGATGCCCACCAACACCATGCAGCGCGTCGACGCCGCGCTCCTGATCCTCGGCGCGGCGAAAATACGGCAGCACATCGGCAAAAGCCCAGCCGGCGTTACCGAGTTGCCGCCAGTGGTCGTAATCCTCGTGCTGGCCGCGGATATACAGAAGCCCGTTGATCGAACTCGATCCGCCCATCACCTTGCCGCGCGGCTGGATGACCCGCCGGTTGTTGAGCGCGGGCTCCGGCTCGGTCGAATAGAGCCAGTTGACCTTGGGATTCGAGAACAGCTTGCCGTAGCCGAGCGGAATATGAATCCAGATGTTGCGGTCAGGGCCGCCGGCTTCGAGCAGCAGCACGCGATGCCGGCCCGAAGCGGTCAGCCGGTTGGCGAGTACGCAGCCGGCCGAGCCGGCGCCGACAATAATGTAATCAAAAGTGGCTGATTCCTCGGTCGCTGGCATGGCATACTCCTGACGACGGGAAACTGGCTCCATTCTCATCGCCGTAAATCGCAAGTATAAGTCATTCTGCCCCGCTGCGCTGCGCTTCGCAGGGGAGGATATCATCGAGGAGGACTGCGTGAACAAGTTCGGCATCGGTCAGCCCGTACCGCGGATCGAGGATCCGCGCTTCATCACCGGCCGCGGCCGCTACGTCGACGATTTCGAATTGCCGCATCAGTGCTTCGGGGTGGTGGTCATGTCGCCGCACGCGCATGCCCGCATCAAGCGCACGGATACGGCGAAGGCCAAGGCGGCCGACGGGGTGCTTGCCGTGCTCACCGGCGCCGACGTCAAGGCCGACGGTCTCGGCGGGCTCGCACCGCCGATGCCCGAGGACATGGGCGGACCGAAGGGCTTCCGTACGCTATTGGCGATCCTTGCGATCGACAAAGTGCGCGCGGTCGGCGAGCGCGTCGCTTTCGTCGTCGCGGAGACGCTCGCGCAGGCCAGGGACGCCGCCGAATTGATCGAGATCGACTATGAGCCGCTGCCCGCGGTCATCACCGCCGAGGACGCGGTCAAGCCCGGCGCGCCGGCGGTCTGGGACGAAGCGCCGAACAACGTCGCCTTCACCTTGATGATGGGCAACAAGGACGCCACAGAGGCGGCCTTTGCAACTGCTAAGCACGTCGTTTCGCTCAAGCTCAACAACACGCGCATCACCGCCAATTCGATCGAGGCGCGCGCTGCCATCGGCCACTATCATCCCGATGGCGAGGCCTACACGCTGTACTCGACCTCGCAAAATCCGCACGGCACCCGCTCCTCGGTCGCCGGCCAGGTGTTGAAAATTCCCGAAACCAAGCTGCGCGTGATCTCGCCCGACGTCGGCGGCGGCTTCGGCATGAAGCACGGCGGCTATCCCGAAGACGCGCTGGTGGTGTGGGCGTCGCACAAGGTCGGCGGCCGTCCGGTCAAATGGGTGTCGACGCGGTCGGAGGCGCTGCTCGGCGACTCGCAAGGCCGCGACCAGATCGTCACCGGCGAGCTGGCGCTCGACGAGCGCGGCAAGATTCTGGGGCTGCGCGTCAATGCGCTGCACGCCATGGGCTCGCACGTCTTCGGCGCGGCGATGGTGGTGCCGCTGTTTGCAATGCGGCTGGCGCCTGGGGTCTATCAGATTCCGGCGGTGCATGCCGTCGCGCGAGCCGTGCTGACCAACACCATCCCCCTGGCGCCCTATCGCGGCGCCGGACGGCCGGAAGCGACCTTTCTGATCGAGCAATTGCTCGACCGCGCTGCGCGCGTCATCGGCATCGATCCGGTCGAGATCAGGCGGCGTAATTTCATTGCGGCCGCCGCCATGCCGCACAGGCTGCAAACCGGCATCACCTATGACAGCGGCGATTTCGTCCACGTGATGGACGAATGCCTGAAGCTTGCCGACTGGGATGGCTTTGCCAAGCGCGCCGTGGAATCGAAGAAGCGCGGCAGGCTGCGCGGCCGCGGCATCGGCTATTTCCTCGAGGAAGCTGCCGTGTTCAACGACCGCATGGTGCTGCGCTTCGATCCGAGCGGCATGCTGACGATCCTCGCCGGCACGCATTCGCACGGCCAGGGCCACCAGACGGTTTATGCGCAGATGGTGACGGACTGGCTCGGCGTGCCATTCGAGAACGTCCGTTTCGTGCAGGGCGATACCGATGCGGTGCCGATCGGACGCGGCAGCTACGGCTCGCGCAGCATGCATGTCGGCGGCAATGCGCTCAAACGCGCCGCCGACAACATCGTCGAGAAGGCCAAACCGATGGCGGCGATGATGCTGGAGGCCGCGGCCGGCGACATCGAATTCAAGGACGGCTCGTTCCGCATCGTCGGCACTGACCGCGCGCTCAAGCTCACGGATGTCGCCAAGGCGTTCTACCGGCCGGCGATGCTGCCGCCGCAATTCGACGTCGGCCTCGAAGCCTCCGGCACGTTTGCGGCCGAGCCGCCGAACTATCCTAACGGCTGCCACGTCTGCGAGGTCGAGGTCGATCCGGAAACCGGTGCGGTGACGCTTGCCCGCTACGCCGCCGTCGACGATGTCGGCAAGATCATGAATCGCCTGCTGTGCGAGGGGCAAATCCACGGCGGCGTGGCGCAGGGCGTCGGCCAGGCGCTGATGGAGGCGATCGTGTTCGACGGTGCAGGCCAGCTCGTCACCGGCAGCTTTCAGGACTACGCCATGCCGCGCGCCGAGGACTTTCCGGAGCTCAATTCGGAACTGACCGAAGTGCCGGCGCGGACCAATCCGCTGGGCGTCAAGGGCGCCGGCGAAGCCGGCGCGACTGGAGCGCCGCCAGCCGTGATCGGCGCCGTTCTCGATGCACTGAAACCGCTCGGCGTCGAGCATATCGACATGCCGGCAACGCCGAGCCGGGTGTGGGCCGCGATCAATGCGCGTGCCGCGACCAAAGCCGCGGCGGCATAAGATCAGATGGACGCACCTGAGAACCTTTTCCCCGACGGCAGGGCCTATGAGCGGCTGATGGGCCGTTGGAGCCAAGTGGTTGGCGCAAAATTTCTCGATTGGCTCGATCCGCCCACAGGCCTGCATTGGATCGACGTCGGCTGCGGCAATGGGGCATTTACCGAGGTGCTGATCTCGCGCTGTTCGCCGCGCGAAGTATCCGCGGTCGATCCTTCGGACGGACAACTCGCTTTTGCGCGCACGCGGCCGGGGACGAAGCAGGCGCAATTTCGCATCGGCGATGCGCAGGCTTTGCCGTTTGCCGACGACAGTTTCGACGCTGCATCGATGGCCCTCGTCATCACCTTCCTGGCCGATCCGCTGAAGGCGGCGCGCGAAATGGCGCGTGTCGTGAAGCCGGGCGGCATTGTCGCGACCTATATGTGGGACATACCCGGCGGCGGATTTCCGATCCGGCCCTTGGCCGCGGCGATGAAATCCTTGGGCCTCGCCGAGCCGGTGCGGCCGAATGTCGAAGCCTCGCGCCGCGAAAACATGGCGGCGTTCTGGCGCGACGCCGGATTGCAGGCGGTGGAGACCACCGTGATCCGCATCCGCGTTTCATTTTCCGACTTCAACGATTTCTGGGAGTCGAGCACGATACCGGTCGGGCCATCCGGCAAGGCGCTCGCCGAGATGTCGCCACAGACGCGCGAGCAACTGAAAGTGCAATTACGCAAACAATTGCCGATCGCCGCCGATGGCAGCATCACCTATGAGGCGTTCGCCAACGCGGTGAAGGGCAGTGTTCGCTAAACTAAAGTCTCATCTACTGATTTCGGCAGACAATGAGGCCGCCAACTGAGGCGACCTCATTGAGTCGGACAGATACGCGAATTCCTGCAACCTACGTCGCCGGTTATAAAGCTATGAAAGTCTTGGTTCATTGACTGGACTTCGTTGGTCAACCGGCCCAGCCACGTTTCCGTGTCGGCACTGGCAGGCCGGATAATCGTCGCTGCCGTGTTGGCCCAGAGACCAGCAGCAATTGCCGCAAGCAGAACTTTGGCAGTCCAGTCCATTGCACCCTCCTGCAAATATGAAAGAGGCCGCCTCAGTAGCGGCGTCTTTGGTCCTATACGCGTCGTTTGATTGGTTCTTTTGGCGGACACTTATCCGGAAAGAGAACATGGGCCAGGCCATCCCTCGTCACACGTTGCGCAACTTCTCTCGATTTACCGCTCTCCATTTCATCAAGGTGCAGTTGTGCTTTTTCGCGTCCAGGATCGGGCGCCGACCGAAGGCGCTTGACTGGCTCGCCGTGACCGAATGTTGGTCCGTCGTTCGGATGTTTTTTACGCATGCCCCAACCTTAAAACAGACCACCCAAAATTTCAAAACGGACCAGCGGCGTCGGAAAGGGACCAGTACCCTGAGCCTTGACGGAACCTCGTCGGGCTCAATTACCCGTGATAGGTTCGGTCCAGAGGAACGTCGCTCATGGATGTCGCTCAGAGTTATATCGTTGAATTCTATCGGAAAGAGCCGGGCGACATCGGCATTGACGATCTTATTTTGCTTCCTGACCAAGACCTAGAATTGATCGCAACGAAGGCTCTTTTAGGTTACTCCGATAATCTCACCATTGCTGCCGTCCAGCGACCGCATCACGCACGCGTACTCTCAGGCGATAGGTTTAAGTGTTTAATGACGCTCATGATCGCTGGTCCGAGAATCGTCGAGAAGGTGTGAAATGCCGCCGGGCTCCAAGAGCGCCGCATGTCAACTGAGGCGGCCTTCAAACGCGATCGGGCCGTCTTCCCTAAACGTACTCTCGCAAATGACGATTGGGATGCGTCTGTTCAATGAGTCGATGGCGCCGATTTCGCCTCACCGTGAAAGCCAATCCGAGCACATTCGTCACAAGAATGACCACAGCCAACGCTAGAAGAAGGTATTGCTGTGAAATCATAGCGCTCATCCTTTAATCGCGGCGGCGATCCAAGCAACTCCACCGAATATTCCGGCAAAGCCGGCCGCAACTCCTAGGCTTCTTGCATCCGTTGGCGCGGTGACCATGATGGCGGCCGTAGTCAGGATCGCGGCTACGGTACATAGGACAGATGCGATAATATTATATGCTTTAGAACTCACGTTCGTAAGCCCCGTTCCTACTACCTTTACGGGAAGTCGATTTTCGAAACAACGGCCTAAGGTAAGGGCGGGCGAATGGACCGTCCGAATAAGGACAAGTTTTTCTGCAAATAGGCACCCCTGCCAATTCCGGCGCGACGCGATATGAAAGGAGGTCTGCCATGAAGCTTCGCCTTAAGCTTCGAATGATCTCTACCGGAAAACCCAGAGGGTAAACCATAGGCCACCGGGCTCAGACAGGTGGGCAATCGGCCAGTGAAAATATGGGATAACGTGCAGGCGACACATTAAGCGCCACGGTATGAATCCGTAGGGAAAATGCGAGTGCGCTCCTGGTCAGCCCTCGCACCCTTACGCGCCTTCGATCAATCGTTCGAGATAGCGAGGCCGCCCAACTGATGCACCCACTCTGTCAACCCATCATGTATTCAAGAACAGTCGGTACCCCCATAACGAAAGCAACCGATTCTTGGTGGGTTTGAACCGTCCCTTTGTATCTGCCGTATAAGCTTATGTGCCTTCCCACGCCTTTTTCAAACTTTATCTCGCCGACAGCGTCATTGTTCTCTTCGTCGATAATCTCAAGCGTCAAGCCATCCATTGCGCTGGTGTGATCTTTCGGGACTGAGAGATTCATTTCCTAACTCCGCAAATTAGGATTTGTTTTCGTCGGGGAATAACTACAGCATTTTCCCGACAAAAAAGGTCGGAATGCACCATAGCGCGGCAAAGCCCGTACCGACCAAAAGTGAACCGACGATCCCGCTTTTAGGCGCTCGCCACCCACCGAATACCGTCTCCGCCGATATTACCGCAGACCACAGGACAGCCGTCCAGAGCGGCGCCCCGATATGGCCGAAGATAGCAGGCGGTGCAAAACTCACCGCCATTAGAACAATAAAAAGTGCCTTCATAGGTCTTTGCGCTACCGAATCTACTTTACCGGAGCTCTTTCGGATTGATCGACTGGCGGCCGAGCTGTTGCCAGGCCGGCGGCGCGCCGGCGTTTTTCGCCGCTTGCTCGGGCGGCAATGTCTCGTCCCACTTCATGGCGATGAAACGCTGGCCGTTGACGCCGTCGGAAGCGTTCGAGCACAGCCACAGAAGCGGCGCCACCATCACCGCCGGAGCGATGAGCTTGGAGCGGTCGGTTCCGTGGTTCGCGACACCAGGCGCGTATCGGCCGCGCCGCCCGGCACCAGCACGTTCGCGGTGACGCCGGTGCCTTCCAGCTCGTGCGCCAAGGCGGTGAGCAGCGCCTCGTTGGCGGCCTTGGATGCGCCATAAGGCTGCATCAGACTGCGCCACATCGTGTCGAGGCTCGTCGTCACGTTGATGATGCGGCCCCAGTGCTGCGCCAACAGCGTCGGGAATGCCGCCCGCGCCATCAGGAAGGGGGCGACGACATTGACCTCGATGACGCGGCGAAATTCTTCCGGCGTGGCCTCCCAAATTTTACCGGCCGGCTGGCCCTCCCGCCGCAACAGGCCGGTGCTGATCCCGGCATTGTTGATCAGGACGTCGAGGCGGCCGAATCGCTCGGCGGTGGCGCGCAGGATTTTCGGGCCGCTGTCGTTCCAGGTGATGTCGGCAACGATGCCGTTAAAGCGCTCTCCCGCGCCGCGGTCTTCCGCGGCGTCCTGGGTTTCCTCGAGCGCCGCCCCGTCGAGCTCGACCGCGGCGACGCTGGCGCCGGCGTCGAGCAATCCGAGGGTCATCACCCGGCCAAGGCCGCGCCCGGCGCCGGTCACAATCGCGACTTTTCCGTCGAGTGCTCCAGCCATCATCAACCCTCTCCTCGGCAATACGCCACTATAAATGATTGCGGATGAGCGCACCGGCCCCAGCACATCAAGGCCGCCACCCTTTGGGCCGCATCCGGCTTCGATGCCCAGGTTTGCCTGATTTTACTGGCATATTTGTGAACTGGCCGGGTTCCAGCACTTTATCGCCCGGTTGCGCGGGGGCATGACGACGCCTATATTCCGGCCGCTTTCCAGTCATCTTCGATGACGTTGAGTGGCTTCGCCCGGACGGGCGGGCGGAGCGCAGAGGAGATTTATCTATGGCGACCGCGCCCTTGATGCCCAAAGCGACAGCCGTGTGGCTGGTCGAGAATACTTCGCTGTCGTTCGACCAGATCGCGCAGCTCTGCAACCTGCATCCGCTGGAAGTGAAGGCAATCGCCGACGGCGACGCCGCGCAAGGCATCAAGGGGCTCGACCCGATCCTCACCGGCCAATTGACGCGCGAGGAAATCCAAGCCGCCGAAGCCGATCCGAACTACCAGCTGCATATCGCCGAGCCCAAAACGCGGCTGCCCGAGGCCAAGCCGAAAAAGGGCCCGCGCTATACGCCGGTGTCGCGCCGTCAGGACCGCCCCAATGCGATCCTTTGGCTGGTGCGCAACCACTCCGAACTTAAAGACAGCCAGATCATGCGGCTCGTCGGCACCACCAAATCGACCATCGCGGCGATCCGCGACCGCACCCATTGGAACTCCGCCAACCTGACGCCGCTCGATCCGGTGACGCTCGGCCTGTGCTCGCAGATCGATCTCGACCTCGAAGTGCAGAAGGCCGCCAAGGAAAAGCCGGTGCCGATCGAAGCCCAGGGCGCGACGCTGTTGCCCGCTTCCGTCACCACCGCGCCGAAGGAAGCGCCGGAAGAGCCCACGCCTGCGGAGACGAAGAAGTCCGAGGACCTCAACGTCGAGGCGGTGTTCGCCAAGCTCAAGCAGCTCGGCGGCAAGGCGGAGTAATCGTCTTTCCTCCACCGTGAAAACGGGGGAGGGGGACCACGCGAAGCGTGGTGGAGGGGGCGTCGGCCGCGAAGCAAATAAGCGCGTCCCGGTTGCTCTCAGATTCCTCACCGCCGCGCCGATCGCTTCGGTGGCTCAGTGGCCCCCTCCACCGCACTTCGTGCGGTCCCCCTCCCCCGCTTTGCGGGGGCGGAAAACGTCCCTACCCCCGATCGTTCCGCAGCACCACGCAGGCGCCGCCGGCGACGATCAGCTTGTTGCAGAATTTTTCCAGATAGCGCCGATCGTCGTCGGCGATGCGGATGTTGTAGCGCAGCGCGCTACCTAATCCGATGCCGCGGCTGCGCACCACGATCGGCTCGCGATCGCCGATCAGGCTGGCGTAATTTTTCTGGATCGTGCGATAGATCGCCCACGCCTTGCTCTCCGACCAGTTGGCCGTGAGCTGCGCGCCCCAGCGCGGCACGTAAGCCGCCATGCGCCGCGCTTCCGCCTTCGGCGCCAGGATCAGGTTGGCGAGCCGCGTGCACGGCACGCCCTGCGGAATCGTGGTCTCCGCGGTCTTGGGCGGCGACGGCGAGGCCCATTCGTCGGCGGTCCAGCCGGTGATGATCGCAACGTAATTGCGGGTCTCGTCCGGCAGCGGACGGTTGTTGCCGAGGAAGGCGGCCACGCGGCCGGGCCCGGCATTATAGGCCGCCGCGGCGAGGCCGAGATTGCCGAATTTTTGTTCCAGATCGTGCAGATAGCTCGCCGAATTTTTCAATGCCTCGATCGGATCGAACGGATCGGAGAGCCCGCGATAGTCCGCCGTCGCCGGCATGAATTGCGCAATGCCCTCGGCGCCTTTGCGGCTTACGGCTTGGGCATTGAAGCGGCTTTCCTGCCAGATGACGCGGGCGAAGAACTCGACCGGCAACTGGTTCTCCGCGGCGTCCTGTTCCAGCGCGCGGCAGATATCGTCGGCGGTGGGGGGAGTATTGGAGGCGGGGAGCGGCGGATTGTTGGGAGCGGCGGGAACGGACTGAGTTTGCTGTGCTTCCGGCGTGCCTTCTGGCGTCTGTGCGTAGGCAGGTCCGTTCAGAGCCGCTAACACGCATACGAGCAATCGTCCGGCAATGCGCATCTTCCCGTCATTCCCAAGCCTATCCCACCAATCCATGAGACCAAGGATGAAACGGCCGTCGTCGCGAATACTCTTCTCCGGTGTCGGCATTAACGATTACACGGTACTTGTCGCGTAACCGCTCAAATTGGTGCCGACGAATCTCTTCGGGCTTTTCATTTAATTGCGCAAATCTGGCAAAAATCGCCAAAAGGTAATCCGGTACTGAGAAGCAGTGAGTTTGAAGCTTTTTTCCGATTTGAACGGCCGGCTCTTGAAGAGGCCTTCTGCTGCCTGTCTTTAATAGCGTCCTGTAGACATCAGCTATAACTTTCTGCAACGTTTTAGATTGAATCTTAGAGTTTTCTTCAAAAATAAATTTCATGCATGCCCTATCGTACCAAATTAGGCGCTTGGGCAAAATTTTATTGAGCAGCGAGACGTAAAGTTCTTCGTATTTATCGTGATCTTTTAGCTCCCCAAAAATTACGAACGCTCGGTATGGCAACCCGGCGAGTTGCTTAATGTAAGCCGTACGCAAATCCGGATGAGAATCCGTAAAGTGCAAGCCTTTTTTTAATAATGCTTCCTTGTCGCCAGCATAAAAGGCATCGCTTATGACATGTTCGCGCAGAGTCGCGAGCGTCAAAGTAGCTAACGCATCGTCGTCTTCGGTAAACGCCAAACCTAAAGCCAGATATCTATTGTTGCCAAGTTCAAACTCACTCTCATCTACATAACAAGACACGTTCCGAACAGTGCAGGTTTCAATTGAATCATAACTCGGCTCGAAGTCATCCCTCTGAAGGAGTTTTTTCCATTCAGATTCAAGTGTCTCATGAAGCCTCGATTCAACATGGCTGACGTAATGCACCGTTCCGTCCAATCGATTTACGCCCGCCTGAACCCTCGGCTCATCAATTCGTAACAGATGGCTTCCGATACCGAATTTCTTACAATAATGAAGTTCTTGCCGGAGGCGCCGCTTCATACGGCGTGGAATGTGAGGCCCGTTTGGATCTGAGACACTTAATCCCGTGACGTAGTGCGCTTGACCTCGCTTCGTAATGCGAAACTTTTCGTTCGAAAGCTCAAACCCTTCTTCCCTAACAATCGTTTCTAGCTCTTTTCGTGAGGGCAATTTCTTCCTCCCAGAAATTGCAATGTCGTCCGCATATCGCGTATACTTGCATCCATATGCCGATGCTAATTTTTGAATTTCAATATCCAGATCAAGGCATACAAGATTTGCTAGCATTGGACTTGCATTTAATCCGAGGGGCAATCGATCGTCGATCGTCACGAATTTAGCTAACGCATTCGCCGCCTCGGAATGCATGCCAAGACTCAGAAAGCATTTCAAAAGGCGATCAATTGATATCGATGGAAAGAAATTGCGGAGGTCTGCCCGCAAAAGCAGTGGCGCACCGCAGTGAATCTGTGCATTCTCACGCGTTCCCCGACCCCGCACATATCCATAAGCTGCCTCATGTGGAAATCGGGGGTCTACCCAGCGAGCGAACAGTTCAAAACGCCGCGCTATTGTTTTATGGGCTTCAGCTATAGGCCAACCGGATATTTCCCAGACAACACGAAATTGATCTTTGCGATGATGGCTGCGCTTCGGAATATAATGAGCGATATAGAACTCGCTTCTGTTATTTGACGCGACAATTGCTCGAAATATCGTTTTGTCTACGTTGATATATGGACATAGATCATCGGCAGTTTCCGGTGCCCGAAAATTAATTGAGTAAGGTTTTGCCATAAGTGCGTAAGTGGGCAGCCAAGGAAGGATAACAAATAGTGCCGTGAAGGCGGATGCGACTCGCACCCTGAACCATAGCCTTAGCTGCCCAAACAGAACCTACCCCAAACAAAAGTGGCGCACAACCTCAACGTGCTCACGCCCCCACGCCCTTCCCCTTCAGCGCACTCCCGATCTCATCCAAAATCACCGGGTCGTCGATGGTCGCCGGCATCTGCCACTTCTCGCCGTCGGCGATTTTCTTGATGGTGCCGCGCAAAATCTTTCCCGAGCGCGTCTTCGGCAGCCGCGCCACGGTGATGGCTAGCTTGAACGCGGCGACGGGGCCGATCTTGTCGCGGATCAGCGCCACGCATTCCTTTTCGATTTCCGTCGGCAGCCGATTGACGCCGGATTTGAGCACGATGAAACCGCACGGCACTTCGCCCTTGAGCTCGTCCTTGATGCCGAGCACTGCGCATTCGGCGACGTCCTGGTGCGAGGCCAGCACTTCCTCCATGCCGCCGGTCGACAGCCTGTGGCCCGCAACATTGATGATGTCGTCGGTGCGTCCCATGACGAAAACGTAGCCGTCGTCGTCCTTGAAGCCGGCGTCGGCGGTCTTGTAGTAGCCGGGAAATTCGTCGAGATAGCTTTCGCGCATGCGCGCGTCGGCTTGCCATAGCGTCGGCAGGCACGCCGGCGGCAGCGGCAGCTTGACCACGATCGAGCCCATCTTGTTCGGCGCCACTTCGTGGCAGCCCTCGTCGACAACGCGGATGTCGTAGCCCGGCATCGGCACCGTCGCCGAGCCGTATTTCACCGGCAGCGCGCCCAGCCCGACCGGATTGCCGGCGATACACCAGCCGGTCTCGGTCTGCCACCAGTGATCGAGCACCGGAACTTTCAGGAGATTTTCCGCCCACATCACGGTGTCGGGATCGGCGCGCTCGCCGGCAAGGAACAGCGTGCGGAATTTCTTCAGGTCGTAGTGCCCGAACAGCTTGCCCTGCGGGTCTTCTTTCTTGATGGCGCGGAACGCGGTGGGCGCGGTGAACATCGCGGCGCAGCCGTGCTCGGCGATGACGCGCCAGAATGCGCCGGCGTCCGGCGTGCCGATCGGCTTGCCCTCGTAGAGGATGGTGGTGCAGCCGTGCAGGAGCGGCGCATAGACGATGTAGGAATGGCCGACCACCCAGCCGACATCGGACGCCGCCCAATACACTTCGCCGGGCGCGACGCCGTAGAGATTTTGCATCGACCATTTCAGCGCGACCATGTGACCGCCATTGTCGCGCACAACTCCCTTGGGACGGCCGGTCGTGCCCGAGGTGTAAAGAATGTAGAGCGGGTCGGTCGCCGCCATCGGCTCGCAGGCCCAGGCGGAGCGGGCATGAATGAGCGCGTGGTCGCGCATCTTGGCCCAGTCGCGGTCGCGGCCGTCGATCAGCGACGCTTCCGATTGCGGCCGCTGCAAAATGAGACAGACGTCGGGCTTGTGCGTCGCCAGCGCGATCGCCTCGTCGAGCAGCGGCTTGTAATGCACGACGCGGCCCGGCTCGAGCCCACAGCTTGCCGAGAGGATCGCTTTCGGCTTGGCATCATCGATGCGGGTTGCAAGCTCCCGCGCGGCAAAACCGCCGAACACCACGGAATGAATGGCGCCGATGCGCGCGCAGGCGAGCATCGCGATCGCCGCTTCCGGCACCATCGGCATATACAGAATGACGCGGTCGCCCTTGCCGACGCCGAGATCGCGCAGCATGCCGCCGAGCACCTGCGTCTCGGTAAGGAGGCGATGGTAGGTGATGGTGCGCTTTACCCCGGCAAGCGGCGAATCGTAGATGATGGCGCCCTGCTCGCCGCGCCCGGCATCGACATGGCGGTCGACCGCGTTGAAACAGGTGTTGCAGATGCCGTCCGGAAACCAGCGGCCATAGATGCCGGCCTTCGGATCGAACACGGTTTTCGGCTGCTCGAACCAATCGATGTCGGCTGATGCTTCGCCCCAAAAGCCCAACGGATCGCGCTGCCAGCGCGCATAGACCTCGTGGTAGCGGCTCGAACGGGCGTCCATAACTTTCCTCTTCGCGCTTCTTCTCGTCACCCTTCGAGGCTCGCGGAGCTTGTCATCGGGCCGGCCACTTCGGCCGGACCCGTTGGCTCGCACCTCAGGATGACGGATCGTAGGACCTTTTCAAGCCGTGTCCCTTTTGCCGCGCCGCCATGCAGCACAACGCTAGCCTAAGGCCGGGCGCTTTGATCTATGTCAGGATGACCCGCCCGTTCATCATTTTAATCCTACCGTGATCACCGATCCGCTGTTTTATTTTCTCGCCATCCCGGCCGTGACCCTGCTTGGGCTCGGCAAGGGCGGCTTTGCCGGCCTTGGCATGGTTGCGACGCCAATGCTGGCGCTGGCCGTGCCGCCGCTGCAAGGGGCGGCGATCATTCTGCCGCTGTTGATCATCCAGGACGCGATCTCGGTGTGGACTTACCGCCGCACCTGGAGCGCCTGGAATCTGAAAGTTCTGGTCCCCGGCGCCGCGATCGGCATGGCGGCGGGCACCCTGTTCGCAAGCCATGTTTCCAACGCCGCGATCGAATTGGCCGTCGGCGGCATCGGGTTTGTCTTCGTCGTTTACAGGTGGCTTAATACCTCGATTATCAAGTGGCTCCATCCGAGCGGCGCCGGCGCGAGCGACGGGTCAGGCCGACCGCATCCTGCGCTCGGAGTCCTTTGGGGCTCGCTAGCCGGCTTCATGTCGCTTCTGATCAATGTCGGCGCGCCGCCCTATCAGATCCATATCCTGCCGCAGCGCCTCGACAAACTGACGCTGGTCGGCACCACCACGATTTTCTTCGCCTTCATGAACGAGATGAAGATCGTGCCGTATTTCGTGCTCGGCCAGTTTTCTACGCGCAATTTCACGACCTCCTTGGCGCTCTTGCCGCTCGCCGTCGCGTCCAATTATCTCGGCATCTGGCTGGTGCGCAAAACCCCGACCGAGCGGTTCTACCAGATCGCTTACTGGTTGATGTTTCTGATCTCGATCGCGCTGTTGTGGCAAGGCTGGCGCGCGCCGTGAGGAAAGCGAGTAGCGAGTAGCGAGTGACGAATGGCGAATAGGGAAGTGACAGACCTTCCAGTCGCTACTCGCCACTCGCTATTCGCGGCATCCCGTTTTTGCTAGGCTCCAATAAAACGGTAGGGAGAAACAACCATGGCGACGCCCTACGATACCGATCTCGACCGCAATGCGGCGAATTTCCAGCCGCTCACCCCGCTGTCGTTTCTGGCCCGCGCGGCCGCGGTCTATCCGGACCAGACCGCGATCGTGCATGGGGCGCGGTCGTGGACCTACCGCGAATTCTACGCGCGGGCGCGGCGGCTTGCTTCGGCGCTCGCCAGACGCGGCATCAAGCGCGGTGACACGGTCGCGGCGGTGCTGCCCAATGTGCCGGCGATGCTCGAAGCGCACTATGGCGTGGCGATGGCCGGCGCGGTGCTCAACGCCATCAATACGCGGCTCGATGCCGGCATCATCGGCTTCACGCTCGACCATGGCGAAGCCAAGGTGCTGCTCGCCGACCGCGAATTTTCCAGGGTGGTCAAGGACGCTTTGACGCGCTGCAAGGTGCGCCCGCTCGTGGTCGACTATGACGATCCCGAATACAACGGCTCAGGCGAACGGCTTGGCAATCTCGACTACGAGGATTTTCTGCGCGACGGCGATCCCGAATTTGCCTGGCTGATGCCGCAGGACGAGTGGGACGCCATTTCGCTCAATTACACCTCCGGCACCACCGGCGATCCCAAAGGCGTCGTCTATCATCACCGCGGCGCTTATCTGCTGGCGATCGCCAATGTCATCACTTGCGGCATGGGCAAGCATCCGGTGTATCTGTGGACGTTGCCGATGTTCCATTGCAACGGCTGGTGCTTTCCGTGGACGCTGTCGGTCGTCGCCGGCACCCATGTCTGCCTGCGCGCGGTCCGCGCCGCGCCGATCTATGACGTCATCGCCGCCCACAAGGTGACGCATCTGTGCGGCGCGCCGATCGTGATGTCGACGCTGCTCAACGCGCCCGAAAGCGAGCGCAAGCCGCTGCCGCATGGCGTCGAATTTGTCACCGCCGCGGCGCCGCCGCCGGAATCCGTGCTCGCCGCGATGAAAGCGGCGGGCTTCAACGTCACCCATGTCTATGGCCTGACCGAAACCTATGGGCCGGCCTGCGTCAACGACTGGCATCGGGAATGGGATGCGCTCGACGGCTCCGCACAAGCGGCCAAGAAGGCGCGGCAGGGCGTCGCCTATCCGGTGCTCGACGCGCTCGATGTGCTCGATCCCGGGACCATGCGGCCGGTGCCGCGCGATGGCGCGACGCTCGGCGAAGTGATGTTCCGCGGCAATGTGGTCATGAAAGGCTATCTGAAGAACGCATCCGCGACCAAGGCGGCGTTTGCCGACGGCTGGTTTCATTCCGGCGATCTCGGCGTCATCCATCCCGACGGCTATATCCAGCTCAAGGACCGCTCCAAGGACATCATCATTTCCGGCGGCGAAAACATTTCCTCGATCGAGGTCGAGGATGCGCTCTACAAGCATCCCGCCGTGCAGGTAGTGGCCGTAGTCGCCAAGCCCGATGAGAAATGGGGCGAGACGCCCTGCGCCTTCGTGGAATTAAAACCGGGCGCAACGGCGACGGCCGAGGAACTGATCGCGTGGTGCCGCGACCACCTCGCCGCCTACAAATGCCCGCGCAGCATCGTGTTCGCGGAAATCCCGAAGACGAGCACCGGGAAGCTGCAGAAGTTCAAGCTGAGGGATGCGGTGAAGGGGATGTGATGTGAGTCCAGCACACGAATGCGTATGACGGTTGAAAACTCCAGATTGGTTTCGTCTCGATATAATTACGCCGCCTCTGCCTCCATCACCCCCACCACCAACCGCTTGCCGAGCGCGCGCAGCGCGGCGGTCAGCGCCGGCAATTTGGTCGGGTGCTTGGGGTCGAGGATGCGGCGGACTTCCTTTTCGTCCTTGCCGATGCGGCGCGCCAATTCGCTTTTGGTAATGCCGGCAGCGGCGAACGATTCCAGCACCGCGAGCTTGGCCGCCACGTCCGGCGCGACCGCAATATCGATAAGTCCGCGCCCTTTGGCTCGCGGCTTCGCTCTCGCGGGGACGAGCAAACACAATTATACGGGTTTGCCGACTAATGGACGAACGTATCGTGCCTGAGCCGCTCGATCTCGTCCTTGACGTGCAATTTTTTTCGCTTGAGTTCCGCAATGTGAAGGTCGTCGGCGGAGGGGTGGGTGAGCGCTTCGTTGAGTTCTTGTTCCAGCGCGTGGTGCCGTTTTTCGAGTTCCGCAAGATGCGATTCAATCGCCATGTGGCCTGCCTCCTTGCGTCAGATTTAAGCCTGATCGGATCATCCTACACCCTAACAACCTAATGCAAGCATACTCCGTTTTAGCCCTTGCGAAAATCCCCAAGAGTCGCACCTTGCATGCACATTGTGCACAATTACAGGGATGGCGGCGCGGACTTGTCGGCGAATGACCAAAACGCGATAATCCATGGTGACTTATCATAGTGACCTCGTGGTATCCGAGCTCGTGGCCGGCCGGCCGCGGCGCCGGGCCGATTGTAGGTTTCGACCAGGGCGGCGATGACACAAGAGGAAGAACGCGAGCTTCGGGCGCAGCTGGCGCGCCTGCAGCAGGAGCATCGCGACCTCGATGCCGCGATCGCGGCACTGCACGAATCGCCGGGTTCCGACCTCATCCAGGTGCAGCGGTTGAAAAAGCGCAAATTGCATCTGCGCGACCGCATCACCTTCATCGAAGACCAGCTCACCCCGGATATTATCGCTTAGCCTGTCATTCCGGGGCGCGGCCGAAGGCCGTGAGACAGCCGCGGAGCCTGCCATCGGGCCGGCCTACGGCCGAACCCGTTGGCGGCTTCCGGAATGACGACTTCGTTCGGCCTTGCGCGCATACATTGCCGCATCGGCACGGACGAGCACCTCATCGGGATGGTCGAGCGGTCCTAACAGCGCGACGCCCGCGGATGCGCCGACCACGAAGGTCGAGGCGCCCCAGCAAACCTGCGTCGCATAAATTGCGGCTTCCAGCGCGGCGGCCTTGGCGGCCGCGGCGGCGGCGGCGACGTTCCACAACAGCACGGCGAATTCGTCGCCGCCGATGCGCGCTGCGACGTCGGAGGCGCGCACATTGAGCAGCAGCGCCGCCGCAATCGCCTTGAGCACGGCGTCGCCGGCGGCATGACCGTGCCGGTCGTTCACCGGCTTGAAGCCGTCGAGATCGAGATAGATCAGCGCCGCGCTCGTGCCGTAGCGCTTGACGTAAGCGAGCGAGCGCGTGAGCTCGCGCTCGAAGCCGCGCCGGTTGAGGACGTCGGTCAACGGGTCGATGTCGACCCGCGCCTCGAGATCGGCGATGCGATCGCGCGAGATTTTGAGCGCAGCCGCGAGCGCGTCGACCTCCGCGGCAAGCCGCACGAAACTGGAGCGTGACGGCACGCGCGGGACTTTCAACGCAGTTACGTCTGCGATTTCCGTACGGCGCGACTTCGGCCGCGGCCGCGGCGCGGCCATCGGCTTGCGGCCCGATTTCACCGCCCGGTTTTTCATTGCCAAAAATCTCCGCCGCGAATCGCGAGCAAAGCATAGCGCACGCCGCGGCGTTGATCAGCGGGCCGGTGAAGCGGGACAATCGGCCAGGTTACAAAGATTTAATTCTGCAAAGCCTTGCCGGCGATAGCGATCGGCGCCGGCGCTTCGCTGATATCCTATCGACGCGCCGACGGCATCGGCCCTCGCAACGCCGACAGGTTCTGCAATTTGTGCACCGCGCCATGAACGTCGCCAACGCCTGAGATCGGCGGCACAAAGTCGCCCGCTCGCGCCCGCATTCTAATGATGATGGCTGGATTCGGGCATATTCGTTCAGTCTGCGTTCACCGGACAATGGCAACTTAAGCGACCAAGGGGCGATGGGGTGCGGGTAAAACTCCTTTGTCGAGGTGATGTCATGAGAAAGATTTTGGTTGCTCTTGTTGCGGCGGCGACGCTCGCCGGAGCGGCAGTGGCGACGTCAGGTCCGGCGCTGGCTTGGCGTGGTGGCTGGCATGGCGGCTGGCATGGCGGCTGGCATGGCGGGTGGGGTTGGGGAGCAGGCGGCTTCGTTGCCGGGGCTCTGGTCGGCAGCGCATTAGCGGCGCCGTATTACTACCCGTACGGCTACTATCCTTATGGCGTTCCCTACTACGGGCGTCCATGCGTGTGGCGGCGCTGGTGGAATGGCTATGCCTGGGTGCGCGCCTGCGTGTAACCGGCAAGCTCTAAACGTCGTTGTCGCGCTTGGCGTGTAGGTTGGCGGCGCCTGGTGAGGCGTTCGGTGCGGAATTATCGACACAAACGCGCTATCGGCACCAAACTTCCGCCAAATAGTCGAACTTCAATGACCACGGCTTCGACATAGGTTTTGGGGGGGTTCCGGGACTTCCCGCCCGTCCACGTTCCAGATCGGCACCCGGCCGATCAGAAGAGGAAGAGACATGCGCAAGACGCTAATGGGCCTGGCCGCAGCAGCCAGCCTCGGCCTTGCTACGGTGGCCGCACCGGCCCCGGCAAGCGCCTATTGCACCGGTTGCGCGGTTGGCGCGGGAATTCTTGGCGGCATCGCCGCGGGCGCCATCGTCGGCAGCGTCATCGCCAACAGCCCACCGCCACCGCCCGCTTACTATCCGCCGCCGCCGGCCGCCTACTATCCGCCGCCGCCGCCGGCGTATGAGCCCGGCTACGCCGCGGCCGCGCCCGGCTGCTATTGGGGAAGGCGCAAAGTCTGGATCGAGGGCATCGGTTATCGCTGGCGGACCGTGCAGATCTGCCCGTAATAGGGCAGCCCTGCGCCGCCTGCCTTTGACCGCGCGAGCGCGCGCAGAATTCGGCCGGCCGGCGTCATGAGCCGGCCGGTTTTACTTATCCCTCCCTGTTGTTTGCTCCTGCGTCGGGACGTTTGCCGCAACTTCGTCAGTCCGCCTTCGCCATGCGACGATGCCGATAGAGTCGACCACCGACCTGGCGAACCCGCTCGCGGCAGCGCGCGAGGCGGTCGGCGACGGTCATGAACATCGCGGCGCGGCGCAGCCGGCCGTCGCCAAGGCCCGGCGCTATATTGGACAGTCCGTCACCGTCGCGGCAGGGCTGCTGTCGCGCTCGTGGAGCAAAAAACGACGCACACGACCGCGGTCGCGCACGATGAGTGTGCTCGGCTGGATCGCCGTCATTGCGGCCTGTTGCTATGTCGGCCTGGCGGCGATGATCTATCTTGCGCAGCGCTCGCTGATGTATTTCCCGGACCGGACGCATGTGACGCCGGCCGCGGCCGGCCTGCCCGAAGCCACCGAAGTGCCGCTGACGGCGTCCGACGGTGTGCAGATTAGGGTTTGGCACGTGCCGCCGCAGGCCGGCAAACCGGTCATTCTTTACTTCCACGGCAATGGCGGTGCGCTGCAATATCGCGTCGAACGCTTTCACCGGCTCATCACCGCCGGCATCGGTTTGGTCGCGCTCGAATATCGCGGCTATGGCGGACTGGCCGGCAGCCCCAGCGAGCAAGGCCTGATCCGCGATGCCGAAGCGGCCTATGCATTCGCAGCGGCGCGTTATCCGGTGCAGCAGATCGTGCTCTGGGGCGAATCGCTCGGCTCGGGTGTAGCGGTTGCGCTGGCTGCGGAAAAGCCGGTCGGCCGAGTCATCCTGGAAGCGCCGTTCACCTCCGCGTTTGGCATCGGCGAACGGCGCTATTGGTACCTGCCGGTGCGACTCCTGATGAAGGATCAATTCCGTTCCGACCGGCGCATCAAGAAGGTCACCGCGCCGCTTTTAATCCTCCACGGCGTGCAAGATCGGGTCGTTCCCTATGCGATGGGCGAGCGGCTGTTTGAACTTGCCAACAAACCGAAGCACATCGTGCGTTTCCTCGACGGCGGCCATGAAGACCTCGACCAGTACGGCGCGCTCGACGCCGTCGGCCGCTTCCTCGCCGGCGATCTGGATTGAAAATGCAACCTCGATTGCGCCCGTGCAATCCGAAAGCTGCAGGCAAGCTTGATTGCCGCTCCCGGGTTTCGCTGCCGCTCGACCCGGGCTACGAACATCATCAAAACGTCGGATAGGTCTGGCCGACCTTGCCGCCGACGCGCTCAAAGCCCACCTTCGCCGGTGCGTATTTGTTGCTGATGTTGAGCGCTTTGGCGTAGGAGCCGGCGGCCTTGTCGTTCTGCCCGAGGCGTTCGTAGGCGAGGCCGCGGCTGGTCCAGGCCCGTGCGTTCTGCGGATCGAGCTGCACCGCCTCATCGAGATCGCTCGCCGCCGACTTGTCGTCGCCGATGGCGAGATAGCTGAGCGCACGTGCGATCCACGGTTCGGCATTGTCGTTTTCGAGACCGACTGCGGTCGAAAAATCGTCGATGGCGAATTGGTGCTCCTGGCGGCTCTGATACAGCAGGCCGCGATTGTAATAGGCGTCGGCATTGTCGGGCTTCAGCGCGATCGCCTTGTCGAAATCGTTGAGCGCCCGGGCGGCGTGGCCTTGCTGGCGATAGACGATGCCGCGGCCGACATAGGCGGGCGCATAATCGGCATTGATCGTCAGCGCCTTATCGTCGTCGGTGAGCGCCAGGTCGAGCTGATTGGTCTTGCGATAGATCAGAGCGCGATTGGCATAGGCCTGCGCGTAATTGCGGTCGAGACTGATCGCCTTGTTGAAATCGGCAAGCGCCTGATCGTTGCGGCCGGCTTCGCCATAGACCGTCCCGCGCATATTGTAGGCTTGCGGGTCGTCGGGATGCTTGACGATGACCTCGCCGAGCGAGGTGAGGTTGGCCTGCGAGGTCGCAAGCAGCGCATCGCCGACCCCGGCATCGGAGGCGGGCGGATTGCCGAGCGTCGCGCAGCCTGCCAGCGCCAGCGCGGTAGCGAGCAGCGCCAAGGTCCCCATAGCTTGGTGGGCAAAGCGTCCGATTCTAAGCGTAGCGGCGGCTGACCGGGTCATCGGCGGCAAGATAGCATCCCGGAACGCCAAAAAAACGGCGCCGGCCGGAAGCCCGCGACGTCACGAAAATGCGCTAAACGTCTCAGCCGAACCGCAGCGCGCGGGGCGAGCCGGACCGGCCGGCCGCGGCGCCGGGGCCGGTGGTCGTCGGCTTTGGCGTCATCGGCAGCAGGCCCTCGCGCTGCAACTTCTTGCGCGCAAGCTTGCGGGCGCGGCGGATCGCCTCCGCCTTCTCCCTCACCTTTTTTTCGGACGGCTTTTCGTAATGGCCGCGAAGCTTCATCTCGCGGAAAATACCCTCGCGCTGCATCTTCTTCTTCAGCGCCTTGAGAGCCTGGTCGACATTATTGTCACGGACGAGAACCTGCACGCGTGCTCCTTTCGCAGTCGGGGTTCGCGGGACTGCATGGCGGCGCGGGCGCAACCCCGGCGCCGCCATCGGCGCGGCCGTCTAGCAGAAGTGCGTGAAAAAGTCCACCGGCCGGCCGATCTTCGTCGCCGCGGCGTTGCGCGGAACGGAGCGGGGCAATGAGGCGCCGCAGGTCCGAGACGGCAACGGCGCACCGGCGAAACTCCCCGCTCAACCGCGCCCGCCTACGCGCTGCACGGCAGCGCGGAAACGACATCATTCCGGGAAGACCTGCGTGACATGTCCCATCTTGCGTCCGGGGCGAACCGCAGCCTTGCCGTAGAGATGCACCGAGGCGCCGGGCAACGTCAGCCAGCGCCGGTACTCGTCGACCTCGTGGCCGATCAGATTCGTCATCTCGACACGGCCGTAACGCAGCGGCTGTGCCAGCGGCCAGCCGGCGACGGCCCTGATATGCTGCTCGAATTGCGACACCGACGCGCCGTCGATGGTCCAATGGCCGGAATTATGCACCCGCGGCGCGATTTCGTTGACCAGCAGGCCGCCGTCGCGCAGCACGAACAGCTCGACCGCAAGCACGCCGACATAAGCGAATTTATGCGCGATGGTTTCGGCGATGCGCCGCGCTTGCGCCGCGCCTTCTTGGCCCAGCGCCGCCGGCACCCGCGAAAACTTCAGGATATGATCGCGGTGCTCGTTTTCCGTCACATCGAAGCAGGCGACAGCGCCGTCATTGCCGCGCGCAGCGATGACCGAGACTTCCCGCTCGAACGGCACGAAAGCCTCGACAATGCACGGCTGGCCGCCGACCTCGCGCCAGGCGGCCGCGGGATCGCCGCCGTTCCTGATCGTCATCTGCCCCTTGCCGTCGTAGCCGAAGCGGCGCGTCTTCAAGACCGCAGGCCGACCGATCCGATCGAGGGCTGCGGCGAGTTCGGCGGCCGAAGCAACGTCGGCGAACGGCGCGGTGCGGATGCCGAGCGCCGTGACGAAATTCTTCTCGGCGAGACGGTCCTGGGTGGTCGCCAAGATCTCCGGGTCGGGCCGGACCGCGACGCGGGCGGCGAGGAACGTCGCAGTGTCGGCCGGCACGTTCTCGAACTCATAGGTGACGAGATCGACATTTTCGGCAAAACGAGCAAGCGCCTCGGTGTCGGTATAATCGGCGCGGGTGACGCGGCCCACGACGTCAAAGGCCGGCGAATCGGGATTGGGCGCGAAGACATGGCACTTGAAACCGAGCCGGGCCGCGGCTAGCGCGAGCATGCGGCCGAGCTGACCGCCGCCAAGGATGCCGATTGTGGCCTTGGGCTTGAGCACAAGCGCAGTTCGGTTCGGCAAGGTTTGGTTCAACAAGGTTTGGTTCAACAAATCTTGGCTCACGCATCGTCCTTCGGCGTTTCGGCGACCGCTGCGGTTTGCCGCGCCCGCCACGCGTCAAGCCGCTTGCTTAACTGCGGATCGCTAAGCGCCAGGACGCTGGCGGCAAGGAGCGCGGCATTGACGGCGCCGGCTTGACCGATGGCGAACGTGCCGACCGGGACGCCCGGCGGCATTTGCACGATGGAGTAAAGCGAATCCTGTCCCGACAGCGCCTTCGATTCGACCGGCACGCCGAGCACCGGAAGGCTGGTCAATGACGCAGTCATTCCCGGCAGGTGCGCCGCGCCGCCTGCCCCGGCGATGATGACCTTAAATCCCTCGGCTTTCGCCCCTTTGGCGAAGGCATAGAGCCGCTCGGGAGTTCGATGTGCGGAGACGATCCGCGTCGCATAGGCCACTTCGAGCGCATCGAGCGTCGCGGCGGCATGTTTCATGGTCTGCCAGTCGGACTGGCTGCCCATGATAATGGCGACTGATTTCGCTCCCGGCGGCGGCACGGCAAAACCCTTGCGCGAAGGAAGCGCCGCATTATAGGGCCGCGCGTTATCGGTGCAAGGCGGCTATGATCGACGGCTATGATCGACGGCTATGATCGCCTAGCCGGTCGCGTGGTTAAGGATCGCGGAGCAGCGCCGATGCAGATGAGCCAATACCATTATTTGCCTATGGCGCCCGGTTTCTTCGCCATACTCGTCGTCATCTTTATCGGCGTGCTGATCCTGCAATCGCTGCGCTTCGCCTATGTCAGCCTCGGCATCGGTTCCGGCACAGCGCTCCTTTTGCTGCTCGGCTCGCTTGTCGGCAGCATTTTCAACATCCCGATCCTGCAGTTGCCGCCGGAACGGGTAATGTCCGACCAGATCGTCGATTTCTTCGGCATGCAGTATGAAGTGCCGGTCGTCAGCCATTGGCAAGGCACCGTCATCGCGGTCAATGTCGGCGGCGCCATCATCCCGGCCCTGTTGTCGCTCTATCTGCTTTACAAGCGCGACCTCTGGCTCAAGGGAACGTTCGCGACCGCAATCGTTGCCTTGGTGCTGCATTGGCTTGCCAATCCGGTGCCCGGCCTCGGCATCGCGGTCCCGGTCTTCGTGCCGGTCGTGACCACGGCCGCCGTCGCGCTTGCGTTATCGCGCCGGGACGCCGCGCCGCTTGCCTATATTGCCGGTAGCCTCGGCACGCTGATCGGCGCCGACCTGACCAACCTCGACAAGGTGCGCGGGCTGGGTGCACCGGTCGCCTCGATCGGCGGCGCCGGCACCTTCGACGGCATATTTCTCACCAGCATCCTCGCCGTGCTCATCGCCAATCTTTATGCCGGGCCGCGGCAGCTGCAACTGGGATAGTCACGATAACCGAAGCGACATGAGGCGCGACTGCAATGCCGATAAAACCTGCCGATGCGATCAAGGATTATCACGTCCACGTTTATTACGATCCGGCCAACAGCCGCGACCGCGCCGCGCGCTTGCGCGAGCGCGTGGCGAGCGAGTTTCCGCAGGCCAAGCTCGGACGCTGGCATGACGAACTGGTCGGGCCGCATCCGCAATCGATGTATCAGATCGCGTTTCCGGCCGAAATGCTGGCCGCAATGGTGCCGTGGCTGATGCTCAACCGCGACGGCTTGACCGTGCTGTTGCATCCGGAGACCGGCGACGACTTGACCGATCACAGCGCGCACGCCGCCTGGTTCGGCGCCGTGCTGCCGTTGCGACTCGAAGTGTTTGGAAAGTAGCGGCGGGCGCGGCGGCGAATTGCGGCATCGATCCGGAGCGGCTATCGCGGCTGGCCGTCGTTGAATTCGCGCTCGAATATCTCGCCCAGCGCGGCATAGAAGAAGCCGTTCAGCCGCCCGATCGGGTCGAGTTTCTTCATGTCGATATAGCCGCCGGTCATGCAGTTCGGATCGACGTGCATATAGACCACTTCGCCGATGACCAAGGGATGCCGGTTGGGGCCGAGCTCGATCACCCGATGCAACGTGCATTCGAAATGGATCGGCGCCTCTTTGACGCGCGGCGCTGCAACCCTGACGCTCGGGATCGGCGTCAACCCGGTTTCGGTGAATTCGCTGTCGTCTTCGGGAAACGCGTTGGCCGAATCGACCATCTGTTTCCATACCGGATGCGTCACCACGTTGAAGCAGAACTCGCCGGTGTCGCGCACGTTCCTCAGGGTATGTTTTTCGCTGCCATCGGGATTGCGCGCGATGGTCAGCGAGATCATCGGCGGGATGACACAGACCACGGTGAAGAAGGAAAACGGCGCCAGATTGGTGACGCCCTTCTTGTTTACCGTCGAAGCCCAGCCGATCGGCCGCGGCACCACGGATCCGGTAAGCAGGCGATAGACTTGGCGCTTGTCGGCGACGGCGGGATCGATTTCGAGATAGTCGGTCATGGCGAAAATGTAGCCTGGATCGAGCGCAAGCGAAATCCGGGGACTAACCGATTCGCGCTTGCGCGCAGACCTCCGGCGTTCCCCCGGAAAAATTCATGAACAAAATCCATTGGCGATGGTTATTGAGCGAGCGACAAAAACGGAGATTGAATCATGAAAAAGCTTCTTTTCGCCGCGGGGTTCGTGCTGGCGGCCACTTCGGCATCGATGGCGCAAGGCTACGTTTACGGCGCGCCGTACGGCGCCCGCTCCTACGGCTACGGTCCTGGCTCCGGGCTCTACGACTACGCGCCCGATTACGGTGCCTACGATTTTTCCCCGGGATTTAGCGGCTATGGCTATGGCGGCAATAGGTACGATTATGACCGCTCCGACGCTCCCGGCCGCGGCAACAGCGCCGAGTCGCAACGATGACGGTTCGCAAACTCATGCCAGGCGGCCAACCATCGGGGATACAAGGGACCGAAAAACCAGGCCTGCCAAGGCAGGGTTTGCCATCTTTGATCGCCTCGAGCATGATCCCAAAAATGCCTGCCCTCGGACTTGATCCGAGGGTAGAGCCGGTTTTCGGCAAAGTTCATGCGCAAATCGACAATCTAGACACTGCTCCGATTCAATTGAATTGGAACTGAGTCTAGACGACCGGCGCTTAATCCGCCGAGTGCTTGCTGCCATGGACGTGGCCATGCCGCGCCCAGCGATGGTGCGGATAAACACCCGGGGCGGGTTGCGGATAGGCGACATAGGTCGGTCCGATCCCGAGCAGGCCTTCGACGCCGCCGATCACGCCGCCGACCGCGCCGCCGACCACCGCGCCGACCGGCCCGGCCGTCTGATCGCCCACATAGACGCCGTGCTGGATGCCGTCAGGGATTCCTTGCGCCCGCACCGCCAGCGGACACGCAAGCGAAGCGGCAACGACGGCCGCGAACATCATTTGCAACTTCACGCTACACCTTCCTCTGTCTGACGCTGTCACATGACACCGTGACATGGCTGCCGACATCGGCGATTGCGCGGCGGGACCATGGCGCTGCAATGGCCGGACCGATGGCCGCTCTTATCCATTTGGCGCGCGGATCGATCGCGCGACGCAAAGATTACGCAATTGACTTTGCCGCGATCTCCCGGACCATGGCGGCATGTCGGTGTCGATAAAAATGCCGCGCTTGAGCGTGGCCGTGGTCGGGCTTGGCAGCATCGGTGGCGTCGCCGCCGGCTGTCTCGGCGGCGGCCAGACACGATGTCATCGCCTGCACGCGCCAGCCGATCGAGCGGCTCACGCTCGAACAGCCGGCCGGTACGGTGGACGTCCGGCTCCGCGCGCTGACCGATCCGGCGCATGCGACCCCGGTCGACTGGGTGCTGCTGTGCACCAAAACCTACCAGACGGAATCGGCGTCGGCTTGGCTTGCGCGGCTGTGCACGCCGTCGACGCGCGTTGCCGTCTTGCAAAACGGCATCGGCCATGTGGCGCGCGTCGCGCCGCTCACCGATGGCGCGGCGGTGCTGCCGGTAATCGTCTATTACAATGGCGAACGGCTGGCGCCCGATCGCGTGCGGTTGCGGCAAGGCTCCGACCAGGATCTGGCGGTTGCGGACGACGACGCCGGACGCGCCTTCGCCGACCTTCTCGGCGGCACGCCGCTTCGCGTCGCGTGCAGCGGCGAATTCGCCACGCTGATCTGGCGCAAGCTTCTGATCAACGCGGTCGCCAATCCGATCACCACGCTGACGCTGCAACGGCAGGCGGTATTGCGCCGCCCCGACCTGCAGGAGCTCTGTCGCGCCATTCTTGCCGAGGCCGTGGCGGTGGCGCGCGCCGAAGGCGCCAAACTCGCCGATGACGAGCCGGCGCGTGCGATGGCGACGCTGTTTACGTTTTCCGGCGAACTCGGCACCTCGATGTATTTCGACCGGCTCGCCGGACGCCGCCTCGAAGTCGAGGCCTTGACCGGCGCGATCGTCAGCTCCGGCGCGCGCCACGGCATCGCCACCCCGCTCAATACGGCGCTGCTGACGCTGTTGCGCGCCATCGACGACGCGGCAGTCTCTTGTCAACGGTGAAAGCGGCGCGACGAGCGCGATGACGATGCCGGCCGATCAGTGCGCGCGTATGCGATTGCACTTGTAGATGCGGCATTCGGAGAATCGCGCCGAGCGTGCCGCGCAGTTGCCGAGCGCGCGATCCTCCGCTTCCTTGCGGGTTGCGCCGTCGCCGGAACTGCCGCCACCGGCGCTCACGGCCTGACAGGTCCAGGTCCAGATCGGCGTCCAGATCGGCGTCCAGATCGGCGCCCAGTGCGCCGCCCGCACGCCGGACGGAACGGACAGCAAGACGATTGCCGATAAGATCAATGCGAGAGCGGCGGCGCGTGCCAATGCTTGTTCCCTGGCGTGGCTCCAATGCGACGCGGCAGCGTAGCCTGGATCGCGCGACTTGTCCCGCCGCAACCGTCGACTCCTCGCCGGTCACGCCCGCTCGATGCGCGCCGCGTAGCATCCCGGCGCGGCGAAGTGCACGTGCAGGTAGGCCGCGCGCGGATCGGCGAGCAAGCGCTCGACGGCCCCTTCAAGCTTGACGCCATCGATCAATTCCCAGCCGGTCATCATGGCATTGCCGTCGAAGGCGCGCACCGCGAGCGTGCGCTTGCGCAACTGCTCCGGCACGGCGTCGACCGCGTCGAAGGTTTTCTCGTCCTTGCGCACATAGATTGCAAACCGCATGCGATAGGGCGATGCCACGGCATGATGCTCGTAATTGACCAGGATCAGCTCGTCGCCCGGCTTCGCATCGGTGAGGCTGATGCGGCAGGGGCGCGGCCCATCGGCGATCTGTCGCACGGCGCCGTGCCGCCTCAGTTCGTCGTCCGAAAGCGCAAATAGCGGGGCGAGTTTTTCGGCCGGCAGGCCTTGAATGCGAAAGTGCATGATGCAGTCCTCCTCGTTTGTTGAGTACGTATCTGCGGGATCGGCGCGGCAGACCACCCGTTTTCCGGTTAACCCCGCGGCTTAACCCCACGGCGCAAAACCGGATAAAGCCTCGCCAATCGGAGGCGCGGGCTGATATGATAATCGTGAGGACCGCGACTATTCTTGGATTGGGATGGCGATATGACCGAAAAGACCAGTAAACACGAAGCGAGCGCTCAGTTCGCGAAAGTGCAACGCGCCAACGATGCCAAGAACGCCGTGTCGGAATACGAGAGCGCGGCTGCGGCATTGCGCACCAAGACCGAACGGCTCAAGGCGCTGCGGCTTGCCCGGGACGCCGCCGCTCCGCCGCCGCAGCCGGCTACGCCGAAACGCAGACCGAAGAAAAAGAGTGCGGGCAGTTTATCGGGCTGGCTCGATGGCGAGGCCAAGCAAGGTCGTCGCGGCTGAGGGTAATCGCCGGCGGGTTCTTCAATTCCGACCTGACGAATTGAGAACATCATTACTTCGACTTATTTCGGCACTGGCGTCCGCGCCGTTGTTGCGACCGCACGTGACCCTTGAGCGTCGCGGCCGGTCAGGCGACGGCATTGCTGCGTAGCAACATTTTTGTCGTCATAAATTCAATAAAAATGCACCGGACGTTCTCACGGTTTGTTGAAGCGATAACCGCGAGGATGACACAGATGACCGGTAACAACGTTTCATCCGAGCACGGAGGGATTCGCCATGACGCTCCAAGTTGCTGCGCCGATGCGTTTCTTCCACCAGCGATATTTCGGCCGGCCGGCCTGCCCGAAATGCGGCGAACCGATGATGGCGCCGGAATATCCGGAATTCTCGGAGTGCCGAAGCGGCGACGAGATTCGGAATTTTTGGCTGTGTGACGGCTGCAACCACCGCTTCGATACGCTGATCAAATTCGAACCTGCCGTTGGGTGACGGCACCGTCCGTGGCGTGGTACATGGGGTAGCCATGACGCGACGCACCGCCGATCCGTGGTCCCAGGCCGAGCAGGCCTTCAAGTCCGCAACCGCCAAGCCTGTCGAGGCGCCGACGGCGAAACCGCCCGCGCTGCCCGGCGTGAAGGAAACGGTGTCGCTACGCATCGACCGCGACGTGCTCGACTATTTTCAGGAAGACGGCCCGGGCTGGCAGGACCGCATCAACGCGGCCTTGCGCAAGGCCGCGGGGAAATGATTTCCCGTTCGGCATCGTAGCGCGCAGCGAAATCCGTAACATTCGCACCGTCAACATCACGGGTTTCGCAAGGCTCCAGGCCCCGACGCGATTCAGCCCAAAGCAATGTATGTCCGTGGACCGGGCAGACGGCTGTTTATAGAAATACTTGGAGCCGATTTACCGCGGCGCGGCGACAACCTGCAAAGTCACGGGCGCGAGACCGGAAAAATGCAGTTGCCGCGCGGCGGCCGGCGTCAGGTCGATGATGCGGTGCTTGTCGAACGGTCCGCGATCGTTGATCCGCACCACGACGGTGCGGCCATTGCGCAGATCGGTGACGCGCACCATCGTGCCGAAAGGCAAAGTGCGATGGGCGGCAGTAAGCTTTGCCGGCGAAAAGGCTTCGCCGCTCGCCGTCGTTCCGCCCTTTTGCGTGCAGATCGCGGCCAGCGGCGGCTTGACAAGCGGCTTGGCGGCCGCGCCGGCCGGAGCGATTTTCGCAAATACCACCGCGCAGCAGAACGCCGTCATAATTGCGCGCGCAAAAGGCATGTGCGACCGCTCGGCATACTCAATTCACCGACGATATTAGCACGCTATTTCCGTACGCCACGCCGCCGCAACGGATCACCCGAGCGATGACCAGTCCTTTGCTTCCATAAGGCGTTCCAGGCTTCCATACCAGACACCGGCTTGACTCGAACTTCGGTTTGTGTTCCTCATTTGTTCTGACAGGGATTTGCCGAGGGGGAGAAACATGAAAGCGCTCGTTGTGGCTTTTGGTTTGGCTTTTGGTCCGGCTGTTGGTTTTGTCGCGCTCGCCGCGCCGGCGCTGGCGCAAACACAGGCGGTCGCGCCGGCCGATGCCAAGGCCCATATCGGACAAACGGTGACCATCGAAGGTCCGGTCGGCAACGTCTACACCGCCCGCTCCGGCATGACCTTCATCGACATCGGCGGCCGCTATCCCGACAATGCCTTCGCAGCGGTGATCTTCACCGACGACAGCGCGAAATTTCCGAACGTCAAGGCGCTCGACGGCAAGCTCGTGGATATCACCGGCCCGGTCTCGCTCTATCGCGGCAAGCCGGAGATCATTTTGAAATCCGCCGATCAGGTGAAAGCGAAGTAACGCACATCGTGCGCCCCGCCTCGCTTTTCGCCCGCGCGCTCCGCGCTTTGTCGGACTCAAACTCACATAGCTCGCGGCGCCAGCGGAGACGGATCGCGGCACGGATGTCAGAACTCAAATCGTCCTGTAGCCGCCGTCGGCCATGACGATGGCGCCAGTCACATAGGCCGAAAGATCGCTGGCGAGAAAGAGCGCCGGGCCGACGATGTCCTCCGGCTTTCCGGTGCGACCGAGCGGCGTGTGATCGAGAAAGATCCTTATCAGCTCCGGATTGTTGGCGCGGACTTGTTCGTTGAGCGGCGTCTCGATCAGGCCGGGACCGATGGCGTTGACGCGCACGCCGTCCTTGCCCAGTTCCGCCGCCAGCGCACGGGTAAAGCCGAGCACGCCATGCTTCGACGTGGTGTAAGCGGGCGAGTTCGGCGTGCGCACATGCACGAAGGACTGGATCGACGCGATATTGACGATACGGCCCTTGGCGGCGCGCAAGGGTTCGAGAAAGGCATGCGTGACATTGAACAGGCCGTTGAGGTTCACTGCCATGACGTCCTGCCAGTCCTTGATCACGGCATCGGCGTCGCCGGCAAAGGCATTGCGCCGGTTGATGCCGGCATTGTTGACCAGGATCGAAACCGCGCCGACTTCGCTTGCGACCTTCGCTGCGGTTTCGCGGCAGGCCATTCGATCCCGGACATCGAGCCTGAAGTGTTGCGCCTCGCCGCCGGCGTCGCGGATGCCGGCCGCCGTCTCCGCCGCGGTCGCGGCGTCGATATCGAGCGCCGCAACGCGCGCGCGCTCCCGCGCAAAGCCGTGCGCAATGGCGCGACCGATGCCGGAGCCGGCGCCGGTGACGACCGCAACGTGGCCTTGCAAAAGCCCCGGCATCTGCGGCCTCACATTATCCGATTATCCGCGCGGCCATTTCATCCGCAGGCCGCTGCCTACCACCGTCGCCTGCCCAAACCGCCGCCGCGCAGCAGCCGGACCACCAGCAGGAGCAGGACGGCGCCGATGGTGGCGTTGATGATGGCGGAGACAATTCCGGCGCCGAGATGGATGCCGAGCCGCGGCAGCAGCCAGTCGCCGATGAAAGCGCCGATAATGCCGATGACGAGATCGCCGATCAGTCCGAAACCGGCCCCGCGCACGATTTTGCCGGCCAGAAAGCCGGCAACGAGGCCGACCAGCACTATGACCAGTAGGCTTTCATTCGACAGATACATGGCGGCGCCTCCAAAGCTGATGCATGCGACCAGCGTGACGAACGGGTCCGGTGGTTAACGCTACACAACTTGCGCAGTCCGCGATAGTTCCGCTTGCGCACTCCGGCGCCCGCCGACGCAGCCGCTTTGCCCTCGCGCTGTCATTTCGCCCGCCGGTCCGGAATATGCCTCGCGTCGGGTACGACGAACTGTTACGTCATGGCCAACTCAAACGAACCCTAGCAAAGGATGTTGCCGTGATGGAGAAATCCAGTAAGCACGAGGCGAGCGCGCAGGTCGCAAAGGCGCTGCGCGCCAACGATGCCAAGAAGGCGGCGTCCGAATACGAATCCGCGGCCAAAGCGCTGCGCGCGAAGACCGAGCGGCTCAAGGCGCTCCGCCTGGCACGTGATGCCGCCGCGCCGCCGCAACACGCCGCGCCAAAACGAAAAGGCAAAAGCAAGGGCAAAAGCACGAGCACGTCAGGCACCTTGTCCGATTGGCTGGACGGACAGGCCAAGGAGGGCCGCCACAGCTGAGCCGGCAGGTCGCTTTTGTGACGGCGCCGGGCTACGCTTGCCGCCAATCCGGCGACACTAAACTCTCGCCAGCCTGGAGTATTGCAATGCCGCTGCAACGGGGCGAGGTGCAAGGCTACGACTTCGATCGGATGGTCGTCGAATTCACCCTGCTCGATCGGGACAGGATCATTTCTTGCGCGATCAGCACCGCGGCGATGGACGATCTTGATGGCAGGCGTGACGTGAGGGCGGAACAGCGTGTCGATCAGTTCATGCGCTTGCGCGACGTCATCGAAGACCGCGCCTCAGTCAAGTTTTTTCAGGAGCAGCCCCAGCCCGGCCGGCCTGTGGTATTGCGATCCAACGATTTCTCGAAATAGCCGTTTTTGCCGCAGCTCGGCGCCCCCCGCTTCGCGGGGCCGATGAGAGCCAGCGTTCTTGCGAAGCGCTCAGCGCGCGAGTTTTGTCAAACAGCCTACGTTCTTTGCTCGTCATTGCGAGGAGCGGAAGCGACGAAGCAATCCATAACTTCGCGGCCGAACTGGATTGCTTTGCGCCGCTCGCAATGACGCAATTACCAATTACGGTGACACTGCACTTATTTGTGTTTCCTCGGTTTTGGCCCGCGTTTTCGCGCACCCAGCCGACGCGCCGTCAGCCGTTCGATGCGAGCAAGAAAGCCAGCATCGCCGAGCGGCCGGCCGATGCTTTCGGCAGCGCGTAGCTGCCCGAACAAATCCGCCTCCGGCGCGATGGCAAGCAGACCGGCAAAGTTCGGGAACCGGTCCCGGATCGGGGCGCGCGCGGTGACCCCGTCGTCCTTGCCGGTGAGATGCGCGCGCGTGCTTGACCAGCGCCAGTCCCGCGCCCGTTCGACCAGCCGTGCCCGCACCGGATTGAGCGACAGGTAACGCAGCGCCGCCGCGAGATGCTCTTCGTCCATCGCGGCCGCGCCGAAACGGCCCTGCCAGAAATGGCCGGTTCGCTTGCGCCGCGCGTGGATGACGCCGGCGTAACGGCGGTGCACCGGCGCGAGCGCCCGGCGCAACCCGTCGGCGTCGGACGGCGCCAGGATGAGATGCACATGGTTGGGCATCAGGCACCACGCCCACACTTCGACATCGGCGGCGCGGCAGTGCTCGGCCAAAAGATCGCGATAAAGCGCATAGTCGGCGTCGGAAAAGAACGTGCGCGCGCGGCCGTTGCCGCGCTGGGTGACGTGGTGCGGCAGACCGGGGATGACGACGCGAGCGAGACGAGCCATGCCGCACAATGCATGCATATCGCATCGAACGTCAATTGAATGCACTGTCACCGTAATTTGCGTAATTTGTAATTTCGTAGGATGGGTGGAGCGAAGCGATACCCATCATGCAGCGGTGAGGATGGATGATGGGTTCCGCAATGGCTCAACCCATCCTACGAACCTCAATCTGGGCTACACTCGCCCTGCGGCCGGCCAACAACAATTCAAGGAGACGCTTCGTGGGCAAAGGGCATAAGGACAAAGTCGCCGTCATCAGCGGCGGCGCCAATGGCATCGGGCAGGCATTTGCGAAACGTCTCGCCGAGGATGGCGTGGATGTCGCCGTCGCCGATCTCGCCGACGGGCGCGACACCGTGAGGCTCGTCGAAGCCGCCGGGCGGCAGGCGATCGCGGCCGTCTGCGACGTGTCCAAGGAAGACTCGGTCGCGGCGATGGCCAAACAGGTGCAGCAAAAATTCGGCCGCGTCGACATCGTGGTGAACTGCGCCGGCATTTTTCCGCAGCAGGATTTTGCCGGCATGAGTTTCGCCGACTGGCGCAAGGTGCTTTCCATCAATCTCGACGGCACCTTCCTCGTCACCGCCGCTTTCGTGCCGGGCATGCGCGCGCGCAAATGGGGGCGCGTCGTCAGCATGGCGTCGAGCACCTTCGGTTCGGTGACCACCGGCTTCGCGCATTACGTCGCCAGCAAAGGTGGCATCATCGGCTTCACCCGCGGGCTCGCCGGCGACGTTGCCGCCGACGGCATCACGGTGAACGCCATCGCGCCGGGGCTGACGCGTTCGCCGGGCACGCTGGTGCGCAAGCCGCGTCCGGGCTTCGCCACCATGGACGAGGAATTTGTCGCGGTGGCCAGCCTGCAGGCGATCAAGCGGGTGGAGGTACCGGACGATCTGGTCGGCGCGCTGTCGTTTCTCACCAGCGACGACGCCGCCTTCATGACCGGGCAGACGCTCAATGTGGATGGCGGAAGGGTGAGGTCGTAGCGGTGAGTCTTCGTAGGGTGGGCTGAGCCAACGGGTCCGGCCTTCGGCCGGCCCGATGACAGGCTCCGCGAAGCCGACGCGGATTTCGGCGCCTATCAAAAACGCGTGGGCACGGCGCGTTCCGCGCCTTTGCCCGCCCTACGAGCTTGGCGGTGAGCCCCTGGAGAACGAGGGCATTCCGCCCGTTATGGCGCCTCTCTTGGCGCACGTCACGGCGCCGAGCTACAGTGCCGAATCGTCCATGCGCTGCGGCGCTTTTGCTGTGAGGGAGAACTTGACCATGCAAGTCTTGTCGGGAATGAAAGTCTTGTCGGGAATGAGAGCCGGCCTCCTCGCCATCGCGGCGCTCGCCGGCGCAGTGTCGGTTGCGCACGCCGACAGCGGCACCATCAGCATCCGCATCTTCAAGGCCGGCTTCGTCATCGGCGGCTCGGCCGGCTCGGGCGTGCTGACGTTCCAGGGCCGCAGCTATCCGCTGTCGATCGGGGGGTTGAGCTATGGCTTCACCTTCGGCGCCTCGGAGACGGACTTCCATGGCACCGTCAGCAATATCCGCCGCCCGTCCGACATCAACGGCGTCTACGCCCAAGGCGGCGCCGGCGCCGCCGCCATCAGGGGCGCGCAAGCCGCGGTGCTGGCCAACCAAAACGGCGCCGTGCTCACCCTCACCGGCGAGCAGAACGGCCTGATCGTCAGCCTGGATTTGAGCGGACTGGCGTTGTCGCTGAAGTAAGCGGGGAAGCGAGCGCGTAGGATGGGTGGAGCGAAGCGATACCCATCATTCGGACGGCTAGGCTGGCTGATGGGTTTCGCAAGAGCTCTACCCATCCTACGGCGCTACCGCGCTGTTGCCGATCCACAATGTCAAACAGCGACGCGTTCTTTTTCCTTCTCGCACAAGGGGCGAGGGACATGCGATTTCGTTCTCGCGATGCGTCTTCGCATCCGAGCATTACTGCAAGCTGCACGAAAGCCCTTCCCACTCATACCAGCGGCGTTGAATTCTGACTCGTAGAGGGGCTTTCGGGGATTTGATTGGCGTGATTCTCTAGCCTTCTTGATTCGCGGAGGAGGCTGGCATGGTGGCGGCGGTTGCAATCAGGCGCGCAGAC
>Ga0207416_1000869_pt1 | contig 46117 bp, 59 predicted proteins | sample PaiPotPPM11metaG_FD_184107 | JGI IMG/M metagenome (GOLD analysis project Ga0207416, IMG submission 184107) | Iron sulfur acid spring bacterial and archeal communities from Banff, Canada, to study Microbial Dark Matter (Phase II) - Paint Pots PPM... ...
AACGGCAGTGTGAGGAGGCGCGCCGTCCAGTCCTGGGTCGTGGTGTTGGAACTCTTGCCGCCGTTGCCCGTCCCGATCACCAGTTTTGCAGCCGCCAGGGCCAGCGCCGCGTACGAGAGACCGACGGCACCGTAGCCCAGGCGCGCGGCGACTCCCTTAGCATCGGTCCCCTGGTGGTCGGGATCAACAAAGGCCTGGATGAGGCTCCACAAGGCATAACCGACCAGGCCGACGGCGACGACGGCGAGTAAGAGCTTGCCGAACGGTTGTTCGTAGATAGCGCGCAGGGCACCATTGCGGTCGGTCGTGCTGCCGCCCTCGCCGAGCGCCACCTTCGCCGCCAGCGCGCCGATGATCAGGTAGACAATTCCCTTTGCCGCGTATCCGACGCGCGCCAGAAGCGTCATCCCGGGACTGGTGGCGGCTTGGCGCCCCTCGCGCTTCGCATCGCGCATCGCCCCGGCTCCGGGTCTCGTCGACTTGGTCATAGTATGTCTTCCTTTCAGCGGCCGTTGACAGGTTTCCGCGCCGTTGCGGCAAGACCACCGCCGCCTCTCTCTACGGCAAGATGGAGGCCCGAGCGCGCCACGAGCCAGTAGGCCGCGGCATGGAGGAGTAACCGGAACTGGTTGGCCCAGAAGGTGTGATCGCTCAACCGATCGGCGAAGCAGGCGTTCTTTGCTACAAGCGCCTGGGAATATCCCTGCTGCAGGAGCCGGAGCGCGTGTTGTTGCTTCGCTTCCCATGCCTGCGCATCATGTGGCTGTCCGGCCCGCGGCATCACTGCCTCCACACCAGGTCTCTTTCTTTATACGCTGGTGACCGTGAAGCCCGCGACACTGCTCGCCAAGTATCGTGAGGTCGGTCTACCTCAAGCCCTGCTCTTGTTTGCGTTCTCTGCACCGCTTCGCAGAGACACGGTGTATCTCCAGCCAGTGGGCGTAGCGCTCGGGATCGGCTTTGACCCGCTGAAACTGGCGCCAGTACTTCTGCTGGGGTGTTCGATGCGTCTCACAGTAGAGCGCATAACTGGAGTTCACTGGAGCCCCGCACTGTTTGCAGAGTCGCTCGAGTTTCTCAGGCTTGGGTTTGAGGACACGAGCGGAGCTGATCCCTGCCCGGTTCACGATCTGGCGGACTCGCTCTCGGCTCATGCCAAACTCATCGCCCGTGCGTTGCAGGTTGCGCAGTTCCTGATACCGCTGGACGACTCGGTCCCCATCGGCCTTCCGGTTCCGTGGAACCGAGTCCGATCGATCGATCATAGGTTCGTCCTCCCCAGTCTGCCTCAGGCGCCCTCGAATGGCTGATGGAGCATGGCTTCAAGCCAGCTCAAGTACTCCTGCTGGGCCTCTCCATTGCCAATCGAGGGCTACCTCGCAATCACCGTCGACCCTACCGTTGCCTCCGCAGCGGCTGTGCTCGATAGTACCGCCGGAACCCGGTCGTGACCGCTTTGGGGGACATGCCCTCACAACAGCGACTGGAGCTGCCGCCCGGATAATCAGCGCTTGTTAAACCTACTCGGGAGTCAGGCGGCGTAGTTTCGCGGCAGGATAACACGTCTTCGGTCCTTTCGGAGACGGCGTCATGGTGGCCCGAGGACTGAGCGGCGTGCAGTTGGTGACGAGCGATGCGCATGGCGGACTGAAAGCGGCGATCGCGGCGGTCTTGCATGAAGTGATCGGGCGCCGCTCCGCAGGTTCGGCCTGCCGCGCAGGCGCTCGCCGCTAAGCTGCGACCAGCTCCCGCTGTCGAAGCGGTTGGAGCGCGGCCGTCCAGCGCTGCCTACGCTCCCCTGCGGGCGGCGCGATACTCGGCGACCATGAGGTCCGTGAGCTCGTCGATCGATGTGTCTGCGGTAGGCTTGTCGAGCGTGATCATGCCGTGTTGGAGGAGATTGATGCGATCGCACACCTGGAAGATGTGCGTGTAGTTGTGATCAATCATGATGACCGAGACGTCGCCCCGCTCTTTGAGATTTGCCAGAAGATCGAGGATGAGGGCGCCTTCTTTGGTGCCCATAGCGGCTAGCGGTTCGTCGAGCAGGACGACCTTCGCCTGCTGGTAGAGGGCGCGCGCAATGGCGATCGACTGGCGCTGCCCGCCCGAGAGCCGCTCCACCGGACTGCTGACCGACGGAACGCTCACGCCGATACTGTCTAGGAAGGTGCGCGCCCGCTTTCGCATCGCTCGGTTATTGAGGAAGGGAAAGGGCACTCTCCACACGGGCTCGCGGTTGAGGAACATGTTGTGGTACACGGTGAGCTCGTTGACCAGCGCCAGGTCCTGATAGACCGACTCGATCCCCATGGACCGCGCCTGCCCGACCGAACGCAGGTGAACTTCGCGCCCTTCATAAAAGACCCTTCCCGCACTGGGCTGCTCGAAGCCGGTGAGGATCTTCATCAAGGTCGACTTCCCGGCGCCGTTGTCGCCGATGAGCCCCAGAAACTCGCCCTGCTTGAGGTGCATGGTGACGTCGCGCAGGGCTACCACTGCACCAAAGTGTTTCGCAACATGCTCCGTTCGGATGATGTCGTCCGAGGTATCCATGCCCTACCGGCCCCCTCGCCGCAACAGCTGCAGCCGGACGTTGAAGACCATGGCGGCAATAATCGCGGCGCCAAGAACGATGAAGTACGTGTTGGCGCTGATTCCTTGGAGGTTGAAACCGTCGTTGAGAACGGCAAGAACCATCGCCCCGACGAAGGCGCCCACGATCGTCCCCGCTCCACCCATGAGCGAGGTGCCGCCGACCACGGCAGCCACCACGGCGGTGAACATGATGGCGGTGCCTCCTGCCGATGGGTCGGTTGACGTGATGCGGACCGCCTCCAGTATGCCGGCGAAGGATGCGAGCACGCCGGCGATGATGAAGTTGCCAATCTTGATCACGTTGACGTTGATACCAACCTCGCGTGACCCCAGGATGTTTCCCCCGGTCGCCACCGTGTGCAAGCCCCAGGGGGTAAAACTCAGCATGATCTGACCGGCTATGGCAATCCCAATGGCCCAGATGATCTCCGCGTAATCGGCGTGGCCGAAGATATAGGTAAAGCTTCCACTCCCGGGTGTCAGCTGGGGATACGCATTCGAGATGGTCAGGGTGATCCCCTGGAGCAGGAACGCCATGCCCAGTGTAGCCACAAAGGACGGCACCTTGAGCAGCACGGTCACCACGCCGTTTACGAGTCCCACCACCGCCCCGACCGCGAGCGCAAGTACGAGGCCGAGCAAAAGGGGGACGTTGTGGTCCGTGTAGAGGAAGTACACGACAAACGGCGCGAGGGCGAAGGTGTTTCCGACCGACAGATCAATCTCGCCGCAGATCAGGAGGAGGACCTCGCCTGACGCGAGGATAGCGGGCGCAGCAGCGTACTGCGCAATGGTGACGAAATTGTCAGACGACGTGAAATTCGAGTTTCGCAGCCCGAAGTACAGGGCCAGCCCGATGCCAACGATCAGGATGCTGGCTTCGCGCCACCGGAAGAGCACGTCGTAGAGGATCGGTCCCCAATGCGTGCCGCGCGCTGCTGCGCCCCGCACACCGTCTTCAGGAGGCGGCGTCGGATGCGCGACGTCCGTCTCAGCCACTTACCGGACCCACTTCTCCGCGGGCGAGCTGCCCTCGTAACGGGATGTCGTCCGCCGGTACTTGCCGACGTTCGCCCGCGTCACAAACTTCAGTCCGGTATTCGTGTCGGACGGAGCCAGCAGGCCTCCTGACAGATGGTACAGGAAGAGCTGCATCACCGGGACGAACCCCTGCAAGTAGGGCTGCTGGTCGATGGTGAAGTTCAGGTTGCCGGCTGCAAGCGCTTGCAGCGTTATGGGCGTGAGATCGTAGCCGCCCGTCTTCACACCTTTGCCCGCGAGGCCGTATCGCGCGCTGACCTGGCCTACTGTCTGCGTGCTACCCGCGTCGACGGCGAACATGCCTCGGACACTTCTATGGCCGAGGTAGTATGCGTTGATGCTGGCGATCTCCTGGTTGACCAGCGCACCGCTGGCGATTTCGTGGTAGGTGATCCGTCCGGACGCCAGCGCCTTGATGGCCGCCGCAGCGCCGTTGATTCGGGGCTGGATGTTCAGCGTGCCGGGAGTCGCGATGAACAGGACGACGTCTCCCCGGCCCACCAGGCTCACGATCCGCTGACCCATCTTGTAGCCTGACAGAAAGAGATCCTGGCCGATGTACGCCATGCGCGTGTTATGGCTGCTAGCGGGAGCATCGGCGTTGTAGGCCACGACGGGGATTCCCCGGGCAAGCGCCCGCGCCACCGGTTGATTGAACGCATGCGGGTCGATGATCGCAACCGCGATGCCATCGACGCGCGCCGCAATGGCGGCGTTCATGGCGTTCACCATCTCAGGAACCGAGCTGGTGCTCGAACCGGTCCACTGGTACGTGCAGTTCGTCAGGGCACACGCATCCTGAATGCCGTACTGCGTCGGCACGAAGAACGGGTTGGTCGTCACGTGATTGACGAAGGTGAACTTCCACCTGGGGTGTCCCGGGTACGGATTGCCTCCCAGGGGTTTGTAGATGCTCTCTGCGTTGGCCACGCCGGGCACGTTGGCGCCCAGCGCGCCGAGGATCGCAGGAATCGACAGGGTGCTCGTGCCAAGCGCTGCCCGACGAAAGAGCTCTCGGCGGGAGATGCCTTGCCGCGAGCTGTGGTCCTGCCCTTCGAGTTCGTTCTGGTCGTCCATCTCACTCACTCTCCTTCTCACGCTCCTAAGGCCGATTCGAGATAGAGACTCGCCTTTTTCCCCTCCTTTCCGAGCTCAGGTCGCGAGGTCGCTCGACGGATTGATCCCGCGACCGTGGCTCCTCCTGATACGCGCTCCAGCCGACGAAGCCGATCCTTCCGTCGTGCCACGGATCGAGACCGTCATGGTGCTGACTCCTTAGCCCATATCATACGGCTCAGGGTCAATGGAGAACTGCGTTCGGCTGCTTCACGCCGTACAACGCTCTAGACGCCAGGGACAGACTCTTGTATGATGTCTTACATCCTACAGTGTGCCTTCCAGGGTGTCAAGACTTTCCGCCATGCACTTCACGACTGCGCCAGACAGGCCCGAGCGGGGTGGACTTTCAGCACGAGAGTCGCTCGCCGATCAGGCCGCGCACTCGATTCTCGACCTGATCGTGTCCCAGAAGCTGGCGCCGGGAGCTCCTCTGCCTTCCGAGCACGCCCTCGCCGCCCAGTTCGGCGTGAGCCGGGCCGTCGTTCGGGAGGCCTGCCGCGCGCTCTCCGCCCGCGGCATCGTGACCATTCGACACGGCAGAGGTATGTTTGTCAGCGCCCTATCCCCGGACACGCTGAGCGAGTACTTCGCATTCGCGCTCCGGCAGGACGCGCTGTTGTTCGAAGACCTGCTGGAGGTACGCTTCCCCATCGAGGTCCGGGCGGCGCAGCTCGCCGCACAACGCGCCGAGCCGCAGCAAGTCGATCAGATTCGCTCCGCCCTCGAAGCAACCAGGGCGGTTCTCGACGACTTTGAAGCGCTCGCAAGAGCCGACGTGGCCTTTCACAATGCCATCTTCGAGGCGAGCGGGAACCAGATTCTGGCCCTTCTGGGAGCGGGTTTTCAGAACCTGCTGGTCGAGAGCCGGCGGCTCACGTACGCCGGGTCCGTGTTTCGCGGTGAGACAAGCAAGGTCGCTCTTGCTGACCACACCAAGATCTGCGAGGCCATCGCGGCCGCAGATATGGAGGCTGCAGGTCAGACCATGCGTGAGCACCTCCTGATGACGCAGCGCGCCCTCGTTGCGGCGAACGAGCGTCTGCGCGAGTTTGGGAACGCTCCCCTGACGACGGCGCAGATGGTGGAGCTGGCCTTGATCAAGTACCGCGAGGCGGAAGAGCGCCACCACAAAGCGGAGGAGGAAGGCGCATGAAGATCACCGAAGTTCGTCCACTCGTCATGGGAACCACGTGGCGCAACCTCACCTTCGTCATGGTGCAGACGGATGAGGGCCTTACTGGTGTCGGCGAGGTGCGCATGGTCAACAATACCGACGCTCTCCTCGGCTACCTCAACGAGGCGGTGCCGAACCACGTGGTTGGGTCCGATCCATTCGCCGTCGAGGCGATCGTCGAGCGCATGCGCCGCAGTGACTTCGGGCGCCCCGGCCAAGTCGAGATGTCCGGCATCGGCGCGATCGAGATCGCCTGCTGGGATATCGTCGGCAAGGCGCTGAATCAGCCGGTCTACCGCCTCCTGGGGGGACCGGTTCGCGGCAGCATCAAGGCATACGCCAACGGGTGGTATCGGGTAGAGCGTACACCGCAGGCCTTCCACGACGCGGCCAGGCGTGTCGTCGAGAAGGGCTACCGGGCCCTCAAGGTCGATCCCTTCGGCAGCGGCTGGTACGAGCTCGCGCACGATGAGCGGATCCTCTCCATCTCGCTGGTGGAAGCTGTCCGCGATGCGGTGGGACCAGAGGTCGACCTGTTCGTTGAGATGCACGGACGCTTTGCCCCATCCGTTGCGATCGCTCTTTCCCGGGAGCTGGAGCGCTTTCAGCCCGGATGGATCGAGGAGCCGGTGCCACCCGAGAACCTTTCAGCGCTTCGCAAAGTCGCGGACCATGTGGCGCTGCCCATAGCGACCGGTGAGCGTATTCACGCGCGCCATGAGTTTCGGGAGCTTTTCGAGCTGCAAGCAGCGGATGTCGTCCAGCCGGACATCACGATGTGTGGAGGGATCACGGAGGCGCGAAAGATCGCCAGCTGGGCGGATGCTTACTACGTCCTCGTAGCCCCGCACAACGTCGGCGGTCCGGTCGCCACGACGGCCGCCTTGCACCTTGCTGCTGCAACCACGAACTTCAAGATCCAGGAGCACTTCAACGACTTCGGCGAGGCGTACGTGAAGGAAGCGGCCACGGGGGCGCCGGAGGTGGTGGACGGATACTTTGCCCTACCCAGTGGACCGGGTTTGGGCGTTACCCTCAACGAAGACGTCATTCGCGAGCATCCACAGCAGACCATTCACTTTGACCTGTTCAGTCAGGACTGGCACCTTCGCCAGGCGGAGCGATCGTCGCCGGCTGATGTGCTACCGCATGCTTGCTCATGAGTCCGAATATGCGAGCTCTACTGGTCGAAGCTCCACACAAAGCAAGGGTCGCCGAGCTACCAACCGCCGACCCGGCGGCCGATGAGGTGATGGTGCGCGTAGAGGCGGCAGGAATCTGTGGCAGCGACGTCGATCTGCTCCACGGGACGCGCCCCGCCCCTTACGTTCGCTATCCGATCGTGCCCGGTCACGAATGGGCCGGGACAGTGGCAGCGGTCGGCGGTAGGGTCTCGGGGGTCGGAGTTGGCGACGCCGTCGTAGCTGAGGGCTTCCGCAGCTGCGGTATATGCGGCCGCTGCCGAGAGGGCCGTACGAACCTTTGCTCGACAGCTTATGCCGAGACCGGCTTTACCCACCCCGGTGCCTTCGCAGAGTATGTGACCGTTCCAGCGCGGCTCGTTCACCGCCTGCCGGAAGGCACCGCACTCCACGCCGCGGCCTTATTGGAGCCGGCCGCATGCGTCGCAAACGGGTTGCTCGAGGTCGATTTTCGTCCTGGCCTCGCTGTGGCAGTGGTCGGCGGAGGGACGCTTGGATTGCTCGCCGTTCTGATGCTCGGACTTGTATCTCCAGCACGCCTGGCGCTCGTCGACGTACGCGCTGACCGCCTCGCCCGTGGACGGGATCTCGGGGTGAGCGACGCCTGGAACCCCACGGACGACGACGCGCTGGCGCAGGGCCGAGGGCGCTTCGATCTGGTCGTCGAGGCAACCGGCAACACCGAAGGTGTAACAACCGCGCTGGCGCTCTGCAGGCGGAGAGGGACGGTCGTGCTCGAGGGAATCGGCGCGTCGTCGCCCTCGATCAGCCCGGATCAGATTACGCTGGCGCAGCTGCGGATCCAGGGCAGCTTCGGGTCGAGTAGTGCGGCCTGGGACTGGGTCGTGCATCTCTTCACGCAGGGCCTGCTCGACCCCGGTCGCTTGATCACGCACCGTTATCTACTCGAGGAGTACCATGCTGCGTTCAGCACGGTGCAGCATGGAGATGCCCTCAAGGTGCAGCTTCTTCCACACGGGGACAGAAGGAGGAGATGAGAATGGAGGAGACTCGCAGGTTCCTCGCGTCTATAGGCTTGCCTCGTGGCGATCTCCATGACCTTCCCTCGTCTGGGAAGCGGTTCCCGGACGGGGCCCAGTACCGGATCGAGATTCCAAGCACCGAGGGGCCGCGCTGTCTGGAAGCGGTGCTCGAGGAGGCAATGCGGCTCGACGTTCCGGTTCACCGCGTTTCACAGGGAAGCGGAGTGTTCCTGCAGACGGACCAGGAGCTCGAGCAGATGGCCAGGATGGCGGCAGACGCATCCGTTGAGGTCAGCCTCTTCGCCCGGCCGAACGCTGCCTGGGACACGTCGGCGATGGCGCGGGCCCCGGCCGGGGGCGTCATCGCGCCTGTAGCGCGGGGCCAGGAGCAGGTGGTCTACGCCCTGGAGGATGCCAGACGCGCGGCTGCCTTCGGGTTCCGGAGCGTGCTCATCGCCGACATCGGCGTCCTGGCCGCCTTCGATGCCATGCGTCAGGCCGGGGAGCTGCCGAAAGACATGCAGGCCAAGATCTCGGTCATGCTGCCTGCGGCGAACCCCGGCGCGGCGCACGTGCTGCAGCAGCTGGGCGCGAACACGCTCAATCTTCCCACCGACTTGACGCTCCCGCAGATCGCAGCGATCCGGGCAACCGTCGATATTCCACTCGACATCTATGTCGAGGCGCCCGATAACATCGGCGGGTTCGTTCGATTGCACGAAATTCCCGAGATCGTGCGCATCGCGGCACCGGTCTATATCAAGTTTGGCCTGCGGAACGCCCCCGACGTCTATCCCGCAGGTACGCACCTCGAGGCCACATCGGTGGGGTTGAGCCGGGAGCGAGTGCGTCGAGCCCGGCTTGGTCTGGAGCTTCTCGATCGAACGAACCCTGACGCCATCACCTCGGCCATAGGCGCAGTGGGGCTCGCAGTCCCGGTTGCCAGGGCTCGGTCACCTTCTCCCGGTCGGCGCTAAAGCGTTGCCGTCGACATTAGCCCGGTACAGACCGCCTGTGGGGGCAGCCCCGGGTACCCTCTGGGTGTGGTGCTCTCCCGGCCCGTGCTGGACCGAGCGACCCGCCTGCCTTGCCAGTAGGCCGGTGCGAGGGCACGCAGCTCTGACCTTCCTGGTGTCTCCTGTCCCTCCAGGAGCACTTCACTTGGTCCGACTCTCGGTTGTAGGCTGCCAGTCGGGACTCATGCGGCCGCTCTAGTTCATCGTACTTCTCACTGATGAGAGCGCGGGAGCGCTTCACGTGCCAGCCTGGTGGTGGCAGCAGCGGCCCAACCGGTTCCGCCGGGCCGACGACCGGGGCGCAAACGGAAGGATGGGACCGTGCCGGAGGGGCCGTATGGTTGCAGCGGTCGGCCGCGGAAACATCCCCACCCTCTCCAGGTTGCGCCCCTGCACACCGCCCAGGAACTGACCGAGGCAGTGCCAGAGGACCAGTGGGAGACGGTCCCGGTGCTGGAGCAGGCGACCCGCACCGTCCAGCGTCAGGCGTGCCGGATCTGGGTGCACCGAGCGCACAGCGACGTCACCGGAGCGGAAGGCTGGTTGATCGGGGAGCGTCCGTTGCCAGGGGACGAGGGAGACCCGAAGTGGTATTTCGCCTGGAAGCTGGCTGCATGCTGCAGGACTGTGTCGCTCGTCCTCCCGTTCCCGATGCGCCCAGTGATCCTGCGTGTTGAAGTCCTCCAGCCAGCGATCGTGCACCGCTAGCAGCTCCTCCCAGCTCGTCGCTCGCGCAAAGTGCCAATCCGCCATCCGGCGCTGCACGGTGAAGTTGCTCTCGATGTAGCTCTGCCAGGCCTGGCGCTTGTCGATCTGTTCCTTCCTAATACCAAGAGCTTGATAGATCGCCATGGCCTGCTTGGCTTTGAAGATGCCTCCGCCGTCACTGACCAACGCCTCGGGACTCCCATAGCGACGAATGGCGGCGTAGAGCACCATCAGGTAGGCAGTGAGATCTTGGGAACGAGAGAGCAAGCTGGCCAGCATGCAGCGGCTGTAGTTCTCCAGGATCGAGATGCAGTAGATCATCCCCCCACCGAGCTGGTGCATATCAAGGTAGCGCACGTCGACGGTCCAGTACTGATGCCGGCGACTCGCCGCAAACGGCATCGGTTTGGGCTCATGGGGTTCAGCGGTTGGTCCCGGCATGCTATAGAGCGAACGGTTGAGCGCCAGGATGCGGCCGCAGGTTCGTTGACTGAGGTGGATCCCGAGCTGTTTCAGGGCTGCGTGGATGCGAAACTCCCCCAAGAGCGGGTTCTCCTGCAGCTTACGAACAGTCTCTATCGTGCGCAGATTGACCTTCCGTGCTGCATGTTTGGGGGCAGAGGACTTGTCCTCCAGGCCGCGTACTCCTTCCTCCACCCACCGCTGCAAGGTCAGATAGACGGTCCGACGTGTCGTCTGCAGATAGTCCGCGATCCGGGTCACGGTCCAGCCTTCGGCATGGAGGCGGACGATCGCTAACCGGCGTTCAGCTGCGTCAGCCATCTCGGCAAAGAGTGGGTACCGGCGATCCAGACGCGTCGGTGGAGGTCCGGTGGCAAGCACCGGTTGGATCGTGCGAGCACTGGGACGGCGACCACAGCGGACGTAGCAGATGGTGGCAAGCTCATTCGGTCGCAGTGCTGGGCACTCCGTCTTCAAATCAATCAGTGTTTGCCGAAGATCCGGAGAGAGCAGGCGGCCATCATCCGAGCGGGACCGAGCGACGTCGCCGAAGAGGCTTGCCAGACCGAACCGATCGAACTGATGGGCTCTGCGACGAACGGTCCGTTCGGCAGCTCCCGTCTGCTGTGCGCGCTCCCCAGCGGTGTGACCAAAGAGGACGACGGGACGAATCAGTTCATAGGTGAGCTGCTCCGGCCACTGAATGCGCAGCTGGAGTTGTTCCCAGTCGTCAGTTGGGTCGATGCGGGGACGCGAGAGCCGAGGCATAGCGCACACCGCAGAGGAGGTGGAGTGCCCAGTCAGCAGCCACTGATCGGGTGTGCATCGGTTCTACCACATCCCGTGGCATGCCGCTAGAGACTGCCGCTTTATCCATAACCCTACCCATAGCGGCCGATGGTATCGATCCAGACGCTCTCGTTCGCATGGTCACCCCACGCGCTAGCAATCGCCCGCTCCTCGCTGATGTACTCTGGGTGCTTGCTTGGTTGCTCGGACACGGGTCCAGGCTTCATTTGCCTTTGACGCACTTGCCGCGCACCCGCTTGTAGCCCTTCTTGCAGGTTTTTGCCTTGGACTTCTTGACCGTGCTGCTCACCTTGGTGACGAAGCCGGTCGCGATGTCTCCCCGGAAGGTCGCCTGGAACGCCTGCTTGGTGGGGAAGTTCTGGGAGCTGGTGTTGCCCACGACGTAAGCATTGTTGGCGCTGTCGACCGCAATGCTGCTACCGGCATCGTCGCCCCTGCCGCCGAGGTAGCTGCTGTAGACGAGGGCGTTGCCGGCTGCGCTGATCTTGGTGACGAAGGCGTCCCCATACTTACCGCCAGCGTAGTGCGGCTGGAAGGCGTTGCGGGTCGGAAAGTCTTTGGAGTAGGTGGTACCGGTGAGGTATGCCTCACTAGCCTTGTCGACTGCGATGCCGGCCGGATCGTCACCCTGGCTGCCGCCGAAGTAGGTGCTGTAGATGAGGGCACTGCCCGCGGCGTTGAGCTTGGCGATGAAGCCGTCACCAGTGGCGTGGACTTTGCTGCGCAAGGGGTGGACGGTGGGGAAGTCGGCGGAGCTGGTGCTGCCGGCTACGTAGACGTTGCCCTGGCCGTCGATGGTGAAGGCCGAAGCAGCATCCTCATCGTTCCCGCCCAGGTAGGTGCTGTAGAGCAGCGAGCCGCCACCTGCGCTCAGCTTGGCGAGGAAGGCGTCGTCACAGGGAAAGACGCTGCCCTCGGCCTTGCACTGCCCGCCGCCGTACCGCGCCTGCAGGGCATGGGAGGTGGAGAAATCGGCGGAATCGGTCGTCCCGGCGAAGTAGATGTTCTGCGAGGTGTCGAGCGCTATGCCGGCGGTGAAGTCGTCGCGGCTACCGCCGAAGTACGTGCTGAAGAGCAGTGTGCTGCCGGAAGGATCTAGCTCGGCCACGAAGGCGTCGGCGCACGGAACGGTTGCGGTGGCAGAGGAGGAGATAGGAACCGAGCAGGTGCCGCCATGATAGCCGGCCTGCAGCGCATGGCTGGTCGGGAAGTCGGGGGACCGAGTCCAGCCGGCGACATAGGCATCCCCGGCTCCATCGACAGCGACGCCACTAGCGCCATCGTCTCGGCTCCCACCCAGATAGGTGCTGTAGACCAGGGTATTCCCAGCGGCGTTGAGCTTCGCCACGAAGGCGTCGGCGCACGGCGGGGTGATCGTGCCGAAGGGGCACGTACCGCCCCGGGAGGTCGGCTGCAGGGCATGGGCCGTCGGGAAGTTGGCCGACTCGGTGAAGCCCGTGACGTAGGTGTTTCCGCTTCCGTCGAGAGCGATCGCCTCGGCGGCGTCGTCCATATTGCCGCCGAGGTAGGTGCTGTAAAGCAGCGTCTTGCCGGAGGAGCTGAGCTTGGAGACGAAGGCGTCGTGACACGGTATGTCGAAGCACGTACCACCGCCGAACGTCTGCTGGACAGCGTTGGCGGTCGGAAAGTTCGGCGACTCGGTCCAGCCGGCTACGTAGGCGTTGCCCGCAGCATCCACGGCGACGCTCGTGGCTTCATCCCAATCGTTCCCACCGAGGTAGGTCGAGTACACCAGGGCCGGATCGATGGTGAGCGGGCGATGGCGATCGTAGGCGCCCAATCGGAAACCCACGCGATTCGGGCTCTGGAGCACGTAGCGGGCAGCGACTTGCCTCCGCATGCCTTTCACCTCCTGGTAAACGCCGGGGGCTTTCTGGAGAAGGAGCCCGGTGCTGGTGCGGATGGCAAGATCGCCGCGCCTATCGACACGCAACCTCTGCCCTCCACTGACCGCCAGGCGGATGGAGCGGGGATTGGCGCCCGGTATTATCAGCCAGTCGTATTCGAGCGAGCCGTGACTGCCGTAGAACAGGAGATCGATGCCCGGGTAGACGTTTTGCTCCTCGACTGCCGCATAAGTGGGAATGTTCGTGTGCCAGTCCCGTGGATCGTTGCCGAGGAAGTAGTTGACGGTTCCAGGGAGACGGCGGAGCCCGATCGGATGCGGGTGGGAGCCGGCACCGAGGAAGCGGAGTCGCACAACGTCGGCCGTTGCCCGGCTTCCGGTCGCCAGCGCGACCCAGGGAAAGCGCCCTGGGAGGAGGGGCTGACGAACCGAGGTACGAACCCGCCGTGTGAAGGTGAAGACGGCGCCGGTCGAGGTGAGAAAGAGGGTGTACCCCCTGCCATGGGCGAGGAAAGTGACCTGCCGATCCACCTGCCCGCGGTTGACCTCGAAGCTGATGGGAAGACTGCTCGAGCTCTGAAGCGAGGCTCCTGCGCTTTGTAAGGGGAGGCTGTGCCGGGGAAGCGCGGCTGCGGAGAGCGACCTCTGCCCGATACTTCCCGACCAGACGATGAAGAGAACGGCAACGACTGCGACGCCTTTCATACCTCTCCTTTTCCGGTTCGAGATTTGTGGCACTCAGTATAGCAAGGTGGAGTGGCAAATGCTCGGCCGAGTCGTTGTGGGGGTGCGACCCACTTTTGTGAGATGAGGGTCGAGGGGGAATGACGCCGGGCGGGAGAAAGAGCGGTACCCTCGGAGGCAGCGCAGATCACGCCTGCGTGAGCCACCTCCAGGAGGGTACCAATGGACAGACGGGAACTGTCCGCGACTAGCATACAGGAACTGGGTGAGGTGTTCATGGCCGCCCTGCAGCAGGCGGGGCCAGAGCTTCTCAGCGCCGATCTCGAGGGACACCCAGGGGGTACCCGGCATCACCTCCAACGCCTGATGCGGCCACTGATGGGGCGGGTGGTGGAGAGAGTCATAACGACCATTGCAGCCACCCAAGCAACGCTCCAGCCGGCATGCCCCAGCTGCGGCGACCAGGTGCGCCTGGTCGACCTCAAGCGAGAGCGGCAGCTGCAAGGGTTGGTGGGAGAGTACACGCTGCATCGTCCGTACTTCGTGTGCGACGCCTGTCATCATGGCACGGCCCCCGTCGATGAGCGCCTTGGGCTCGGCCGCGGAGCCCTCTCCCCCGGTCTCAGTCGGGTTGCCTCCCGCCTGGGCATCGAGGACGCCTTCGGGGAAGGGGTGGACGTCCTGGCCGAAGCCTTGGGGATCGACGTCGCCACGGAAAGCGTCCGGCGGATCACCGAGGGCCTGGGTGAGGTAGCAGAAGCAGAGCAGCAGGCCATGATGGCAGCGGCGCGAGCAGGGGAGATTCCACCGCTGGATGCCGATGCTGGACACCCGACGGTGTTGGCGGTGGAGGTGGACGGCATCATGGTGCACACCGACGGGGCGTGGCATGAGGCCAAGGTAGCGACGGTAGCACCGCTCGGACCAGACACCCAGACCAATCCGGACACCGAGCGCGAACGCCTGGTCTGGGGGCGATCGAGTTCCTGCGTGGGGATGGAACCCGCTGAAGAGTTCTGGTTCCGAACCTATGTGGAGGCGTGCCGACGCGGAGTGGGGACCAAGGAGCTGGCGACCGTCGTTGTGCTGGCGGATGGGGCGGAGTGGATTTGGAGTGCAGCGGCTCGGTTCCTGGGCATCGATGCAGTTGAGGTGGTGGAGATCGTCGACCTCTACCATGCCGTCGAGCATCTCTGGACGGTGGCCAACACGATCTTCGGCGCCGGGACGCCCAAAGCCCATGCCTGGGTCGAGCCACTCAAGCGTCAGCTGCTCCAGAATGGGGCGACGCCGGTCATCGCCGCCCTGCGCACCCTCGTGGCCCCAGAAGCGCTCGCGGCCGAGGAGCTCCGCAAAGCCATCGGTTACTTCACCACGAACGCAGAGAGGATGAACTACCCGGCCTTTGTGGCGCGCCAGCTCCCCATCGGCTCGGGCGCGGTGGAGAGTGCTGGAAAACTGCTCGTGGGCGAGCGCGAGAAGGGAGCAGGGATGCGCTGGACCCGAGCCGGCGCACAAGCCGTCGCCACCCTCCGGGCGCTCCATCGCTCGGGTCGCTGGCAGGCCTTTTGGCAAACCCAGCCGCAACGGCGCCGCCCGCCTGTCTCCGCACAGTCAGCCCTCACCGCCGCGTGATCTCACATTACTGGGTCGCACCCTCGTTGTGGTAGAAACAGGACATGCCGTGGGGAAAGTGTCCGAGCCAGACGAGTGCGCCGCAGATTTTTGGGAAGGAGGTAGACAGGCCTGCCGGTGGGGCGTAGAGTAGGGAACCTCCCCATCTCGAAAGGACACCCAAAGGGTACCCGCCATGACGACCCACCCGACTGATCCCGTCCATCAGGCGCAGCGTGACCTGGCCGCCTGGCACTCAACTCACCCCGATGCCACCCTGGCGGAGATCGAAGCCGCCGTCGAGGAGCAGCTCAACCGGGTGCGGGCCCAGCTCATCGAGGAGCGCACCCAGGCCGGAGTGCGCGAAGGGCATCCGGTGTGTCGGAAGTGTGGAACGACGATGGTGCCGCGGGCCAAGACCAAACGGCGGCTCATGCTGCGCGGAGATGAACCGCTCGACCTGGAGCGCAGCTCCGTGGTGTGTCCCGTCCGGAAGAACGATCACCAGCTCGTCCCAGACGTTAGTGGGTGATCCGGACGTCCACGGTTCGCTGGCGGACGACCGTACCGAGTGTGATGCTGACGACAATGCGGATTGGACCGGTTACCTGGGGAGTAAAGCTGTGCTGGTTGGGAGGGTTGGTCCCGTTGACGGCGATGATGGTGTCGGAACTGACCGCGGCGGTCTGAAAGCGTCCCTTGACGGGCGTCTGAAAGACCCGGCGGATCGTTCCCTTGATGTAGGACTGGTGGAGGTTGTGCACCGTATACCGGGCGACGATGGAGAGCGGCTGGTTGACGCGGAAGGTGGTCCGGACAACCCCAGTGGCAGTCGTACTGGTTCGTTCCCCTGTGCATCGGCATAGTATGCCACCGTCCACTCTGTCTCACCGACCATTATACGTATTTTCGTATACCATCGGGTAAATGCGCATTCACTCACCGAAAATGTTACCGAAGGGTCTACGGTTCACTCAGATAGAAATGTTACTGAGGAGCCGATGGCAGCAAGCGACCCGATGACGATCGATGAGCGACGGAAGTACCTAGCGAAGATGGCACCGCGCTACCAGAAGGGGAACAAGCAGGAGCGAGGACGGCTGCTGGATGAGATGGAAGCCGTGACCGGGCTACACCGCAAGAGCCTGCTCCGGCTCCTTGGGGCTCCCAGCCTGGAGCGCCGACACCGACCAACGGGGCGCGGGCGGACGTACGGAGCAGTGACCGAGGACGTGATCCGGGTGGTCTGGGAAAGCCTGGATTACGTCTGTACCGAGCGCCTGACCCCAGCCCTGCTCCCCATGGCGCAGCACCTGGCCTCCTGTGGCGAAGTGCGGCTGACCGAGGAGGTCGAGCAGCAGCTGGCAACCATCAGTCGAGCCACGGTCGGGCGCCTCCTGGAGCGACTGCGGCAAGACACGCCGCGGCTGCCGCGACGCGGGCCCGAGCGGGCCAACCGGGTGCGGCAGGAGGTGCCGATGAAGCGCATTCCGTGGGATGTGGCAGAGTTAGGACACTTCGAGGTGGATCTGGTGCACCACACAGGAGGCAGTGCGGCAGGCGACTATGTCCACACCCTCCAGCTGATCGATGTGGCCACCGGCTGGAGCGAGCGAGCCGCCGTGCTAGGCCGGGGCCAGACGGCGATGGAGGAGGGATTCCAGCGCGTCCTGGATCGACTCCCCTTCCCCATCAAGGAGCTCCATCCGGATAATGGCCCGGAGTTCTTCAACGATCATCTCGTGCGCTTCTTTGGTGAGGCCATCACCGGCCTGCGTTTGAGTCGGAGCCGGCCGTATCGGAAGAACGACAACCGCTTTGTGGAGCAGAAGAACGACAGCCTGGTGCGGGCCTACTTTGGGACGGCTCGCCTCGACACACGAGCCCAGTGCGATGCGCTCAACGCCCTCTACGACCAGATGTGGACGTACTACAACCTCTTCCAGCCAGTGCTGCATCTGGAGAGCAAGGAGGTGATGGAGGGACGGCTGCGCCGACGCTGGGATCGGGCAGCCACGCCGTACGAGCGGGTGCTCCGTACCGAGGTGCTGACCCAAGACACCCAGCAGCGGCTGGCAGCGCTCCGTGCTGCGACCAATCCCCGGCAACTCCGCCGTGCGATCTACGTTGCTATCCCGCGCCTGTGGGATCTGCCAGCGGCGGGAAGGAGGGTTGCCTGATGCCGGCCAGCATGGTGGACAAGTGGACAGCCGTTCCGTCTGCCCACTTGTCCACCATGCCTACGACTACGACGACTTCGACCGCACAACAAGAGAAAGGAGGAGCCCGGCTCCAGTAACATTTTCATTTGAGTGAACCGTTCCTCACGGACTCGCTCTCGGTAACATTTCTATTTGAGTTGACACGAATGTCAAGAGGGAAAGGACTCGCGTCGCCCAATGAATCATCGGCGTTGCCAGGAGTGGAGGGGAGTTGAGAGGCCGAAGGCCTGTCTACCTCGAGCTCTGCTTTTGTTTCTGTTCTCTGCGCCGCATCATGAGGGCGACAGAGTCGTAACCCGCTCGGACTCCCGCTTCTCTGACCCTGCCAGCTAGGGCACTCGTGGACCTTTGGGCAGAAGGGCGGACTGAGTGATGTAGCTCTCGACCGATGCACGGATCTCGGCGATCTGCTGCCTGCTCTCCCGGTATTCTTCTTCCCCGAGGAGCTGCTGCCGTCGCAGCCGTCCTAGGAGCGACTGGAGTTGGTCACAGGCATCGAGCGTCTCGTGCACCTCACCAAAGGTGGAGAAGTGGTCGAGTGCCGCTGGGCTGCTGACCTGCCCCATGGAGACCTCCCGCTCGTTTGCAGGCTCCTGCGGCAACTTCCATGCCACATCGATCGTAAACTCTCGATCTCGGCACTATCTGCCGCGATACTGCTCGAGTATTGGCCGAAGTATCATGCCCAGTTGAGCAAGGAGATTCGAGAGGCGGAAGAAGTGAGAGGCAAGGCATTGGGCTTTATCACGAATCGTGACCGCAGTGATGTGGATTCCGAAGCGAAGATGGCGGAATTGGAGCGGATCATGCAAACGACCGTGCGCATTGAACTGGTCCACGCTCCACCGCCAAAGCCGGAGTGGTTAACGAGCGAGGATCGCAGGGAGCTAGCAGCACAGCTCGACCTGCGTCCTGAGGAATACACCATGGAGGCCATGCCAGAGGAACCGCAGGAAGAAGATGATGGTCTGGTTTTCTCGCTGGATTAGGGAAAAAGAAGCAGAGCGCGACGACCAGGACCGTCTTCCCGAAACGCTGCAGCCTCGTGGCGTCCGGCACGTCGCCGTCGTGGTTCGCTCGCCGCACGGTATCGTGGGGCGCCATGATCCGTGGATGCCTGACCCTCCTGATCGGCTTTGTCCTGGGAGCTGGGTTGATGCTCGCCTGGTGGCCCCATCCTCCAGGCGGTGTATCCGCCCCTCGCTCTTCTGACCTGCGCATCTTCATCTCCGACGCCTACCTCGCGCGCGTGGTCGAGCGCCGTCTGTCAGGCATACCCGTACCCAGCGTCGACAAGGTCCGCATCGCCTCCAATCCGCCTCAGTCTCTCATTGTGCGCGTGGGTCTCACCCTTGGCCTCTTGTCGGCGCCTGCTGCTCTTGAGCTGATGCCCGTGGCGAGGAATGGGCACGTGCAGACCCTGCTCGTCTCAACCGAGGTGGCTGGCATCGCTCTCCCTCCACAGCTCACAGGCTTCATGGAGGGTGCAATCAACAGCCGGATCGCTGAGCTGCCGGGGGAGGTGGCCGGGCGACCGGCGTACGGATACTTCCGTCGGGACTTGAGATTCTCGCAGACTATCCGTGACGAGGATGCGTATGGATCGGAGGAGGGATCCTCGTCCACCTGATCGAGAAGTACATCACCATCCATCATGAGAACGGTGCGCGAGTGCCGGGGGCACTGAAGCAGATTCGGGCAGCCAAGTGCGCTGCGGGGTTGGCGCTGGGTCTCGATGTGGCTCCCGAGGCAGTGATCCCGTATCTGGCGGATGCCGACCTTGCGCTGCTCATAGAGACGCGCTTGAGTGTTAAGGGAGAAGCACTCGATCCGGCGACGCCTGGGCGTCGCAGGACAGGAAAGAGCACGCTGGCACAGATTTGATGTTGATCCTCACTCTTGTGCTCGCTACCTCGGTGATTCGCGAGACCTGACGGCGGTTCCGGTCGTGTCTTACTCCTGCGCCAACTTCTCGGTCAAGGTCTGAGCGATTTCGTCGACGTGCTCTTTGCTTTGTTGATCCTCTTCTGGCGTGAGAATACTTAGCCGCTTCAGGCGGGATATGTCGTTGTGTAGCTGATCGGTCGTATCGAGCGCATCCTGAACCTCGGCCTCTCGATCGTCATTCTCGGTCATCCCGTCCTCCTGCATCCCCAGCATACCGGTTCGACTGATACACCCAGTCCCCAGCTGATGGATGAGACGGCAGAGGATGTCCTGGCCCACCTCGCGTACGCAGACGCTCATTACTCTCCTGGCAGCCACCCTCACTTGATCGAACGCCGCTTGCGAAGCAAGCGTCACCTCCGCTGTACCGCAGTGAGAGATCGTTCACGGAGTGGCGGACAGCTCGGCAAAGGCGCCATCGCGCTCGACGAAGGTGAGGACAGCGGACTCCTTGCTGCCCTTGAGCACCTGAACCACGAGGACCTTATTGCGAGCATGCGCGTAGAGGCAGACTTCGGTAGGGGCTGGCACAAAGTCCAGCCCCGCGAGTCCGCCCCTCTCGTGAGAATCGCTGCCGGGTTTGATCCACGCCGTGCCATAGCAGCTCAAAACGGACCCGCAGAGCCATGTAAATAGAACAAATGTACGGTTTTCCCCAAGAGTGGGCCCGTTTCGACGTATTTTCTGCTCCAGGTTCTCCGGGGCATTTAGATGCGTTGACCCTGGGGGCTGAAACGGCGAAGTAGCCACTCTCGGGCCATGGCATTCCAGAATTCAATACATCTGGCCTCTTGTCCCCCGAGGGAAACGAAAGCCCAACACGATTCCGAGATGGTTTGGGAGAGGCACGCCATGGCTATCAAATCGGCGCTGGATGAGGAGCATGCCTCCGCCACTCACGTAGATAAGCCCCTCCGCGCTGTCTACATGCTTGGCCAGCAATAGGTATTCAATCCAGGGTCCAGGTCTCTGACCCTCCAATTCATCCTCCGATCTTTGGTCGCAACCCATGGAACCACCATCATTTAAGGAAAAGGCGTGAACGAAGTAAAGGTGCCGGTGAGCCCGACGCTGGTCAGCGTCACGACGAATAGATCTCGCCGGAAGACGATGATATGTGCAGATGCCTCCGCTCCATCGCTACTGTCGCTTCGCGTGAAGTTCGCGTAGTCTTCCCCAAGCGAGCCCGCCCGTATCTCCCGGAGGTACCCCCGCCCACGCGCCCGGTTTGCGAGCGACTCAAACCGCAACTTGGCTTCGCCATACGTGCGACAGAACACCACCGTGTTGTCGATGGCGGTGATGCCTACGGGCCTCATTCGCTGAAAGCTCGCCTCATAGGTGCGGGCCTGATCCGGCTTGAAACGGTCGAGCGTCTGTGTGAATTCGTCGGATAGGTCGCTCAAGCGCAGAGCCACCGTCTTCGGAGATACCTGCTCGCTCTCAGTCGCGATCGCGCTCTCGCTCCATCGGTGCCTTCGCGTTGCGAGCGACGATCGCCGCCGCCAGCACCAGCACCCCTATCCCACAGACGATCAGTCTGGCGACCTCCATCCCGAGCCCCCCCTACCCGTCGCAATCGTGGTGCCAGTGTAACCGCGCCGAGAGTGCTGCTGCCAATTCCGCGACCGTCAGACCACGGCGTGCCGCCCGCTCCCACCCGTGTGGGTCCGCGGATACGTGGAGTTCGGGGTGTTTCGGTACGAGAAGCTCATCGGGAAAGGCGGCGGTGCCTGCTGGCAGAGCCACAACAGGGGCTCTACCAGCAGGCAGGACGGAAAGGAGACGAACTCTGGGTTGATAATTGCTCGGGCAGCGGTGAGGCCACCCGGTGGATAATCCCCCACCTCCACAGATTACCCAGGGCTACCGTACCGTGATCTCGGGCGCTCGTCGAGGGCAGCTTCTTGATACGCACCGCCCATTCGAGCATTATGTCGACGTTTCACGTGTCCGATGCAGCGTGGTCGACGGTGGCTCCATCATGTGGCCTGGGCCGTCTTCCCTCTCCCCATGCACCTTCAGGAGCCTCTTTTCCTCCGATGTTCACCGGTTCTCCCACGAACTTCTCCACACGGCACGACCAGGATCACGAAGCCCATCGATGCACCCTCAGCCCGTGGCATGTGCTGAGGTGCTCCCTCGTTCGGGAAGATCGTCGGTGCATCGACCCGACGCGTACCAGGGGAACCTTTCGGGTGCGAGAGCCCTTATCGCCTGCCAGAAGAGCTGTTCCTCAAGCTGACATCTTTCGCTTCCTTCGCTTCGTGCGCAGTCTCGAGCGTGGAGATGAGAAGACGCAACGAGTCAAGGTCTGACGGTGTTGGCAGGTGAACGCTCGCTCTCCAAGCGCTCTGCCCGTCTCCTCACGCGCTTCACCTCAGCATATGAAGGACAGCTGAAGCTGCCGGCTTGCAGTTCATCTTTATGAAGCACGCATGAATGAAATCCCCGGAATGGCGGCCATCATGCCGATAGAGATGAAAATTAGATGAACGATCAGTGAATGCAACTTCATTGCATGCTTGACTTGCTCCCCGCCATCCTGTATCCTGACGCCAGGAAGGCGAGAAGGACCAGCTGCCAGCACCCTGAAGACGCGGAGCACCCTCACGATGCGCACGCTTGTCCTTGTTCTGATCGGTCTCTTGAGCGCGGTGCTCTGGCTGGTGCTGCTCGAGGTCAGTGCCTTCAACCTGGTCACCGTCAGTCTCGGACTCATGGCGGTGCTGGCCATCAACCCGGCAACCAAGGGAGCGGCGCGATGGTGACGCAGGCGGCGACGCCGTGCAGGGCCTGCGCATCGCCCTTGCAGGTTGACGCTTGGGCGGCATGGAACGCGAGCTACCACGAGTCGAATGCCGACGCATATCGTGCTCTGGCTCGTGCCCTGTACCGGCAGGACGTACAGGAGCGCATCATGGCGCAGTTCGTCCGCCTTGACGAGCAGAACGCTCAGCTCGACGCGCTGCTATCCTCAGCCATACCAGCCTCACGACTGACAGTATGTGGGCGCGCTGACCGGCGCTCGTAGCTCTGGATCACGGGCAGCCTGACGCTCTCGAGGTAGCGGATACAACAAGCGCCATCCTGCCTATTCAAGCACCATACCGCGTAGTCAGGAACGAACGCGAGATGACGATTGCGCCGGAGAGAGAGGACATGTCTGATCCCTTCACTGAGCAGCGAGCGCTCGCTGAGTGTCTGCGAAGATTGGGGACCAGGTTGGAGCAACAGCACGAAGCAGATCCCGTCTTGGTGATGGAGACCGCACTCGCTGCACTCGCCGTCACCCGAACCTGGCTTGAGTCAGACACGGTTCTGGCGGCGCTGGCAGTGGTACCTCGAGCGCAGCTGACGTGGTGGGAGCATGAAGTGGTGGAGAATGAGGCGTACGTTGCCTGGCTCCATGAAGGAGTCCACACGGAGCTGGACTCTCCGTCGGAGCACGGAACGGGCATCGGTCCCATCTTGTCGATGGTCCGGGAGGGGCAGGCTTCCATGCACCTCCCCTTCCCCCTGCCGCCGAGGAGGTAGCTCGCATCCCCATGCTCGGTAGGTCCTCACGCACCGGTTAGAGTACCGATGGCGCTTCGGTGAGTGCGGGAGAATCGCTCATGTCTGTCTGCGCCCCGACACAACGCGGGACGTCTGCGTCCAGCTGTCCGACGATGAGCGCTTGCCGCCCTGCCCAAGCAGCGAGACGTCCCAGGTCAAAGTGGGTAGCTCAATGTAGGGACTAGCTGGCCGTTTGGCAGAAGCCGCTCGACCTGGTACGATGGTCAACGTGCTGAGCCGGTCGTCTCACCTCGCGTCCGAGCAATCTGCCGGAGGTCGAGGTATGGAAGCAAGCGCCGAACCCGAGCGTCTGGAAGATTTGCCTGACGCCGATCTGATCCATCGGGTCCCCAGCCTGTTCCTCATCGACATCATGCTCCCGGGTATGAGTGGTGTCGAGCTGGCAGAACAGCTCCGAGCTGAACACTTCAGTGATATCCCCATGATTGCCATGTCGGCTTCCTCCTTCATGGTCAAGACGGCAAGAGCCACCGGGCTCTTCGCGGAGACCGTGCGCAAGCCGTTCGATGTGGCCGGTCTCCTCGAGCTGGTCGAGCGGTACGTGAGCTAGGGCCAAGTGTCACACACGCTGCGTCGGACAATGAATCTTCCCCGCTCGGCACAAAGAAGCCCCGCTGCCACGGGATGATGCCCGCAGAGTCACACAGCGAGAACGAGGGTTACCGGGGCACCGTCTCCCGAATCGTTGCGTCGGGGACCGGCGCACGATAGCGTTTCCCGGCCTCCAACGCCTTCTTCATGGCAGGCAGAGATGGGGTCGGAGGAGCTACATGATGCCAGAGCGCTGTCTACTCAAGATGGCGACATGAGGCTGGGACAGGCACCGTGCCAGGGAGAAGCACCGGTGCTTGCATCACAGCATGATGCCCGTTGCTTGGCTGAAGGGAGCGGGCCAGCTCACCCTCGACTGCTTGGCGGAGTCTGGCCACGTACGCCTCATCCTCTCTCAACTCATTCTTCCACCACGCAAGCTGGTCCAGCGGCACCGATGCCAGTGCCGCCTGCACCGTGTCCGACTCCAACCAGGTACGCGTCAAGGCAACCGCGGCAAGCGCTGTCTCCATCACCAACACCGGATCTGCTTCGCACTGCTGCTGCAGCCTGGTCCCCAGTCGTTGCAGGCACTCGGCAAGTGACTGTTGCTCGACCAAGGCGAGAGGCCAGCTGGTCATGCTCGCCAGCCGGCCTTTCCCAGACTGCTCGATCCTAACTATCTACGCCATGCTGGCTGCTGGGGCAGGTGCTACCCCGAGCTGCAGCAGCATGGTCACCGACGATCCACCCGTCCTGAAACCCACGTGCTGCTGGGCGGGTAGAGTATCAATGATGGATGCTGCCATGTACTCCCATGCCTGTGGTCACGAGATTCTCGCTGGCTCCGCCTACTGCTCACGCTGCGGGGTTGCCCAGGGCAGCGTACCCAGACATCACTCCGGGATGTCCTCGGCGTTGGTGGCCCTGATGCTCGTTCTCTTCTTTCCGCTGGGCCTGATCCTAATGTGGACCTCGACCGACTGGAACAGGGATGTGAAGTGGGCGATCAGCGGCCTGTTCTTCCCACCGCTGTGGCTGCGGTTTGTGTGGAAGGTCCCGTGGCTGCCCTATGCAGTAGGAGCCCTGCTTGCAGCGGTCACGATCCAAGGCGCCATCTTCGGCGGTATCTCTGCATCCGGTGCGATTGCCATCCTGGTGGTCATCACCGTGATTCTTCTGTTCACACTTGGCATACAGCACCCGAGGAAACAGGTGAGGGTCCAGCTGAGCGCGGAGCAGTGTCGGGTCGTGGAGGAGAGACTCCATGCCTGCGACGACCTCATCGCCGACATCGAGGCGGATCTCTCTCTTGAACTGCTGCCCACGGGCTCTCCTGAGCGGAAACGGTATGGACGGGCCCTTGAGATGCGATCCGAGGGACGGGAGTTGTTCCAGCAGGCGACCACGCCGCGAGAGCTGGCGGCGGCCGAGGGCCGTGTCACCGGAGCACTGCGGGAACTGCGAGCGATCCGGGACGGAATCACGGATCGCGACGGGCTCTCATAGGTTGCGTATCGTGCTCGATGCGTGGATGCTGGGACTCGCCCTCGCGGCGGTAGCAGGGGCGCTTGTGCTGGGCCTGCTCTGGCTGGTTCAGCGACGTCTGATCTACGTTCCGGCCGGAGCTGTTCTGCCTGCCGTGACGGTGCTCGCTGGGAGTCATGAGGTTGTCTTCGACACCGACGACGGTCTGCGTCTGCGAGGCTGGTACCTGCCTGCGGCAGGAAACGGCAGTGGCATGACCGTGCTCGTCTTCAACGGCAATGCCGGGAATCGCTCGATCCGAGCGCCTCTGGCGGCCGCACTGTCCCGAGCCGGACTGTCCGTGCTGCTCTTCGACTACCGAGGCTACGGTGGGAATCCCGGGGGGCCTTCGGAGAGGGGGCTCATAGCCGATGCTCGTGCCGCCCGGGCGTATCTGGTATCCCGTGGCGATGTGGACCCTGCTCGCCTGGTCTATCTTGGCGAGTCACTGGGGGCAGCAGTGGCGGTGGCTCTGGCGACGGAGTTGCCTCCTGCGGCGCTCATCCTGCGATCGCCCTTTACCTCACTGGTAGAGGTCGGGCGGCTGCACTATCCGTTCCTCCCGGTCGCCCTGTTGCTGCGGGACCGTTATCTGGCCATTGATCAGATCCGCCACATTGCCTCACCCCTGCTCGTCGTGGCCGGAGAGCAGGATGGCATCGTACCGCCAGCGCAGAGCAGGAGGTTGTACGAGACAGCGGCAGGATCGAAGCGGTTCGTGCTGATTCCGGGCGCGGACCATAACGACCCCGAGCTGCTGATGGGCGATCGATTTATGAAGGAAGTGGTGCAGTTCCTTCGAGAAACAGAGAAGCGCCGGGGCCGTAGATAGCCACATGTGTCATGGCCGCCCTTGCGGCACAGATGAGAGCGAAGACCGAATAATGAGCATGAGAATGAAGGTCCCCGCCATCCTCGTCCCTTTGCTCCTACTTGGCGGGAGCATCGCGGTTGGCACCGTTCTCACGATCCTTAACGCCGTCGTCTACATCGATCCGGCCGTGGTATTCGCTGTCATGTTCATTGCAATCCTTGCTGCATGGTCAGTGTTGAACCGCTGGGAGGGTGAGTGCCAGCTTCGAAGGATTACGTCGGGATCGTCCAAGCTCACACCGGACGCTCCAGAGCAGGAGAGGCGGAACCCTGAGTAGCCCGTGTTGCGGGACATAATGATCCTACGTGCACGGGCCTTCGGACGTAGTAGGCACTCATCAGCTGCTCTGCCAGGAGAGAACGCAGGTACATGACTTCAGTCAAAATACTCGTTCCACGATGAGAACCGGCGTTGCGTTCTATCGTGCCCATGGCGAGCCCGGAGACATCCGTCATGCGGAGTGGTTCGTGCTCAGCCACGATCGGGTCTTTGCCAGTGGCTCCTACACGTTGGAGGAACCGTTGCCCTTCGGACTCACCGTTGCCGACCAGGTTGACCGTGAGACCATTGTCCTCACGGAGACAACCGCAGACGATGTGCAGCGGCGGCTGGTACCTCGCCGGGTATTTCAGGAGCAGCTCTGTCTTCGCTATGAGCTGGCAGGGATTCCAGAACAGGAGCAGCTCTTTGCGTCCCCCGATCTGCAAGTCGAGCTGATTCTGCGCACGGCCGTGCCGTTTCTGCGCGATTAGCTGATACGAAAGCTCGCCGTGGCGCTCTTGATCCGTCCGTGCAGGCTACAGCTGACCGTCGCCGTTCCCCCAGTGCCCTTCGATTCCATGTGCCAACTCCAGCCCAGCACACCGCTAATGCCAACCGTCTTCGCTGAGCCATCGAAGGACACCGGGGCTCGTCCGGTGGAGTACACGACCCGAGCGGTACAACTCGCGCCAGGCGTACTCTTGGCGTACAGCGTCGGATAGGAGCCATACGACACCGGATTCGGGCTCACGTACGCGGAGACGGAGAAGTTGCCGCTCGGTTTGCCTGGCGTTGGAGCCGGCGGTGGTGACCCGGATGAGCCTCCGAACCGAATAGCCAGAACCGGGTGCAGCTCGATACCGTTGGGCGCGACGCCGCTCTGACCATGGATGAAGTCGAAGAACCCGACGCCGGTCACCTGCACGGTTACGTTGGGCCGGCTCCAGGTCTCCGTTGGATGGTATGCAGTGGTGAACTTCGAGCGGACGTAGCGCATGCTGGGTAGAAACGGACTGGATCCGACGCAGCTGGGCGACGGGATCTCCGCGATCATGGTGCGGCCGCCAGTGTCGCTCAGCACCAGGTGATAGTCCGAATCCGCCTCTTGTTTGACCCGCAAGAGCTTCGCACTGGCCGAGAAGACGGTCGTCTCGACCGGCCGGACACGACTTCTTGACGGTAGAGCGCCAGGCGGAGTCAGCGAGCGCAAGTGGAAGATCGTCGTCTGGACGACAGCCTTCGTGTTGACCTTGCGGGCGTCGCCATCCATGCCGGTCTTTACAAACCAGCGCTCGACGCCGCAAGCAGTTGAGCCGCGGTTGATGATCGGCTCGTTCTCTTGCTCTGCAGCTCTGGGTGCTGCAGTGGTCAGGTACGCTGGCATGACTACCAGAGCCGCTATGACGAGTAGAACGGCAGAGATGATCACGAGTGGCTTGGTGCGGATGCTCATGGCAGTCTTCCCCTCTTACTCGTCAACTCCACCTTTCGGACGCGCTGATCGACAATCTCACCGAGCTCCTCGCTCTCGTCACGTCCAAAGATGCCGGTGAACCCCACGATAGTCAGCGTCACGACGAATCTGTCTCGCTGGACTCCATGATGGGTTATGATACGCCAACGGTTGCCGCTTGAGGGGCTTTGTGCCGATGTGTCCACGTGGGAGTGACTACAGACGACGGAGATGTGGGAAGTGTGGCGGCACGTGCGCCGCTACACGCTCGTCCAGCCAATCCGCAACCGCACCCAAGCGCAGCGCAACGCCGTACGTGATAACCTTGCGCGCTTCAGTCCGCTCCACCATTCCTTGGGAACTCACTACCTCCACTTCGTCTAGCGCGGTGGTACTCTCCAGATTCTCAGTCACCAGGCCCATCACCCTCTCCGCTTCGCTCACACGGAAGAGCGGGCCTCCACTCAACCCTCGTGGACAGGCAATGTTCAACTCCATCGCCGCATACTGGAACCCGCTGAAGCTCGTGTAGGCCATAAAACGCTGGAACCTCCAGCAACGCTTGCCAGATCGCTATTGCGAGTTCCTCCGGCGTCAGACGGCCGATACAGTGCCGAGCAGTGAGGAACTGGGAGCCCTGAGGGAATGCAAAGCAAGATCCCAGGGGCAGGCAGGACATCTGTCCGCCCACGGTTGTCTTATGCAGAAGCAGGCCGGTGGCAGCGGTGGGATTCGGTATGACAGGAGGTATCGGTGTCATTAGTTGCTACGTCGAGCCCTGCCCACATTCCGTTATGCATCGCACGCGTGGTGCCAGTGTAGCCGCGCCGAGAGCGCCGCCGCCAATTCCTCGACCGTCAGACCGCGGCGTGCTGCCCGCTCTTTGAATTCCTCCAGGAATGCCGGCCAGCGGCGCTCCCACGAGGGCGCCAGGTCGCGGATCGCCTCGAGTGTCGCTCTATCGAGGTCCTCATCCTGGGACTGCAGGATGGGTCCAAGGAGGTAGTGGGTGGCGATCGCGGGCGCGTACGTCGATTCCGCCTGGGTTTTCATGAGCACCTGGATCCTGCTGTTGGCCTACTGGAGCCAGAATGCCACGAAGTAGATTAGCTTGACCCGGCCGACTCTATCCACGGGAGTTTGTCCCGACTCAGGCATACACCGAGGGAAAGCTGGTTGGTCTGCAATCCGGCGGGCCCTCGATGACGTTCCGACGAGCGCTGCTTATTACCACCTCTGGCGCTCGATGCCCCCATCTTGCGTGGACGACGGGAGGAAGGGACTGAACTTGGCAGAGCAAAGCCTGTTCTTGCCGCGTCTGGCTCCATGCCAACCTCGCCGAGTATGCTGCGAAAAGGACCACACCCAACGGAGTATCTTTGACCCGAGCATCCCGAAAACTCCACAAGGACAGGCAACGGGAAGCGGAAATCAAGCCAATCCGCGCTGCGATCATCGCGGAGTCGGCCTCGCTCCCAATCTGGCAGCGGGATGGGGGCGGAGCGCTGTACTACCTACTCACGGCCTTCGAGTACGAGACCCAGCAGCGACTGCTGGACGCGAGGCGCCGTCGAGATGACACCGCGACCGTGGGCATCCCGGGTGTCGCGGCGGACCTGGGCACAGGCCTGAACGCCGCGGTCCATGAGATCTACCTCCGTCACCCCGATCTCCTGTTCACCGCGCCGCCTGACCCATTCGACCCGCAAGCATTAGATGAGGGACGCGGCACCCTGATCTACTGCTCCCGCTTTGCCAGCGTCATCGACGCCCTCGACGCTGCTACGGCACGCGGGACCTGTATGTCGACGGGACGACCGTGTCCGTGCCCTTCGCCGACGAGGGGACCATCGAGCACGAAGCGTGGAAGACCGCCCACGGCGGCCTGATCGATCCACAACGCCCCGCCGACTACGCAGTGCTGGAACTCGAAGTGTCCCGTGAAGGTCCGCAGCTCTGGGAGATGATGGATCGCGCCACGAACTACATCGGCGGAAACCGCATCCTCTGCTCGATACCGCCAGCCGTGCGAGCGTTCTTCGCCGCCCGAGCCGACCGGGCGGTGGCCGCGGTTGACCTTCCGGTTGATATCCGGGTCGGCGGCTATTCAGTCGACGAGTTCCGCCGCTTCCTCCGCTCCCTGTACGAGCGCGCTGCCATCCACCAGGCGTTCTGCTGCCGCGCCGCGGTCCATCAGGCCGGCAGGCAGGCGGTGGGCAGCCTCGCGCTGAGCGTGACACGGGACGAACTTCGTGCTGATCTCGTTCCGACGGGCCTCGTCAGCGAAGAGGCGTTCGAGCACATCGTGGCCGATGTTGCCTACGAGGTGGGACACTCGTGGACGAGCATCTTCTACCAGCCGTTGCTGCCCGTTGGCCCAGGAGCGTTCCTCGTCGCCCCTACCCTCATCACGACCAGCTTGTGGGAGAACAACCTGGTGAACGGGTGGGCGAAGCGGCACCAAGCGCAGTACTCGACCCAGGTCGGCGAGGTGAAGAAGCGGGGCGCTGAGGCCCTGGCAGAAGCGTTGCGAGGCCATGGCTTCATCGCCACCGCCAACCGCAGGTATGGACGTGACAAGTGCCAGCTCGGCGATGTGGATCTCGCCACATTCGACCCGCGGAGCGACGTGCTGCTCCTCGCCGAACTGAAGTGGCGGAGCCCGGCGGCGGGTTCACACGAGGCCCGGAGCCGCGATCTCAAGCTCCTCGAGGGCATCGACCAGGTCCGCAAGGCTACCTCCTTCGTCCTCGACCACCCCGCCAGAGCAGCGGACCAGCTCTTCGGCCCACACCAGGTCGGGCTCTCCTCGGCGACTGACATTCGGTGCGCCGTCATCGGCCGGGGGCATCTCGGCTCCTTCGGCGTGGACAAGCACGGCGTCGGTGTTTGGGACTTCCACCGGGTCCAGGACTACCTGCGCGATGAGGCCTCCGGAAAGGAACTCAGCGCCGTGGTGGACGACCTCCACGCCCTCATGCGCCACTGGACGGCACCCATGGACCTTCAGATCGTTGAACGCAGCGTGGCCCTCGCGGGCTACAACGTGCGCATTCCCGCCTTCAAGTTTGTCCCTCGCATGCCGGAGCCTCTCGGAGCACCCTCTCCGAGCCGATAGCACTAGGCTGCTTACGCTGGCGGGCCGGTAATCCTTGGTGCTGCACCATGCTGCGGCACGCTGGGCCGGGGAGGGCTACTCCCCAAATGAGGCGTGACCGTCCACCAGCCTCCGCATCCCGTATCATCCCAATGGATACAAGGCCCATGCAGCTGTTCCCGCCACCCCTCCGCGTGCTCGAGCGGCTCCTGCCTGCGGCCGCTGATCGACGTCGGTGGCGAGCGGAGGAGGAGGTCTGGCGCCAGAGTGATTCCTTTCCGCTACGGATCGTGCGGGTCTACCGCTCCCAGCGGCAGCTCCGTCGCGATGCCGGCCACCTCAGCCGGCTCGGCTATGCGGTCCACTTCCGGGCGACCAGCAACCCAAAGAGCGGCGACTGGCGATGGTACGTGACGTATGACCGGCAGTAGGGCGCCCGATACTGCACTGACATCTTGTTTGGCTCGCCGCTTGAACTCGTGCAAGTCGCCCTGGGGATAGGACCATACTCGAGCGAGGAGGGTGCGATGTCGGATAGAGACGAGATAACCGTGCGTGAGTTTGTCGACCAGCACCCCGCCGGCTACTTCCGCTCCGTCCCCCTTGCTGGCTTGGACCAATGGTTTGAGCCAAAGCGGTTCAAGAGCCTCCTGAACACGAGAATGAGGACGGACCGCACGACTCGGTCCTACCGTGCCAAACCACTGCTCATTGTGGAGCACGGCGAAGTGCTTGCCCTCTACGATGGCCGCAACCTGATCGTCCAGTGGCGAAGCGACGCGCCGCCGTCTCACGACGAATCGGCTCTGTGGTTCTCCCGAAGCTCCAAGTGAAGGGCGAGATGCTGGCAACGGCTGACTATGAGCCGCCTAGCCTACCCATAGTCGGCGCCCCGGATACCCGGATGCGGGCCTTTGGTTGCTTCGCCCAGGAGGTGGCCGATGCGGGTGTGCCGGGCGTGGTAGCGATGCGCTACAACATTTACCCACGAACCGCTGCACGGTTTGTGGCTGGTCTGCATCGCGCCCTGGCCGCTGGCGAATCCCTGGGGGAAGCGGTGACCCGTGGCCGAAATGATCTAAACCAACTGCCGGGGCGCTGGGCGCTCAGGGTACCCCGCAATCAGATCGAGGACTGGTACGTGCCCGTCGTCTACGAACAGTTCCCCCTAGCGTTGTTTGCCAAAACGGATGCAACCAGTCATTCAGTCTCATCCAAAGCCAGTTTCACAGAGAATCCTGACCATCTCTCCTTTGTGCCTTCTCCACCGGAAATCGGTTTCCACGGCACAGGTGGGGTCGAAGACAGAGTCGGCGACCTTGCGAATGCTGCCCAGGAGCAACGCGACACGGTCTGATCGAACTGGCACTGCTCCAAGGGCGCCGGGCTTTCGAGGCCAGCTTAATGTTGGCTCCTTCCAGGATCTTCTGCAAGCGATTCGCCACCGCTGTGCGCTCGCGCACCAGTGTGGTGCGGTAGCGTGTCAGCTCCCGCAGCTCTCGCTGGGCGCGATCCGGCACGAAACTGGGATGCAGCAACCCATGCTGCAAGAGGTCAGCGATCCATTCGCAGTGGCGCTCATGCGAATCTGCCATGCGGGACGTGGCGCTCGCCCTGGCCGTTTGAGATCGGCCAGTTTGCGGATGTGATGGACTTCGATGTCCTGCTCACTGCCGCAGAGCTCGCAGCGTTGGGCCAAGAGTCGGGTGACCAGCTCGTTGCGCTCCCGGAGGACCGGCGTGGCCCGATCGGTCAGGACGGCCCACGGCTCACGCCGCAGGGGGATCCCACCGAACTGCGCTACCAAGGGCTTCTTGTCGCCTCGTGGAACCACGACTTGTAGACAGGTCAAACGGCCATGCCCCGTCTCCACCGTCGTCCCGTACTTCCGCCAGATCTTGGTGGTGGTCGTCCGGTGTTTGCCTGCCAGCGTTTTGAGCAGGGAGGTCAGCATCACCCAGTGCAGGCGATGGAACCAGGCGATGTTCTCCGCCAGCAGGTAGTAGTGCACCAGGCCACGGTATCGCGCCTGATACATGGCGACGATGGCGTAGTCGCTGTCGTGGATCAGCTCCCCCCGGTGGATCGGCTTGCCTTTCTTGCAGTGCTCCCGACAGTGCCGATCCAGGACCTCCTGCGGTATCCGTAGGCCGATGGACCCGTTGAGGGAGCGCCGCCCGCTGGCATCCAGATGGTATGCGAGGATTCCAACAACGGCGGTGTGCTCAGGTGATCTGTCAGGGTCATGCCTTCCTCCGGAACCTGCATCGAGGCTTCTAGCGCTTGGCTGTACCGACGGGCAATCCTCGTCTCCGCCAACGACCTCGCCTCGTACGGGCGTGGGACGAGTTGACTGCCTGCCTCGAGGTAGCCTAACCGGCCTGTCCTGACCCGTTCCCTCCACCAAGATCGCGTTCTATGGCTTCCACCCCACGACAACCCAATGACACCGGTCATACTGCTCGTAGTCCTTGGCGAGTCGGCGGCCTGGTCCGAGATTTGCGAAACTGCGTTCCACCACTTCTCAATGCTGTGCTCCGGACCACTGCCACGCGCGGGAATCATGCCGTGGCCAGCTCTCGCAGGTCACCGGCCACATCTGTCAGTGCTCGTGCGTCTACGGGAAGTCGTCGGCGAATGAGCTCGCGACTGAGACGACCCGTACGACCATCATTGACCGAAAGCACCGCCTCGATCACCCCTTCCTTTAGGTAAAACACCGAGAAATGCTCGCTTTCGGCATCGCCTCTCCACACCACCTGGTCGAACTCGTGGGCATTGCCCACATACTGCAAGTTGAGGTCGTACTGGTCGGACCAGAACCACGGCAGCTCCTCGTACGGCTTGGGTGTGCCTGCAACTGCCGCTCCGCAGGCTGCACCCTGCTTCTGGGCGACCTGCCAATGCTCCACCCTCATATGGCGTCCGAAGACCGGATGGAAATGTGCGGCGATGTCCCCGGCGCAGTAAATGCCCGGAGCCGCACCTAGCGTTTCGTCAACTAGCACTCCTCCGAGGCCGAGCTCGAGTCCGAGATCCCCTGCAAGTCCTACCTCCGCCCCAACTCCAATCGCGACGAGGGCGGCCTCGATGTCTTCCTGCTTTCCATCACTCAGCTCGACACCGATGACGCGGTCTTCCGCGGTCAGCCAGCGCGTGATCGATGTGTTGGTGCGGAGGTCAACGCCCCGAGACCGGTGGATACGGGCATAGATCTCACCCATCTCCTGTCCCAGCGCCCGACCCAGGGGTACTGGTCCTAGCTCCACCATCAGGACATCCTTCCCCATGAGCCGAGCCGAGGCTGCGACCTCCGCCCCGATGGAGCCGGCGCCGAGCAGTAGCATCCTCTGACTCTCCTCAAGAGCCCACTTGATGGCGGCACTGTCGTCGAGGGTGCGAAGGGTAAACACGTTGGACGCACGCGGCACCTCGGGAGGCCACCGCGGCGTGGCGCCCGGAGCCAGGATGAGGGTGTCGAAGTGGATGTCGCGATCGTCATCGAGACGAACCGTTCTCTCCCGTGCACGAGCCGCCACCACCGTGTGGCCGGTCAGCAGCTCGATGCGCTGCTGCTCGTATTTCTCGGCTGGATGCAGGAAGACACGGTCCGCTGGAACCTCATCTCTCAGGTATCGCTTTGAGAGCAAAGGTCTCTCATACGGGCGATGGCGGTCAGCGCCGATCAGCCGAACACGACCGTCGAAGCCGTTCTGACGGAGGGCCATCGCCGCCGCGTCTCCCGCCGCGCCCGCGCCCACGATGACGACCTGGGATTGTGGTCTCGCGCTCATATCGGGTCTCCTCCTACGCCGGCATGCCGGCATCTCTCCATCGACGGAAGACGGCGATCTTCTCTGCGGGCCAGGCCCCATCGCACGGCATATTCCCGGCCATGAGTCGGTCGAGGATAGACCCGGCATTCTCCTGCACATCCTGGTAGTCCCAGAGGTCGAAGGCGAAGTCCATCGCCCGCCTGTCGCTTTCTCGAAACAGCGGCTTGATATCCTGCTCGAAACTGAGCTTGCCGTTCGACGTTCCCATCGTTGCCCTCCATCGTGACCCAGTGACCTGGCGCCGATCCACGCCCGCCAGTGGTCTGCAGTTTGTAAAAACAACTTCATTCAGCTTAAGATGAGAGGTAGGCCCGTGTCAATTCGCATGTCAAGCGTCCTGGAGCTGAGATTTGAATCAAGAGGCGGTTCCCATCGAGCAGCACATCGCCGGCATTGCCGCGCTCAATGAGCCGGCCCGACGTGCGCTCTACCTGCACATCGTGACGCAAGGGGGCGACGTCAGGCGTGACCAGGCGGCTCAGGCACTGGGCATGCCCCGCTCGGTGGCCGCCTTCCACCTTGACAAGCTCGTCGACGAAGGATTGCTCGAGGCGCACTATAAGCGCTTAAGTGGCCGGCGGGGACCCGGGGCGGGACGACCGTCAAAGCTCTATCGACGATCGAGGCGGCAATTTCAGGTCAGCCTGCCACCGCGCAGCTACGAGCTTGCCGCCCAGCTCTTCGCCCGCGGACTGCAGGCCAGTGGTTCCGCTCCGGCCGTCGCCGCGATCAACGACGTGGCGCACGATTTCGGAGAAGGACTCGGCTCCGAAGCGCGGCAACTTGCCGGCCCGAACTCCGATGCCGAGCGTTTGCTGGATGCCGCCGAGGTTCTCCTGAACGCCTGTGGCTTCGAGCCCTACCGCGATGCCGACGAAGAGATACGCCTGCGCAACTGCCCGTTCCGCCCCCTTTCTACCGAGTACCGTGACCTGGTCTGTGGCATGAATCTGTCGATCATGCGGGGAGTTGTGGATGGCCTCGAGATGAGTGGCGTGGAGGCCGTCCTCGATCCACAGCCGGAAACCTGCTGTGTGGTCTTTCGACAGATGAAGCCAGCGGTAGAGCGGGACACGAGCTCTACGAGCGTTGCAGAGAAGGTGACACCATGACGGTCAATCGACTCCATAAACTCCAAGCATGCGGCCAGAGCGTCTGGACGGATGTGATCAGCCGGCAGATGCTACGCTCCGGCACGCTTGCACGGTATATCAATGAGAGTGGCATCACCGGTGTGACGGCCAACCCGGCCATCTTCGAGAAGGCTATCGCCGGCAGTCACGACTACGATGAGACCGTTCAGGAATACAGTGCCAGAGGCTGCCCGCCACCTGAGATCTACGAGGCTCTGGCAATCGCGGATGTGGGCGGCGCGGCGGACCTTCTCCGTCCGGTGTACAGCCGCACCGCCGGCAAGGACGGATTCGTGAGTATCGAAGTCTCCCCCGAGCTTGCCTCTGACACGTACGGCAGTATTGAAGAGGCGCGCCGCTTCTGGTCCAAGTTGAACCGGCCAAACGTCATGATCAAGGTGCCGGCAACGTCAGCGGGGATCCCAGCCATCGAGCAGCTGACGGCTGCAGGTGTCAACGTCAACATTACCTTGATCTTCGCAGTCGATGTCTATGAGCAGGTGATGGAGGCCTATCTCAGGGGATTGGAGGAGCGGGTCCAACACGGTCACCCCATCGACCGCATCGCCTCGGTGGCCTCGTTCTTTGTCAGCCGGGTCGACACTCTGGTGGACAAACTGCTGGAAGAGAAGGCCAATGATGCCGATGAGGAGACGCGGCAGAAGCTCCAGGAGCTACAGGGGGAGGCGGCGAATGCCAACGCCAAGATCGCCTACCAGCGGTTCGAGGCAATGTTCGGGTCGGAGCGGTTCAAGCGGTTGGCGAGACACGGAGCACAGGTGCAGCGGCCACTCTGGGCCAGCACCAGCACCAAGAACCCTCAGTACGCCGATACTCTCTACGTGACGCCACTCCTCGGCCCGCAGACGGTTAACACCATGACCCTCGATACCATTGATGCCTTCCGTGACCATGGTGAGGTGGACTGCAATGCGGTGCGCCAGGGACGAGACGAAGCGGTCCAGGTGATGAAGGACCTCGAAAGGGTCGGTGTTGACATGAAGGCCGTGACGGATCAGCTCACCTCGGAAGGGGTCCGAAAATTCAGCGCCTCCTTGCACGCGCTGCTCGATGCAATTGATCAGCGACGGGGCGTCTTGGTGGAGGCCTGAAGTAGCCCTCCCCAAGTCCAGGCGATGTACGGGCCAACGGGACTGGTTCTGGCAGTGTCCTGACACCACTGGGTCCGCACTGCGAGCGCATCAACGGCAAAGGCCGTGCGGCGAGCCGTTAGAGAGGAGACATGTGGGGTCTCCGGCTTGCGGTCCCTGTCCGAGCCGAGCGAAGTGCACCAGATCGGCGGGGAAGTTCGTCAGGCGGAGTATCAGTGTCCGACCGCAGGAACAGTGTGCAGCGCTCCAGGCAGCAAAGGATGCCCCCATGACTTCCACTATCCTCCGCGTTCTCCTCACAAGCTATGGCGGTCAGGTCAGCGTGAAATACAGGACGATGCAGACAACCACTACCCACAGCACAACACGCTCTATCAGGGCACGCGATGGGATCGCAATGCTGTGCCTGTATGCCGACAGGTGTGTTGACGGTCGTGCAACTATGTTCTGACTGTTGATGAGTTTCTGCGTGTGCATCCGAACGACTGGGCGGCGTCACTCCCCTTTGCAAACAACAAAACCCGATCCCACGCGGACCGGGTTCACCAGTAGCTCATCGCGGTCTAGGCGGCCATGCACGGGCCGCGCCTCAAAGCCTTCCGTAGTAGGTTGTTCACGCAATATAGAGGACTTGCTATCTTCATCGTACCACGAAAAATGGCTTTGTCAAGTGCAATGTGTCGTAGGTCAATGAATATGTCATCCCTCAATAGTTCAGTGAAAATGTCACCCTCCGAGAATGGAGAGTGTGACCTTGAACCGCAAGGAACAGACCCGGGTGATGGTGTTGAACGAGGTAGCCCAGGGCAGCCTGACCGCCGCTGAAGCGGCAGGGTTGCTTCGAGTGTCGGTCCGCCAGGTCCGACGCTTACTCGCGGCGTATCGCACGGAGGGCGTCGCTGCACTGGCCCATGGCAACCGCGGACGACAGCCAATCCATACCATCGATCCAGCGACCAGCGATCAAATCGTCGAAGGTTCGAAGACTGCCTATGCTGGCTGGGTGCCTAGTCCTGCGCGCGCTGCCTGCGTTCGTGCCATCCGGTACTGGTACTCCGCCCGCTCCGCCGGCGTCATGAGCGCCACGCCGCAACTGGCCCGAAAGTCGTCATCGGCCCACGCCAGCGATCCGTCTCGCGGATGCGCATGGCAAGCAGTTTCGCTGGGTTGCGCTCTCGCCAGGACCGGACGTACGGCGTCGACTGTCCCGGATGCTCCACCCGGTGTTTCCGTGCACGCTGCCGCGCTCGCTCCATCCAGCACTCCTCACCGCACACGTCCCACGGGTTGACGGTCTGGCTGGTGAAGCGTCGGCCACACGTCACGCAGTCGCGGTAGCAGATGTTGATGGCCCAGCCATGATCCCGCACGCGCTGCACCGCCTTGTGCACAGTGAAGTAGTCGGCGCCAATGGCACGGGCGATCGCTGCCGGCGTCTCCTCCTCGGTGAGCTCGACCAGACGCACCATCTGCTCATCCGTCAGGTAGCGCACGGGCGATGCTAGCACGGCAGAGGCGGGCCGAAAACGCCCCGCGCTAGCACCACTTGTCCGCTTCCCGGTCCCTCAGCGTTGACCGCCACTCGCTGGCCCCTTCTTCCTGCGTCATTCCACACCCCACTTGCGTACCTACACCGTGCCGGCCCGTCGGCCTGCACGCGCCGTGGCTCTGGCACCCTTGAGCCACTCCCGCATCTTGCGCCCATGCTCCTCCCGTTCCTCCAGCGTCAACGGCTCGAGGAACTCCAGATACGGGCGCCTGAGCTCTGCCTACTGGGCTGGCGTGTAGTACACCGTCTGAGATCACCACCTATCGATGAGAGCGCCAGTAGCTATCTCCTATCTCCAGGTACATCCTCTTGTCCTCGCGCTCCTGGAACCGGGCGTACTCGAACTCAATGGCAGTCAGCAATTCCCCCACGCGTCGCGTCATGTGAATCTGCCTACCGCGCATCCCGATACGGTGCAAACGACGCAGGCGAGTGAGACTGACAAGACTTCGCGTCATGGGGGGAGAAGGTGCCCGTTTGGCCACTCCGTGGGCTTCTCCCATGTAGCCAAAGTCCGCCCCCTCATAGGTACCGGCTTGATCACTCACCACCAAGCCCGTCAAGTCGAAGTCCACCACGACAAAGGACGGCACCAGCTGGCGCAGCAGGCGATGACGGTACGGCTCGAGCACCTGCCGCAGTTCCTGCTTGAGCGCTGCCACGACCTCCGGGGAGCTAGCCCGAATTATTCATTGACATATTGCTGAAGCAGCACAAGGCACCTCTGTGGTAGGAGTGGATCATCATCCCCACTCTCCCGGAGGCGCCTTGTGTCCCAGTCTGCCACACCCACCATCCGCTGTTTCCCCTCCGCTCCCCTGCCCGTCGAGGCCAGCTTCGACGGCCCGCAGCTCACCTCAGACGGTGGGCTGGTCTGGCTCGCCGAAGCAGATGCCGCCCTTGGTCTCTGTGCCGCCCTGGCCGCTCAGATCCCTGACTGGCGAACCGGCCCGGTCCAGCACTCCCTGGAGACCCTCGTCCGGCAGCGGGTCTTCCAGCTCGCCTGTGGCTATGAGGATCAGAACGATGCCACTACCTTGCGGCACGATCCGCTCCTCAAGCTGGCCTGTGGTCGGCTGCCGACCGAGGAGCCGCTGGCCAGCCAACCCACCCTCAGTCGCCTGGAGAACGCCGTCGACGCCCGGACCTGTTATCGGCTCGCGCTGGCCCTGGTGCAGCTCTATCTGCAGGAACGCGGACGAGCGGGCAGACCTGGTCGCATCGTGCTTGACTTCGATGGGACCGATGATCCGGCCCACGGCCAGCAGGAGGGGATCGCCTATCACGGCTTCTACGAGCAGTATATGTATCACCCCCTGCTGGTCTTTGATGGCGACACCGGTCAGCCCCTCATGACCCTGCTCCGTCCCGGGACCGCTCATGCGGGGCGGGGGAGCCTGGCGATCCTGCGGCGCCTGGTGCGCCTCCTGCGGCGCGCCTGGCCTGGAGTCGAGATCGAGCTGCGGGCGGACAGTGGCTTTGCTCTCCCCGCGATCTACGACTACTGTGAGGAGCAGCACATCACCTACACCATCGCCCTGGGCAGCAATAGCCGCCTGGAGGCATTGGCTGCACCGCTGCTGGCCGAGGCAAAGGAACGGCGAGCAGCCACCGGAGAGAAGGTGCGCCTGGTGGCCGAGGGTCGGTATGCGGCCGGCTCCTGGGAGACCCAGCGGCGGGTGGTCTACAAGGCAGAAGCGCTGGCGAAAGGACCGAATACCCGCTTCGTGGTCACCACCCGACAGGACGCGCCAGACGCCGTGTATGAGTGGTACATCCAGCGAGGGGATCGTCCTGAATCCTGCATCAAGGATCTCAAGGGAGGCTGCTTCGCTGATCGGTTGAGCGATCATACCTTCTGGGCGAACCAGTTCCGGCTCCTCCTGTCCGCCGCCGCCTACTGGCTGCTGGACACGATCCGTCGCTGGCTGAGCCGGCCGCACCTGCCGCGCATGCAGCTCGACACTCTCCGCCTTCGTCTTCTCAAGATCGGTGGCTGGGTTCGTCAGCGCCTGGATTCCATCCGCCTCCATCTGGCCAGTAGTCATCCCGGCGAGCCGCTCTGGCAGCTCCTCGCCTCTCGCCCTAATCGTCAATGAATAATTCGGGCTAACCCCCACTCACCACCAGGAGGACCAGACCTGCACCGCGCCTCGTCATCGAGGACGGTGCGGCAGTCGCCTGCTCCGTGCTACTGTCGCGCCCCCACCGGACGCCTGGCTGCTCCCTCATGACGCGCTCTGTCCCTTATCGCGACGCCTGTTCTGCTCGCGCTGCCCCCCGACGACCCTCACACCTCGAGCCCCCTGAGCTTGGAGCGCGTACAGTAACTTGACAATAAGTGACTGTGGCTGCGTAGAAATGCGCGAATAATCGGTAAACTCGTATACATGACAGGCAACGGGAACGGGCAGCGACCGGCCTGCCGGTGCTCGCATTGCGGCGGCAACCTGATGCTCGAAGCGCAACCCGAGCCGCTGCTGATCGCGCCAGCGTACTGCGGTAGAGCTAGTTTTTGGCGCAAAATAAGGCCTTCCGAGGCATACGATGGAGTTGCAGCACCATCGTCGCTTGCCTGGAGGCCCTGTCATCATGATCATCGATCGCCATGAACCCGTCAACCTCTTTGCCCTCGTCCCCCAGCTCTATGCCGACTTTGAGCCGGAGCTGGGCGAACTCGACCACCTGCTGGACGATGACGAGCTCTTCCAGCGAGTCAAAGCGGATCTGGCCCAACGGTATCCGCACAGTTTGACCAAGGGTCGGCATAGCACCCCGGTCGAGGTGATCCTGCGGATGCTGGTGGTCAAGCGCGTGTACCGCTGGAGTTATGAAGACGCCGAGCACTTCGTCCGTGACAGCCTGGTCTTGCGCCAGTTCTGCCGGGTCTACCTGGAGGCGGTGCCGGACGATACCACCTTGAACCGCTGGGCCAACCTGATTGGTCCTGGGACGCTGGAGGAGGTCCATGAGCGGGTGGTCCAGCTGGCCCGGCAGCTGCGGGTCACCCGTGGACGGAAGCTCCGATTGGATAGCGCGGTGGTGGAGACGACCATGCACCATCCCACGGACAGCAGCCTCCTGGCGGACGGCGTGCGGGTGCTCAGCCGCGTGCTGCGGCGGGCGAAGACGATGCTGGGAACGGGGACAACCCTGGGCAAGGAGGTCTTCCGGACCCGGATGCGGAGCGTGCGCCGGCTGACCCAAGAGCTGCACCGGGTAGCGCGGCGCAAAGGGGAGGAAGCGGCAGAGGAGCTCAAGGAGACCTATGAGCACCTGATTGGGGTGGCCAAACAGAGTTGTGCCCAAGCCATGGAGGTAGCTGCAGCACTCCGGGGCCAGGCGGCGAGCTGGGCCGCGCGGATGACAGACCAGTTGGAGCGCTTCCTCCCCCTGGTTGAGCAGACCATCAACCAGGCAGAGCGCCGGGTGCTGCAGGGCAAGAAGGTGCCGGCACGGGAGAAGCTGGTGAGTCTGTTTGAGCCGCACACCCAGATCATCAAGCGGCACAAGTCCGGCAAGGCGACCGAGTTCGGGCGCAAGCTCTGGCTGGAGGAGGTGGAGGGAGGGATCATCAGCGGCTACCGGCTACTGGAGGAGCCGGGGCAGGATGATCCCTATCTGGCCCAGAGTCTCACCGATCACCAGCGGCGCTTTGGCCATCCCCCGTGGTTGCTGGCCGGGGATCGCGGGCACCTTCCATCTCATGCCCGTTGGCGATCGCCGCACGTGCAGTCCCCGAACACTATCCTCGTGGTCGAGCCGGACGGTGCTGGGCCCGTGAGGCAACCGTCACCCTATTAGGGTCATACAAGCTACCCAGAAGCCCAGTGCACCACAGACACCGGGCTATTTGCTGTCGCTTCAGCGAACTAGCGTGAATCTCAGATGATCCTTGCGGGTTCGCTTTCCGCGCCAGAGCTGCAGCGTGATCACACCCACTCTCGAGTATCGGCTTATGGCGTCCCGCGGAATGGTGTATTGCTTCGTCCAGTGGCCACTACTGTTCGTGTTCTCGTAGTAGTCGAGGTGACGGCCATTGGGGAAGTACACATGCACCCACATCCCCATGGTGGCATGTGGCGTGCCTTGCACGTCCAGGTGATCGAAGGTCCCCTCTCGCACCGTGTGGTACCACAGCGAGAGGCGCTGAAAGCTCGGTGCGGCTGGTGGCGGCCGGGGGGTCGGCGTGGGAATGGCTGTGCTCGTCGGGGTTGGCGTCGGCGTAACGGTGGTCGTACCAGTGGTAGTCGGCGTGGGAGTCGCCGTCGTTGTACCGGTTGCCGTCAGCGTGGTTGTTGCGGTCGACGTCGCGGTGGGCGCTGGTGTCTGCGAATTCCCGACCCGGAACCAGTCAAAGTCGGCCGCCACCAGGTTACTGTCTGCTGATGCGTTCGTTCCGCCCCAGGCAAATACACCCACCTGCGGTGCCGTATACGAGGCGCTGTAGGCCGTGGGTGTCGTGGGCGTGTTGGTCGGCGTCGCGGTCGAGGTCGGCGTCGCGGTTGGTGTTGCCGCACTCGTGCCCGTCGGAGTAATGGTCGGTGTACCAGTTGGCGTCGCCGTGCTTGTGGGCGTCACGGTAGCAACCAGCGGACCAAGGCTGGTGAAGTTCGCGTTGTCGTAGCTAAAGGACGCTTGGTAGAAGCTTCCTACCTTGGCGATGCGCAGATAGATCGGCTGCGGTGTCGATGGCTCTGTCTGGTAGAAGGGCGGATTGTCGACGCCGTTGACCTCCTGGATGAAATCGAGGCGGGAGATCGCGGTGCCGTTCTGGGTGGTGAGCTCGCGTCCCAGCATGATGAAGTTGTCATCGTCTTGGTACACGATCAGTCCGGCGGTCTGCCCGAGCAGTGCAGCCGTCGAGGAACTTGCCGGGAGCGCAAGCTTGGTGGTGACGGTGTAATCGGCGACCGAACTGACCGGTTGGACGAAGAAGTTACGAGTGTTATTCGACGAGTTCGATGCCGTGCCCAGGAGCGAACCAAACCGCGTCCAGATGCGCAGGTTTCCGGGACTGTCGGTGTTCAGGCTCCAGGTATTGGTGCCCTGAGCATCCGGACATGGTAGCGGGCTGGCCAGTTGCCCGCACCTTCCGACGAAGGGAGCCACAAAACTGTTGGTATTGAACTCGTCGCTCTGGGGGCCAGTTACCTGAGCGTAGCCATGGAGCAGAGAACTGGAGAATATGATCGTGACCGCGCTCGCGAAAACGAGGCAGGTCGCCAACAGCGATGTTCGCATGCGTTAAAACCCTTCCCTGAGAAATGCGCTCTCTATTATCTCCCAATGCTAGTCAAACCGAGGGTCTATCGCTAGATGATGGTCAGGCTGCGTCCTGTGAAACAGCTTCACGGTCGCGTCCTCTCGGCGAATAGTCACCAGCCGCACAGATCTCGTGGCGATTACCGCACGTGCGGTCCTCGAACGCTGCCACAAGAACATGACCCGCCCCGCCGCTGCCAGGACTTGGCGTGCGCTGGTGGTACCGGCAGGGACACCCCCACCCCGAGCAGGCGGTGGCCGGGGACTTCTACGACGAGGCCGCTGCCATCTGGCGTGCCCGGTATGGCACCGAGCCCCCCATTGGTCGCGGTGATGCCATCTCGGTCCCGGTCGCCGCCTCACCGTGGGCGCGCCTCGAGGCCGAGGCAGCGCGCCTCCTGAGGCAGGGCCTCGACGTCGACGCGGTCGCCCAGCGTCTGGTTGTGGAGCTGGAGAATCGCGCGCAAGGCGGCGATCGGCGAGCTCGGAAGCTGTTGCACGAGCTGGCGCTTGATGGGGCCTGGTCCTTCGCAGCACAAGTGGAGGCCGACAAAGAGTGAGCCATAGCCATGGCCTGTTCACGGTACGCACCACGAACCCTTCTCGCCGCAGCCACATCGCCACGCATGCCGGCAGCAAAGGCGCTGGAACAGGACGGCAAGCGCCAACATCTGAAAGGAGTCTCGCATGAACCAAAAACTCGCGATCAAGCTCTACCACGACGCACGGGCAGGGGGTTCCTGTGCCCTCTGCCACCAGGATCTGGTCCTCTACCCCGGTCCAGAACTCTTCATCGAGGGCACCGCTGACCCGGTATGCGCCGACTGCTGCAGCCACCATGCTCCAGATCTCCTGGATGTCCTTCGCATTGCCTGGCGCGAAACCCACTGCCTGGTCATCGACCAGACTGGCAAGGAGCTGAGCCGGGAAGATCGGCGAGCACTACGGCATGGACAGAGTGATGAAGAGCTGGCCAGCTTGCATGATGGGATGGTCCATTTGCCCGGTGACGAGCTCACTCCCCCACGGTTTGGTCAAGTGGTGCAAAGCGACCTGGCAATAGAGTAAAGCAAGTCAGGAGCCCGCATGACTGACGCGTCGAACCTCGAAAACGAGGACTGGGGACGGTAACCCCTTCAGTCTCCGCAAAGCGAAGATGGCGTACTTCTTCTCGATCCTGGAGAAGCTCCTTCCTGGCGGCGTGGAAGGGGAGAACACGGCCGCCGGCCCGCCAGGCTAGGGAGCAGTCCGCTCGCCACAAGAGTGGAGATGCACTACCCAGCCGACGTCACCACGACCTGCTCCTCGGCATAGCCCAATGCCCGGTAGATCGCGGCTAGCTCTTGGCTGGCTCAGTCGCGACGAGTGGCGGGCGCGGCGAGGTCAGTAAGTGTTGCCGATGACGATGACCACGAGGACGGGCCGCGCTCGAGCTGGCATGGAGCGGCGGGCTCGCAGGCGAAGAGCTTTCCGGTGCGACCAAACCCAGATTGCACCTCATCGACGATGAGGATGATCTCATGCTCATCACAGAGCTGACGCAACGCAGGGAGAAATTCATCGGACGGTACCACATAGCCACCTTCCCCCAGAATGGGCTCCACGATACAGGCGGCCATACTCTGGCGGGGACTGCTCCACGAAGACCTGATCGATAGCGGTCATGGTGAGATCAAGGTCATGCCGGGGGTACGGAACCACGTGGACCCCCGGCAGCAGAGGCTCGTGCCGTGCTCGAAACGCGGACTTCGAGGTGCTGACGGAGAGCGAGCCCAGGGTCCGGCCGTGGAAGCCCCCACCGAAGCTGAGGATATTCGGGCGGCCGGTAGCATAGCGAGCAAGCTTTAAGGCTGCTTCGACTGCCTCGGTCCCGCTGTTCGTATAGAAGAGCTTGGCTTCGGGAATCGGGGCGAGCGCACACAGCCGCCGGGCGTAAGCGATCGACGGCTCCGTGTAGCCGACCGTGGAGACGTGGATGAGTGTTTCAGCTTGGGTCTGAATGGCTGCCACGATGTGCGGGTGGCAGTGGCCGGTGTTGGTCACGCCGTAGCCGGAGATGAAATCGAGGTATCGCGTCCCATCAGCAGCAATGAGATCGCCCCGCTGGCCGGCCGTGAACATGAGGGTCGTCGTCGTCGCAATGACACGCGAAAAGTCGGCCCCTATCGCCTCGCTGGTGCGTGCGCTTCTGGTGTCCATGGCAGCTGATGTTACGCTACGTGATGCTCTAGGGACAATGAGTAGTGCCGTGCCAGTCCTGCCGCGAGATGAATCGCCTCGAACTGGGAGGAACTATTCACCGGCAGGACCAGAGCCGCGTGCCCTTGCGCCCGCCAACTGACAAGTTTATCCGGGGGGCAAACGGCTGGTGCGTATAGAAGCCTGCGAGGTAGAAGACGTCGGCATAAGAGAGTCATCTCTCCTCAGACGGTAGCACGGAAGTGATCTGACAT
>Ga0207416_1000870_pt1 | contig 46109 bp, 37 predicted proteins | sample PaiPotPPM11metaG_FD_184107 | JGI IMG/M metagenome (GOLD analysis project Ga0207416, IMG submission 184107) | Iron sulfur acid spring bacterial and archeal communities from Banff, Canada, to study Microbial Dark Matter (Phase II) - Paint Pots PPM... ...
TGGGGTGGGTGGCGAGCGGGGCGTTCATGGGAGCAACTCGCATTGACTTCATCAGCGTTTGGTTGGAATACCCGGCGCCGCTGGTAAGAATCTAAGCGACGCGCGAACTTTCGACAAGGATCGTGATTGTCCTCCACGATGAATCATTCGATGGCAGTTTGCGCAAACCACCGCAAGATCGCTCAGGCTTGTGCGTACTTCCGCATTGGCCCTTGAAAGTGGAAGAAGGTGGTGAACCTCGCAAAATTCCTCACCCAGATTTCTGTAGACGCTAAAATCAAACTTACAAACTTCACAAGCCAAACTGCCCCTGGCCTCTAAGACCGCACGTTTCTTTCGCTCGACAAGACTGCGGTCCCGTTCAATACGCATGTGTGACACCAGTCTTTTATGACCTTCGGTGCCCGCTCGGGGTATATCCAACAAGTCGGGCGGAGTGTCGGGATTCACTCCGGACGCGGGAATCTCAATTGATGGTTTAAGGTGGGCCGGGCGAGCGAGTTCAGCGCGAACATAGCCTGGAAGGCTAGCAATCCCCTTGGGGACGTTCATCCAGTTCTTTTTCTTCCCTATAAAGACGCCAGAACATTTCCGGTAATTAGCTTCGGTCTCAAAGACGATGTAGCCATTTTTATCAAACAGCGCGCCGGGAAACCTTTCTAGCAAGTGGTACCATGTGCCGTTTTCACGGTAGAGGGCATGATGGGCATTGACTCCCCAGTCACGATTTAAAGTTCGCCCTGTGTTACTTGCCATGGGTCGTCCATCAATTTCGCGACCCGCGCCTCCGCCAGGCCGCGCTCCTCCACGATCTTTTAGATTTCCGGGGCGGACTGTCTTGAGTGGCTCCTATTCCGGACTCGGCAGCAAGCGTAGTGTGGGCAAAGCGAAGCGTGCCCACATCATCATACGCCTGTTCGCTCAACGTCAATCGTATCGTTCGCCAACCGCTCGCGTGGGCACGGCGCTTCGGGCCTTTGCCGACCCTACAGCCTCACCGCATCACCACCTCGATCTCCCCCTGCGCCTTGCGCGTCGGCTTCACCGTGATCCGCACATCCTGCCCGAGCGCGGTGAGAAACTCCATCAGGCGCCCGACCGAGAAATTTCCCGCGCGGTTGCGCATCAGCGCCGAGACGTGCGGCTGCTTGATGCCGAGGATTTCGCCAGCCCGCGCCTGGGTCAGCCCGCGCGCTTTGACGATCTTGTAGATTTGCAGCGTCAGGCGGGCCTTCAGAAGCTCCTGCTCCGGGTTCGGCAGGCCGAGATCGGCGAAAATATTGCCGCTGCTCTTTGTCATCCGCATCTTTGTTTTGCGCATGTCCGAGCTCGTAACTTGAGGATCATAGGAACGCCAGAAATTCAGCTACCGTCATTCCAGCCTGCGCGATGATCCCCCGCAAGGTACCGCGTTTGAGATCACCGCTATGCACCGGCACCGTCACCTTTCGCGCCGGATCGGCCCGATGAATGAGACGGCAATGGCTACCTGAAGTTCGCGACACCACGAAGCCCGCGCGTCCCAGCGCGCGAATGGCCTCGCGCGCGGTGAGCGCCGGTAGCCGCTCGTTCATGCCGCAAGCGTGACGGTGATTTCACGGATGCGCGGCGGCTCGCTGCTGGGGATGGGCTCGCCGCGGGCGGCGCAATCGGCGATCACCAGGCGAATGGCGTCCTCCGCCATCGCCAGCGCTTCGCGCTCGTCCTTGCCGTAGGTGACGATCTCGGGGAACACGGGGACGCGCACGGTGAACCCGCCCTCTTCCTCGGGTTCGAGAACCACGGCGAATGTTCGCTTTGCATCCACGGCATAATCCTTAATTGTTCGACACACCATATACTCTCCCGTCGCCTCAATGGGGAGAGGTAATTATTTTACACCCCAAACAACTTCTCCGCATTGCCGCGCGCGATGCGTTCGGGATTCGATCTTGCCCACGATACGCAAACACGGATGAAAATGATTTGCGGCGTTTCGCGCTCCCTCTCCCCGCGTGCGGGGAGAGGGAGCGCGAAACGCGCGTTGCCGCTGGGTTCAGACTTTCCTGCCATGCTCAGAATCGCGGCAACGCCCCCTCACCCTCGTTCGCTACGCTCACTCGACCTCTCCCCGCACGCGGGGAGAGGTAAATAAGCATCCCCGTTCTCGCGACGCGATTCGCGCCCGAGCTTTGCTTGTTTGCTCCCTCAAACGAAGGGAGGCGGAGCGCCGATAGGCGCATCCATCCATTGGCCGCATCAGCGGATGCGGCCGCGGCCTCATCGGAGACCGCTCGCCTCTCGGCGCTCCACCGCGGCGCTTGCCACGCAAATCAATGCCATGGCTCAGCCCAGGCCGTGTTTCCTGGGACGTGCGCAACGGCGGGCGTTAGCCGCCGTGCGCTGTCCCAGTTCAGCGAAGCACCTCGCAGACCGGTCATAATGCCGGCCGACCCGATGCCCAGGCCGCCCGGGAGCGGGGTTACAAGCCCCGCCCGCAGGAACCGCACTCGCCCCATCAGTCGGCTGTCACCGGTGACGTCCTTCAAACGGGCGAGATTTGCCGCCGGTAAGCAAACGCGCCGTCAATGTCAAAAGATTCGTATCGCGCGCGCATTTGTGCAGGTAAGTCGGGATGTTATGCGGCAAGCGCAATTTCGTGCTGCACGTTCTCCCGACCGGTCATGGACGAAAAGATTCGTAAGCGTGGACGCCACGAAGAATGGCGACGAGAGTCTCGCGTCATGGCCGGGCGCAGGCCCGGCCATCCCGACATGCGTGGCACAGCGTTGCCCATTTAATCGAGATCGCCGGGACAAGCCCGGCGATGACGAATAGAGTAGCCCCTACACCCCGAACAACGTCTCCGCATTGCCGTGCGCAATCCGCTCCCGGTCGGCGGCGCTCACCGGGAGCTGCTCCAGGAACACGCGCGCCTGCGCCATCGAGCCATACGGATAATCGACCGAGAACATGATCCGCTCAACGCCGACTTCGAGCAGCAGGTCGAGGAAAGTCGCCGGGAAATTAAATCCGCCGAACGTGTAGTGAACGTTCTGCCGCAGATAATCGCCGAGCGAACGCTGCAGTTTGGTCAATGCGGGCGGAAAGTTTCGGTCGAGCCTTGGCTGCATGAAGGGCAACCCCTCGCCGAGATGGCCGACGACGATCTGCAATTTCGGGTAGCGGTCGAACACGCCGCCGAGGATGAGGCGAATGACATGAACGGCGGTTTCGATGTGCCAGCCCCAGCCCGAGGCCGAGAGCACGTAACTCACTTCCGGCGCGAACCCGCCGTATAGGGCGTCGATGACCGGCTGCGGCGGCCGCGTCGGATGCATATAGACCGGGACATTGAGCTTTTCGGCACATTCGAAAATCGGCCAGAAGAATTTATCGTCCAGATAGCGCCCGCGCACGTGGCCGTTGATCAGCGCGCCTTTGAAGCCGCTCTGGCGAACCGTGCGCTCGAGCTCTGCGGCGGCCTTGTCCGGCAGCGCGGTCGGCAACGTGGCAAGTCCGGCGAATCGCGTTGGATTTTTCTTCACCACATCGGCAAGGAAATCGTTTGCCTCGCGCGCAAGCGTCAGCGCCTGGGTAGGCTCTGATTGTTCGGTGCCGGGGGCATTAATCGACAGGACCTGCATGTCGATGCCGGCGGCATCCATTTCCGCCAACCGCTTGTCGCCGACGTCGCCGAGCTGGTCGATGATTTTTGCGCCGCGGGCGCCGGCTTTCAAAATATTTTCTTTGAGCTGCCGCCCCGGGCCATCAAGAAACCCGGGAGAGGCAAAATGTTCTTCAAGGGTTATCGTTCGCATGATCGGTCTTTCCATCCTATTGGCCGGAACCCATCATGGATCGCCAAGATTTTCAGCGCAACGACGGCGCGCCGCGCGCATCCTCACCAGTACAGCTGCTTGCTCGCGGCGATGGCGCGGGCGCGGGCGCGGCCGGTCATCTGCTTAAGCAGGCGGCATATATCGCATTTTACGCAATCTCCCGGCGGGGCCTTAACCCGCCGTCGATAATGTCCCGTTTACTTTCAAAAATCGCGCAAAACGAGGAATCTTCGGATGGATTTCGGAAAACGCTTTTCGATCCACAACAACCGCCCTGCCGTGGCCGTCCAAGAGACTTGCGTGCGGTGCTGCGGTACCGGCCGCGTCCGCGTGCGCGGCGAGCGGATCATCTGCAAAGCCTGTGCGGGGACCGGAAGGATAGCTGTCAAAGAGGAACGCGCCTCCTGATCGGCCTTCATTCGTCATACCCGGGCTTGACCCGCTCGCCATGCTGGGACGCGGCGCGAAGCTTCCTCGGCATGAAAAGCTGACGCCGGCGCCGCCGGCAGCTCACTCGGCCTTGATGTGAGCGGCCTCGATCAGCTTGCGCCATTGCGGCTCCTCGGTGTTGATGCGCTTGGTCAGTTCCTCGGGCGAGCCGGCGATCGATTCGAAATATTGCGTATCGAGGAACGTTTTCTGCACCGTCGGATCGGCGAACATCTTGCGCACTTCGCCGTTGATCTTGGCGACCACGTCGGGCGGCATGCCGGCCGACCCAAACAGCGCGAACCACGACACCGCGGTAAAGTCGGGATAGCCGCTCTCGGCGATGGTCGGGACGTCCGGCAAGAGCGCCATGCGCTTCGGCGCACCGATGGCAATGAACTTCACCGCGCCGGCCTTCGATTGCGGCACAGCATTGCCGACGCTGACGAACATCAATTGGATGTGGCCGCCGATGACGTCCTGTATCGCCGGCGCCGCGCCCTTGTAATGCACCGCGACGAGATCGGCGCCGGTCACGGTCTTGAACATTTCCATGTTGAGGTGGCCGCTCGAGCCGACGCCGTAGGTGCCGTAATTGAGCTGGCCGGGCTTTTTCTTGGCAAGCGCGACCAATTCCTTGACGCTGTTCGCCGGCACCGACGGATTGAGGATCATCGCGTGATTGATCTGCACCAGCCCGGTGATCGGCGTGAAATCCTTCAGCTTGTAGCGCAGGTCGGGGTAAAGCGTCGGATTGACGATGAAGGTCGTCTCCGGCCCGATGAGCAGCGTGTAACCGTCGCCGGGCTGGTGCATCACGTATTCCGCGGCGACCTGATTGTTGGCGCCCGGCTTGTTCTCGACCACCGCTTCGGCGCCCCAGTCGGTAATGAAGTGCTGCGCCAGGATACGGCCGAGCATGTCGGTCACGCCGCCGGGCGAAGCCGGAACGATGATGGTGATCGGCTTCGAGGGGTAAGTTTGCGCAAAACCAGACGCCGGCGCGGCAAGACATGCGATCGACGCACATGCCGCAATAGCGAGGCACCGGAGCTTCAGCATGGGCATCCTCTCTAAAATGTAGGGTAGGCAGACGCTACTTGTGCATTTCCTCGCCCGGCATGATCCCCCACAGATTAGAGGCGGAGGGGTCCTTGGCCCATACTTTCGGCCGCTGCGGATTGTCGCGGTGCCATGGCCGCGGCTCGAAATAACCGAGATCCTCGTTCATCCGATCAAGCTCGGCGAACAGCTCGGTGATGAGGCCTGCCGGGCTGCGATGATAGGTGAAGAGATTGTGGCCGATGCCGTGCCGGCCCGGGCCCCACAGCAGCTTGTAGCCGTTGACGGACAGGAAATCGCACGTCGTCTGCATGTGGCCCCAGTCGCGCAGCTCGAATGCGGTGTGGAAATGCCGGTTCGATCCGGTCTGCATCAGATTGATGGTGTGGTGGTCGGGCCCGCAGCGCAGGAACGAGAAGAAGTCGGCCATCCAGTCGGACTCGCGAAAGCCCAGCACATCGCAATAGAACTTGGTCACGTGCTTGACGTCGGTGACGTGGAAGGCGACGTGGCCGAGCTTGTGCGGCACGATGCCCTTGGCCTGGAATTTCTGGTGCGAGAAGTCGGCGCGCTTGAACACTTCCATTACGGTGCCCTTCGGATCGGCGAAGGTCAGCACCTCCGAGATCGACGGCTCCGGATCCTTCTTGCGCTCGGTCTTGATGCCGTGGCCCTGCACCTGCTTCTCGAACGCGCCGAGATCGTCGCCCTCGCCGATCTGGAAACCGACGCGCACGCAGCCCGCTTGCGCGCCTTTACGCAAGACGACCGAGTGGTGATCGACCGTGTTGGCGAGAAAGGTCGCGTCCTCGCCCTTGGCCACGACCGTCATGCCGAGGATGTTGCTGTAATAGTCGGCCTGCTGCTCGACGTCGGGCACTTCGTAGCTGGCGTGGGCGATCTTGCGGACGCGGATCATGCGGACTCTCCTGCTGTTTCTTCTTCAAGCCGCTACTTCTTCGAACGCGGCAGCGAACCGAGAACGTCGACCATCTTGGCGACGTCGTACTCGCCGAAACCCATCGCCATGAAGCGCTCGTAAAGCGGCACGACGCAATCGAGGATCGGCGTCGCGACGCCGACCTTGCCGGCGAAATCGTCGATCATCCCGAAATAGTGCTGCAATGTCGGCACCGGACCCTGTACCGGCGTAAAGCGGCGTTCCGCCATCCATGGCGCGCGGATGCCGAACTGGGTCGAGCCGCCGCTGCCGGTGGCAATCGCCTTGATCATCAGCGGCACATCGACGCCGGCTTTCAGGCCGAGCGCCATCGCCTCCGCGGTCGCCGCGATGTTGATCGCGACCAGCAAATTATTGATGAGCTTGACCCGGCTCGCTGCGCCGAAGGCCCCGAGATAGAGGCAGGAATCGGCGAAACCCGCGACAACGCTTTCGAGCTTCTTGCACGCGTCGGCGTCGCCGGCGAGATAGATCACGCCCTTGCGCGCCGACACCATGCCGGGCGTGCCCGACACTTCACCGTCGATGAAGATGGCGCCCTTCCGCGCCAGCGGCTCGATCTGGCGTTGCTTGTCCGGCACCGGGTGCGAGCCAAGCTCGACCACGATCTGTCCGGCTCTTGCCGTCGTAAGAAGTCCCTTTGGACCCTGCATGACGTCGTCGAGCGCCTCGGTCGAGGGCAGGCACGAGAACACGATATCGGCTTGGGCGCCGACATCGGCCGCCGATCGCGCCGGCACGCCGCCGATCTTCTCGAATTCGGCGAGCGATGAGCGGCGATAACCGATAACGCGGCGGCCGCTCTTGATCAGATTCTCCGAGATCGGCAGGCCGATCTTGCCGACGCCAATAACGCCGATGGTCTCCATGAATAGTCCTTGCGCGTTTCTTGTGTTGCTTGGTTCCGGTTTCCTCGCTCAGATCAGCCGCGAGTTCGGCGGCAGGCCGAGGAAGTGCCGGCCGATCGCTTCGAAAATCGAGAATTGCGACTGCGCCTGTTGCGACACCGCGTGCATGTCGCGGAACCGGCGTTCGAACGGATTGCTCTCGAAAATCGCCGTGGCGCCTGCGGCAAGATACGCGGTCTCGACGACCTGCCTCGCCGTTTGGCTGGCGTGAATGGACGCCATGCGCAGCCGCACCCGCTGATCCATCGACGGCGGTCCGGATTGCGCCGCCTGCCAAATCTCCCGCCACGCGTCGAGGAAAAACGCGCGCGCGGCGGCGAGCGCGGACTGAGCGACGCCGACCTGGGATTGGATCACCGCATTGTCGCGCAGCATCGTGGTCTGCCCAGTTGGCGTCTTGCCTTGCGCCAGGGCGCAGAAGGCGTCGAGCGTGGTGCGAGCAATGCCGAGCGCGACCGCGGGGAAGCTTGAGCCAAAAAGCTGGTAGATCGTGAACGAGTAGAGCGGGCCGTGCTCGCGCCGCTCGGCGGTATTCAGCGCATGCAGGCCGATGGCGCGGTCCTCCGGCACGAACACGTCGGTCAAGGTATAAGTGTCGCTGCCGGTGCCCTTCAGCCCGATCACGTGCCACACGTCCTGGAATTTCGCGGCTTCGCGCGGGACGACAAGTGTCTTCTGGACCGGATTGCCGCTGGCGTCGCGGCGTGGCTGACCGTCAGCCTCGTGGATAATGCAATGCGCGGCAAGCCAGGTGGCATGCCGGCTGCCGCTGGCAAACGGCCAGACGCCGTTGACGCGAAAGCCGCCCTTTTCCACAACGGCTTTGGCATTGTTGGTGGGACCCCAGGCCAACACGCCGCGCGGATTTTTCTTGAAAATCTCCTCGGCGACTTCCGGCTTCATGTTCCTCGAGATCGTCGAGCAGACCGAGGTCTGCGCGATGCACCACGCCGTGCTGGCGTCGGCCTTGGCGATCTCTTCAATGGCCTGCACATAGTCGACCGGCGAGATCTCCTCCCCGCCGTAGGAACGCGGCACCAGCATGCGGAACAGCCGCGCCTCGTGCAGCGCGGCCACGAGGTCGGCGGGCAGCTCGCGGTTGGCCTCGATACGCGGCGCCGCCGCAGCGATAACGGGCGCCAGCGCGCGGGCATTGGCGACGCAATCGACTTTGGCCCGCTCGTCCATCCTGCCGCACTCCCCACACCGGACATTATATCATTGGCCGATCAGCCATTCTTGCCCATCGCATCAGGGGCGTCCATCGCGGCTTCGGTTCGGTCATCCAGGTTTTGAGCAAAAGCCGCCGGTCTGCGGCCGTGATCGCAGCCGGGGCGGCGTACGGGGCTTATTCGTCGCCGACCATCTCGCGGCGCCGGCGTTCCAGGGCCGCCGCGTAACGGCGCAGCACATAGGACTCGGTGAGTAGCCCTATGACTTTGCGATCGCGGTAGGAATCGACGACCGCGAGCGCCTCCGCTTCGGCGCGATCGAAGGCCAGCACCGCCTCTTTGACCGCCATGCCCGGCAGCAGCAGGTCCTCGCCGTAGTGCAGAAGATCCTTGATCGATTTTTCAGGCGACGTTTCGGTAGCGTGTGCATCCGACATCAGCACGAGACCGACATAGCGATCGTCTTCGTCGACGGCGACCACATAGGCCGTCGAGCCGAGCGGGAAAGCTTCGCGGAAGTTCGCGATCGTGGTCGAGGCGTGCACGGTCTGCACGTCCTGGCGCATCATGCTCCCCACCGTCAATTCGCGCATCCAGCCGACGTCGGCCGCGCTGCGGATCGTCTCGCCGCGCAGATGGAATCGCCATGTCGCGAATGAATAGCCGAAACCTTCGCGCGTCACTTGCGCGGAAATGATCACGGCAATCAATACCGCCGTGGTCAGCCACAGATCGCCTGTCGTTTCCAGCGCGATGAAGATCATGGTCAGCGGACCGCCGATGACGGAGGCGGCGAGCGCGCTCATGCCGATCACGGCGTAGGCATTCGGATCGAAATAGGCCGTGGGCCAGACCATCGTCAAGGCGACCGCCAGCAGATGGCCGCCAAGCGCTCCAATCAGCAATGACGAAAAGAACAATCCGCCGCGGAAGCCGGAGCCGAGCGAAGCGATCGACGCTAGAATCTTGAGCACGAACAACAGCGCGACGGCACGGAACGACAGATCGAGCATCCCTGCAACGCGCAAGGCGCCATGGCCTGACGACATCACCTGCGGCGACATGATCGCGAGCAGCCCGACGACCACGCCACCCGCCGCCGTGCGCAGCGTCGGCCGCAGCCGCAGTCGCGTGAACATCGCCTCCCAGATCGCGACGCCGCGCATGAGAATGATGCCGAGCATCGACGACAACAGCCCGAGCGTGGCGGCGAGGACGAGGTCGTGGAGCACGATCGTGGTTTTCTCAGGCGCGACGACACCGAGCTCGGCGGGGGAAAAGTAGTGCGCGACCAAAAAGCCGATCAGCGAAGCGATCCCGACCGGCGCAAGGCTGATCGGCGAATAACTGCCGATGATCAGCTCAAATCCGTAAAAGGCGCCGGCAAGCGGCGCGCCAAACGCCCCGGCGATGCCGGCCGCGGCGCCGCAGCCGACCAGAATGCGCAGGTCGCCGCGCCGCAGGCGAAACGCCATGCCGATGCGCGACGCGATGCCGCTCGACATTTGCGTGTAGCCGGCCTCCAGGCCGACCGACGCGCCGACGCCGCTTGACCAGACGGTCTGCAAGGCCACGATGAGGCTGCCGACCAGCGACATGCGGCCGCCATGCAGCGCATTGGCCTCGATCGGATCGATCTCACGATCCGGCCGCCACCGCCTGATCACTTCGCTGGCAATGCCGAAAATGACGCCGCCGGCCACCGGCACGAGAATCGCCAGCCGCGGATCGAGCGTGAGCCGCCCCGACAGCCGCTCGCCCGGCGCCAGCTGGAAGAATACTTCGTGAAGCAGATCGACGGTGTTGCCCATAATGGCGACAACCACGCCCGCAACCGCACCAACAAGCGCCGCGAGCGCGATCAGACTCGATTCACGGGCGCGTACGATGGCGCGCAGCCGCCGCGGAATCTCTAATCGTGTTGCAGCTTCAGCAATCAAGGCGCATCACCAATGGAACCGCGCTAAACCCGACTTGTTGATCTGTCGAACCCCGCCAGGAGCACGCTATGCCGTACCCCATTCGCGGAATTGTCGCGGCTTCCGCCGCAGTAATTGTTTCCCTCACCATCATCCCGCTTTTTGCCCAGACCGGCGCAGGTTTGCTCGAGGGCACGGCGGCATTTGGCGACTGGCGTGCCGACCATCCGGGGACGCGTCGGCTGATCAGGCCGCAGGACTTGCCGGCGCCTGATACCGCCCAGTCAGCACGGAATGTCGTCAGGATAGCGCGCCGGACCAACGATCAGAAGCCAATCGTCCCAAACGGCTTTGAAGTCAACCTGTTTGCGTCCGATCTGTCGGCGCCGCGCATTATCCGCGTTGCTCCGAATGGCGATGTGTTTGCCGCGGAGAGCGCCGCCGGGCGAATCCGCGTGCTGCGGCCGAACGGCAACAGCGCAGCGCAACCGACAGTGTTCGCATCCGGCCTCATTGGCCCATTTGGCATCGCGTTCTATCCGCCTGGCCCCAACCCGGAATGGGTCTATGTCGGCGATACCGATTCCGTGGTCCGCTTCCCCTATCGCAACGGCGATCAAACGGCGCGCGGCCCGGCCGAGGTCGTGGTCCCGCATCTGCCGGTCGGCGGTCACAGGACCCGCGATGTCGTGTTCTCACCGGACGGCCGGACCATGTATGTGTCGGTCGGCTCCGGCTCGAATGTCGCAGAGGACATGGACAGGCTTGACCCTGCTCAAGCACAGAAGTGGCAGTCGGATCATCCGCTCGGCGCCACGTGGGGCAGCGAAGCCGGCCGCGCCGACGTGCTTGCCTTCGACCCGCAGGGCAAGAACGAGCGCATCTTCGCGACCGGCATCCGCAACTGCGTCGGCCTGGCAGTTGCCGCCGCGAGCGGCACGGTATGGTGCTCGACCAACGAGCGCGACGGTCTCGGCGACAACGTCCCGCCCGATTACATCACGCGCGTGCGCGACGGCGCATTCTATGGCTGGCCCTGGTATTACATCGGCGCGAACGAGGACCCGCGTCTCGCCGGCGCGCGGCCGGGCCTCAAGGATAAAATCACCATCCCGGACGTGCTCATCCAAGCCCATTCCGCTTCGCTCGGAATGACGTTCTACGACGCGGCGCAATTCCCGGCTGAATACCGCGGCAATATATTCGCCGCGGAACACGGCTCATGGAATCGCTCCAAACGCACCGGATATAAAATCATTCGCGTGATCGTGAAGGATGGCGCGCCGACCGGCGAGTATGAGGATTTCGCCACCGGCTTCGTGGTCAGCGATTCCGAGGTGTGGGGCCGCCCGGTTGGCGTAGCCGTCGACAAGGACGGTGCATTGCTCGTTTCGGAGGACGCGAACGGCACCATCTGGCGCATTTCATATTCCGGCGGGGCCGCGCAAGGGCGCTAAGCGACGCGCAGGAACACATTGCTGCACAAGGCGTTATTAGGCGTAAGCCTGGGCCTGACGGCATTCAGACATGGCATTTTCCGAACAGCAGGCATTGCCGCATCAAGAATTACCTCGCGGTGCGGCCCAGTCTGCTTTGCGCCGGACATGGGAGCATGACGCTCCCGGCGCCCTCGCCTGCCAATCCGCCGCCGTCATCGAGACCGACATACCCGCCCGGCTCGACGCGCTGCCGTTCGGACGATTTCATCTCCTGGTCATCGTGGCGCTGGGCATCACCTGGATTCTCGACGGCCTCGAAGTGACGCTGGCCGGCACGCTCTCCGGCGAATTGAAACAGAGTGACGCGCTCGATCTGAGCAACGCGCAAGTCGGCCTCGCCGGAAGCGGCTATCTCGCCGGCGCCGTGCTCGGCGCGTTTTTCTTCGGCTGGCTGACGGACCGCCTCGGGCGCAAGAAACTGTTCACGATCACGCTCGCCGTCTATCTGTTGGCGACAGCCGCCACGGGCCTGTCCTGGAACGCTTGGAGCTTCGTGCTGTTCCGGTTCCTTACCGGCGCCGGCATCGGCGGCGAATACACTGCCATCAATTCGACAATCCAGGAGCTCATACCGGCGAGGCTTCGCGGCTGGACGGACCTGCTCATCAACGGCAGCTTCTGGATCGGCGCGGCGATGGGCGCGGGCGGCTCGATCGTCCTGCTCGATCCCACGATTCTCAATCCCGCGCTCGGCTGGCGGCTCGCGTTCCTGATCGGCGCCACAATCGGACTTGTCATCGTCGTGATGAGACATTGGATTCCCGAGAGCCCGCGCTGGCTCGTCACCCATGGCTTTCCGCAACAGGCGGAGAAAATCGTCAGCGGCATCGAGGCGCAATTCGCCCCCTCCTTTCCTTTCCCCCCAAGCGGGGGAGGAAAGGAGGGGGACACGCAAGTCCGCGAGCGGATACGTTTGCGCATGCGTGGTCACACGCCGCTTCGCGAGGTCGCGCGCACGTTGTTCGAGACCTATCGCCAGCGCACGCTGGTCGGGCTAACACTCATGACCGCGCAGGCGTTCTTCTACAATGCGATCTTTTTTACCTATGCGCTGGTGCTCGTTGATTTCTACGGCACGCCGGCCAATGCGGTGGGCTGGTACATCCTGCCGTTCGCGGCTGGGAACGTGCTGGGGCCACTCCTGCTTGGACGGCTATTCGACACCACCGGCCGCAAGATCATGATTGCATCGACCTATGCGCTTTCCGGCATCATGCTCGCGGTCACCGCATTTCTGTTCAGCCAAAATCTCCTCTCTGCTTCGTCCCTGACGATCGCCTGGATGAGTGTCTTTTTCTTCGCTTCCGCTGCCGCGAGCTCGGCCTACCTGACCGTCAGCGAGATTTTCCCGATCGAGATTCGCGCGCTCGCCATCGCATTCTTCTACGCCATCGGCACCGGCATTGGCGGAATTGCCGGACCGTTACTGTTCGGCATGCTGATCAATACCGGTTCGCGCGCCAGCGTCGCCATGGGCTACGTGCTTGGTGCGATACTGATGGCTGTTGCCGCCGTGGTCGAAGCACGCTGGGGCGTCACCGCCGAGCGCATGCCACTCGAAGTGGTGAGCCGCCCGCTTGCATTCATCGATTAAAAGGCGGATGTCGAACGTGCAAATGGCACCAGAAATTTCAGACCTCGACATGGAACTCGCGGAAATCTCGCTTGTCCCTGACCTGCGGAAATGCGCGATCCTGCTCGACATCGACGGCACCATCCTCGATCTTGCGCCGTCGCCGCAGCAGGTCTGGGTGCCGCCGGGACTGCGCCGCACGCTGGCGCGTCTCGACGGCTTGACCGGAGGCGCGGTGGCGCTGGTCAGCGGCCGGTCGCTGCACGACATCGATCTGATCTTTTCGCCCTTGCAACTCGCCGCAATCGGCGGTCACGGCGCGGAACTGCGGGCGGTTGCGGGCGCCGAACCGATGCAGCGCGCGGCGCCGCTGAGTGCCACCTTGAAGCGCAAACTCGCGAGCGTGACCGAACTTGGGCCGGGCATCCTCGCCGAGGACAAAGGTTATTCGCTCGCGCTGCACTATCGGCTTGCGCCCGAGAAGGAAGATGCGCTGCGTGCGGCGGTCAACGCCATTTGTGCGGCAGCAACGCCGGGCTCGGTCGAGATCCTGCCCGGCAAGTTGGTCGTGGAAGTCAAGCCGGCCGGCGTGAACAAAGCTACTGCCGTGTGCGACCTGATGGGCTATCCGCCGTTTGCCGGCCGCAATCCGATCTTCATCGGCGACGACACCACTGATGAGCCGGTATTCGGCATCATCTCGCAATTCGGCGGCCTGGGCTTTTCCGTCGGCCGGATCGCTGCCCAGGTCAACGGGCATTTCGAGAGACCTGAATCGGTGCGCGCCTGGCTTGCGCGCATCGCGGCCGAAGACGTAGGCGCGGCAGAATGAAAGATCGCGAGCTTGATCTCGCCGTTATCGGGAACGGCGGCATGGCTGCCGCACAGCGCGGTCCGATGCTGGAGCATCGTGGCATGACGGATCATGGCCTCGATCTCGCGGTCATCGGCAACGGCCGCACCGCCGCGCTGGTCGATCCGTGCTCGCGCATCGTCTGGTGGTGCTATCCGCGCTTCGACGGCGACCCGATCTTCTGCCGGCTGGTGTCGGGAAAGGAAGAAAAGGGATTCTCCGACGTCGTGCTCGACGACATGGCGGAATTTCATTCCGAATATTTGCGCAATACCGCGATCGTATCGACCGTGCTCACCGACCGCCATGGCGGCAAGGTGCGGATTACCGATTTCGCACCGCGCTTTCGGCAATTCGGGCGTGTGTTCCGGCCGCCGCAACTTTATCGGATCATCGAGCCGATCGCCGGTCTGCCGCGCATCACCATCAGGATGCGGCCGACCTGCGATTACGGCAAGCCGCTGCCGCGCCGCTCGCTCGGCAGCAACCACATCCGCTACTCGAACGATTCGACCGTGATCCGCCTGACCACGGACGCGCCACTGTCGCTGATCGACGGCGAGGCGCCTTTCGTTCTTACACGGCCGCTGCATCTCGTTTTCGGTCCGGATGAGCCGTTCACCGACGATTTGGAGAAGTCCTGCCGCGATTTCGTCGAGCGCACGCACGATTACTGGATGGAATGGGTGCGCCGGCTGTCGATCTCGATCGATTGGCAGGAGGCGATCATCCGCGCCGCCATCACGCTCAAGCTCTCCAATTTCGACGAGACCGGCGGCATCATCGCCGCCCACACCACCTCGATTCCTGAGGCGCCATCCTCCGGGCGCACCTGGGATTACCGATACTGCTGGCTGCGCGACGCCTATTTCGTCGTGCAGGCGCTCAACCGCATCGGCGCGACGCGCACCATGGAGGAGTTCATCTCGTTCACGATCAGCATCGCGTCGCAGTCGGACCATGAATTGCGTCCGGTCTATAGCGTGGTGCCAACGACCCGCATCGAGGAGCGAACCGCGCCCGACCTCGAGGGCTACCGCGGCGACGGCCCGGTGCGCATCGGCAATGCCGCGGTTGATCAGATTCAGCACGACGCCTATGGCAGCGTGATCCTCGCCGCGATGCCGATGTTCTTCGACCGCCGCCTGCCGCGGCCCGGCGACGAAGGCCTGTTTCATCTGCTTGAATCGCTCGGCGAACGCGCCGCCAAGAAGGCGTTCGAGCCCGATGCCGGCATCTGGGAATATCGCGGACGCCACCGCATCCACACCCATTCGGCCGCGATGTGCTGGGCCGGCTGCCAGCGGCTCGCGGCGATTGCCAACCGCATCGGTCTCGCCGACCGGGCGAAATATTGGAATTCGATCGCCGATCCGATCCACGCCGCGCTGATCGACGGCGCCTGGAACGAGAAGCGCGGCGCCTTCACCGCGGCGTTCGGTTCGGACGATCTCGACGCCAGCGTGCTGCTGTTGGCCGATCTCGGCGTCGTCGAGGTCGACGATCCGCGCTTCGCTTCGACCGTTGCCGCCATGGAGCGCGAATTGATGCGCGAAAAGCATGTCATGCGCTACGCCAGTGCCGACGACTTCGGCCTGCCGGTGACGGCGTTCCTGATCTGCCGCTTTTGGCTGATCGATGCGCTCTGGTCGCTCGGCCGGCGCGAGGCGGCGCGCGACCTGTTCATCGATGCGCTCAATCATCGCAACCGCTACGGCCTGCTTTCGGAAGACGTCGATCCGCAGACCGGCGCGCTGTGGGGCAATTTCCCGCAGACCTATTCGATGGCGGGATTGATCCTCTCCGCCATGCGGCTGTCGCGCAGCTGGGAAGACCGTTATTGGCGCGGCTGAGCGGGGAATGCCGTCTTGAATTGAACGCGCGACGAGTAGGGGCGGGTTTTAACCCCGCCCCTACGTCCGCAATGTCACCCCGTCGGCGGCGCGATTTCGTCGAGGCTCTTCTGTCTCGCCTCCGGGCCAAGTTGGGTGACCGAGGCGGCCGCGATCAACAGAAGCGTAGCCAGGCAGGCAAACACCGTCGTCAGGCCCCAACCGTTTTGCACCCACAAGATCGTCGGCAGGATGAACGCCGTCGCCAGCCGGCCAACGCCCGATGCCCAACCGAAGCCCGATGCCCGCGCGTTGGTGGGGAACACCTCGGACGTGAAAATCTGCATCGCATTGCCGGCGACCTGGACGAAGAAGACCATGATGAAGCCGGCAACCATAAGCTGGAGCGGGGTGCCGGCATTGGAGAACACCATCGCCATGATCCCGGCGCCAACGAAGGCGCAGACCGACGTGATCTTGCGGCCGTATTTGTCGAGCGCGTACATCATAAAGATGCTCGCGCACGGCACCGCGAAGTTCATGACGAGAGTATATTGCAGCGACTTGGTGATGCTGAAGCCCTTGCCGTTCATGATGTTCGGCAGCCAGGCGCCCAGCCCGATGGCAACGCCGAAAAACGCCGTGAAGCAGATCATGCCGGCGATGACGCGGGTCGGGAACATGCGGAAGACGACGCTGAATGGATCGCTCTTGGTATCGCTCGCCGCATCGGTTGACAGTGGTCCGGTCGGACCCGCAATGCCGAGCCGGCCGAGCACGTCGAGCGCTTGCTGGCCCCTGCCATGTGTTGCCAGATAGCGCGGCGATTCCGGCAGCGTGAAGCGGAACACCCAGACGATCAGCGCGCCGATGCCGATGACCAGCCACACGCCACGCCACGCGTATTCGGGTGTGGTGACGAAGCTGCCGAAGACCAGCACGAGCGCAGTTCCGATCGGCCACACGCATGCGCCGCCGATGAAATGAACGATCGCGAGGATACGTCCGCGAATGCGCTTGGGCGAATATTCGCCGGCATAGGCGAAGGCAAGCGGCTGCTCGGCGCCGAGCCCGATACCGGCGATGAAGCGGCAAGCCACCAGCAATATCACGCTCGGTGCCAGCGCGCCGAGGATTGTGAAAATGCCGAACAGGAGCAAATTGAACTGATAGATGAATCGCCGGCCGAACCGGTCGCTGAATTCACCCTGGCCGGCGGTGCCGATGAACATCCCGAAAATGGTGGCGCTGCCTATGCTCGCGACTTCGGCTCCCGTTGCAAACTTGGATTGAAGTATGAACGGAACGAGGGAACCGAATATGGTAAAATCGATAACATCAAAGAAGTATCCCGCGGCGATCAGCCCGATAACTCGCCGATGGAGCGGCGAGATTTTCGCCTCGTCCAACGCCGAGCCGACGAATGCTTCAATTGTCTGCGCCATTTCCACCCCTCCCCTATGGCCGCTTGAGCGGCTCTGGACGGCTACTTTGGTAGGGCGGCTTCCCACTGTCAATGCAGGTGGAGCGGCACCGCGCCACGCGGGCGCAATCACGCGCCTTCGAATTGCAAGATGTACAGGCCGGCGTTGGAATCGGTCAGGTACATCACACCTTGCGCATCGACGAAGCAGTCGCACGATTGGATCACCTGCGGCCGGTTCGGGCGTGGATCGAACATGCGCTCCGGCGCGGGCGGCACGAAGAAGCCGGCCTCGCTGGGCTGAAATGGATTGGCAATGTCGTAGACGCGCACGCCGGCATTGTGCAGCGTCGCGAAGATGAACCGCGAACTTTGCAACGCGCCGGGCCGGTTCTCCCACAGGTTATGGGGACCGAAATTGCCGCCCTTCTTGCAGTAGTCCATTTCATCCGGAACAGGCAGCGTTGCAATGCTCACCGGGTTGGACGGCTCACGGACGTCGAACACCCAGATGTAGCGCAGGCCCAGGCTGCAATTTGCGAAGTTCGCCTCATCGGCCACGATCAGCAGATTACGGTCCGGCAGCGGCAGCGGCGAATGGGTGCCGCCGCCGAACGGCGGATCCCAGTTGCGGTGGGTGACGAGTTTCGGTTTTGCCGGATCGCCGACGTCGATCACCGCAAGCCCGCCGTCGCGCCAGGCGCTGTAGGCGAGATTGCCGGCGACCAGCGCATGATGCAGCGCATAGCGCCGACCCTGCGGCCAGTTAGGCTTTTCCCCGCCGGCCGTCCACATCCCAGGCAGCCAGAATTTGCCGACCACTTCCGGACGCTTCGGCTCCTGCATATCGACGATCACCAGCACGTGGTCGGAAAATTCCGGCAGATGCACCGAGACGTAGGCGTAGCGCTCGCCGACATACCAGATGCGGTGCGGCCCCAAACCGCCGAGCGGCAGGAACGCAATTTCGCGGGGCTCTTGCGGGCGCGAAAGGTCATAGACGCGCACTCCGGCGGTGTATTCCTGACCTTGGAGCGCGTCAGCCGAAGTGCCGGCGAAATAGGCCTTCTCGCTGATCTGCATGGTCCAGACGCTCGGCCCGTTGACCGCGAGCAGAAGGTCGCCGTGGGTTTGCAGATGATGCGCGCGCGTGTTCGGCGGGCAGCGCAGGAAATTGACCGGCTGCGGATTTTTCGGATCGCGCACGTCGATGACGGTGATGCCGTTGGAAAAGCCGTGGCCGATATAGGCGAAGCCGCGGTTGACCATGACCTGCACGCCGTCGCCGCGGCCGCCCTGGTCGCAGTGGCTGAGGAACTTGATATTGCGGCTGGCAACGGCGTTCATGGGCGACCCCTCCCGACACATTGAGACTGCATGAAAATATAGACAATCCTGCGCCCGCGCTCGTCATGCCCCACGTAAGCGGGGTATCCAGTAGTCACCGCGCTAGATTGGCAATTACTGGATCATCCGCCGGAGCTTGTCATCGGGCCGGCCACTTCGGGCCGGACCCGTTGGCGGATGATGACAGTATGGGATTTCGGCCGCGAACTGCGTTAGAATTTTGATGAGGACCAAGGGAAGAAACGATGGCCAGCGTAGAACACGGAATGATCGCAGTCGACAAGATGGGCAGGAAGGTTCTGTTCCTCAATCCCGCCACCTATGAGACCGAGGTCGTGATCGACGGCTTTCCGCGCACGGTGCATGAACTGCTGGTGATGCCGGAGACCGGCCTCGCCTATGTGCCGATCTTCGGCGATGGCATCCACGGCCGCAATCCCAATCCGCAACATTTGCTTTGCGTCTTCGATTTGCACAAGCGCGCCCATGTCGGCACCATCGACTTGCGGCCCTATATTGCTCCGCACACGCTGAAGCTCGGTCCCGACGGTCTGATCTACATCACCTGCGAGAACAGCGCAGTGGTCGCAGTGATCGACCCAAAAATCAACAAGGTCGTCGAGGCGATCGATTCCGGATCGACGAACGGCCACCGCCTGATCATTTCGCCGGACGGTGAGCGGCTCTACACCGAAAACGAAGAAGACGGCACGGTCTCGGTGATCGACCTGCCGAAGCGAAAATTGCTCGGCAAGATCAAGACGCCGCGCCCGCTCGCCGGCATCGCCATCTCGGCCGACGGCCGCACCGTGGTCGCCGTCGACGACGCGCAGCCGACGCTGTTCCTGATCGACACCGAAGCCGGCCGTGTCCGTGAGGAGATCGTCCTCAAGGACGTGCCGAAAGCGGCCCAGATCGCGCGCTACGCGCCCGACAACAGCCTGCTCGGCGTCACCAGCCTCAACAGCGACACGGTGAGCCTTATCGATCCGTCGTTCCGCGAGCAGATCGCGATCAAGGTCGGCTCGCAGCCGATGGACATGGCCTTCCACGGCGATGAACTGTTCGTCGCCTGCCAAGGCGACGGCTCCATGCACGTCATCGACATTCCACGGCGGCGCGCGAAATCAAGTTTCCGCGCCGGCACGGGCTGCGAATCCGTCGGCTTTTTTTGAGACTTCCGGCGCACAAGTCATAGCTGCAATCATGACATTTCATGTGTGCGGCCGCGACGTTCGACCGATCTCAGTCCGCAGCGACCGTAATCTCTTCGAACAGCGCTTGCTCGTTCTGCGCGCGCTGGTGAACCGGCTTTCTTTCGCGCGTCAGATTGTACGCGCTGTTGATGAGCGCGAGATGCGAGAACGCCTGCGGAAAGTTGCCGACCAGGCGTTTCGCGCGCGGATCGTATTCTTCGCTGAGAAGGCCAACGTCGTTGCACAGACCGACAAGGCGCCGGAATAGCTGTTCGGCGTCGGCAAAACGATCCTGCAGCATATAGACATCAACGAGCCAAAAACTGCACGCAAGAAATGCCCCTTCGCCGGGCGGCAGGGCATCTTGGACCTCCTCGGTGCTGTAGCGCATGACAAAACCGTCACGGAGCAGACGGCGCTCGATTGCCGCAATCGTGTTCGCCACGCGCGGATCGGACACCGGCAGGAAGCCGACGCAGGGCAGCAGCAGCAGATTGGCGTCGAGCTGGTCCGAGCCGTAAGCCTGCACGAACGTGCCCAGCCTCTTGTCGAAACCACGCTCCAGAATGTCCTCGCAGATAACATCGCGCAGCTCGCGCCATTCATCGAGCGGACCTTCAAGGCCAAACGTCTCAACGCTCTTGATCGCGCGATCGAACGCCACCCACGCCATGACCTTGGAATAAGTGAAATGCCGCGCCGGCCCGCGCATCTCCCAGATGCCCTGATCGGGTTCTCGCCAAATGCGCTTGAGGTGCTCGAGAAACTTGATCTGCACGTCCCATCCCGACTGATTGGTCGACAGGCCGCAGCGCCGCGCCTGATAGTGGACATCCATGATCTCGCCGAAGACGTCGAGCTGGAGCTGGGTGTGCGCCGCATTGCCGATCCGCACCGGTGCGGAGTTCTCATAGCCCGGCAGCCATTCGGCGACCCACTCGGTCAGCCGCCGCTCGCCGCCGATGCCATACATGATCTGAAGCTGATCCGGACTGCCCGCGACTGCGCGCAACAGCCATTCGCGCCAAGCCTGCGCCTCGTCGTAATAGCCGGCATGCATGGTGCCAAGCAGCGTCAACGTAGCGTCACGCAGCCAGCAGTAGCGGTAATCCCAATTGCGTTCGCCGCCGAGTTGCTCCGGCAGCGAGGTGGTCGGCGCGGCGACGATGCCGCCGGTCGGTCCATAGGTCAGCGCCTTCAGCGTGATCACCGAGCGGCGCACCGCCTCGGACCAGTCTCCCGCGGGCCGGCATTTCTGCGACCAGTCTTTCCAGAACGCCTCGGTCGCTTGCAGTGCCGCCGTCGGATCGTGCGCGTCCGGCAACTTCTTATGAGAACGCGAATAGGTCAGGACGAGAGGAACGGTCTCGCCGCGGCTGACCGTGAACTCGCCGACCGTGGTCATGTCCTTGCCTTTGAGATGCACCGGCGTGCGCAATACCACCATGTCCGGCCCGGCAATGGCGCGCAGCGCGCCGTTCTCGAGTTTGGTTACCCATGGCACCACGGCGCCATAGCCGAACCGCAAGATGAGTTCGGTATGCATCGCCACTGTGCCGCGGGTGCCGACGACCAGCCGCACGATCTCCGAATGATCGTCGCGAAACGGCATGAAATCGACCAGTGTCGCGGCGCCGTCGCGTGTTTCAAAAGCGGTTTCGAGAATCAGCGTATCCGGCCGGTAGCGGCGCGTAATGCGGGCGTGTTCGCGCGGTGCGACCAGCCACCGGCCATGATCGCGCGTACCGAGCAGAGCGGCGAAGCATGCATCCGAATCAAAGCGCGGCCAGCACAGCCAATCGATCGAACCGCCGCGCGAGACCAGCGCGGCGCTCTTGCAATCGCCAATCAGCGCATAATCTTCGATCGGGCTCGGCATGGTTTTCACGAGAAATCGACGACGACCTTGATGTCGTCCGGTTGTTGCTCGAGCGATTGCGTCCACTGCTCGACCGGCACGCGCCGCGTGATCAGGCGGTCAAGCCAGGCTTTGTCGGCGCGCTGCAGCGTGGCGACGGCGGCTTCATAGTGACTGCGGTTGGCGTTGACGGTGCCGAACACCGTGTCGTTGTCGAGCACCATGGTGCGATTGAGGCCGCCAACATCGACATTAAGGGTTTGCCCGGGCAAAGAGACGCCGACCAGGCAAACGATCCCGCCGGAGGCGGTGCGGCCGAACGCATCGCGCACCACGCTTGGCGCGCCGGTGCACTCCATCAGAATGTCGGGCCTGAAAGAATCGAGGTCCGCCAGTTCGCCGAGATGGAAGGTGCCGCCGAGCCCGCGCACGATCTGTCTTTTCTCCAGGCTGTCATGATGGTCGAGCACGTGAACATCAAGCCCGCGCTGGGCGCCGATGAGCGCGGCGAGAAGCCCGATCGGCCCGGCGCCGGTGACCAGCAGCGTCTGCGGCCGCCACGCACGCGAGCGCCGGCCGATGCGCTCGGTGTGATCCCACGCCTTGGCAACGACGCTGGCCGGCTCGACCAGCACGCCGGCATTGCCGAGCGACGGATCGATCTTGACCAGAAAGTCGGGCTCGATGCGGAAAAAATCCGCGCCGTAGCCGTTGCGCTCCTTGATGCCGCGCTCGGTATAGCGGCCGTTGCTGCACATGTCCCACTCACCGACGGCGCAGGCGGGACACGGAACGGGATCAGGCCGGCGCACGATGCCGACAACGAGATCGCCGGTTTTGAAACCGCATTCGGCGGGCGTCTGTTGCACCTCGCCGAGCGATTCATGGCCGATCACCAGCCGCTTCTCGCCCGGCGGTGCCCAACCGTAGTGTCCCGACACGATTTCGCGGTCGGTGCCGCAGACGCCGAGCGCCAGCGTGCGCACCAGCACGGCGCCATCCGAACGGGGCGGTTCAGCAATGTCTTCAACTCGCGCTGAATTGGCCACACCGGGCGCGACAGTGAGTGCACGCATCACTTCTTCCGCGATGGGACGGATCGCCCCCACAATTCCTAGAATGACCTTTTGCGGCAATGCCGGAACGGCAAAAAAGTTCCCGCGATGGAACCAAAACGGATCGCCGCAGTTAGATGATGTTCGCCGCCGCTAACGCCGGTTGATCGTCATTCTGGATTCGTAATGGAATTGATTGGGCGCAGGCATTGGGCCATTGCCGAAGGATATATTCCTTCGCAGAGCTCGTTTTCCGATCCAGCGCTGATTTCCCACGAGACCGCGTGCATTCTCAATGCCGGCGATCAGGCGGCACAGGTGCGGATTACCGTCTATTTTGCCGACCGCGAACCAATCGGTCCCTACCGCGTCACCGTTGCCGCGCGCCGCACCTTGCATTTGCGCTTCAACGACCTGACTGATCCCGCGCCAATTCCGCGCGATGCCGATTATGCGACGGTGTTCGAATCCGACGTGCCGATTATCGTGCAGCACACGCGGCTGGATTCCCGCCGCGCCGAAGTAAGCCTGCTGTCGACGATTGCCTACGCTGAGACGTGAGCGGATCGCGCGCAACCGCGATGCGGCATTAAGGCAAAGCTGCCACGCTCGGGCTGGCGAAAGTTCCACGATATCGGACCACTGAATTCCCTTTTGGATTCAAGCGTGTTTGCGCTGCATCGCAGCATTAACGGAACAAATCGAGCCCACCTGGGTTGTCGGAACGCCGATCTCAGGGTGATGCTGTGACTGTTGTCGTCGTTTCCAATCGCGTAGCGCAGGCGAAAGCCGATGAGCCGATCGCAGGAGGATTGGCGGCAGCGCTGATTCCAATGGTCAAGGAATCCGGCGCGATCTGGGTCGGTTCCAGCGGCCGCGCCGGCGACGCCTCGCAAAGAAGAGATTCGTTCGCGAAGATCGAGTCGCTCGGCGCCGGCGCGCTCGCGACGGTCGACATGCCGGCGAAGCACTATGTCGGCTATTACGAGGGCTTCGCCAATTCAGCACTGTGGCCGGCGCTGCATTCTCGTCCCGATCTCATTCAGGTCACCGCCGAGAACTACACGTCCTATCGTGAAGTCAATGCCTTCATGGCCCGCGCGCTGCTCCGCTTCGACAAGCCGGAGGCGGTGTTCTGGGTGCAGGATTATCACTTCCTCACTTTGGGCGCGGAGTTGCGCCGGCTGGGCATCGGCCGCCCTATCGGATTCTTCCTGCACACGCCGTGGGCCGAGCGTCACACCATGGCCGCGGTGCCGCACCATGCCGAAATCGTCCGCGAGATGCTGGCCTACGATCTCATCGGCTTCCAGACCGTCGGCGACCGGCAGAATTTCGAGGACTATCTCCATTTCGAGCTCGGCATCATGACTGTCGACGGAACGATCGCAACGGAATGGGGATGGACTCAGCTCGCCACCTTTCCAATTGGCATCGACGTCAACGAATTTGCCCAACGCGCCAACAGCGCCATGGCGCGTCTCGATGTTTCGCGCCTGCGTGCGAGCCTGCAAGGCGCAAAACTCGTCCTCGGCGTCGATCGCTTGGACTATTCGAAAGGACTTGCAAACAGAGTCCGCGCCTTCGACCGGTTGTTGGAAATCGAGCCCGGCTTGAAGCGCGCCGTATCGCTATTGCAGGTCGCCGTGCCGTCGCGCGGCAACATCCGAGCCTATCGCGAGATGAAGACCGAGCTCGCCACTCTGGTCACCGAAATCAATGGCCGCCACGGCGAAGTCGACTGGACGCCGATCCGCTACCTCAACAAAGGCTTTTCACAGCTCACCCTCGCCGGCTTCTACCGCACCGCCCATGTCGGCTTGGTGACGCCGCTGCACGACGGCATGAACCTCGTCGCCAAGGAATATGTGGCGGCGCAGAATCCGTTCGATCCGGGCGTGCTGGTGCTGTCTTCGTTCGCCGGCGCGGCGAAGGAGCTCGACGCCGCTCTTCTGGTCAACCCGCACGACATCGACGCGGTGGCGCATCAAATATCGGTGGCGCTTACCATGAGCGTCGAGGAGCGCCGCGAGCGCTGGCAGCAGATGGTGACCAAGCTCAGAAGGGCGCCGGTGCAGAGCTGGTTCGCCGACTTCCTGCACACGCTTTCCGAAGTGCGCCGGGCGCCGACGCTGCCGGCGAATCTGCCGCTGGTGCTCGAGCGCGCGCAAAAGATGGCGCTGCATCGCTGACGCGCCCGCCACAACGGCGTGACGCTACTTCGTCTTGGCCCTCACCGCACGCGTGCTTCGCCGCCCCGCTTGCTGAGCGGCCTCTTGCAATGCACGGCGAATCTCGTCGCGCTTGCCGTGGATTGAGGCGATCACCGGACCGGCCGCAACTCCCAATCCCACCAACGCCGCTTCCGAGAGCTGAAGGCTCGCTTCGATGGTTTCGGGCACGGCATCCGTCGCGCCGAGTGCGTAAAGATGGCGGGCGTGATCGGCATCGCGGGCGCGCGAAACGATGAGGATATCCGGCCGCAGCGCGCGCACATGCTCGACGACGTCGTCGATCAGGTCGTGGGTATGGATCGTGATAATGACGCCGGCCGCTTTCGAGAGGCCGCAGCTTTCGAGGAATTTCGGATCGGTGGCATCTCCGTAATAGACGTCGTGTCCGTCGCGGCGGTCGCGCGTTACGGTGGGCGCGTCCAGATCGGCCGCGATGTAGCGGATGCCGTGCTCCTTCAAGAGCGCGCACACGACCTTGCCGACCCGGCCGTAACCGACGACGATGGCATGGCCCTGTCCGCCGCTTGGGCGGCTGATCAGCGCGGAGTCCATGGGCCTGCCTGACCGCAGCCACGATCCGAAGCGGCGGCCGGCGAACGACAACAGCGGCGTCAGCGCCATCGTCACCGACGTCACCGCAAGCGTGAAGCTCGCAAGGCGCGGGTCGATCAAATTGAACGCCGTCGCCATGCCGATGCTGACAAAGGCGAACTCGCCGCCTGGACCGAGCAAGAGACCCGTTTCGATGGCGGCCGGCCACGACAGGCGGAAAATCTTGGCAAGACCGACGAGCACCAGCGACTTCACCGCAATCAGCCCAACCACGCCGCCGGCGAGCAAAAGCGGCTCGCGCAGCAGTTCGCGAAAATCGATGTCCATGCCGACGGTGAAAAAGAAGATGCCGAGCAGAAGTCCCTTGAACGGCTCGACGGTCGCCTCGATCGCTTTGCGATATTCCGTCTCGGCGAGCAGCAGGCCGGCGACGAATGCGCCGAGCGCCATGGAAAGCCCGGCCTGGTTGGCGATCACGCCCGCGGCGACGATGACGAACAGCACGGCGGCGATGAAGACTTCGCTCGAACGCACGGTCGCGACCAGCCGGAACAGCGGGCGCAGCAGCACGCGGCCGAACACGACGATGACGGCGAGCGCGATGGCCGCCTGCAACAGCGCGGTGCCGAGACTGGCGAGTACCGAACCGCCGGGACCTGCCGCCAGAATCGAGATGAACATCAGGATCGGTATGACGGCGAGGTCCTGAGCAAGCAGGACGGACAGGCTCGCGCGCCCGACATTCGTGGTGAGACGCTCCTGGTTCGACAACAGATCGAGCACAATCGCCGTCGAGGACAGCGACAGGCTCGCGCCTAGGATGATCGCATCCGAGGTGGTCTGGCCGGCCTTGATTGCGACGCCGGCAATGAGCGCGCTCGTGACAAGAACCTGCAATCCGCCGAGACCGAACACCAGCCGCCGCATCGCCAAGAGCCGATGCAACGACAGTTCGATACCGATCAGGAATAAAAGGAAGACGATGCCGAGCTCGGCGATGCCCGAAACGTTCTTGGCATCGGTGACCGTGAACCAGAACAGCACCGGGTATGAATTGATAAGCGAGCCGAGCCCGAGCGGTCCGAGAATGGCGCCGGCGCCGAGATAGCCGAGAACCGGGCTGATGCCACAGCGGCGCAGTATAGGCACCACGATTCCCGCCGTGCCGAGCACGACAAGCGCATCGCTATAGGCGTAGATATTGATGGTCGAGGCCAGGAAACACTCCGTCCGAATTGAGCAATCGTGCAGCCGCTTCTGCTTATTCACCGATCGCCGCTATCGCACTCATTTCGATCAAATATTCCGGCGACGTCATCTTGCAAACCTCGACCATGGTGGAAGCGGGCGCCGGCGCCTTGAAATATTCGCGCCGCACTTTGTGAATCTGCTCGAATTGCTCCATGTTACGCACGTAAACATCGACCCGGCAGATGTCGTCCATGGTGCCGCCGGCTTGCTCGACGGCGGCCTTGATGTTTTCGCAGACCTGCCGCGTCTGCGCTTCGATATCGCCGATGCCGGCGATCGTTCCGTCGGCGCGGCGCGCGGTCATGCCGGATATGAAGACCAGATGGCCGCGTGTCGCGATCATCGTCGCCTGGGAAAAATGGCCGCTCGGCTGGCGGATTTTTGCAGAGGTAATTTGCGTCTTGGGCATGCGCTGTTCCTCGTGTACCCATTGCAGCGTCGGTATCTTCGCCGGCTATGATATTCCCGGCTTCATTGCATCGTAAGGCACCCGCGGCAAGCCAAGCACGTCCGATCAGGAGCGAGACCAACCCAAGCGAGACGAACCGATGACCGATATGACCATCAAAGCCATCCGCACCACCATGCTGCGCGTGCCGTGGCCGCAGACGCCGTGGCTCAAGGGCCACGCGTTTGGCGATTCGCGCAACATCCTGGTGATGGACGTCGAGACCACGGGCGGCATCGCCGGCATGGGTTATCTGCTGCTGTTCCGGCCGGGCATGAAAACCATCATGGCCTGTCTGGAGGAGACGATCATTCCGCGCGTCATCGGCAAGGACGCCAGCGCCGTCGAGGCGATCTGGCAGGACCTGTGGCGCACCACCGTTACCTATGGCCGCGGCGGCATCACCACCATGGCGATGTCGCTGCTCGATATCGCGTTGTGGGACGCGCTCGGCAAGCGCGCCAATCTGCCGCTGCACCGGCTGTGGGGGCATTATCGCGCGCAACTGCCGGCTTACGGCAGCGGCTGCTTTCGCGGCTCGGGCGGCGACGGCATGATCGCCAAGGCGCTGCACTACAAGGAGCGCGGCTACAAGGCGATCAAGATGCAGGTCGCTCACACCGCCGATCTCTTAACCGATCTCGACAACGTCAAACGCATGCGCGAAGCAGTGGGACCCGGCATCGACATCATGATCGACGTCAACATGGGCTGGACCGCCGACGTCGCCGTCCAGATGGGCCGCAAGTTCCAAGACTACGACGTGTATTGGCTGGAAGAGCCGGTGGTGCCGGACGATTTCGCCGGCTACCTGCGCATCGCCGAAGCGCTCGACCTGCGCATCGTCGGCGGCGAAACGCATTTCACGCGCTTCGATCTCAAGCCGTTCTTCGAACATCCGCTGCTGCCTATCCTGCAGCCCGATCCGATGCGCGGCGGCCTGACCGAATTGCGCAAGATCGCGACGGTCGCCGACACCTGGGGCATGACGATGGCGCCGCACCTGTTTCCCGAATTGAACGTGCAGCTTCTCGCCTCGATCCCGAACGGGCTCTGGATCGAAGACATGGGCCTGGCCGAGGATTTATGGATCGACCCGGTGCCGGTGGTGAACGGCATGATCACGGTGCCGGAACGTCCGGGGCATGGTCTCGCGTTCAAGCCGGAAATCCTGCGCGATTGCGCGGTCAAGAATTAAGAGCCGGCGGAGGTTGCGAACGGTGACGAAAATCGCCGACAATCATTTCAAATCCGGCGACTGCCGGAGCATCGCGAGAGTTGTGCCGTGAAAGTCTGCATGTTCCATCTGATGCCGTATCGCGACCTGCCGCGCGATTTCGCCGAGCGATACAAATCCGCCTATATCGATCCGGTCTGGTTCGACGTCGCCGATCCGCGAAAGGTCGGCCAGTACTACAACTGGACGCTGGACGAATTCATCCACGCGGCGCGGCTGGGCATCGACGGCGTCTGCACCAATCAGCACCACCAGAATGTCTATGGCTTCATGGCCAATCCGAGCCTGATGGGCTCGGTCCTGGCGCGAGCAACCGACGGCATGAACGTGGCGATTGTCCAGCTCGGCTCGACTTTGCCATCGACCAGCCCGCCGACGCGGATCGCCGAAGAATACGCCACGATCGACTGCATCAGCGGCGGCCGGCTGGTCGCGGGCTTTCCGACCGGATTGCCGACCGACGCCACGATCTCAAACGGCGTCGTGCCGGTCGAGCAGCGCGAGCGCTATCGCGAAGCGCTGGCGCTGGTGCAAAAGGCCTGGCAGGCGAAGGAGGTGTTTGCCTGGAACGGCAAGCACTACCAGTTGCCGATGGTCAATCTGTGGCCGCGGCCGATCCAGCAGCCGCATCCGCCGATCTGGATTCCGGGCTCGGGCAGCCCGACGACGGTCGAATTTGTCGTCGACCGCGACGACGGCTTTTGCCATCTGAGCTATTACGGCGCGCAAAATGCGCACAACCTTGGCGACTATTTCTGGGACACGGTCACCAAACGCGGCCGCGATCCCAACCCCTATCGGCTCGGCTTCTTGCAGTTGATCGGCGTGTCGGAGACCGATGCGCAGGCGCAGGAATATGCGGCGCATGTCGAATATTTCTTCCACAATCTCTTACGCACCGCGCCGCAATACCGGGATATCCCCGGCTATCAGGACCATACGAGCCTGGTGCAGACCATGAAGTCGCCGCTGCGCGAGCGGTTCGACGTGCGCGAGCTTCGCTACAAGGATTTCATCGAGCGCGGCTTTCTGATTGCCGGCAGTCCAGCGACGGTCCGCGATCGGCTGCTCGAAGGCGTCAAGCGGCTGCGCATCGGCCACCTGCTGGCGCTGTTGCATTTCGGTTCGATGCCGCACGAATTGTGCAAGAAGAACATCGAACTGTTCTGCCGCGAGGTGCTGCCGGATTTGCAGGATCTTTGGGACGACGAATGGGAGGACCGCTGGTGGCCGGAAAGCCTGCGGCAAAAGCGTCCCGTCGCCGCCGCAGCGGCGGCCCCCACCCTTCCCTCCTCCGTTTACGGGGCAGGATAAGGAGGGGGCGATGCCGATGCGGAAGATCAAGCTATGGCAGGGCAAGATCGAGACCGAGATCGCGATCCTCGGCAGCGGGCCGCCGCTTGTCTTCCTGCATGGCCCGTGGGGCTTGCACAACGATCGGGAATTTCTCGATCTGTTGGCGCGCACGCACACGGTTTATGCGCCGAAGCATCCCGGAACGAGCGACGGCGATCCCGAAGCCGTGCACCAGATCGACGATTGGTGGGACTTGATTGTCTATTACGGCGAGCTGTTCGATCGGCTTGAGCTCAAGAGTACGGCGCTCGCCGGCCATTCGTTCGGCGGCATGGTCGCCTGCGAGATCGCCGCCGCCATGCCGGAGCGCGTCAGCAAGCTGGTGCTGATCGACCCGGTCGGGTTGTGGCGCGACGATCTGCCGGTCAGGAATTGGATGCTGCTGTCGCCGGCCGAGTTGCGGGCGGCACTGTTCGCCGACCCGAAGGGCGAACACGCGGAGAAATTTTTCAATATGCCCGGCGAAGCTGCCGACCGGATCGACGCGCAGGTTGGCTTTGTCTGGTCGCAGGCCTGCACCGGCAAGTTCGTCTGGCCCATTCCCGACAAGGGCCTGAAAAAGCACATCCACCGGATTGCGATGCCGACGCTGATTGTCTGGGGCCAGGCCGACGGCGTCATTGTCGCGGCTTATGCCGACGAATTTTCCCGGCGCATCGCCAATTCACGCGTCGCGATGATCGAGGCGGCGGGTCACCTGCCGCACTTGGAGGAGGCGCAGCGCGTGGCGCACCTGGTCGGCGAATTTCTCGCCTGATTGGCGCCGCGTCAGAAGGCCCAATCGAAGGCGTTCGCCGGCATCCCGTCGTAAATCGTCGTCACATTTCTTCTCATATGTCAAAATATCTTGGTCTCGCACCGGGATTGACGACCGAGCAGGATCGCCGCAAACTGCGGTTCAATCGCCCTTGGAAAATCGAGCCGAGACACTGATGCAGCGGTTGCGGACGATACCTTGCTTTATCCGCGTGCTGGTCGCCCTGTTCGTGGTCGCCCAGTTCGCGGGTGTCGTATCGTCGCCCCTGGCCAGCGCGCGAAATATCCCGACCGCAGTCGCTTTTCACCTCGATCACCACCATGCCCAGGACGACGGCGGCCAGAGAATTTTCCATCATCACGGTGATCGGAGCAAAGATGGCGCTGATCGCTGCTGCGCGTTGCACACTTTCCTCGCCGGCGTTCTTCCTCCCGTGATCGCGGTCGATACCGTGCTTGTCCGCGGTCAGCGGCTTGCCGCCGACTTGGCGGATATTGGCCTTGGTGTTGGCGCTGGCCGGCTCGACCGTCCTCCGAGACCTTTTGCGGTGATCTGAGTCGAAGTGCGTCCGCTATCGCGGCGCGCTCCTCCGATTACGCAAGGGATTGCAAATCATGTTCCGGCATCGATGGCCTCCTGCGCCTCCCGGATAGGGACGGTGATGGTCGCCGAAGTTCGAATGCAGTGACAATGGCTTTGTTACTGGCTTCGCCGCGCTGCCGCACATCGGGGCCGGCAAGGCCTTCGTTTACGAGTTCGAGCTCCGTTGCCGGTGCGCGCGCCGACCGCGTACACGTTAGGTGCCGACCGGACTGGAACGTGCTGCGGCGGGGCCGATTACGTTTAGTGGAGACCGTAACAATGTTTCGTACGAGTGATACGAAGGACCAGGGTCGTCGAACCTTCGTGTTGCTGATATCTGCCGGCGCATGCCTGCTCCTGTGGACCCCGGCCTTGGCGGCCGGTCGTACGCTTAATGATCTCATGCGTACCGCATTGGTTCAGAGCCACGATATCAAGGCTGCTCGCGCACAGGTTGATGTCGCGGTGGGGCGGCTCAAACAGGCCGGACTTTGGCCAAACCCGAGGTTGGGGCTCAGCAACGAAAGCAGCGCCGACGGCGCTTTTGCACGATCGATTGCCATCGCGCAGGACTTTCCCATAGCGGGACGCATTGGCACGGCTCAAAATGTCGCGCGGGTAGACGTCGCCCGTGCGCTCGCCGAAGTCAACGAGGCGGAGCGCAATCTGCTCGGCGCCGTAGTCTCGAACTACTACGACTTGGTGGCGCTCGATCAGAAGCTTGGGGTGCGCGATCGGCTGATCGCAATCCAAGAATCGCTGGTCGGGGCATCAACGGCGCGCAACAAAGCTGGCGAGGTATCCGAGCTCGACGTCAACACCGCAACGCTCGAATTCGAACGGCTGCGTCAAGAACGTACCGTGTTCGCGGCGGAACGTGTTGCCAAGCTGAGAGCGCTCGCTGGGCTCATTGCTTTGGATCCAAACATACCTCTCAGCGTAACCACCACTCTGCCGCCGCTTGCTGACTTGCCAGCCCTTGCGAAGCTGACCGACCAGGCGCTGGCGCGGCGCCCGGACCTCCGGCTTCTCACACTTGCGGCTAATCGCTCGGTAGCCGAACGCGCTCTGGCACAAGCCTCGGCATGGGAGGATTGGACTGTCTCCCTTGGCGCTCGGCAGGACAAACTGGTCATTGAAGGTGCGCCGGCACAACCCACGGATAGAGGGCTCATGCTGACGCTTACGGTTCCTCTCCCGCTGTTTAACCGGAACCAGGGCACAATCGCGGCAACCACGGCCGACGAAATGAGCGCCCGCGAACGAGGCGAGGCATTACGGCTCCGGATCAAAAACGAAGTCGCCGGAGAATACGGGCAGGCCGTCGCCCTGCTGGGGGTCGCAAAACAATTCAACGGCCGTGTTCTTCCGCTTGGCCAACGCACTGCCGCTCTCGCTCGTGACGCATACGGCAAAGGCCAATTATCGATGACAGAGGTCGTGCAAATCGAGCGCCAAGAAATAGATATCAACACAAGCTACATCGACGCACTTGCCCAATATCTCACGGTCATCGCCAATCTCAGAAATTCCACGGTGGCTTACGCGTCGATCATGACTCATCTGGAGCTAACCTCGGGTGATGGATCGGGAGAGCGTTGACATGATGTACGTTCGCGGCAGGTCCAATCGTGCCAAAGGCCTTGTTCTCCTCGCCGTCATGGTTGCCATTGCGGCAACGCCATCGTCACGCGTGTTTTCTCACGGCGGACAGATCGAGGTGAATGAAGGCGGTCCGCGTGGTCCGGTAAAACTCTCGGACGCCCAAGCCAAATTGCTCGGGCTTCAAACTGTACAGGCGGACCTGCGCCCGATAGCACGCTTGTTGCGTACAAACGGCGAGCTGGCCGCCCTTCCCGACAAGCAAGCGGAAGTCAGCTTGCGCATCAATGGCAATGTGGAAGCTGTGTTCGCCAACATTGGCGATATGGTGCGCGCCGGCCAGAAGCTTGCGCTGGTGCAGTCGCGTATCGTCGGAAATCCTCCGCCCATCGTCGAGGTGATCGCGCCGATAGCGGGCGTCGTTGACAAACGCAATGTCATTAACGGCCAGAACGTCGAACCGAACATCGCTCTGTTCCATGTCAGCGACCTCAGCCGCATGCGCATGGTCACCCGAATCTACGAAGAAGACCTAGGGAAAGTGCGCCTTGGTCAAAAGGCTTACGTAAAATTGCTGGCCTATCCGGGCGAACTTCTTCAAGGCGTCGTGAGTCTCATCGGGCCGACGCTCGATCAGGATTCACGCACCGTGGAAGTATGGGTGCTCCTGGACAACGATCGTGGCCTGTTGAAGCCTAATCTGTTCGGTCAGGCCGACATCGTCTTATCGCAGAATAATGAGGCTCTCAGCGTCCCGAATGACGCCATCCTGGAAGCAAACGAAGAGAAATTCGTCTTTGTCCGCAACGGTGACGAATTCGATCGCGTCGACGTCGATGTCGGTGCGGCGGACGATCAATTTACGGAAGTAAAATCCGGCCTCGTACCGGGAGACGAAGTCGTCACGCTCGGGGCAAGAGAACTTTACACGCTCTGGCTTACAGGCGGCAAAATTCAGGCCGAAGAGTGATCATGCTCAACCGGCTCATCGCGTGGTCAATTCAGAACCGACTCATTGTCATCGCCGTCACAGCCGTTGCGTTTCTGGTCGGTGGCTATTTCCTGAACGATATGCCTTTCGACGTGTTTCCGGAATTTGCTCCGCCGCAAGTGGTGATTCAGACAGAGACACCCGGTCTTGCACCGCAGGACGTCGAAGCCTTGATCACGTATCCGCTCGAAAGCGCGATCAACGGCACGCCCTCTGTCGATGTCGTACGCTCCTCGAGTTCCGTTGGCCTGTCGACGATTGTCGTCGTTTTTCAAGCCGGCACGAACATCTATCTTGACCGCCAGCTCGTCAATGAGCGTATCCAAAGCGTTACGGGTAATCTGCCACCAGGAACACGACCGCCAGTCATGTTGCCCGTCACCTCGGCCGTGGGCTGGCTCGTCAAGTACTCCCTCACCAGCAGCACCGTCTCGGCTATGGATCTGCGGACAATCTCAGACTGGGACATCCGGCCGCGAATTCTTTCTCTTGGCGGTATTGCCTCGGTTGTATCAATAGGAGGTGAAATCAAGCAGTACCAGGTGCGACTCGAGCCTACTCGCATGCTCGCTTACCGGGTAAGCGCCGAGGACGTTCGCCGCGCGCTCGCGAATACCAATCTCAATGCACCTGGTGCATTTCTCCAGCGTGGCGCCGAAGAGCTCATAATCAGCGGACAGGGCCGCGCGCGTTCGCTCGATGATCTTCGGCAGACCGTGATAACAACGCGCAAAGGGGTTCCCATCACCCTTGCGAACGTTGCCGATGTTGGTCTCGGCGGAGAGATCAAACGGGGCGATGGCGCCTATGGCATGGAGCCGGCCGTCATTGGCACTGTTTCCAAGATTTACGGCGCCGATACGGTCACGACAACCACAAAAGTCGAGCAGGCACTCGCCGCCATTAAAAAGGACCTTCCACCAGGCATTCAAATGAACAGCCAGGTCTTTCGCCAGGCAAACTTCATTGATGCTGCGCTACACAATCTCGCGATTTCACTCGTTCAAGGGGCGATCATTGTAATTGCCGTCCTGTTCGTCTTCCTCATGAACTGGCGCGCCTCGTTCATCACGTTTGTTTCGATGCCGACTTCCTTTATCGGCGGCGTCATCGCGATGCACGTTTTGGGAATAGGTATTAACGCCATGACGCTCGGCGGCCTCGCCATTGCGATCGGCGAGGTGGTCGATAATGGGATCATCACGGTCGAAAACGTCGTTCGTCGGCTTCGCCTCAACCGCAACGCAGCGCAACCGGTGCCGGCGATGGAGGTCGTCTTCGATGCTGTGCAGGAGATTCTCAATTCGGTGGTGTACGCAACCCTGATCGTTAGTATGATCTTTGTACCGATTTTCCTCTTGCCGGGGCTGGCAGGGCGCATCTTTTCGCCTCTCGGCGTCACCTACATTGCTTCGGTGATTGCATCGCTGGTCGTGGCTGTGACTACGATCCCCGCTCTTTGCTGTCTCATGCTGATCCGGCCCACGGAACGCCAGGAGGCGGAAACGTTGGTACTGCATCCGATGAGCGCGGCGGAGCTACGCGCGGACACGGAGGAGACAGATCAGGGACATGAACACGAAACGCGATTCGTCATCGCCCTGAAGACTAATTTCCTCAAAGTTCTCAGAGCCTCCCTGAACCATCCTTGGTGGGTGGGCGGAATTTCCATGGCGTTGCTGGTCGGGGCCTTGGCCCTGCTGCCATATTTCGGACGGTCCTTTCTACCGGAATTTCATGAAGGCAATTACATCATCGCCATGACGACGCTTCCGGGCACCAGCTTGGACGAATCCATGCGTCTGGGAGCACAAGTGCGGAATGTGTTGCTTGGATACAAACAAGTGGTGTCGGTGGATCAGCGCGCAGGCCGCGCAGAGCTTGACGAGGATGCGCAGCCGCCGAACTTCAGCGAGTTCGATGTGCTGCTCGATTTCGACAGAGATCCGAGCGTGCCGGCCGACGAATTGCTGCGGAAAATACGGGCGAATCTCGCGGATATTCCGGGTGCGGTCTTCAATGTCGGGCAATTCATCGCCCATCGCATGGACGAAGTGCAGTCCGGAATACGCGCACAGGTGGCGATCAAGATATTCGGCGACGATCTCGACCGGCTCTACAAATTTGGGCAGCGAGTGCAAAGCGTGCTGGGTGGCGTTCCTGGCGCGGTGGACGTAAACCTCGAACAGCAAATCCGCGTTCCCCAGGTCAGCATCCGTGTCGACCGCGCACGGGCGGCGCGCTACGGCGTGAGCGTCGGTGACGTGTTGCAGGATATTTCCTTGTATCTGAACGGAGAAACCATATCGAAAATACAGGAAGGTCAAAGAACCTTCGATCTCTATGTCCGAGTCTCAGGACGGGATCGAGTAAGTGTATCTGCCATCCGCGATCTCCTTATTGATGCACCTGCCCTTGGCACAGGCGGCAAGGTTCCATTGCGCGGGCTGGCAGCCGTCGACGTTCGGGATGAGCCCTACGTAATCAATCGCGAAATGGCCAAACGAAGGATCGTAGTGAGCTTCAATGTGCAGGGCGCCGACCTCGGAAGCGTCATCGGCGCGACCGAGCGCAAGATCGCGACGCAGCTGACACTGCCGCCGGGTTACTACATCGAATACGGTGGACAGTTTCAAAGCGAGCAGGAAGCAAATCGCGTCCTAGCGAGCTTCGGCGCGATCGCCGTTCTCGTAGCATTGATGCTGCTTTACAAGGTCTTCGGCAACTTCCGTGAATCGCTGCTCGTTTTGCTCAATTTGCCGCTGGCCATGATCGGCGGGGTGGCGAGTCTGTTTCTGGCCGGCGCGGACATGAGCGTCGCGGCGGTGATCGGATTTATTACGCTGTTTGGCATTGCCGCGCGCAACGGCATTATCCTCGTTACGCATTACAACCAACTCCGTAGTGAAGGGCAGCCGCTAGAGAAGGTCGTGGTGCAGGGGACACTCGACCGGCTCGTGCCCGTGCTGATGACGGCCGCGACGGCGGCGCTCGGCTTGTTTCCATTGCTGTGGGGTTCGCCGGTGGGCAAGGAGCTTGAACGACCTCTTGCCCAGGTCGTACTTGGCGGCCTCTTCACCTCCACTTTTCTGAATATGGTCGTCATTCCAACCCTCTATAACTGCATCGAACAATGGCGCGAGCGGCACCACGGTAAGGACGCTCTCCCCCCGGCAGAAGGAGTTCTTCCCATGACGAAACCGACCACGAAGATTGCCGGGCTGCGCTCGCTTTTTGTGGCTGTGACCCTGGCATTTGGCCTCGCGTGGACGATTTCAGCGCACGCCGAGGAGAAAGGCGCGACCGTCGCAATTCCCAGCACCATTGCCGACATCTGGGCGGCGATAGATAAAGAGACAGATGAAATTACGAATGCAATCCAGGCTGGGGAGCTGAAGGAACTCCACCATCATGCCTATGCAATTCGGGATTTGGTAGCTGCATTGCCCGACCGTTCGGCGTCATTGCCAGCCGATGACGTTGTCAAGATCAAAGCCAACGTCAAGTTCGTCGCCACTCTGGCAGACCGGCTTGATGCTGCTGGAGATTCAAACGATAAGGTGGCCTCTGAATCGAACTTCAAGAAATTGAAGGATATTCTCGGGACAATTCGGTCGATGTATCCGAAGTCGGCCGCCAAATAATGCGGCGCTGCGGGTTTTCCAAACGAGCGCGTACCCTTCCATAATCGCACTCTGGAAAAATCATGATTGCCCAGCCCTACGACTATTTTTTGATTGCGTGGTTCACACTGGCCGCCTTGTCCACCGGCTATGTTGCATTCGACCAATTTCGCAACAACCCGGAACCTTCCGTCATGAGGTGGGCATTCGTCCTCATCACGTTGTACATGGGGCCATTCGGTTTGCTGCTGTACGTCTTGGCGGATAAGGAGCCGCGGCCGGGAGAGCACGAAACGTTCATTTTACCACTGTGGAAGCAGGGAGTCGGAAGCACCATTCACTGCGTCGCTGGCGACGCAACTGGCATCATTCTCGCTGCCGCGATCACCGCTTCGCTGGGCTTGCCGATGTGGGTCGATTTGATCGTCGAATACCTGGCCGGGTTTTCGTTCGGACTATTCATTTTCCAATCACTCTTCATGAAAGAGATGATGGGCGGCACGTATCTGGAAAACGTGCGAAAGATGTTCCTGCCCGAATTCATCAGCATGAACGCCATGATGGCGGGCATGGCACCAGTCATGAGCTATCTCATGATGGGCCGCGATATGCGCGCGATGGAACCGACCGAACTAGTGTTCTGGGCCGTGATGTCACTAGGTGTGATGGTCGGGTTCTCTACAGCTTATCCCTTCAATGTGTGGATGGTTAGGCGCAACCTAAAACACGGATTGATGACCGAGCGTCCGCTCGGTAGCCGGTTTGATATTCAGCCAGCGCAGACCGATGAGGGCCACACGCACAAATCCAAAAGTCAAAAAAAACGCCAGCATGGCGAACACGGGTCGAAGCACGGCGGCGGCCATGGGATGGAAAGCGATGCTACGGCGCCCCAGCTCGCAGCCGTCGCTGGCGTCACACTCTTATTGTTGGTGACCGGAATGACCGCCCCCGGATTTTCCGTGAACTTGAGACTAAGTGCGAAGGACGTCGGTGGCAGCATCATGCCGCCTGGGATGATCATGCCGTACGACACGCCAGCGCAGGCGATGCGGGAAATGTCCGCGGTTCCGCCCTGGCAGGTTTCGTATCGCGCCGCTGCCGATGCACGCGGTGATCAGGCTCTCCAGCCGCGCCTCGAAAACGGAGTGAAGGTTTTCGACATCGAGGCTTCGGTCATTCAGTGGAATATCCTGCCCGATGTCGTCGTCGACGCGTACGCCTACAATCATCAAATTCCGGGGCCGCGCCTGGTGCTCACCGAAGGCGATCACGTTCGGATCAATTTCCACAATCACTTGCCTGAATCTACGACGGTACATTGGCATGGCCTGATCGTGCCCAATGGAATGGATGGTCCGGCCAGGATTACGCAGCGTCCCGTCGAGCCCGGCGAGAGCTTCAAGTACGAGTTCACCGTCGGACAGTCCGGAACGTATTTTTATCACAGCCACGATCATTCCGACCGGCAGCAGGCGCTCGGGCTTTATGGGGCGATAGTCATTACTCCCAAAGATGCTTCGGCTGAGCCCCAAGCCGATGTCGAATACGTCTTGCAATTGCAGGAATGGCTGCAGCGCGAGTGGCTCACATACCCCGCGATGCTCATGGAAGGTGGGCTTCCCAACTATTTCACCATCAATGGCAAGGCCTATCCATCGACCGACATGATTCGAATGCGGGTCGGCCAGACCCTCAAAGTTCGATTCATCGGCAGCGCGAATAATTTCATCCATCCGATGCACATCCACGGCGGACCATTTCAAGTCGTCGCCGTCGACGGCAACATTTTGCCAGCATCCGCGCGCTACTTGGCCGACACCGTCAATGTCGGTCCGGGCCAACGTTATGACGTGATCTGGACGGCGCGGGAGCCGGGCAAGTGGCTGATCCACTGTCACATCCCGCATCACACGGCGAACAACAATGTCGAGGTGGAGGGTGCCGGAGGCCTAACGATGATCATCGATGTCGCAGGATGACTCGCCCGAAATCGCAGTCCTGCTGGCTTTCGCTGACCTGAGCAGACGGCAGCTAACCTAAGTACAGTGGCGCGGGCTGCCGTCTGGTTGCCAATGGCCTCACTTATCTGTGCGCGAGAGCAAAAAGGAGCAAAAACGGAAAGCCACTTGTCGAAAGTACCTTCGTGCAGTCACTCGCGCTTGTCGCGCTGCGCGCGCTCGGCGTCGCCGATGCGCGCGCCCGCGGTCTTGTGGTGCAGACGGCTTTGCCGCCTGATTAGCTGCCGGCGCCCGTGATCAAGTCGCCGAACCGCCTCCAGGTGGTGCCGTCGAACTTCATCAATTGCATCTGCTTGACCGGGTCGAAGTCGTCGGGACTGGTATTGAGAGTGACGCCAGGCAAAAGCATTGGCAGCTTTAAATCGTGAATGCTCGCAGCCTGCTTCATGATGTTTTCGCGGGTCAGGTTGTCCCCGCAGGCCTTGAGCACGGCGACCATGGTCTGCGCGTAGGAATAGCCGACCACCGACTGGGCGTCGGCGATGCTGGCCGACAGATTGTGGTCATTCATGAACGCCAGCCATTCCTTGTACTCTGGCGTGTCCTGCCATTGCGGATCGGTCGGATCCTTGAGATAGGTCGCCGATATGATGCCGATGCCCTTCTCCATGCCGGCCGACTTCATCGTGGTGCCGACCCCATTCCCGACCGAATTGAGAAAGTGCGTCGGCTTCCAGCCGATGTCATAGACTTTGCGGATCGCCTGGGCGGCAAATTTTGGAATCGCTACCGTGAACAGCAAATCGGCGCCGCTGCTCTGCAGGGCGACGATCTGTGAATCGACGGTCGGATCGGTGGTCTCATAGGACTGGGTGGCCACGATCATTTTGGCCGCCTTGTCGCCTAGCCCGTCGCGCAGGCCGTTGAGATAATCCTTGCCGTAATCGTCGTTCTGATAGAGCACGGCGATCTTTGCGTTCGGCAGATTCTTCAGGATGTAGCGCGCATAGATGTGCGATTCGATGCTGTAGCTGGGCAACCACATCATCGTCCACGGAAAGTGCTTGGGATCGTTCCATTGGTCGGCGCCGGTGGCGAGAAACAGGTGCGGCACCTTGTTTTCGTTGACGTAAGCGTGGATCGCCATGTTGGGCGGCGTGCCGAGCGTGCTGAACAGCAACAGCACCTGGTCCTGCTCGACCAGCTGGCGCACCAGCTCGACGGTCTTCGGCGGACTGTAGCCGTCGTCGCGGCTGATGAAGGTGATCTTGCGGCCGTTGATGCCGCCCTGCTTGTTGATCATGTCGAAGTAGGCGGCCTCCGCCTTGCCGATGATGCCGTAGGACGAAGCCGGGCCGCTATAGGGCATCGTGTTGCCGATCTTGATCTCGCTGTCGCTGGCGCCGGGTCCGTATTGGCCCGCGGCATAGGCCAGTCCGACTGCGAGCATGAGGCCGGCGGCGGACAGGCCGGTTACGATGGTCTGTTTCACTGTCATAACAATCTCCCTGTACATTCTTGGTCACGCTATTCTTCGTTACTTTTCAGCGCGGTGCGCCCCCTCCCTACCCTCCCCCGCCTGCGGGGGAGGGTAGGGAGGGGGGACCAGCCGGGCCAGCCAAGGCCCGAGCGAGCCGACGACGCCGCGCGGCATTGCATACATCAACAGCAGCATCGCCAAGCCGTAGATCGCCCACGGCGCGGCGTCGGAAATGTCATTGGCGAAATTGGGCACGAATTCGATGAAGAATCCACCGACAATTGCGCCGCCGATCGTGGCGATGCCGCCAACCGCGGAGCCTACCAGGAACGACAGCGACAAGAACAGGCCAAAGCTTTCGGGGGCGACAAAGCCAATCACAATCGCGGATAGCGCGCCGGCGACCCCGGTAAACAGCGTGCTGATGCCGAATGCCAACGTCTTGTAGCGCGCGGTGTGGATGCCCATCGCCGCCGCGGCGATCGGATGGTCGCGGATCGCGACGAAGGCACGGCCGGTGCGCCCATGCAGGAGGTTGGTGGCGACCCGCATGGCCAACAACAGCACGGCAAGGACCACAAGATAGAGCCAACGATCGCGGTCGATGCCGAGTTCCGGCGGCGGCAGCGCCTTGATCAGGTTGATGCCCTGTTGACCGCCGGTCCAGGTGTCGAAGTATTTGAGCAATTGTGGCATCGCGACCGCCATGGCCAGCGTGACAAGCGCGAGATAAGGGCCCTCAAAGCGCAACGCCGGCAAACCAAACAGCACCCCAAGCCCGAAGCAGATCAAAGCCGCCGGCGGCACAGTCGCCCAATACGGCACGCCATAGCGGTGCATCAGGATCGCGGCCGTGTAGGCGCCGGCGGCGAAGAAGCCGCCGTGACCGAGCGAGATCTGGCCGTTGTAGCCGGTCAGGATGTTCAGGCCGAGCACGGCGATGGCGTAGATCATCACCAAAGTCAGTTCGAACACGTGATAATTGCTCAGCGTGAAGGGCAGCGCCGCCGCCAGCGCGGTCAAAGCAAGCGCGCCGATCCAGCGCCAGGCGCCGATACCCAGTCCGGCATGGCGGCCGACGGCAAGCCGGTCAGCGGCAATGACGGAGTTTTTCGTCATCGTCACACCCGTCGCACGATCGCGGTGCCGAACAAACCGTTCGGCCGCAACACCAGCACAAGGATGATCAGCGCGAGCGCCACCGTCAGCTTAAGTTGGCTGGCGATCAGATAAGTGCCGACCAGATTCTCGGTGACGCCGACGATCAGTCCGCCGACGACGGCGCCGACAGGGCTGGTAATGCCGCCGAGCAGCGCGCCGGTGAACGCATAGAGCAGCACGCCGCCCATCATATTCGGATCGAGGAACAACACCGGCGCCACCAAGATGCCGGCGGTCGCGCCGATCGCCGCGGCCAAGCCCCAACCGATCGCCAGCATCGATCCGACCCGGACGCCGCATAGGCGCGCCGATTCCGGATTCTGCGCGGCGGCGCGCATCGCCAATCCGGTCGTCGTGAAGCGGAAGAATGCGAACAGCAATAGCAGCATCAGAAGGGTGACGCCGATTACGCCGAGGTCGCGCGTGGTCATCAGCGCGCCGAATAGGGGCTGGTCGGGGAACGGACTCGGAAACTCCTGCAGCGTATAACTGAAGATCCAGCCGGCCATCGCATTGAAGATCAGCAACAAGCCGAGGGTCACGACAACGGTCGCCAGCACCGGGGCGTTCTCGACCGGCCGGATGACGATGCGCTCGATCGTCATGCCGCCCAGAAACGAAGCGATCAGCGTAAGCAGAAAGGCGGCCCAGAACGGCAGTCCGGCATTGACCAACGTCCAGGCGATGTAGGTGGAGAACATCGCCATCTCGCCCTGCGCGAAGTTCACCAAATCGGTCGCGCGGTAGATCATCACCAGCGCCAAAGCGAGGCTCGCATAAATCGCGCCGGCGGCCAGCCCCGAAAATGTCTGCTGCAAGAATTGGTGCATGGGACGCCCGTCAATATCCAAGATACGAACGCCGCACCTGCGGATTGTCGGCCAAGGCTTTGGCGCTTCCCGAGGAGACCACCGAGCCGGTTTCGATGAGATAGGCGTGATCCGCCAATTCCAGCGCCAGGCTGGCGTTCTGCTCGACCAACAGCACACTGACATGTTCGTCCCGCCGTATCCGCTCGACGATGACAAAAATCTCTTCGACGATCCGCGGCGCGAGACCGAACGAGGGTTCGTCGAGCAGCAAAAGTCGCGGCGCCATCATCAAGGCGCGGGCGATGGCGAGCATCTGCTGCTCGCCGCCGGACAGCGTGCCGGCCTGCTGCCGCCGGCGCGTGGCGAGCACCGGAAAATATCCGTACATGCGCGCCACGCCATCGTGCGAACGGGCGCCGCTGGTGTAGCCGCCAAGGCGCAGGTTTTCTTCGACGGTCAGCCCGATGAAAGTTCCCCGGCCTTCCGGCACGTGAGCAATGCGCAGCCGGGCTATGTCCTCGGTCGTGCGCCGTTCCAGCCGCTCCCCCGCGAACAGGATTTCGCCCTCGCGGCGGACCATGCCGCAGATCGCCCGCAGTGCCGTGGTCTTGCCGGCGCCATTGGCGCCAAGGAGCACGGTCATGCCGCCTTCGGCGACCGCGATGTCGACACCGTGCAAAATCTCGGATTTGCCGTAATAGGCCCTAACACCGCGCAGCTCCAGGATCGGCGCCATCAGTGCCGCGTCCCCAGATAAGCCGTGGCGACGGCCGGATTGTCGCGAACCTGCTCCGGCGCGCCGTCGGCGATTACCCGGCCGAAATTCAGCACCACGACCTGATCGGAAAATTTCATGACCAGACCCATGTGGTGTTCGACCAAAAGGACCGTGATGCCGAGCCGGTCGCGGATGGTGCGAATAAGGCCGCCGAGCTCCTCCACCTCTTCGTGGTTAAGTCCGCCGGCGGGTTCATCGAGCAGCAGCAGGAGCGGCCGGGCGGCGAGCGCGCGTGCCAGTTCCACGCGTTTGCGCAGTCCCAAGGACAGACTGGCGGCCGGCCGTCCCGCCGCGTCCTCCAGTCCGACGAAGGCCAGCATCGCGCGGGCGGCCCGATCGAGTTCGTGTTCCTCGTGCCGGGTGGACGGCAATGTCACGGCATCAGCGAGTGCGCCATTGCGGCCGCGCGCATGCGCGCCGACTTTGACGTTGTCGATGACCGACATGGAGTCGAACAGAGCCGGGCTCTGGAAGGTGCGGCCAACGCCGAGCGCGGCTATATCGGACGCCGCGCAGCGGCGCAGCGATCGTCCGTTCAACCGGATATCGCCTCGATGCGGCCGGTAGATCCTGCTCAGGCAATTGAACAAGGTGGTCTTGCCGGCGCCGTTGGGTCCGATCAATCCGACGATGCGGCCCTGCGCTACCGAGAACGTAACGCCGTCAAGTGCAACGATGCCGCCGAACCGCAGCGTCACGTCGTCGATTTCCAGCAATGTCGGTGTGGTGGCCGGCCACGACGCCGTGGGCGCACTTGACTGGATTTCGGTCATCCGCAGCGAACCGCCGTTTGCACCCAGGGTCGGGGAAAGCGTGACATGCCGCAGGTTGAGGCGTCAATCATCAAGGATCAGTAATCAGGTGTGAGAGTTCAACAATCCCGACGCCCGATGCCTGATTGCCGATTCCTGCTAATGCGACATTAACGGCGACAATCAGCGCGACGCCGCGTCCACAAATTTTTGATTCCATCCATAGTGACGCGGGGCGAGCATTGCAGCCGGCCCCGCGCCTTGTACTCATAAAACAAGCTGTCCGCTGCGTCCGGTATATGTCCGCGCTTGCTCCAATTGTGTTGCAAAACTCAAAAATGAGGTGAGGGCAAAATTTCGCGACGTGCCCGTCGGCACGGATGTTTGCCGATCGAATGCCTTGTAAAGAGCTTGCGAAGGCTACCGATTGAAAATCAGATCAATCATGTGACCCCCACATAATTTTCGGATGGGCGTATCAGCGGTTCTGGAAAATTTTGTTAGTTTGCAAAAATAGAGTTTTGCAACACAATCCCCTTGAAGCGGACGTTGCACCGCCGCTTCACGCGAGAGCAAAAAGAGAGCAAAAACGGAAGGCCGGTGCAGCTAAATACTTGAAAAGTTGGTAGCGGAGGACGGATTTGAACCGCCGACACACGGATTATGATTCCGCTGCTCTAACCAACTGAGCTACTCCGCCATCGCAGATGCCGCCGGCGGATGTTCGATCCAGCGCCGGCGGACAAGATTTAGGGTAGTTCACCGCCCTTTCCAAGTGGCTAAATTCCGCGGCAGCGGCGCGGCCTCAGGCGCCGCGGCGTTACTGCGCCGCACCGGCCGCGGTGAGCTCATCGCCGGCGAGCCTGCCGAACCGGATCAGCGAAAAATGGCCGAGCGGCGGCATGGCGCGGCGCTCGATGACGCGCACGCCGCCGTGGCGCGCGGCCCATTGCGCCAAGCGCTCCCAGCGGAACTCGGGCCGCCAGCCGAGCCGGCGCGCCAGCGGCGCGAACCAATTTTCGAACGCCGAGCGCAATCCGGTCTCGGCGCCGAGATGATTGACCAAAACAATTTCGCCGCCGGGTTTGAGCACGCGGGCGAATTCGTCAAGCGTCGCTTCCGGATCGGGCACCGCCGTGATGACGTATTGCGCAACGACGACGTCGAACACGCCGTCCTGAAAGCCGAGATGCTGCGCGTCCATCACGGCAAGCCCATCGACGTTGGTCAGCCGGTGCTCGGCGACGCGCGACTTGGCCTTGCGCAGCATCGGCGCCGAGAGATCGACGCCGGTGAGCCGAGTGGTCCAGGCATATTCCGGCAGAGACAATCCGGTGCCGACGCCGACTTCGAGGATGCGGCCGCCGATGCGTTCGGCCGCCGCGATCGATGCCTTGCGGCCGCGATCGAACACCGATCCGAATACAAGATCGTAGATCGGCGCCCAGCGCGCATAGGCCTTGGCGACCGTGTCCTTGTCGAGTTCCGCCGCCATTGCGCAACGTTATCGCGCTGTCGCCATGGCGGCGCCGGCGGCGCTTTGCACCTTCGCCACGGACATCGTGCTTGCGATCATGCCGCCGCCCAGCACGCGCGGCTGGCCTTCGGCCGCATCGTAGAAAGC
>Ga0207416_1000871_pt1 | contig 46061 bp, 37 predicted proteins | sample PaiPotPPM11metaG_FD_184107 | JGI IMG/M metagenome (GOLD analysis project Ga0207416, IMG submission 184107) | Iron sulfur acid spring bacterial and archeal communities from Banff, Canada, to study Microbial Dark Matter (Phase II) - Paint Pots PPM... ...
ACCGTCTGTCATCCCTATCCCCTGCGTCGCATGGGCGTCCTTACCTAAGGCAAGAGCCGGATGCGGTAGTGCCGCTTGTCCGGATCCGTGGAGGGGGTTGTGAGCAATCATGATCCCTACTCCGACTCAACTAAATCTTAGTCCCATTCGTGCGATTTGGTTCTTGTTTCAGCTATTGGAGCTTTTGCGGAGGCGGAAGGATACAAAGCGTTTGCCTTCTTTGCCGCCTGTTCGCCCGGGCTTCGACGCCCTTCGTGCCGTCGGCAAATTCAGCGTCGTGCTCCTCCAACTTATTTTGTTCTTCCACCTCACGTCCCCAACCCGAAGTGATGCAAGTCACGGCTCGGTGTGCGTCTTGTCAAATCCCGTTCCCTGCGTTCCGGCTATGAACGCAGGGAGCTAAAAAGCGCTGTTTCCCCGGGGATGAGTCGATGGCCTACCAAGTACGAGTTATACCCAAGAAAAAGCGTCGTATAATGAAGCCCGGCGACAGCATGAAGACACCTTACGGCTTGCAAATCATCGAAAGCTGCCTTACGTGTCCGCTCGTGAAAGAACGTATTTTCTGCGATCTTCCGAGACCGGTGCTAGCCGCGCTTGATGCCATTTCTACCTCCGCAACCTATCCGAAAGACGCAGTGCTGTTTGTCGAAGGCCAGGAGCCCCGCGGAGTGTTCGTTCTGTGCAACGGCCGTATAAAGCTTTCAACGAATTCGGCGGATGGGAAATCCATCATTGTCCGTCTGGCCGAACCGGGAGAACTTGTGGGTTTGCCCGGCACGCTCTCGGGAAAAGCCTATGAGCTCACAGCGGAGGCCCTCGAACCGCTCCAAGCGGATTTTATTCCGCGTGATGCGTTCATGCAATTCCTTCGGGAACATGGGGAAGCTGCCGTCCGAGTGGCGGAAATGCTCAGCAAGATCTACTACTCGACCCTGCTCGAAATTCGTTATCTTGGGTTCGCAAGTTCAGCGGAAGAGAAGCTCGCGCGTTTTCTGCTGGATCTGCCAGCTATGGCGGCGCAAAACAACGGCCCCTCGCGAGCCACGCTTACCCTGACCCACAAGGAAATTGGAGAGATGATAGGCGCATCGAGGGAAACTGTGACAAGGCTATTCGCACATTTCAAGCGCGAGCGGCTGATCGAGATTCACGGCTCGACCTTAGTCATCACGAACAAACCGGCCATGGAGAAGCTACTTAAAAGATGAGTAACTCTCTTTTCTGAAGTGGCTTGGACATCGATCCCGTTACTGTGGCCCTGCTCACAAGACACACATCTTACTTGCCTTAATCACTCAACGAAACGAAGTGACGGCTGTCACATGCTTTAGTGACGTATGTCACGGCGGCGCGAAATACAGAAGCTGAGAATGGCTTTGCGCGCCGAGTGTCTTGAACGTTCTCGGGCTCGTTTGGGGGCTTTGTTCGCGACTCAAAAAGAAATACCTATCGAGGAGATGGAATGCGAAATCCGAGAATTACACGAGTGGAAGCAACGCGCCTGATGATCAAAGTTTTACCATCATTTTTGGCTATTGCCTTTCTGCTGCTCGTTTACAAACCCAGTGCGCATGCTGTTCCCAGCTATTCGCGACAGACCGGGCTTGCTTGTTCCACTTGCCACTTCGCTCCCCCCGAGCTGACGCCCTTCGGAAGAAAATTCAAGCTGGACGGGTACGTGTTCACCACGAAGCCTCAGGTGACCGAGGATAAAAAGGATCACAATGCCGCGCTCAGCCTGCTGGAAACATTTCCGCTCTCGGTGGTTTTTGACACTTCCTTTACCAACCTAAAATCACCTCAGCCCGCAACGCAGAACGGTAACTTCCAATTCCCACAGGACGTTTCGCTATTCCTGGCTGGTGCTTGGGGAAGTCACGTTGGCAGTTTTGCCCAAGTGACGTATACCGCGCAGGGTAACCACTTCAGCTGGGATAACACCGATGTCCGCTATGCCAACAGTACCGATTTTTTGGGGAAGACTCTCAATTATGGAGCAACGTTCAATAACAACCCGACCGTTGAAGATCTCTGGAACAGCACTCCGGCGTGGGGATTCCCGTTCACCGCCTCTAACGATTCTCCAAGTCCCACGGCGAAGGCAATAATCAACGGCGCCCTCGGTCAGGATGTGGCTGGATTGGGGGGATACGCGATGTGGAACGAGCATCTATACGTGGCCGGCACAATCTACCGTTCCCAGCACCTGGGCGGACCTGAGCCGAATCCCGGGGTGGGATTCGGATTCAATATCCGCGGAGTGGCTCCCTATTGGCGGCTGGCCTGGCAGACGGACACGAAAAATAACAGCCTGGAGTTTGGCACCTACGGAATGCACATGAAGACTTCGCCCAATGCAATCACGGGTCCGGAGGATAGTTATACGGATTGGGCGGTGGACTTTCAGTACGACCGCACGATTCCGCAATTTAAGAACGACGTCTTGTCGTTTCGCGGCACGTACATTCGCGAGAACTCGACTCTCGATGCTACGTTTGCTTCCGGCGGGGCGGCCCAGATCGGCCACCATCTCAACACCGTGCAGGGAAATGTCGAGTACCACTACGGTACGAAATTGGCTGGCACCTTCGGCTTATTTGACGTGACGGGGACACTTGACCCGCTGCTCTATCCACAAGCTGCCGTTACAGGCAGCGCCAACGGAGATCCTCGGAGCAATGGCTACATTCTCAATCTTTCCTGGTGGCCGCAACAAAACATCGATCTTGCGGCACAATACACCGGATATTGGCGGTTCAACGGCGGACAAGCAAACTACGATGGCGCAGGAAGACAAGCCGGTGGCAATAACGCGGTCTTTTTACTCGCGCGATTTGTCTTTTGACGCAGGCACTCACTGCGTGGCTCTCCTGCATGTTTTCTGTAGCACAGCTGAGTCAGTTTTGCAGGAGTGCGATAGAATTCAGACCCATCTTGCTTCTTGGGTGGGTCTAGCGGCGGCCAGAAGTACCTAGGACTTTCGGTAGTGAACACACATGGGAGACCACATGCGACGAATCTTCTTGAAGCTTGCAACGGCGGTTATGTTCTTCTGTCTCGCGACGCTCGCAATACCAGCTTGCGTTCGAGCACAGAGCGATGCTGCCAAAATCTACAAAACAAACTGCGTTTTGTGTCACGCGGCCGATGGAAGCGGAAGTTCTTCGTCTGGCAGGGCTCTCGGGGCAAAGGATCTTCGGTCTCAAGAAGTTCGAGCTAAGTCGGATGCTGAACTCACCGAGTTCATAACCGCCGGTAAAGGCAAAATGCCTGCTTTTGGGAAAAAGCTTAAGGATGATGACATCAAGCAAATAGTGGCCTACATACGCGATTTGGCAAAAAAGAAATAAACAAAGTTAGCCGCCACCGGGATTCAGCTGCGCGCTTGCCATGTCGTCGGATTTCAACATATGGCGGCGGGAGAGTTCCATGTGCGAAAGTGCGGGAGAATCAGAAAAGACGACTCCGGGACTTGGAGCGCCTGGGTTGTCTCTTCAAAAGAGGCGCTCATTTCTCGTTGCGCTGCTGGGAGTCGGCTCGGTCCTTGTAGGCGGTCTACTCAGCGTGCCACTCATCCGCTTCGCCCTTTTCCCATTGTTGAGGCGGACCACGGAACTGGAGATGTCCCCGGTAGGCACGCTGAACGAGTTTTCTAGATTGAAGGAACCGATGATGCGCACCATTCAGATTGAACAGGTGGATGGCTGGCGGAAAGCAATATCTGAAAAGGCCATTTACATAACGAAAGACGCGCAGGGCCAGCTTCGTGTGCTCACCTCCGTCTGCCCTCACCTGGGTTGCACCGTGCCGTGGAACAAAGAAAGGAATGAGTTCATCTGCCCGTGTCATGGCGCCATCTACGCATCCGATGGAACCCGGATCAGCGGGCCCTCACTCCGTGGAATGGACACTCTGGAAACCTCCGTTCGAGATGGCCAACTCTTTGTGCGATTTCAATATTTCCGGCAACTCGTGGCCGACAAGGAAGTGATCGGCTAAGGAAGGACATTTCCAGGGATGGATTCAACGCAGAAAGATCAAAGCAACCTTCCTCCTCCACCCGAGACGGGAGTATGGGGATGGCTGAATCGCCGCACAGGAGTGGACACCCTACTCCGGACCGCGCTCTATGAACCGATTCCTGGCGGGGCCCGGTTTGCTTACATATTTGGCTCCGGATTGTTGTTCATTTTCATTTCGCAGGTGATCACCGGGGTTTTTTTGGCGCTGTATTACGTTCCCTCCGCCGATCACGCTCACACCACCGTCGCGTACATCACGAAAGCCGTCACGGCCGGCTCTTTTCTGCGCAGCTTGCACGCCTATGGGGCCAGCGCCATGATCGTTGTGTTACTCCTCCACTTATCGCAAACATATATTTATGGAGCCTACAAAGGGAGGCGCGAGATACTCTGGCTTTCAGGTTGCGTGCTTTTCGCGCTGGTTCTGGGGATGGCGTTCACCGGCTACCTGCTTCCGTGGGATCAGCGGGCGTATTTTGCCACTGCGGTGGGAACGAACGCGGTCAGCGAAATCCCGTGGATAGGCGAAAGCCTCAAGCGTCTGATGCGCGGCGGCACCGAGATGGGCACTCTGACGATCTCGCGGTTTTTCGTAGCCCATGTCTTTCTGATTCCCGCGTGCATCTTTGCGCTTGTGGCAGCCCACATTTTGCTTTTCCGCAAGGCCGGAGCGGCGGGGCCATTCAGCGGCGGTTACCATGAGCATGAACAGAAGTCCGAGTTTTTCTATCCGCGCCAGGTGTTGATGGATCTTTCCCTCACGGCGCTGTTGATCGCAGGTCTCGGCTTGCTGTGCTTCTTTGCGCCGATGCAACTTGGTCCCCCTGCCAATCCCGCGGACGCGCAATACATCCCGCGGCCCGAATGGTATTACCTCCCCATTTTCCAGTGGCTGAAATACTGGCATGGTGCGGCTTCGGTGGTCGGCATCCTGGTGATTCCAACTGTTCTTGTTCTGGCCGTCGTCGCGCTTCCTTTTCTGGATCGCAGTATTGAGCGCCGCCCGTGGAAGCGCCCTGTCGCCATGGGAGCTTATGCGTTCGTGTTGTTCGCCATCGTAGGGCTCGGCCTTCGCAGTCAGTATCTGGACAAGCACGACCCCGGAGTTGCGCAACAGTTGATTAAGCAAGAAGCTGAAGAAAACGAATACATGCGCAAGCCATTTGAGCCGGAGCTTTCTTCAGCTTCACTGGCTGCTGCAAACGTGGCGCTGGCCGATCCGCTGGCCGCCAATGGGAAGACCATCTTCGAGGCGCAATCTTGCGACGCTTGCCATGGCGGCGGCGGTGTCGGAACCGCTGCGGCCCCTGCCCTAGTCGGCATCTCCATTAAATTCTCACCGGATCAGCTCGTAAAGCTCTTCAAACATCCCACGGCCAAGATGACCGCAGGCGGAATGCCCCCGATCGAACTGCCGCCTGACGATTTGAAGGCGCTCATCGCCTACGTCGAAAGCCTTAAATAGCTCGAAATCAGCACAGACGGCAGCGGGTCTGAGGACTTAAGACAGCTTGCTCTGCAGCACTTCTCGCAACAATTCTTGTTTTGGTTCGCCGAGTTTTTTTCCGCGCTCGGTCAGGTAAAAAACGTCGATAGCTTTTTGGCCTTCCGTGTCGATCAGCGCGACGTCGATGTTGCAGCCAAGCCGGGCGAGGGAGGACCCGACGTCGTACAACAATCCCGGGCGATCCTGCGCCATGATCTCGAGAAGAGTGCTTTGCGCCGAGGATGCATCGTCGTAGTTGATGCGCGTCTCGACGGCCACTTTGGGCGGCCTGGCTTTGCTGGCGCTCTCGCGGCCTTTGAGCAGCGGCTCGAGCGGTGCTTTGCCGTTCACAACGTCCGCCAGGCTTTTTTGGAGGCGCGCGATCTCGCCGGGATTCAGCTCGAGGGTGTGGTGCAGATCGACAAATTGAAAGGTGTCCAGCACGATGCCCGCGGCATTCGCAAAGGCGTCGGCCTTTACGATATTCATACCCCAGCCCGCGAGGACGCCGGCGATGGTGGCAAAGAGCGCGGGCCGGTCGGCCGTCAACAAGGTCAACGAGAAAGAATGGTGCCGCGCTTTCACTTCGGTCTGCACGGGCTCCGCGCCCAATTTCTGGTAGAGCTGGAAGTGAGCGGCAATCTCCTCGGCAGAGTGCACCGCGCGGTAGCGTCGCGGGAAGCCTTCGAGGAATCTCTCAACTTCAGTCTTGTTCGCGCCGCCAGCCTGGCTGCTGACCTCTTCGAGCAGCGGCACTTCGTCGGAAACATGCAAGCGGTCGCGGTCCAGCGTCCGGCTGAAATGATTGGAGGTCGCTACGAAGAGTTGCCACAACATTTCCGCTTTCCACGGGGTCAAAGCTTCGGGATTCACGGCGTGAATGTCGGCGTAGGTCATCAAGCACAACCGTTGCAGCCGCTCTTGAGTCGCCACGGTATCCGCGAAGACGGAAACGGTTGCTGGATCGAAAATGTCGCGGCGCTGCACCGTCGCGGACATGTCCAGGTGATGCTCGATAAGGAAATGTATTTCGGCGGTTTCGTATTCCGACAGTTGGAGCCGCTTCGCCGCGCTCTCGAGCGCTTCCAGGCTGCCTGTAATGTGATTCTCAACGGCCATGCCTTTGCCCACATCGTGAAGAAGCAGCGCCAGAATCAGCAAATCGCGCCGCTCGACGGTCTTCCAGAGCTGCTGGAAATGAGACGCACGTTCATCCGGCGGGTCGGCCAGCTCCTGCAAATGCTCGATCGTGCGCAGCGAGTGCTCGTCCACCGTGTAGCGGTGATAAAAATCCCGCACCACGAGCGAGTCGATGGCTTTGAATTCCGGCAATACTTCCATCAGAAGGGAAAGCCGCTGCATGGGCCGGAGAGCCATGCTGGGAAAATCGGCGGCCAGAATTTCCCGCAGCGTGGACCAATTCACTTGCGTGTTTTTCTGGGGAAGCTCGGGATGTTTCAGAATGTAGAAGATGGCGCGTTCCGCTTCGCGGCTCAGGGGCACGCCGGTCCTCGCGGCCTCTGCAAATAAGGCAAAGGTCACCTGGCGGTCGGAAAGCGCGGGCTCGTCCACTACTTCCAATAAGCCGTCTCGCACGGCAAACGGTTTTCCTTTGCCGGGCTCCAGGCGAGCGCCGCGCGCCGCGCTAAGCAATCTTTCCCGGAGCGAAGGCTGCACCGCGGGCTTTTGCTCGATGTAACGAAGCAGGAGGCGGTTGAGAATGCGTGCCTGGCGGAAATACAGTCGCATCCATTCTTCCGGACTGCGCTTCACGCCCGATGCCGCGCGATTGCTGATTCCGAGCGAGCGCTCCGCAGCCGCACTTTGCAGCTCATAGGTCAGCGTATTGTCGTTTCGACCGTTGCTGTAGTGCAGGAAGCACCGAATGGCGCTAAGAAAATCGACCGCATTGGCGGCCAATTCTTCTTCACCTGCGCTGTTTTTCAAGCCGTCTTTTTGTCCGTTGGCGATTTGCCGCAGCCAGGCCGCGGCCTGATAGTCGCGCAGTCCACCGGGCGCGTCTTTGACGTTTGGCTCCAAGTGATAAATCGTGTTTCCGTAGCGGGCATGGCGCTCTTTGGTGAGCTTAGTCAGTTCCGCAAGCAAAAACGGCCGCGCCTGTTTTTCGGGCCCCGCCAGAATTTTTTTCGTGAGGCGCTCGAAAAGCTCTTCATCGCCGGCTAGGAACCTGCGGTCCAAAAGCGCGAGATGAAACTCCGCGTTGTCCTCTTCGATGCGCTTGCATTCTTCGAGCGTGCGGCCTGCGGAGCTTACGCGAAAGCCCAGGTCCCATAGTGTTCGAGCAAAGTCCGCAATCAGGGGACGAAACTCGACCTCGGCTTTTTCGGTGCCGAAGAGAAAAAGAATATCCAGGTCGGAGTAAGGGAAAAGGAGGCGACGGCCGTAACCGCCGAGCGCCACAAGTGCCAGCCCTTGCGGCGCTGTGCTGTGCACGCGCAGAACCTCTCCAAAAATCTGCTGTGCGATCCGGTCGGCCAGATCGCAAAGCGCGCGCAGCGTTTCTTGCGCGCTGCCGCCCGCTTCAAATTGCTGCCGGATGCGTTGTCGTTCGTCATCGGCCTGGGGCCCGAGTACGGACAAGGGAGTCAAAGAACCTTGCATGGTTTTTAGGGGTTGGTTGGCCGGATTAAGACCGGGGCGAGCTGCGGTCGTCACTTGATTTAGAGGGCGTTTTCGCCGCGCTCCTCGTTACGGATCCGGATGGCTTCCTCAACCCGTGATAGAAATATCTTACCGTCGCCAATCTTTCCTGTCTTGGCCGTCTTTAGAATTGTGTCCACGGCGCGTTGTACCAAAGGATCGGGCAGCACCATCTCGAGCTTGAGCTTCGGCAGCAGGTCCACGGTGTATTCGCGGCCGCGATAAACCTCGGTGTGGCCTTTTTGACGGCCGTGCCCGCGCACTTCGGTCACCGTCATTCCCTCGATGCCAATTTCGCGCAAGGCATCTTTCACGGAATCAAACCGCGAGGGCTGAATGATTGCCTCAAGTTTCATCATGAAAGTTTCCGCTCCGCGCAATGCCTGACGCTGCCATGCTCTTCAACTTCAGGACTCGAGGTTATAGGCTTCTTCTCCGTGTTGCGTGATGTCCAGCCCCTCGATCTCGTCCGTTTCGCTGACGCGCACGCCGGTAATCATATCCGTTATTTTCAGCAGCACAATGGTTCCCACCAGCGCAAAGCCCCAGGCGATCAGTATGCCGACGAGCTGGTTGCCGAGTTGTCCCCAGTGTCCGTCCAGTCCGCCCACGGGTTTTCCTGCGCCAAAAATCGGATTGATCACTTGCTGCGCGAAAACTCCGGTCAGGAGCGCTCCGATGGTGCCGCCCACGCCGTGCACGCCAAAAGCGTCCAGAGCATCATCATAGCCGAAGATCGACTTCACTTTCGTAACCATCCAGTAGCAGACCAGGCCGGCGATAAATCCGATCGCCAGAGCGGGCATGGGCCCAACGAATCCAGCCGCCGGCGTAATCGCCACGAGGCCAGCGACGGCGCCGGAAATCGCGCCGAGGGCGCTTGGCCGGCCGTTCTTGATCCACTCCGCGATGCTCCAGCTAATCGCGGCGGCGGCGGTGGCAAAGTGCGTGGCTACAAACGCGCTGGTCGCCAGGGAGCCCGCTGAAAGCGCGCTTCCGGCGTTAAAGCCAAACCATCCGACCCACAGCAGACAGGCACCGATGAAGCTCAGCACCAGAGAATGGGGCGGCATCGGCTGCTTCGGATAGCCGGTGCGTTTTCCGAGGTAAAGCGCGCACACCAATGCTGAGACTCCGGAGCTGATATGCACGACCGTCCCGCCGGCAAAATCAAGAGTAGGAAATTTTCCACCGAGGGCCGCGTTCAGAAGTCCGCCCTTGCCCCACACCATGTGGGCAAGCGGCGCGTAGACCACCAAGAACCAAAGCGCCAGGAACAACACCGTGCCGCTGAACTTCATGCGCTCGGCCGTCGCGCCGGTGATCAGCGCGGGCGTAATAATCGCAAACATCAACTGGTAAATCATGAAGGTCGATTGCGGAATCGTTCCCGCATAATCGGGATTGGGGTCGGCCCCCACCCCGCGCAGAAAGGCGTGCTCGAATCCTCCGATGAGGGGACCATTCCCGCCAAAGCACAAGCTGTAGCCGACAAGCGCCCACATCACGCTGATCAAGGCCATCAGCAGGAAGCTTTGCATCATGATCGCCAGGGTGTTCTTTCGCCGCACCAGTCCGCCGTAAAAGAGCGCGAGTCCCGGGCCCGTCATGAGCAGCACCAAGGCCGCGCTAACGAGCATCCACGCGTTGTCGGCATGCGATTCCGCTTCGGAGGCGTGCTGTTCGAGTTGCGCCAGTTTCTCGTTTATAGCCTTAGGAATTTCGGGCGTTGCGGGCGGGGTTGCGACGGAAGCGGCTGCGGGGGTAGTGGTTGCAGCGGAGGCAGGCGTTTGTCGCGCAGGGAGGGGAACAGCGGCGAGCACCATGGACGCGAGCAAGCAACATTTCCATCCCAGGTGCTTCATAAATAGGTCCGCTCCGTTGCGTTTGGGTTGTTACCGGCTTTGCCAGCTTACGCTAATAAGGACACTAACCCTGCCCCACCACTTTTTCGGAGTGGATTATACGCGTGCGGGGCGTGCAACAGGTTTAGAAATTTGGATTGGCTAAATTCATTTTTCAGATTCATTGATTCGAAAGCCGGATTGCACTCCAGGGCGTTGCGTCCGTTCAGATTTCTCGTTAAGGCTCCGGTTGGGCAATTCTTGCAGAGCCGATTCTTGCCTGGTGACGTGGCCATCGTATAATGCATTCCGGCCGCGAAGGCGCCGTCCCAGCAGCTTTGGCCAGGCGGGCGATGCCGTACTGAAGGTATGATGTCTTTGAGTGAAGTACTATGACCGAGCATCCGCCCATGGAAATTATCGTCCGAGAGTCCGGGAGCATCCCGATTCTCGACGTGCGTGGCCGCTTGACGATCGGAGAGCCCAGCGAGCAACTTCATCAGGCTCTTGAGTCCGTGTTCAAGGGTGGCGCTCGCAAGGTCGTTGTTGACCTCCACGGCGTTCCGCAGATCGATAGCTCCGGCATTTCCACGCTTGTTCGGATTTCGATCAAACTGACCCGCGAGGACGGCGCGTTGCGCCTCGTCTGCGGCCCCGGCCGAGTGCGCGATGCCCTCACCGTTACGCGGCTCGTCGAAGCTATTCCGACTTTCGATTCCGAATCCGCCGCCCTCGCCAACTTCGCTTAAGCTAAGCAACGTTTGCGGCGCGCAGGGCTCCATTTGGCTCCATTATGATATGTTTCTCTTCATGAAGTGGCATATCTGGCCGGAGCGGGCCCTGTTGTTCTTGTGCCTTTTTCTATCCCTTCTCAACGGACCCAGTGCCCTAGCGCAGGAGCCTGGCCGGGAACTAGACAAGCTTGCCAAGCGCATCGGCAAAGAGCTTACAAAGGCCGGCATCTCTTCCGTTGTCGTGGCAGATTTTGTCAGCCGAGGCGGGACTGATTCCGTGCAGGGGCGCTATCTTGCGGACGAACTTTCTCAGCGGCTCGATCGCTATAAAAAAAGATTTGTCGTGATTGACCGCAAGCAAATTTCAGTGATTCTTGCTGGCGAGCAGCTTTCGGCAAAGGATGTTGCGACGGAAGATTTTTTCAGGCGAATTGGAAACGCTCTCCATGCGGACGCGGTTGTGATGGGAACTTTGGTGGCCACTCCTTCTGAGTACTCGGTGCACGTGACCGCGCGGAGCGTGCGAGACGGAAGCCTTGTTGCTTCCGGCGATGAGTCGGTCAAAAGGCCTGCGTATGTTGATAGGCTGGCTTTGCTAGATCCGACCGGATCAATTCAGAATACCGCTAGAGCCGGGGTAGACGGGGTGAGCGTCCCGAGCTGCGTGACCCGCCCGGCTCCGAAATTTGCAGAAAGAGACGAGGTCGCAAGGGCGAGTGGGAGAGCTATAATGCTCGTAGTCGTGACTTCGGAAGGGCGCGCGGGCGGAATCGCAGTGGTAGAAGCGTCGAACGATGGCTTAGCAAAGAAAGCTGTCGAAACCGTAACCGGCTGGAAATTCAAGCCTGCGATAGACAAAGAAGGGAATCCAGTCCCGGTCATCATTCCAATCGAGATTACTATCAATTCCTACTAGGGGCTTAGCCGCCCTTTTTCAATTCGGCGAGGACCAGCTTCGCGACTTCTTTCAGTGTCTCGAATACGCCCACGCCTTGAATGGCAACTCCTTCCAGTACGGGCTCGCCTTTTTTTTGTAGCTGCTTAGTCAGCTCCGCCACGGGCATGGCGTTGGGCAGATCGCGCTTGTTTAACTGCAGCACATAGGGAATGGTATCGAAATTCAGGTTGTGCTCTTTCAAATGCTCTTGCAGGTTTTCCATGGTTTCGAAATTCGCGTCCAGCCGCTCTTCCTGCGAATCCGCGACGAAGACGACGCCGTCCGCGCCCTTCAGGATGAGCTTCCGGCTCGCCTCATAGAAGACCTGACCGGGGACGGTATAAAGGTGGAAGCGCGTTTTGAACCCGCGGACCGTGCCCAGATCCAACGGAAGGAAGTCGAAGAAGAGGGTGCGGTCCGTTTCCGTAGCGAGGGACACCATTTTGCCCTTCTGGTTTTGCCCGGTGTGGTCGTAGACCCACTGGAGGTTGGCGGTTTTTCCGCCCAGACCTGGACCGTAGTAAACGAGCTTGCAGTTAATTTCGCGCGCAGGAAAATTGATGAAAGGCACTTGTTCCTAACCAGATCTCGGCCACAAATTTATAGCATAGGCGGTGCTGGCAGGCCAGCCTTCCGGTTGGGCCTGTCCCCTGTCGGGCAACTTAAGATACATTTTCTGCGAGAACGTCCTGATTTCGATGCTTTTTTTCGCGCGGTGCCGCCGGGAGGTAACTCAGGCAGCTTCTAGGAGTCTCATTTCGGGCCATTTCCACTCGTTGACGCCGTCATTTTCCTCTGTTACGATTCGCTACATGGCAAAAGCGCGCAAGGCCTCTTCAGGTTCCTCGGGGCAGGGCAAAGACACGGCGCGAGGCCATTCTAACATACAGAAAAAAAAGAACTTACCACCACCCCCGCCTCCTCAGCGCGGCGGCGTGGAATTGGTCGATCCTCGTGTTCAGGCGCAGCTCAAGATTTACGATGAGGCGCTTGCGCTTTTCCACCAGCAAAAATTTGCCCGTGCCAAGCAAGAGTTGGAAAAAGTTCTCGAAGGACCCAGCCAAGGGCTGGCGGACCGCGCCCGCATGCATTTGCGCATCGCCGAGCAGCGCATGAAACCGAGCGCGGAACAGAACCCGCGCACCGCCGATGAGCATTACCAGCGCGGCGTGGCCATGATGAACATCGGGCGCTGGGACGACGCGCGCGAGAGTCTGCTCAAGGCGCGCAAAGCCTCGCCGAAATCCGATTATATTCATTACGCTCTTGCCGCTCTCGATTGCCTCACTGGCGAAGCGGATTCAGCGATGGCGAATCTCAAGGTGGCCATCGAACTCCGTGCGGAAAATCGCTACCACGCGCGCAACGATGAAGACTTCGCCTTCCTCCAGGAAGATCCTCGGTTCACGGAACTTCTCTATCCGGAGAAAGACGGCACCGCCGGCTGAGTGTTCATGACTTAGCCTTCTTACCTGCGGACCCGAACGCGCCCAGCGAACATACGCGCCCGCGGATTCCAGCTCGACTGGAAAGAGTTCCAACGCAGGATTAAGACCGAGAGCAAGAATTCCGTTCGGAGGAATACGTTTCGAGTGAAACGCTTGGTTGCCCGGTTTAACTTCGTCATCCGGTGAAGAAAAAAACACACAAACCGAAAACTCTCTCCCGCGGATTCCGCGTTGTCGCTCTTGGCGGCGGCACGGGGCTCTCGACACTGCTTCGCGGGCTCAAGGAGTATGTCGTCCGCCGTAGCGACGAGCATCCCAACTCGGATCGCCCTATTTCCGAGCTTACAGCCATCGTTACAGTAACTGATGACGGGGGCAGTTCCGGCCGCCTTCGCCGCGAAAACCGCGTCCTTCCGCCGGGCGACATTCGCAATTGCATGGTCGCGCTTTCGAAAGATGAGGCTCTTCTCGGACGCCTCTTTCAATATCGATTTCATGCAGGACGCGGCCTCATCGGGCACAATTTCGGTAATCTTTTCCTGGCCGCGCTAACACACGTCACCGGGGATTTTGCGGAAGCCATTCGCGTCAGCAGCAAAGTCCTGGCCATCCGCGGCCGCATCTTTCCTTCGACGCTTTCAAATGTCCAACTCGTCGCGAAGCTCGCCAATGGCCGCACCGTTCACGGGGAAACGCGCATCTCCGCGAGCCAGACGCCTATAGAAAGAATTTCGCTTTCTCCTCGCCGCGTTCCGCCGTTCCCTGCGGTCATCGACGCCCTTCGCGAAGCCGACTTGATACTTCTCGGCCCCGGTTCGCTCTATACAAGCATCCTTCCGAATCTACTCATCCCGGAAATCGCCGCCGCGATCGCCAAATCCGAGGCTCCACGCGTTTACATCGCCAATCTCATGACGCAGCCCGGCGAAACCGCCGCTTATTCTCTAGCCGATCATCTCCTGGCCATCCGACGCCATACACCGCGCTCTGTCGTGGACTGGGTTGTGGCGAATCGCAGGCCTGTTTCGCCGGAAGTTGCCAAGCGCTATCGGCGTCAAGGTGCCGAGCAGGTGGAAATCGATTTGCCAGAACTTCAGAAACTTGGCTACCGCGTCGTCCTCGACAATCTCCTCGAGGAGCATGGCGTCATCCGCCACAATCCCCGCCGTCTCGCACGTCTTCTCCTCGAAGAGTTTCTTTCCTCTCATTGAGCCCCGGCAAATATCGGGTCTGGCAAGGCGCTGAGAAAAGCGGCAGCAAGGCCGCCGCACTCCGAATCACTTCTTCGCAATATTATGCGGGACTCAGTCATGTCCATGCCGGTTCTGACATTGCTTTGTTTTGGGTGAAACACTCCTTTGCCGTTTTTCTGGCGGAGACCGCCTCTTCTTGCTAACGTTTCCCTCGCCACTATTCATTCTAATTGCGGAGAATCCCATGTCGACATTCGGCCTGATTGAATACAAAGATGCGAGCCCGGAAGTTCGCGCGGTTTATGACGACATCATGGCCACGCGAAAGACCGATTGGATCAACAATTTCTGGAAGGCCATCGCGCACGATCCGGCCACGCTGAAGCGCACCTGGGAAAGCATCAAAAAAATCATGGCCCCCGGCGCGCTCGATCCTCTCACCAAAGAACTCATTTATGTCGCCGTGAGCGTCACCAACAACTGCCACTACTGCATCGCCTCGCACACGGCCTCCGCTTTCAAAAAAGGCATGACGGATACGATGTTCCAGGAGTTGCAAGCGGTCATCGGCATGGCCAACGAAACCAACAAGCTCGTCACCGGCTATCAGGTTGAAATTGACGAGCAATTCCGCCCTCCCCTGAAGCGTTAGAGCTGTTTCTTCCCATAACACGGCTGTCCTTCAGGACAGGTGTTTCCATGTTGGTACGCTCGTACTATGGGTGCAGAGCAGTGCCCAAGAACAGCATATAGATATTCGGGGATGGCCCTGCTTGTGTGCGGGCTGAACAAAAATTTTGTCTTCCAAGTGAGCATCCTATGGCGCCAATCAGCAAAGAAAATGAAGTCCTAACCGCCGCACCAAAGACAGCCGCCGCGGTTGCGGTGGTAAGCGGTGCGCGCTCCGAAGAAACGGCTACGGCGAGCAAGCCGCAGCCCGTTGCACTGGAAGTGCCTGTGACGGTGAACGGCGCACGTACTGTCGAGGGCAGCGACAAGCGCGAACCATTTTCTGAAGCCACAAGGACCGTGCTTGTTTTCGGGAACGGCGCAGTCATCCGGCTCGGTTCGCCGGTCGCGGCAGGCCAATTGCTCTTCCTGACCAACGAAAAAACGAAAAAGGAAGTGGTCTGCCAAGTCGTCAAATCGAAAAATTATAGAAACGTCAGCGGCTACGTGGAACTCGAATTTACGGAGTCGGTCGTGGGCTTCTGGGGCATGCGTTTTCCTTCAGACCGCATCGGCGCGCATGCACCTGCTCCTTCCGTCGCGATCCCGCCGCCAGCCAGGAACATTCCAGTTGCTCCGATCTCGGTCGCATCCAAAGTGGTGAGTCCCGCGGTTTCCGCGTCCCCCAGAATTCACGAAATAAAGCCAGCCCAAATTCATACCGAATTGAAGGTAGCTGCGCCTGCGGCCGCAAAACCGGAAGCGGCGTCAATGCAAGCGACGGCAGTTCCCGCGCCGCCGGTCACAAAGAAACCCGAGATGCCGGTAATCCCTGCGTCCCCGATGCCCGCTTCGCTGGCCTCTTCCTTAGCTAGTCTTCTAAGCGTTTCCGAGGTGCAGCCGGTTTTGGCGCCGTCGAGACCGCTGGCGCCGCCGGCTTCACCTGAAAACAAGCCAGCGCTGGCAAGCGCCGCGGCCGAAAATTCCAGCGAAGAGCTGAAACTCCAAGCCGAGCGCCTTCAGGAACAACTCTCCTCTTTGCTTTTTAGCGCGGCGGCAACCGCCGAGCCCGTGCCGCCTGTGCCGGCGCTCGATTCAAAGGCCTTATCGGGGGTGGCGGACAAGGTTTTCGAGATAGCAAAATCGGATCCGATTGCGGTCAAGGCCGCGCCGCCCGCAAAAACTTTTCCTCCGCCGGTAAAGTCTTCTCTGGATACGGAAGAGGTGAAGATTCCATCCTGGCTAGAGCCGCTGGCGCGCAACGCCGCCGCTCCCGCATCGACGCCAGAACTAGTGGAACGAGAAAAATCCAAGCACGCCGCCGAGAGCGCAACTCATGAAGAGAATTTTGCTGAACCCGCGGCTGCAGCGGAAGCGGAAAGCGCCTCCGAAATCCAGTTGCCTGGTATCGGCAGCTTACTGCCGTTCGATGAAGAAGTGATTTCGTTTGAGTCCACGTCCCGCCGCTCCCGAAAAGGACTTTGGATCGGAGCGATCGCCGCCACGCTGCTGGCCGCGGGCGGAGCCTGGTATCAGTTTAATCCTTCGAACACGCTGCGAGGGGCGTCCGCGCCCGTCTCTCCGACACACGGGATTCAAACGAACGCGGCGTCTACGCAGCACGTAGACACGCAGCCCGCGGAACATCCTGCGTCACGAAATGAAGTAGTTCAGCCTGAACCGACAACCGGCCCGATAGCCGCGCCGCGCTCGAGCACGCCGGCCTCCAGCGAGGCGCTCACGAAATCCCCGAGCGTTTCGCAATCTGTTTCAGTAACTCGAGAGAATACGCGCGGCACTGCCACCACTATTCCGGCGGCCATCACGGAGCGCATTTCTCGTCCCGCGCCGGTGCCGGAGCCGAAGAAGCCGGCCCTCGGCGAAGTCCACTTGGCCAGTCCCACGATGAATCGTCCGGAAGCTGCTCAGGATGATCAAGCCGTCGCTCCAACAATTTCTACGGGCAACGCAAATGCCAGCTCCGAGGGGTTTGCCTCGGGCCTCGCTGCGGGAAATGGAAGACAGCCTGCTGTTCCCGAAGTCCCCCTACTCGTGGGCGGCGATGTTAAGTCAGCAAAATTGATTAGTCAGGTCTCACCGATGTATCCGCTGATGGCCAAGAATCAGCATGTGACCGGTGATGTGATCATCGACGCGTTGATCGACGCCAACGGACGCGTCACAACCATGAAGGTCATCTCCGGCCCAACGCTGCTGCATCAAGCCGCGAGAGACGCGCTGCGCCAATGGAAGTATCGGCCGGCATCGCTCGATGGCAAACCTGTCGCGATGCACTTGACGGTGACCCTGCAGTTCCGTATGCAATAATTCTTTCTGTCTTTTCAGCTATTGCGGAGAGGGCTTCCCGCGGATAGCCCCATTCCCATTATTTTTGAAGGCTCGAAACAGGGAAGACGCGCGGCACGCGCATTTCCACGCCAGGCAGTGGGGGGAATTCCTCGTGAGGTTCGGTCTGATACCAATACGCTACTGAATAAAAGTTGTCTCCCCGATCGTTCGCGTGCCCGTGCTCGATCGTCGCGCGCAGTGATTTCGTAAACGTAATCGGAGAGTCCAGGTGAAAGCGATACACCGACCATCGCCCGCCCTGCAGTTCCGCGCCCACAATCGGCGCTCCGAATAGCCCGTAAGCAAACGGCTTGCCGCCAAAATCCCACGCGCCTAGAAAATAATCTTCTGAACCGGTCCCGTTAATGGACGGCAACTTCTCGCCATCCACAAAAAACATGTCGTCGCCTTCGCCCCACCATCCGTCCTGATTTTCGATCACCGACATGGTGACTCCGGCGAAGTGCCCGCGCCCGGTTGCTTCCATCCAAACGTAATTTTCCTTGCCGTCCAAATTGATCTTGTTCTCGGGGAACGCTTTGTTGGGCGCCGCTTGCCGGTACTGCGCGTGAAAATAAAGCGTGTCTGCAGGCAGCGCCGCTTTGTAAGCGCGAAGATCGATGTTCCAGTAAACCGCCTCTGCTCGCTTCTGCCCTTCGTTCGTCAGCGTGATACGCGCGTGCTTTTGGAATGGCATCGGGAAAAAGCAGTTCAGGGCTTTGTCCCCGCCCACCGCGAGCGGCACAGACTGATAGAGAAAATACTGCCCGAGTCCCAATCCGAAAAAATCCCCAACGGGAGCTTCCACGCTGGGCGAACTCTCGCCGTCCCAGTAGATCCGCAGGACCATCTTTTTCAGGTGAAACCTTTCATCACTCGCGATGGTGATCCACACGTGCGAAATCTCACCGGGCCCCGCTTCATCCAGAAGTGTGAGCGTCTCTCCCGCGGCAAGCGGCCGGTAGTCGTCGTTGCCTCCCGTTCGGTCGTAACTCGAAATCCGCTTCAATACGTAGTTATGGGATTTTGTCAGCTCGGAGAGCAGATCGGAGGGCGCTTGTCCGAAAGTTGTTCCCGGCACAACAAGCAAAGAAAATCCGAGTAGAACCAGCAGAGTTCGTTTCATTTTTCGTCTCCGGAAAGCCTGCATCTCGCAAAAATTGTAGGGATTATAGCAGAGCCGGTCGCGCACAAGTTGTCTGCGATGCAGCGCTCCAGGCGTTGCAATTTGCCCATTTCTGGATCAGTCCCTCTCTTGCAGCCAGCGGACCAGATTCGTATACTGGCGGCCCGGCCAAAAGGCGAGTCTGGCGGGTCGGTCAATTCGCGGTTCCATGCAACGGGGTAGCCCGCCAGCCATCTCTCTTGGTCCAGCAACTGCAAGTCGGTCTTGAGCGCTCTTCACAGGCCGAAGTGCGAAATCTTAGTTGATTTCACTGCCGTCGCCGCCTCAAAGGAGAGTTCCGCATGCCGCAAGCCCCTTTACCGGACGAGATGAATGTCTACCAGAATGCTGAAGCGCGCTTTGAAGTCGCCGCACAAAAACTCGGACTCGAGCAAGGCCTTTACCGCTATCTAAAATATCCCAAAAAAGAAATCACCCTGTACATCCCCGTGGGCATGGACAACGGTCAACTGGAGGTTTTCACCGGCTATCGCGTCCTTCACTCCACTGTCCGTGGCCCGGGTAAAGGCGGAATTCGCTTTGCTCCCGATGTTTCTCTCGACGAAGTTCGCGCCCTGGCCACCTGGATGACCTGGAAGTGCGGCGTGGTGAATATTCCCTTCGGCGGAGCCAAGGGAGGCATCATTTGCGATCCCCGCAAGTTGTCGAAGGGCGAATTGGAACGTCTCACCCGCCGTTACACCGCCGAGCTCGCTGACTGGCTCGGTCCCGAGCGCGATGTTCCGGCTCCGGACATCGGCACCGGCGAGCAGGTCATGGCTTGGGTGATGGATACCTACTCGATGCACGTCGGCGAAGCCACCACGGCTGTAGTCACCGGCAAGCCCATCGAGCTCGGCGGCTCCCGCGGAAGGCGAGAAGCCACCGGCCGCGGCGTCATGATCTGCTGCGACAAGGCGCTGGCCAAACTCGGCATCAAGAAGGAAGGCTGTCGGGTCGTCATTCAAGGTTTCGGCAACGTCGGCTCGCTGGCCGCCCAGCTCATGCAAGCGGCTGGGTATAAAATTATCGGCCTCGCCGACGTCGGTGGCGGCCTTTACAATGAAAGAGGCTTCGACGTCCCAAAGGTGATTGACTGGGTCTATACTCAGAAAAAACCCTTGCCGGAATTTCCCGGCGGCGGCACGAAGATGTCCGCGCGCGACGTTCTCTTCCAGCCTTGCGAAATCGCTATCCCCGCCGCCATCGAAAATCAGATCACCGAGCAAAACGCTCATCAGGTCCAGGCACGGATTCTCTGTGAAGGGGCGAACGGTCCGACTACCTGGCAGGCCGACGCCATCGTCGATTCCAAAGGCATCTTCACGGTCCCTGACATTCTTGGCAACGCCGGAGGCGTCACCGTCAGCTATTTCGAATGGGTGCAGGACCGCCAGGGATTTTTCTGGCGCGAGAGCGAAGTCAATGACCGGCTGCTAGACGTAATGGAAAGCGCCTTCGACGGCGTGGTGCGCTACGCTGAAGCCCACAAAGTGAACAATCGCATTGCCGCGTACATGCTCGCGATTGACCGCGTGGCCAGCGCGCTAAAGTTGCGCGGAATCTATGCTTAGTGTGTTAAAGTGCCCCCCGGGTTTCCGCTCGCGCGGCGCCCAGCAATTTCTTTTGGTGGGGGGCAGCGAAACGGCCCGGCTGAGAGCTCGGGCATGGAAGGAGTCCGCGAATGAACCCCAACTCACTCTGGCCCACCCACGAGAAAAGTGAAGAGCAGCACCGTCTGGAAATCTGCACCGTCGGCAAATGGATGTACGACCGCGGGTTTATCGTAGCCTGCGAAGGAAATATCTCCGTCCGCCTCGACGAAGACCGCATTCTCACCACGCCTACATGCATGAACAAAGGGATGCTCGAGCCACAGGACTTGGTCGTCACGAATCTCGAAGGCCGCCAACTCGTGGGCGAGCGCAAGTTCTCATCGGAAATCGCCATGCACCTGTTGTTTTACCGTATGCGCGCCGATGTGAACGCCATTTGCCACGCCCATCCGCCCACAGCCACGGGGTTTGCGGCTGCCGGCCGCTCCTTGAATCAAGCTCTCTTGCCCGAAGTCATCATCGGCCTCGGACAAATTCCTCTCGTACGCTATGCCACTCCCGGGACGCCGGAGCTCAGTGCCGCAATGGAGCCCTTCGTCCCGCACTACGACGCCCTGCTTTTGGCGAATCATGGAGCGGTTACTTGTGGTCCCGATCTTTTGACCGCGTTTTTCCGCATGGAAACCATCGAGCATTTTGCCAAAATCGTTCTGGCAGCGGAGTTGGCTGGCGACCCCGTGCTTCTCTCCAGCCGCGAAGTTGCGAAGTTGATGGCTGCTCGCGCGCGGTATTTCGTCGTCCCGCCCCCAGGCGGAGGCGCGGAACTCCCGGAAACCAATGACGGCGGCGAATCTTCCAGCGCCCAGGTTTCCCTGACCCGCAACGAACTCGATGCCCTTATCGACGAAGCCGTGCGCAAAGATCGCGCTCGCCGCTGACCACTACCAAATTGGCTGCCGCTGTGATATTTTTTGATCTACGAGATATCCGTCCGCCGTCTCCGGTCATCCCTGTGCCCAGGCTAATGCCCCCGCTAACGCGTTGACAGGCGAAGAAAAGGCGGCAATACTGGCTTTCCATGATTGGCCAGCTTCGTGGACGCCTCGCCGAAAAACGCCCGAACCAGGTTCTCGTCGATGTCGGCGGCGTAGGCTATCTCGTCCAGGTCCCGCTCTCCTCCTATGCCGCTCTGGGCGAACTCCACACTGAAGTCACTCTTCTCATTCACACTCACGTCCGCGAAGATGCTCTCGCCCTCTATGGCTTTGTCTCCTCCCGCGAAAAGCATCTTTTTGAGATGCTTCTCTCCGCCTCCGGAGTCGGGCCTTCTCTGGCCCTCAAAATTCTCTCCGGCATGAGCGTCGAAGAACTCTTCCCCGCTATTCGCGGCAATGATTTGGGCCGTCTGACCAAAATTCCAGGCGTCGGCCGCAAGACCGCCGAGCGCATGGTGGTTGAGCTGAAGGACAAACTCGAAGCCGTCGAGCTGGAAACCCAGAAACCCGCGTCCGCCTCGCTTGCAGGCGTCGAAGCCGACGTGATTTCCGCGCTAGTCAATCTCGGCTACGACCCGCGAACCGCGGAAACCGCCGTCGGAGAAGCCAAACACGAAGCCGGAACAACGAATTTCGAGAAATTGCTGCGTGCAACATTGCAATCGTTGGCCGCGCCCAAAGGGCGAACAACCCATGCCGGCGCGTAGTCCGTTGCACTGCGGCACTGTTGTAGTGGCCGATCTTTAGATCGGTCACCGGTCCTGGATTACATCGAAGCCTGAAAAATGCCCGACGCCAGCGCAAAACGGATGCCTGATCGAAAAGAACAACACAGAATCGTCTCCGGGGCGCCATATGACGAGGACGCGCGCATCGAAGCCAGCGTCCGCCCCAAGCGCCTCGACGAGTACATCGGCCAAAAGCGCGTCAAAGAAAACATCTCTATCGCCATCGAAGCCGCCCGCAGCCGCGGCGAAGCTCTCGATCATGTCCTGCTCTACGGCCCACCCGGCCTCGGAAAAACCACGCTGGCCCAAATCATCGCGAATGAACTAAACGTGCCGATCAAAACCAGCGCCGGCCCCCTCCTCGAACGCAAAGGCGACCTGACCGCAATCCTTACCTCCCTCGAAGGCAAGGAAGTTTTCTTTCTCGACGAAATTCACCGCCTACAGCCCGCTGTCGAGGAAGTTCTCTATCCCGCCATGGAAGATTTTCGCGTTGATCTGATCATCGGCCAGGGCCCCGGCGCGCGCATCCATCCTTTTCAATTGGGACACTTCACGCTCATCGGCGCCACCACTCGCGCTGGTCTCATCACGGCGCCTCTTCGCTCGCGATTCGGCATTGTTCATCGTCTCGATTTCTACGAGCCCGAGGACTTGCTCATCATCATTCACCGTTCCGCAAAAATCTTGAACATCCTAATGGACGACGGCGGCGCCGAGGAAATCGCCCGCCGCTGCCGTGGCACACCGCGCATCGCCAACCGCCTTCTACGCCGTTCACGTGATTTCGCCGAAGTGCGCGCCGCCGGCCGCATCACCCGGGCCGTCGCGCAGGAGGCCCTCGCCATGCTCGGCGTCGACGAAAGCGGACTCGATGAAGTCGACCGCAACCTCATGCTCGCTCTTCTCGATAAGTACGCGGGCGGGCCCGTTGGCCTCGGCACGCTCGCCGCCGTCCTCTCCGAGGAAGAAGACGCCATCGAGGAAATCTACGAGCCCTACCTCATGCAGATCGGAATGATTGACCGCACCCCGCGCGGCCGCGTAGCCACAGCACGCGCCTATGAATATTTCGGCAAAGAACTCCCCAAGCGCCAGCCTCGCCTTTTTTGAGCGAGCCGCCGGATTTTGCTTCTCGGACCAGCGTTGCATTCGAATCCATTCACGGTGTTTTGATAGACTGTTCCAGCCATGAGCGTAATCGACGAAGTTCTCCAAGCAAACGAAGTTTATTCGCGCACGCACGAGTTGCGACGACTCACCCCGCGCCCCGAACGGCAGCTCGCCATCCTCACTTGCATGGATACCCGGCTCTCGATTCGCACGCTGGGCCTGAAAACCGGCGATGCCCACATCATTCGAAACGCGGGCGGGATCGTCACTGAGGATACCCTGCGTTCTCTTGTGGTTTCGCATTACTTGCTGGACACCAAGGAGTTCATGATCATCAACCATACGGATTGCGGCCTGATGCACACCACGGAGCAAGACTTGCGTAACAAAATCCAGAACCGCACGGGAACCGCGGCGGTCGCTCCGGCCTTCTTTTACGCTTTCCAGAACATCGATGAGAATGTCCGCCATCAAATACAGAAGCTGCGCACGCATCCCTGGGTTCCGCAGCAAGTCACCGTGCGCGGTTTTGTCTACGATGTGACCAGCGGACGTCTCCGCGAAATCATGGGCAGTTGAATCCGCCAGTTGAATCCTGGGCACGGACAAACTAAAGTTTGCTAAGAGGCGCGCCGCGACGGTTTCAGGCCGCGCCCGCGCATACCCCGCTCATGCCCATCGTCTATTTGTCGCTTGGTTCGAACCTCGGCAACCGCGAAGCCAATCTTCGCGCTGCGATCGCCGCGCTTCCGCCAATCGGCGTCCGCGTCAAGCAAGTCTCCTCGCTTTACGAAACCGAGCCAGTGGACTACCTCGATCAACCGTGGTTTTTGAATTGTGCCGTGGAAGCAGAAACAGAACTGAACCCGCACGCGCTCTTGCAAGCCTTGCAGTCCATCGAATCGAAACTAGGCAGCAAAAAAGATTTTGCCAAAGGTCCCCGCAAAATCGATCTGGACATTCTCCTCTACAACTCGCAGTCCATCGACACACCCGACCTGCAAGTCCCCCACCCGCGCATGCTGTTCCGCCGCTTCGTCCTGGCTCCGCTAACCGAAATCGCTCCCACTCTCGCGCATCCCGCTTGGAACGCCACAGCCAGTCAGTTGCTAGCGCAGTCTTCCGACGAGAGCCAAGTTCGTCGCCAGGTCCCCGGCTTGTAGGGGCACGGCACGCCTGCCCGTCTTCCTCTGTCGCTCCGCCTCACGCTTCACGAGGTCCGATGCAACAGCAACCTGTGCAGCATGATCGGTTTCGGCTGAATCGATTCCAGTTCAATCAACGAAAGCCTCCCTTCCGTAATCTCTCGCCAACGGTAAACCCCCGGCTCGCTCTCCACCACTTCCCGACCATTCAAGTTCCGCAAAAACTCCCGCGCATCCGTAATCGCCGCCGTCTCGCGATACGCCGGCCGCGCCAATGTCTCGACCGCGTAACTCCGCAGCAATTTGCTCCAATAATGTTCAAACAACTCCCCGGACGCAAAAATGTCACTCCACGCCACGTCGCCGCCATACGCAACCACCACGCCGACAACGCGTTCTCCCTTCAAGCCCAGCGTCGCTCGGTTGAACCGCCGTTGCAATTCCGCCACGAAATCATCCACCGAAGCCCCGACGCGGCTCTGCTCATAGATTTTTGCGTAAGACTGCGTCGGTGCCTCGGTCGCGATCGCGTTTTCCACCGCACGCGGGCTGATGCGCGGAGGGGCTGCAGCCGGATATCCGCCCGCCGAGGCAGGCGCCGTTCTTGCCAGCGTCCCGGATCGAACCGCGTCCCACACCTCTACTTGGTTCTGCGCCACCGCCGCCTGCTCCCGCACGCTAGGGTGCACAATCGTCTTGGACTCACCAAATTGTGAGCTCGCCCCTGTCCACCGCCCGTGTTCCACGCAAAACACATCTAGCGGCAGCGGCTCCGCCCCCACCGGCACAATCCGGTCCTTCCCAATAATCCGATCCTGCTTCCCGCCGCTCACCAGCTCGCCAGCCAGCAACAGCAGTGGTCGTTTGCTGCGATTGATCAACACAAGTTGGTTGACGCTCGCCCCGGTGTTGTTCTGCGGCACAATCACAGGCCGGCCATCGCGCGTCCGCGCCAATCCCGCCGCACCCTGTTCGCTGACCATCACCTCGCCGCTCGATAGCCCCTCGTCCAAGGTGAGAAACGCCGAAGTATCCTGGCTCGAAGAACTTACAACCGGAAAGATGGTGATATTTTCGTAAGAAACTGGATCCAGCAACCGCCAGTTACCCTCCGGCTTGCCTGGCAGGGGATTTGGCGATGCCCCGATCAGCGCCAATCCTCCCAGGGCCCCAATTCCAAACAGCCCTCCGAAAATCGCCACCAACATCGTTCTTGAACCCGTCCGCTCCATATAACCCTCCTTCGCGACCCTTTCAGGACGCGACTCGGGCTTAGAACGAGGAGGCGTAGTTTTCTTGCAAGCCGAAGTGCGAGAAATGGCGCCAGTGCCACAAACGCTCCTCAGAGGGACTGAAGCGAACGGAAGGGTCTAGACGATTCGTGAGGATAGGGTCATCTCGCGAATGCAGCGCGCGTCCATGGCGCGGTGTCGCTTTACGGTTTCGGCGGATGCAGCTCGTACTCGTGCGGCGGCTCGGCGCCCAGCAAATAGCGCACGAAGTAGTCCCAGCGCCGCCGCGTCATATAAAGTGTCTCGCTCCCATAGCCGTGGTGCTGGTTGGGCAGCAGCAAAAGATCGAAGTCTTTGTTGGCCTTGATCAGCGCATCCACGACCAGGAGCGTGTTGTAAGGCGGAACGTTGTCGTCCATCGTCCCGTGCGCCAGCAGCAGGTGCCCTTTCAGATTTTTCGCAATGTTTTCGTTGGCCTGATCGTCGTAGTTGCTGGTCCCGTCCGCATTCTTGACGAGCAAGCCCTGGTAGCGTTCGCCCCAGTCATCTTCGTACTCGCGATTGTCTTGGTTGCCGGATTCGGACACGCCGACCTTGAAGAACTCGGGATAGCGGAACATGGCGTCGGCCGTGGCGTAGCCTCCGCCGGAATGGCCATAGATTCCCGTACGGTCAATATCAATCCACGAATATTTCTGCGCCAGCTCCTTCATTCCCGCGATCTGGTCGGGCAGAGTGTTGTCTCCCATGTTGCCGTAATAAAAATCGTGGAATTTCTTCGAGCGCAGCGGATTGCCCATGCCTTCGATTTGCACGACGACGAATCCGAGTTCGGCGAGAGACTGCTGATCTCCGCGCGCCGGCGCAAATCCCCAGTAGCCGACGCTGCCGCCCTGCGGCCCGGGATAGATATTGTTCACGATGGGATATTTTTTCGTGGGATCGAGATTCGCAGGTTTGTATATCAACCCATAAAGATCGGTAACGCCATCCCGCGCTTTCACGGTGATGGGAACTGGCGGCTGCCAACCCGTGGCGAGCAGACCCGAAATGTCGGTTTTTGCGACGGTCGAAAGTAATTTTCCCGCATCATCGCGCACCACCGAAACATCCGGCACATTGGGCTTGGAGTAATCATCGAGAAAGTAGCGCCCCGATGGCGAAAAGCTGATTCCGTGATTGCCGCTCTCTGGCGTTAGCAAGGTCAGATTCTTGCCGTCGAATCCGATCCGATAAAGGTGAGCGAAGTAGGGGTTCTCGCCTTTTTCGCGGCCATCCGCAAGAAAGTAGAGCAACCGATTTTTTTCATCCACTCGCAGCAATTGTGTGACCACCCAGTCGCCGGAGGTAATTTGGTTTTTCAGGCGTCCTGTCGCGAGATCGTACAAATAAAGATGTCCCCAATTATCGCGCTCGGAAAACCAGATGACTTCGTTCGACGCCGGCAAATACCGCCAGTTCACCCGGCCCCAGCCCGATTCGTATTGCGTAGCGACCGTTTCTTCCAGCACATCGCGAACGGCCCCCGTCGTCGCGTCGGCAATGCGCATATGTTCGTCCTTGTGGTCGCGCGAAGTGGAAACGAACGCAAGATGCTTGGCATCCGAACTCCATTCGACGTCGTCCCACTCGCTGCCGCGGCATTCCACGTCGTCGCAAAGCGTCGAGCGGTGCTCATCGGCAGGCATCTGGAGCCGAATCACTTTTGACCCATCGAGATCGATGATCACCCTCTGGATTGTCGTGACCACCGCATCGCCCGGAAGCGGATATTTCCACGCCTGCAGCACCGGATGTCCGACCTTTGTTTCGACAAGATACATCTCCCCGACGCCGCGCTGATCCTGCTGGAACGTCGCGATTTTCTTGGAATCCGGCGACCACAAAAGTATGGGCCGGTCGCTGTGAATCCACCCCGCGTTGTCCGTGGCGTAGCCGAAATCTTTCGTCCCGTCCGTGGTGAGCTGGGTCTCTTTGCCGCTGGCCACGTCGCGCACCCACAGGTTGTAGTCGCGGATGAAGGCCGCGTGTTTGCCGTCAGGAGAGAGCTCCTCAGGCGGGGCCGCCTCACCCTTTGCAGGCTTCGGTTTGGCGGTGCAGCGATTCGTTTGCAAATCGCAGTTCCACTCCTGGCCTTTCACCTCGAACGAGATCGACTCTTCCTTGGGCGAAAATTCGAACGTCATGAACGGCAAGTGCGCTGCGTCGTATGTCGTTCCTGCGGCCGCCGAAAGCGCCTCAGCAAGTTTTGCGTGGTCAAAGGCAGGCTGGCGTGTCCCGTGTGCGGCGTCATAGATTACAAACTCAAATCCATCCGGCCCAGCGTCGCGGTACCAAAAACGATCGCCCGGCAGCCATTTGGCGCGTACGTCGTGGTAGACCAGCGGCCGCGTATTGTAAGCCATGAATTTCTCGGCGTGCCGATAATCGGCGGCAGTCACCGTGCGCGGCACCACGGAGCTGGATTGTCGCGCTACGGACGGAATCGCCGAGCAGGCGGCGATGGCCGATAGCAAGCCAACTCGAACCACTGGAGAAGCTATTGCCACTTGAAGTCGCATGCAGTTCCTCATTTATCCCGCACATTGCTTGGGCGTCCTCGACAACTTGGACGCGGTAGCATCGCGCCTGCAACGCCTGGAAGTCAAGCCGCATGCCCGGCAACGTTGTTCCAGAATTATCTTCTGCCGAACTGTTAGTTGTATGTGGGAGACTGCGGGCGCGGAGGAAAATGATGCTCATACGGAGAAGTGGAGTCGTCATGGCTGCAGGGTGTTTCAGCTTGCTGGGCTTGCTGGCCGTGGGTGGCTGGGCAGGCAAGAGAGAACAAGAATCTCGGGCAGCGCACCAGCATGTGAGCCAGGAGCGCCTACGGACGACTCTCCAAAAGCTCGGCGAGTTCGGCAAAAATCCGGAGGGCGGAGTCAGCCGCGTTGGATTTACGGAGGCGGACCTTGCCGGCAGAGCCTACGGAATCGGGTTGATGCGCGAAGCTGGCCTCGCGGTCCGTGTCGATCCCGCGGGGAATATTTTTGGGCGCCGCCCAGGTTCTCAGGACCTGCCGGTGCTTCTCTTTGGCTCGCACATTGACTCCGTGCCCCACGGCGGAAACTATGACGGCGATGTGGGGAGCCTCGGTGCCATCGAAGTCATCCGCGCGCTGAATGAAGAGCACCTGGCGACTCGCCATCCTCTTGAAGTGGTGATTTGGTCGAATGAAGAAGGCGGACGCTTTTACTCGGGATTATTTGGCTCTTCCGCTGCAGCAGGGGTTTTGCCGGCAGATATTGGGGCGCGGCAAGACGAAAACGGCGAGAAGCTAAGCGATTGGCTTTCGCGCATGGGCGGAGACGCGTACCGCATCGCCTCCGCGAAAATAGCGCCAGGTAGTGTGTCGGGTTATCTAGAGCTGCATATCGAACAAGGCGCCGTGCTGGACGAAGCAAAAGTCCCGATCGGGGTGGTTACGGGAATCGTGGGAATCAGCTTGCGGACCTGCACCGTCATGGGTTTTGCCAATCATGCGGGCACGACTCCGATGAACCGCCGCAAAGATGCGTTGGCCGCAGCCTCGCGCGCCGTGCGCGGGGAAGTTCGGGGCGAACCGGGAAGCCAGGTTGGCACCGTCGGCTGGATGAAGGTCGAGCCCGGCGCCAGCAACGTTATTCCGGGTCGCGTAACGTTTCCGGTGGAGCTGCGCGACTTGCATAAAGAAAAAATCGACAGAATCGCAGCGAGGATTTTGCAACGCTTCGAAGTGATTGGCCGGGAGGAAAATGTTCAAATCAGTTGCGGGACGCCGGATTTTGATGCACCCGCACTTACGGCAACCCCTTTTCAGACAGCCATCCGCAGTTCCGCGCACGAGGCTGGACTTGCGACTCTCGACCTGCCGAGCGGTGCCGGCCATGACGCGCAAAACGCCGCGCATTTTGCCCCAGTGGGAATGATCTTTGTGCCGAGCCGCGGAGGTATCAGCCATTCGCCGCTAGAGTACACTTCCCCCGAGCAGGTGGCGAATGGGACGGAAGTTCTTTACCGCTCGTTGCTGAAACTGGATGCTGAGCTGGATGGCGAGGGCGCGGCACATCAGGACAAGTCGCTTCCCTGGCGCGAATGAGATTAGCGGTCGGAGCCGCCCAGATTCGTGCGTGGCTTGCTGCGTCTGGATTTGGATTCTTCGCTTTCCTGCTTTTCGTATTCGGCGAGCTCTTCGTCGCTGTATGAATAGGAATCGCGCGAAGCAAACATCGACGTGGATCTCGCGGCTTGCTTTTTCTTTCTGCGCATGTCGCCAAACTCATGGCGCACCTGGCGGATAGGTCCTTCGATAGCCTTCACTTCGACGAGGAGGTCGCTAACTTTCTCGAGAAAATCATGGAGATGGAAGGGACGGAGGACGTACGGCGCGCGGGCGAGCTCAAGCGCACCCGCGAACTGGCTGCGGCTCATCTCCGGCACAAGATAGAGGACGCGAATGCGGCCTCCCTCTGCATAGGAAACGCTTGCGAGTTCGCGAAGGGTGATGAAAACGGGTGTGTTGATACCTGCAAGCGCAATATTGGCGATGACCAAGGACCATTCGCCGGACTTGAGTTCGGTAAGCAGAACCTTGGGATCCTGGACCAGGCGCACGCGCCATCCTTCCGAATCAAGGATTTGACGCAAAGCTCCCTGGTTCTGGTCGTCGTCATCCAGGATGAGGATGCCGACCTGCCTCGGCTGCACGGGAGGAAGGATCGCCATTAAACAAGTATAGCGCCGGGGTCCAGGCTGCCGCCTAGGCAAACAAGTGCCTGCGGCGTATCGGCCAATGCCGGACCAATCCAGTCCGGGACGCTGGATCATTGCGGCGGGCTGGGATTCAGCGAACTGAGCAGGCCGAGGTGACGAAGAAAGCAGGAGGAATGCAAGTCGCAGCAGACGCAATTTCCCGCCGCAGAAGCGGGATGGCCAAAGTCTTATTGGCCAATCACGAAGTCATATCCCTCGTGAAATTTGATTTGGCTGGTGCCGTCCCAGAACATTCGGTAGATCGTCGCCGCGTGGCTGTTAGAGTCGCGGCCCGTGAAGAAGATCTGGAGGCCATCGCCAGACCACACCGCACCGCTGGAGAGCATATTTGGCGGACTGAGCAGGACGCGGCGCCGGGAACGGATCTCGTAGACGAAAAATGCTGGTCCTTGTAGCGTAGTAACTCCCTTATTCGCAGCATCTTTGCCTGCAGCATCTTTGCTGGCAGCTTCTTTCGAAGCGGCGACGGCAGCCGCTGGCAGCAGCTCGGCAGAAACGAGCAGCAAATCCGGATTGAGCGGGTGAATACGCACGGTATTGCCGCTGGTCACGCCGAACTGGTCTTTGCCATACAGGTCCGCGCTTTGGAGAGTTTGCTTCACGGTTCCGTCGTCGCCGATCCAGGAGAGTGTTTGCAAGTCGCTGGCAAGAATCGTGTGTGCGTCCGCCCAGCCCTCTAGGCCGACCTCCTCGCCGGAATAGTAAGGCGCCGCTTTTTCCGGGGCATCCGCCGGCATACTCCAGACTTGCCACTTGCCAGCGACGTTTTCGCGAAAGGCGATTCGGGTGTCGTCCGGAGACCAGAAGGGCGCATCGGCGTTTGCCCGAATCAACTCGGTGGTGCGGCGCGTCTCGAAATCGTACTCATTGATGGTACGCAGGGGGGCGGGCTGTTCATCGCGCACAAAGAGGAGCTTCTTGCCATCATGCGACAGGCAGAGGGAGTAGCCCGCCTTTCCCGGAATACTCCTGGCGATCGTGCCGCGTTTGACGATCATCCTGCCAGTAGTGGTGATGTAAGCGACATCTATGGGGGGCTTGAAGTGAGTGATTGTCGGAGGGGCAGGCTTGTCCTTGGTGTCGTCATCGTCGTCGGTGGGCTGATTGTTGATTTTTGGAAAAAGCTCCGTGGCGACCCGGGCGCAGCCTTGCAGAGAGCCGATCTGGGCGTGGTCGACGGAAGCTGAGAAGCCGTATTTCATCGCGGAAGCATTGTCCGTGCAGGGCTCCCTGGTGAGATGGACGGCGACGGCCGCGCCCGTCTGAGAGTCTTTAGCGTTGTAGATCCAGGTATCGGCAGCGCCTTCGCGGACAACGTCCGTGGCCTCCAGGGGTATGGGAGGATAGCCCACGCGGTCCAGCCGTTCAGGTCCCTTTTGGCCGATGCGGAGACTCCAAGACTGATCTTTGCCTTCAACTAGGAGGAGGATGGGGAAGTGGGTAGATTGCGGAGCAGCGGGTCCGGTCGGAGGCTTGGCTTGGGTGGCTTGGGAAGATGGCTGAGCGGCAGGTTTCGGGGCAGGCTGCTGAGGTTGGGGTGGCTGCTGCCCATGGGAAGTACACAACGAAGCCGAGAAAAGGATGACGGATACTCCTAGCAGAAACCGTGCTCCTGGGGACATTCGCACGCCGATCCTCCCGAACGTTCAGGATACCCTGTGGGGAGACGGCAAACAATGCGGATGGAGGGGGGTGTGAGTGGCAAGAGATAACGTGATTGTCCCGGGATTTTTAACGAAGAAAAAGCGAAAAGTGCTTGACATGGCGAACAAAAAGCGAAATAATGCGCCGTGCTTCGAGGTGGGCTATGTCTCCAGTTCTTTCCTCCACGGCTCGGACCTTTGGTATCCCGCGCCGCCACGTTAAACAATCCACGGCAACACTCTTTCCTGTTAGCCCCTATGCGACAAGCCCAAAACCAAGGGCCGATGATTCGCCGCACGGCCTCCACAATGTCCAGGACATAAAAGTCCATGACAAAGCGGAAGCCTCGGCGGTTATCGGCTTAGGCGGCAGCACTTCGGGTTGCCCCACGGCGGATTGCCCTCCGCCGACCTCACGAGAGGCGGTCCCGCACAGCTTTGAAAGCTGCGCGGTTCACCGGACCCGAGAGACAGCCGTACCGCTGGTGGGCATCGCCCGCCTCGCAGCATGCTCTCCGCCGGCGGAGAGCCACCGAAAGTCCGCCGAGCGGCCGGAGTACTTTTTGCTGCCGGTGAAGTCGATCCTGAACCGGTGCGATTCGGCCCGCGTACCGTTCGATTGGACGATCAATCCCTACCGGGGATGCGAGTTTGGGTGCCTCTACTGTTACGCGCGCTACACGCACGAGTACATGGAATTGGACGGCGGGGAGTTCGAACGGAAGATTTTTGTGAAAAAAGATGCGGGGCCGCTGCTGGCCTACGACGTCGCGCGCAAGTATTCGTATGCGTCGGAGAGTTCGGGCGGCGAGAAGCCCGAACACATTGCGATCGGGACGGCGACGGATCCGTACCAGCCCGCGGAGCGGGAGTATGGAGTGACGCGCGCTTGTTTGGAGGAATTGTCCAAACGCGAAGGACTGAGCATATCGGTGATCACCAAATCGAATCAGATTGTGCGCGATATTGACGTTCTTAAACGAATCGCGGAGCGGTCCGAGCTCTCACTCAATATCACAGTGACCACTTTGCGTCCGAGGCTCGCCCGGTTGCTGGAGCCACGTGCGCCCCGTCCTGATTTGCGAATTGCAGCGGTGCGGCAGTTGCGCGAAGCAGGCCTTCGCGTTGGAGTGTCGGCCTCGCCGCTGATCCCTGGCATCACCGACCGCGAAGGGGAACTCGAAGCCGTCGCCGAAGCCGCACACAAAGCGGGCGCACAATGGTTTTTTTCCGGCGTGCTTTTCCTGATGCCATCTTCAGCCAAACAGTTCTTGCCATTCATACGCGAAAAATTTCCCCGCCTGACGAAACAATACGAAGAGTGGTACACAAAAGAAGCCTACGCGCCAGAGAAGTACAGAAAGATGATCGCCGAGCGTGTAGCGCGGCTAAAGCAGAAATACGGGTTCGATTCCCGCCCGCAACGCGACACGCAGCGCACAACGCCATGCGCACAAATGAAGCTCGCCTGGGACCCCACCGCAATCACCGCGCAGTTGCAGGGCATACGTTCCTGCGCCGCCGGCCAGTGAATAAATTCTGCTCTACGGGACGATGATGCGAGATTCTTCGCGCTTGAGTTCGGGGGCGGCGGGGAATTGGCCACGCAGAAATTCGAGGTAGCGGCGGGCGCGGGGACGGCCGTTGGTGCGAAGCAGGCCCATGCGGTAGAGGAAGACGAGCAAGGAAAAAACTTCGGAGTCTCTTATGGGCGTGGTGCCTGCAAATGGTGAGGAGTCTGGTCGTTCTGCGGATTGCTGCCTGGATTCGTTTAGGAATGCGGCGAGTGCGGCGTAAAGCTCTCGGGGAAGCGTGGCGTCCGGAGGTTTTTCATAGTAGATGCCGGAGCCGAGCGTTTTATAAGTTTCTGCGAGTGCCTGGAATGCGCCGAGTACGTCGGAATCGGTTGTGGCGGGATGCGCGGCGGAGAATTTCGCCGCGGTAAAAGCCAATCCAGAAAGCTCATTTTGGCGGGCGTAGATGACGTCTTGAGACACTTTGACATCGAGGAGCGGGGTGTCTTCGGGCAGCGCGCGCTGGTGCTGATCCTCGTAGCGGTGGGCCGCGACAAGGTGGGAGCAATCCGAGGGACAGTCGATCGAAACTTCGCGCTCTGTGCCGCAGCAGATGGCGCAGATTTTTTCGCCCTTGGCGGGACAGAATCTTGCGGCTTTGCGTTTTTCACAGATCGGACAGGACACAGCGGCTCCCAAAGAAGCACAGACAAACCAGCAGAGTACTCCCGCGACGGTTAAAAGACAAAATTGCTAAAAGACAAAACTGCGGCGGACCATGGTCTGGTCGCCCGAATGAATGGCCATAGAATCGGCGGGACCCGAGGAAACTTCGCGCTACGCCATGATGACCTTATTGCGGAAGCGGCGCGCGGCGATGAAGAGCAAGAACGTGCCCATGGCGAAGAGAGCCAGCGCGTCCGTCCAAAGATGCTGAATCCCCGCGCCCCGCAGAATGATGCCGCGCGTGATGTTGATGAAATAGCTGGCGGGAACGAAATAGCTGAGGACGCGAAAGATATAAGGCATGGTTTCGCGCGGGAAGATATACCCGGAAAAGAAAATGCTTGGAAGGATCGTGAGAAAGGCAAGCTGCATAGCTTCGCCCTGAGTGCCCGCTTTGCTTGAAATCAATATGCCGAGCGAGAGCGAGACAAAGAGATAGGGCAAAGAGAGAAAGGCGAGCAGCAGGACGCTCCCGTGAATGGGAACCTGGAAGACGAAGCGCATGGCTGTGACGATGAGACACAGCTCGAAGAAGCCGATGCCAAAGTAAGGCAGAATTTTCCCAAGAAGAAGTCCAAACGGGCGGACCGGCGTGACAAATAGCTGCTCGAGAGTCCCGCGCTCTTTTTCACGTACAATCGCGAAAGCGGTCAGAAACGTGGTGACGTTCAGGAGCAGGATGGCGGTCAGTCCCGGAAGGAAAAAATTGGGTGAGCGCGAATCGGGATTGAAAAGAAGCTGAGGCCGCATGTCGATGGCAAATGCGGCGCTCTGCGGCAGAACGCGGCGGAGAGATTCATCCAGGCCGATGGCGGTGGCCACCTGGATCGCAGGGCCTGCGACGGAGGAGTCCGAGCCGTCGATGAGCACGAGAACTTGCGCGCTCATGCCGTGGAGCAGACGGTCGGAATAGTCGACGGGAATCTTGATGCCCACGCGGGCACTTCCGCCGATGATCGCGTCATTCATATCGTGGTCGCTCTCGACGTAGCGAATGACATGGAAGGTGTCGGAATTTTTGAGGCGGTCGATCAATTCGCGGCTTTGGCGGCGGCCGTCCGCGTTGAATACGACGGTATTGATCTGGCGAATGTTGGTGTCGATGCCGAAGCCGAGAAGCACCATCTGAAGAATCGGGATGATCAGAGAAAAGAAGAGCGTGGCGAAATCGCGGCGCACGTGCAGCACTTCTTTGTAGAAAACCGCGCCGAAACCGCGGAAGGCGTTACGCACCGGCGGCCTCCATCGAGGATTGGTGTTGCGAGGAAAGTTCGACGAACACATCTTCCAGGCTGGGCGTAAGCGGGCGAATCTCGGAGACGGAAACATCCTGCTTTGAAAACCGGGCGCTGAGCTCGCTTAGATCAAAGCGTTCATCGACGAGCGCGTGGATCGAGTCGCCGTAGATCGTGGCGCTGCGAATCGCGGGAATCGTGCGGGCAATGCGCAGGGCGCGCGTGGCATCCGGAGTGACGATTCCGATGCGCTTGGTGCCGCCGGGCTGAACCTGCGGAAGCTGCTTGAGCTCCTTGGGAGTTCCGTCCGCGATAATTTTCCCGAAATAAATGTAGGCCACGTGGCTGCAGCGTTCGGCCTCGTCCATATAGTGCGTGGTGACAAAGAAAGTCATGCCGCGGCCCGAAAGATCGAAAAGCAAATCCCAGAGCTCGCGGCGAGCGACAGGATCGATTCCCGCGGTGGGCTCGTCGAGGAAAAGAAGCTTGGGCTCGTGCAACATGGCACAGCCGAGGGCCAGGCGCTGCTTCCATCCGCCGGAGAGCTGTGCCGAAAGGCGATTCAGGTAGGGCGCGAGGCCGTTGAGTTCGACAGTCTCTTCGATGCGGCGCTTCAATCGGGCGGAATCGAGCCCGTAAATGCGGCCATAGAACTGCAAATTTTCTGCCACTGTCAAATCGTAGTAGAGACTGTAGTTTTGCGACATGTAGCCGATGCGCTCGCGGATGGCTTCGAAATCCGTGCGCACCTCAAGACCTTCGACCCATGCGGAGCCTGCGTTGAGCGGCAAAAGGCCCGTGAGCATCTTGATGACGGTCGTTTTTCCGCTGCCGTTGGGGCCCAGAAAGCCAAAAATTTCTCCTTTCTCGACGCGAAAGCTCACGTCGTTCACCGCGGTGAACCGGCCGAATCGCCGGACAAGATGTTCGGCGGAGATGGAAGCATCCGCGGGAGTTTGCGAGGCGCTCGTCACGGGCTAGCTGCCGGCTTTCAGCTTCACATCCGCGGCCATCCCTGCCAACACGTGGCCCGCGGGATCGTTGATGCGGATTTTGACTCCGAAGACTTCGTGAACCCGTTCCGCGCGCGTTTGCACGTTCCGCGGAAGAAATTCGGCTTGTTGATTGATCTGCTCAACGACTCCGTCAAAAACCGTGCTCGGAAAAGAATCGACTCGCACTTCCGCTTTCTCGCCGACTCGCACTCGGCCGATCTCCGTCTCTGGAATGTAAATGCGGACGTAGATCTGATCTTTTTCCAGAAGCGTTGCTATAGGAGTGTTCGGTGCGATGAGGTCTCCGGGACGGATATCGAGGACCTCGACGGTGGCTTCAGAAGGAGCGATAACCTGACGTTCGCGGAAACGCGCTTGGTCGTAAGCGAACGCTGCTTTTGCAGACTCGACGTCCTCGCGCCGATTGCCGCGTTCGTATTTTGCGAGCGTCGCCAGTTTTTCCTCGTAATTTGCTTTGGCCGAGGCAATCTCCTCGGGCCGGTATCCGCGTTTCAGCTCGGTGAGCTTGTGTTGCAGGCTTTGCTCTTGCGCGAGGGCCATCTTCCAATTAGCTTCCGCCGTGTCGCGCTGCCGCTTCGAGACCAGGTCCTTTTTGGCCAGAGCGTCGTAGCGCTGAAAATCGAGGTGCGTGCGAACTTCATCGGCCGCCGCGCGGTCGACGTCGGCTTGCGCCGCATCGATGTCTTCCTTCCGGTAACCACTCTTGCGCAGTTCGTAATCGGCCTTGGCTTGCGCCGCAGCTGCGCGAGCTTCGGCGATATCTTCCGCGCGATAGCCACGCTCTGCTTTTTGGGCCGCAGCCCGAGTCTGATCGAGCGAAGCCTGCAATTCCTTGTCATCGAACGTAATCAAAATCTGGCCGGGGTGTACGGTATCGCCTTCGCGGACAAGAACCTTGTCGATGCGGCCGCCAACTTTCGAGCCGACGCGAATGTCTCGCGCTTCCACCGTGCCGGATCCTCGCAGCGCGTTATCCCGCCGAAACCATGTGGCGTAAACTGCCGTCGCGCCTAGAATGGCCGCGACCAGGATCAGGATGACGATAACCTTGCGACTCATAAAATCAATCTCCACAAGTAAAAAGCGGAACTCCGGCTAAAGAGGGCTCGGTCGGCGAAGTTTCGGCATTGCGCGGAGCCAGGCCGGACCAGAGCACATTGAACGCGGAATCAATCCGCGCGTGCAAAGTCGCGTCGCCGTGAAGCGACCAGAACAACAGAGTCCCGAAGATGGTCTGTCGAAAGACGTGCGCAATCTCGGCCGCGGGGAGGTCCCTGCGGATTTCGCCGCGCTCCTGCCCGAGGAGAACAATCTCCGTGTGCAGCGCGTGGACGCGCTTTTGCAAATCAAGCATGGCCTCACGGACGGGAGTGGTAGAGAGATACGCCTGCAAAAGAGTCCGGATAATGCCGGGATTGCGAACGGGCTCCTGCGTCATTCGCACGCCCAGCGAGCGAAGAAACTGCGGCATGGATTCGCGCTTCGTCCGGGCTTCCGCAACGGCGGCCTCTAACTTCGCGAGCTGCATCTCGCCAAAAGCCAGGAGGATGTGGTCCTTACTGGGAAAGTAGTTGAAAAATGTGCCCTTGCCGACGTCCGCGGCTTCGGTGATGTCTCCGACGGTCGTCTCGTTAAATCCTTTTCTGGCAAAGAGATCCAGCGCGGCGCGAAACAGACTCTCGCGGGTTTCCGCGCTACGGCGTTCACGTCGGCCATGCAGTTCGCGGGTTGCAAATCGGCGGGAGGGAGATGTTTGCGAGGTTGATTTCTTGACCATAGTTCATAAATGACTATAGGTCATAAATGTGGCCTGGTCAACTCCCTTCTCCCCGCTTCTCTTCCCCAAAAACCGAAGGCCCCGGCAATCGCCGAGGCCCCGGTAATGATCTGAATTGTATTGGGCTATTCTTTCAACGAGTTCGGATCGGAAGTGTTCTTCGGAGACTTCCGATTGAGATACGCGATCATTTGCTGGGCCGGTGGTGGTACGGGAACCGCCCCTTTGAAGATGATGGCCTCCGCGCCCACATTCTTTCCGTAGACGCGCTCGTTGGCATCATTGTCCGGGCGAACCGTGGAGCCCTCGAGGGAGATGCCTGCAAATAGGCCGCGTGAGCGCGAATAACTGAGCACCTCGGCGCGCATAGTGGCATCCGTTGAAGCGTCGGCCGTCCGGCCCTTGGGACCGGCGGCAACCGATGCGTCCGCTCCGAGCTTTACATTGTTCTTTAGAATCGCGTGCGCACCGCGCGGATTCATCACCAGCAGGACGAAATCGGTGGCCTGCCCGCCGATTTGGAACCCGATGCTGCCGCCTTCCAGAGCCATCATCGAAGGTGCGCTCCAAGGGCCAGTATAGTGTTCACCGGTGCGGCATGTCATGGCGCCGCGGCCGTAGCTGCCTCCGACGATAAAGGCGGCTTTTAGAACCGAAGGATAAACGATGACGCATTCGGCCCTGTCGATCAGGTCCTGAGGGATGTCGTCCGGAATATCCATAACTTCCTTGATTACTGTGCCGCAATTTTCAAGGCGGTCGGCTTCCTTTCGGTCGGCTTGTGCCAAGACAGGCGGGGCGATCATCGCCAACGCCATGAGGCAGGAACTAATCTGCTTAATCAAATTGCACCTCGCTGAAATTTGCTGGGCTGACTAATCATAGGTCGCCCAAGGTTCAGGCGCAACCTGCAGTTTGTGAGCGGCCGATTTCAATACTGCTCCGCCTATGCGGCAGAAGCGCCGGGCAGGCGGAATGTTGCGCCGCCTTTCGACTATACTTTCACGTGCGGAGATTTCCAGAGAGGAAGCATGGGCTTACGAAAAGCGTGTGAGTGGCGGGCAGCGGCGGCGGCAGGCATGGCTTTTTGTGCTTTGGCGGTATCCGGAGGACGCGCGCAATCGAATGCGGCGCCGGTTCAGACTTTCTGCGCGGCGAAGCAGGACGCGAAACGTGAAAGGCTTGCTTCAACAGATGCGGCTGCGGCTGCGGCGGCGCGGTTTGGCGCGCGCGCGAACGTATTGCTGGACGCGTCGCCATCGAGCAAAGGCGATTGGGGGTTGCTGGTCGTCGATGCGCAGACGGGGAAAACGCTCTACGATAAAAATGCCGACAGCTACTTTGTGCCGGCTTCGAACATGAAGCTGTTTACCACCGCGCTGGCGCTGGCAAAACTCGGGCCGGACTACAGGTTTCACACCACTCTCGAAACGCGCGGCACGATTTCACCGGACGGCATACTTTCCGGTGACGTCGTGCTTGTCGGCCGGGGCGATCCCAATCTTTCGAACCGCAAGTTTCCGTACGAATTGAAGGAAGAGTTTGACGGGCCGCCGGAGAAAGCGCTGGCCGAGCTTGCCGATGCTCTGGTGGCGCGCGGCGTGCGGGAAATTTCGGGCGATGTGATCGGCGACGACAGCTATTTTCCGCGGGAGCGTTATCCGAACGGCTGGGAAATCGATGACATGGTCTGGGAATATGGCGCTGCGATTTCCGCGATCGTGGTGGACGACAACACGGTGGCGCTGACGCTGACCCCGGGCGAAAAGAGGGGAGACCCGGTGCTGGCAACCGTTGCACCGCTGACTCCGGACTTTGCGTTGCAGAATGACGTGACAACATCGGCGGCGGAGGTGAAATCGGATTTGACGCTGACGCGCGAACCGGGCGCGAGCCTCGTGGTCGTGCGCGGCACTCTTCCCGCAAAAAGCGCGCCGCGGAAACTCGTGCTCGCCATTGAAGAACCTGCGCAACATGCCGCGTCGCTGCTGGCAGCGCTGCTGGCCGAGCGCGGCGTGAAAATCGATGGAAAATTCCGCGCGGTTCACGTTCCCGAGACGGATACAACGCCGCGGACAATTCTCGCGGAGCACATATCCGTGCCGCTTGGCGATTCCGTGAAACTCATCAACAAAATCAGCCAGAACCTCCATGCGGAGATGCTGTTGCGAACCGCCGCGCGGCAAAATGGTTTGTGGAGCAGCCCCGAAGATTTGCTGAAGATTCCGCAGGATTTTTATGCCGCCGCGGGAATCGCGCCGGACGATGTGATTCAGACGGATGGCTCGGGTCTTTCGCGCCATGATTTAGTGACGCCGAGGGCCGTGGTGAGTTTGCTCAAGTATGCGCAGGGGCAGACATGGTTTGCGCCGTATTATGCGTCGCTGCCGGTGGCTGGCATCGATGGCTCGCTGCAGGACCGCATGAAAGGCACGATTGCCGCCGGGCGAATCCATGCCAAGACCGGGTCGGTCGAGCACGTCCGAACGCTCTCCGGTTTCGCCGAGTTGCCCGGCGGGCGGCGGCTGATTTTTTCCTTCCTGAGCAACAACGAAGGCGGAAAGAATCATGAAGCGGCCGATGCGTTGAATGGACTTTGTGTGGCGATGATCGAAGAGTTCGATGAGGGTGCAGCCACAATCGCGCCTGCGCACGAACACGTGAAACAGAGATGAAGCTTAGAACGAGAATGTTGGAATACTGAAAAACAGAATGTCGCGGACGGCACAAGACGTACTCGAATTTGACAAGTTGCGCGAGTTGTTGCGGCTGAGAACCACGTGCGCGCCGGGGCGAAGGGCCGTCGACGCTCTTGAGTTTGGAACGGATCGCGCCGCGCTCGAAGCGGCGTTTGCGCTGATTCGCGAAGCGCGGGAATGGCTGCGCGCCGGCGGAGAATTGGGATTCGGCGGGCTGGCCGATCCGCAGGCCTGGCTCGAGAAAATCGAAGGGCCGGGAATCGTTCTGGAAGCGAAGGAATTTCTGGATGCCGCGTCGCTCCTAGAGACTGCCGCGTGGTTGCGCGGGCAATTCCGGGAGGAAGCGGCGAAATTTCCTTTACTGGCTGTGCGCGTTGCGTCGCTGACGGATTTTCGAGAAACACTTACGGCGATTCGGCGATGTGTGCTGCCGAATGGCGAGATCAGCGACGATGCGTCATCGGCGCTGCGGCGCATTCGCGCGAGCATCACGCAGACGCGGGAATCGATTCAGAAATCGCTCAAGCAAATCCTGCGGTCGCGCAACGCCGAGGCCGGAGAAGATTACGTCACGCTGCGCAATGAACGATTTGTGATTCCCGTGCGCGCGGAGAACCGGCGAAGTGTTCCGGGAATTGTGCATGGGGCGAGCGGAACGGGGCAGACTGTTTTTCTCGAGCCCTTTGAGACTGTGGAAGCGAATAACGAGCTCACCCAGCTTTCAGAAGATGAAGCGGCGGAGAATTTGAGAATTTTGCGCGAACTGACGGAGCGGCTACAGTTGGTTCGCGGCCCGTTGCTCGCTGCGGCGGCGATCATCGCGGAGCTTGACGGTCTGTTCGCGCGCGGGCGGTTTGCGCGTGATTTCGACGCGGCCATGCCGGAGTTTTCGGACGCTGCGGAATTGCGTTTGGTGGCGGCGCGGCATCCTGTTCTAGAAGACAAGCTGCGGCGCGAAGAGCGCGCGGTCGTGCCAATGACGCTTGCGCTCGGCGGCGCGGAAAAGGTTTTGCTTATCAGCGGGCCGAACACTGGCGGCAAGACCGTCGCGCTGAAGACGACGGGGCTCGCTGCGCTGGCCGCGCAATCCGGCATCCCCGTGGCGGCGCAGAGGGCGGTGCTGCCGATTTTTGACCGCGTGCTGGTGGACATCGGCGACGAACAGTCCATCGCGGCAGACCTGTCGACGTTTTCGGCGCACATCCTGAATTTGAAGACCATGCTGGAACTGGCGACGCCGCGGTCGCTGGCGCTGGTCGATGAAATGGGCACGGGCACCGCTCCGGAAGAAGGCGCGGCGCTGGCCGTGGCGCTGCTCGATGAATTTCGCGCCAAAAATTGCATCGTTCTTGCCACTACACACCACGACCGATTGAAGGCGTATGCATCGACGACGCCTGGCGTGGTGAACGCCGCCGTGGAATTCGATGATGTGAATTTGCGGCCGACGTACCGGCTGATGGTCGGCGTTCCGGGTGGTTCGAGCGGGATCGCGATTGCACAGCGATTAGGCATTGCGACGCCCATCATCGAAAGAGCGCGGTCCTTGCTGACGCCGGAATCGCGCGAAGCTGCCGACTTGATCGCGTATTTGCACCGCAGCCGCGATGAACTCGACCGCATGCAACAGCAGATGGCCGCGGAGCGGCATGCGCTCGAGGAAGAACGCAAGAAGCTGCGCACGGAATGGGTGGAACGCCAGCAAAAACGCATCAAGGAGCTCGAAGCGCAGTTCGCGGAGATGCAGAAGCGCTTCGACGAAAACGTCGCGCGCGTGATCGAAGCCGTGAAAGAACGCGACCTGCGCGCCGCGCTCGAGAAAACCGCGAGGCGCAAGGGCCAGGACATTCGCAGCGAAGCGCGGGAAGAGTTGAATGCCGCCGTAGTGCAAACCATTTCGGAATCGCAAGCGGACCTAGGCACAGCTTCCGGAACCCAGGAACCGATTCGTGCGGAGACGTTGCAGTCCGGCGCGAGAATTCGCGTGCGCGGCTTCAGCAAGCCTGTGATCTTTCGCCGGCTGGACGGCTCTTCGGCAGAAATTGAAGCTGGTCCGCTGCGCATGAAAGTTGCCGTCGACGAAATCACCGGAATAGAAGGTGCGGCGGCGCCGCAGTCAGCGCCAGCGGCGTCACGAAATATCACCGTGACCTCACAGTCCGGCGAAGGCGCAGCTTCCGGCGAAATAAATGTGATCGGCATGCGCGTTGAAGAAGCAACGGAGCGCGTCGATAAATATCTCGACGAAGCCGCGCTGGCAAATCAGACGCGTGTGCGCATCATTCACGGCCACGGAACAGGCGCGCTGCGCAAAGGCCTCGGCGAATTCCTCAAGTCGCATCCGCTGGTTCAACGAACCTCGTTTGAGACCGAGGAACACGGCGGGAAAGCCATCACAGTTGTAGAATTGCGTTTGTAACAAAATGACGAAACTCGAAAATCGAAATTCGAAATTAGAAACAGCCTCGAATCTATCGGGAACTCTAATTCGGGACTTCACGGACCTGCAGGTGTGGCAACTGGCACGTGAGCTAAGAAAACAGGTCTACAAATTAGTGCGAAAGTTTCCGGCTGAGGAAAAGTTTGGGCTTGCATCGCAAGTGCAACGCGCAGCCGTTTCGATTACCGCGAATATTGCCGAGGGATTTGGGCGATATTCCTATCAGGAGAACATTCAATTTTGCAGGACGGCGCGGGGGTCCGCCTTTGAGGTCCGCGACCACTTGATCACGGCCGAGGACCAAAACTATATTTCGGCATCAGAACATCAAGACGCGGCCGCGTTGGCGCAACGAGTCATTCAGACATTAAACGGCTATATTAGGGCAACGAAGGAAAGGCAGGGCTTAAAGGAGCCTGAAAGGCCGTAACTGGTATTTCGAATTTTGTTTTTCGAATTTCGTTTTTACTCACATGGCGGAAGCGGGATCATTCGCGGAGAGGGTGAAGCAGCAGGCGGACATTGTTCGCGTGGTGGGCGAATATGTGCGCCTGAAAAAGACCGGAAAAGATTTCAGCGGGCTTTGTCCGTTTCATCAGGAAAAAACTCCTTCGTTCACTGTTTCGCCGATTAAACAAATCTTTTACTGCTTTGGGTGCGGCAAAGGCGGCGATGTTTTTAATTTTGTGATGGACGTGGAGAAGTCCGCGTTTCCGGAGGCGGTGCGGACCGTCGCGGAGAAGTGCGGGATCGCGATACCGCGGCCCAGAGAGCGGTCGCCGGAGGAGCGGCAGGAAAATCAGCAGCGCGCAACGCTGGTCGAGATGCACCGCGAGGCACAGACATTTTTTGTGAAGCAAATTTCCGGGACGCTCGAGGGCAAAGCGGCCCGCGCTTACCTCGAGGATCGCGGGCTTGATAACAAAGCGATCGACCGCTTCGGCATCGGCTATGCGCCGAGCGACGGAGATGCCTTGCTGCGGCTGCTGAAACAGAAATATCCGGAGAAATTACTTGTCGAGTCCGGGCTGATCTCACGAGGCGAACAGGGCGGCCGGTTGTTCGACAGGTTCCGGCGGCGGATCATGTTTCCGATCTCAAGTGATTCCGGAAAGATTGTGGCGTTTGGCGGCCGCGCGCTCGGCGACGACCAGCCGAAATACATGAACTCGCCAGAAACGCCGATCTACTCGAAGAGCAACGTGTTGTATCACATGGACCGCGCGAAGGAGGCGCTGCGGCGATCGGATTTTGCGGTGCTGGTCGAAGGCTACATGGATGCGATTGCCGTGGCGCGCGCGGGAATCAGCAATGTGGTGGCGAGTTGCGGGACGAGCCTCGCGGAGCCGCAGATCAAATTGCTGAGCCGTTTTACGAAGCGCGTGATCATTAATTACGACCCGGATAACGCGGGCCAGTTGGCGGCAGAGCGGTCCGTGTCGCTGCTGCTGGAGCAGGATTTCGAGGTGCGCGTGCTGGCGCTGCCGCCCGTCGGCGACAAGAAAGCCGACCCGGATTTGTTCATCCGCGAGAAGGGCGCGGAGGAGTACACGAAGCTGCTGAAAGATGCGCCTCCTTACGTGGACTACCTGATCGCGCGGGCGCGGAAAATGGATCTAACGACCGGCGAAGGGAAGCGGCGCGCCGTGAATTTTCTTCTGCCCTACGTCCAAAAAATTCCCAATACGATTCTTCGCTCGGAATGGGCAACGCGGATAGCTCAGCAGCTTCACCTGGACGAGCCGGTGTTGCGCGCCGCCTTGAGCAAAGCCGCCACGCAACGCCATAGCGAGCTAAAAATTCAGCCGGAGCTGGTAGGCCGCTCGGCAAAGCCCGTGGAGCGGCGACTGATCCGCATGCTGGCAGAGGCCGCGGGATTTCGCCGCGAGCTGGCGCAACGTTTACAGGCGGCCCAGCTCCATCATGGGCTCGAAACCGAAAAGGTTTTCTCGGCGTTGATTGCGGCAAGCCTTGCCGACGAGCCGATGCAGGCAACCGAAGTTGCAGCGCAACTCGAAGAACGCGATCGGCGGATACTCTTCGAGATTCTGTTTGAGGAAGCCAGCGAGCCGACCTGGGAAGAGGCGATCAGTTGCGTCGAGGCCTTGCAGCACCGGCAAGCCGAGCGGGAGCTTGCGGATGTGCAGCGGAGCATCGAGGCGAACCCGCCCGTGACGGAAATGCGCGGGCTGCTCGAGAAGAAGCAGGACCTGATGCGGCGGCTGGCGGCGGCCAGATGATGGGCCAGCGGTCCCCCGAACTCGGGCGGCCGGAATTCCAGTTAACAATACCGGCCCCCCCCGGTTTTTGCATAAGTGTTGATTCTAAATAAGATTAATGTGTTTAGAATGAATACTTATAGAAGTGTTGATTCTAAAAGGGTTGCGCGGAACGCAATTTTTGCCATGCAGGCAAGGCATTTTGACGGAGTCCTCTCAGTTGGGATCTCCTAGTCGCGTAAAACGAATGGATTGCACAAGGGAATGACGCAGGATTACTTAAATACTAATATACGCTGCTTCCAACAGAAGTCAAGGGAAATGATAGGGCGAGCGTGTGTCAGTTTCCGATTGTGCCACCCATCGAAAGCTACGACAGAGGAGCAGCAAACACCGCTGCGACTTAGCAGCGTCTCGCCGCTATGGAACGAGGGTGATGCTGGTGACCGGATGAATCTCCATCCACTTCGCGTGAAAGGTGTCTTGCACGTAGGTTCCCACAATGCGGACGTGAGAGCCTACAGGAGGGAGCGCGACCTGGTCTTTGTAGCCCCGGCACGCCGTCTTGGCGTCCGGCTGCGTCACAGGATACCTAGAAGTTATCTCATAAACACATTCAAGCCGCTGAGCGGTTGAAACTAATGGCAAAGAGCGTAAATCGAGAACATGGACCTTACCGACGCCCAGTGGGCGGTTCTCGAACCGTTGTTTCGTCCCA
>Ga0207416_1000872_pt1 | contig 46049 bp, 42 predicted proteins | sample PaiPotPPM11metaG_FD_184107 | JGI IMG/M metagenome (GOLD analysis project Ga0207416, IMG submission 184107) | Iron sulfur acid spring bacterial and archeal communities from Banff, Canada, to study Microbial Dark Matter (Phase II) - Paint Pots PPM... ...
GGTTGTGGAACTGGCTCCCTACGGGCTTTCCATCGGCCGCTCAGTTAAAAGCTATACGTATCTCAATATCAGAGTCGCTGGCCACCTCGCGTAGCGTTCGACCGGGACATCGGTTATTCACGCAGATTGTCAGCCACGGTGTGAAAATGCCCAGGTAGCCCCGGTTTGAAAGTGCCCATCCGGGGGTGAGTTCTTAGCCGATCCACGGTTTGAAAGTGCTCACCCTGGACGTCGGTGTGGCACGGTTCTCTCTGACGCAGCAGTCGGTTGCAGCAGGGAGGTGCCGGGGTTGGTTGGGATGGAAGAAAGGCTCGACGTTCAGGCGCTGTGGCGGGCCGGCAAGACGGTGAGCGAGATCGCGCGCAGCACCGGCCGCAACCGGCGCACCATTCGGCGGTTGATTCATCAGGGCGTACCGCAGCCACGAACGCCGCGACTGGTGAGCTCGAAACTGGATCCATTCCGCGAGTACCTGCTGCAGCGGTTGCTGGAGGGCAAGGTCAGCAACGCGGCGGTCCTCTTCGATGAGATTCGGGAGCGGGGCTACACGGGTGGCCGCAGCATCCTCTGGGAGTTTCTGCATCCGTTGCGCGAGCTGTTGGTGGACCGCACCACGGTCCGCTTCGAAACGCCGCCCGGGCGGCAGGCCCAGGTCGACTGGGGCATGTTTCGGAAGCCGGAACGCAAACGGGTGCAGGCCTTCGTACTCACGCTCGGTTGGTCGCGGGCCAGCTACCTCGACTTCACCGAGACGCAGGCGTTGCCGGCGCTGCTCCGCTGCCACGAGCATGCCTTCCACTATCTGGGTGGCGTGCCCGAAGAAATCCTGTACGACCGGATGAAGACTGTGTGGCTACGTGACGACCATCGGGGGGATCCGGTTTTTCATCCCGGCCTGCTCGACTTCGCCCAGCACTATGGCTTTCGACCGCGGCTCTGTCATGCCCGCCGTCCGCAGACCAAGGGCAAGGTCGAGAACGGCATCGGGTACGTGGGCAAGAATTTCTGGCCGCGGGTTGACGCCTACGATGGTGCAGCGGAACTGGTGCCGCTTGGTCGGCGCTGGCTGGAGCAGACCGCCAACGTGCGGGTGCACGGGACCACCGGGGTGCGACCCATCGACCGGCTGCCGCTCGAGCAACTGCGGCCGGTGGCGAGTGTCCCGCCCTACCGAGCGCTGATCCTGGAGCGCCGGCGGGTGGCGCGCGACTGCTATCTCAGTTACGCCGGCAGCTGGTACTCGGTGCCCGCCGAATATGCCGGACGCGAGGTCTGGGTGCGCCAAACGGACGAGCGGGTGATCATCTCGGCCGGCGACCAGGTGCTGGCGGACCACCGGCTGGTCGAGGGTCGCTGCCAGCGGGTGACCAACCCGGTGCACTTCCAATCGCTGGCGGCCCGGCGGGACCGACGGCTGCAATTGGAGACGGCCAGGGCGCTGGTCGCACTGCCCCAGCGGTCGTCGCTGCTCGATGGGCCGGAGGTTGAGAAGCGATCTCTGGCGGTCTACGAGGCGCTGCTGTGAGCCTCACCTACGAACGGGTGCAGTCGCACCTCGAGCGCCTGAAACTGAAGCGGGTCGCCGAGCTGATCGATCCGATCGCCGAACAGGCGACCAAAGAGAAGCTCTCCTACCTCGACTTCTTGGATCGCTTGTTGGACGCCGAGGCCGCCGCCCGCGCTGAGCGCCGCATGCTGGCCAAGACTCGACTGGCCCATTTCCCCTTCGTCAAAACCCTGGCCGATTTCGACTTCCACTTCCAACCGTCGATCGACCGCAAACAGATCCAGGAGCTGGCCACCCTGCGCTTTCTGGCGCACGGCGAGAACGTGATTTTCCTCGGTCCGCCGGGCGTGGGCAAGACGCATCTGGCGGTGGCGCTCGGGATCGAGGCTGTTGCCCACGGTTCGAACGTCTACTTCATCACCATCCCCGACCTGCTCGACCAGCTGGCGCGCGACGTCCAGGAGAATCGCCTCTCGGAGCACCTCCGGTCGCTGCGGCATCCTACCCTGCTCATCCTCGACGAAATGGGTTATCTGCCTCTGGACCAGGTCGCGACCAGCTTCCTCTTCCAGCTCGTCTCCAAGCGCTACACCAAGGGCAGCATCATCGTCACCTCGAACAAGTCCTATGCGGAATGGGGCTCCGTCTTTGGAGACGAAGTCGCCGCCGCGGCCGTCATTGATCGCCTGTTGCATTTCTCCACCACGGTCAACATCCGCGGCGAGAGCTATCGACTCAAGGACAAGAAGCGGGCCGGCGTCTTCTCCACCCCGGCCGCCAAGTCAGCCTCCTGAGCGTCCCGCCTGAGCACTTTGAAACCGTGGATCGGTTAATTTCTCTTCCCCAGTTGGGCACTTTGAGACCGGGGGAAACTGAGCACTTTCAGACCGGGCTTGACATTGGACTGTGCATGTGGGCTACTCTGCGCACTAACGAGGTCTGGGGGACAAAAGCCGATGAGATTGGGTGCCGCCGGTCGGCACCCTGTCCCGTCTGTCAGGCCGTAATGGGGCCAATATGTCTTCAAGTTCCTGCGGCTGCTGTTGGAGGACTCCTAAGTTGGGAATAGGAACTCCGCCCGGCCTTGCCCCAGGTGAGCAACTGCTGAAGAGCGGGGGGGCAAATCTTTGGAGAGGCCCGGTCGCGGTTGGGGGACGACTGTATCTCACGAATAGGCAGCTGATTTTTCAACCACATCGGATAAATTTGTATCGTCAAGGGTGTGCCTACCTCCTCGCGGAGATTGAGGCGGTCCTGATCAAGCGGACCTTGGGTTTTATACCGAACGGTCTGCAAATTAAGCTAAGCGATGCACGGCAGTTGAGACTCGTTGTATTCGATCGAGGCGATTGGATGAATCAGATTCTCAGCGCAAGAAAATAGGCTAAAAGACTACCCAATTTCCGTCCGCCGGTAGTTCGCCGGGAAGCGCTGACCTCACGAGAGCGGCCAACCTGACCGCGGTCCTCCGTCGATCTATCTGGATGCCGTGTCGCCGTTGCGCATATTAGCGATGCCTCGCCGAATACTCGTGCCGGGCTTTCGATGTCGGGCGCGCCGCCCGCCTCTGGGGGCCGGCTATTCGACCACGTCGGCGTCGATCCAGCGGAGCTCGGCCGAGCAGCCCAGCTCTTCGGCTGGGCCGCCCGGGCCAGTGAACGCAGGCACCATCCGCAGGCCGGAGGCCGGTCGCATCAGCCCAGACTTACGACCTGCGTCGAGGGATCGAACCGACCCGACAGACCAGCGGTCTAAAAGCTCGCCGACGGCGCGCTCCCCGGGACCGTTGACGAGCACGTACCTCTGTCTCCCCAGTCTCCTGTACGCCGCGGCGTCATAGGGAACGAGCGCCGCAGGCTCGATCGCGCAATCGAGGACGATCTCGCCCTTCTCTGGTGACACGAACCGGAGGACCTCCGTTCCGTCGCGCGCGTGCGCGCCGTAAAGAACGCGTAGGCACCGGTGCGCGTCCAGCCGCCAACGTCGACGACGGCGCCAACCCCTCGAGCTACAACCCGACTCTCACCATCGCCGCTCATCACCCGCGCATCACCTAAACTCGGTGGCGAGGGATGTCGCACCAAGTAGCCATTTTGCTTCTGGCATTGCCGTTGGTTGCGGGATTTGCAATATCGGCTACATTGCGTTGACTGGCAAGTGGATTACTTGGCCTTACAGGCCCCGCAGGATACCGGCGACTGCGCAGCGGCGACGGTCGGCCGGACTGGCGGGGGTCGGTCTCGTCCTAGGGCTCGCTCTTTTGGACTCTAATTTGCTGCGAGAGACGCGCGACGTTCCCGGCTGCTTTGTTTGCAGCTTTTCCACTTCTCCTTGCCGCCGCGGTACTGTGGGTCGTTGGATTCACGACGCCGAGAACCCCAACAGCCGGAACAGGTCCGGGGCGGAGGCCAACCTAGACGTCGGCGATGCGACGGTGCGGGAAGTCATGGACGTGGGATCAACGCGCGAAAGAAACCTAGGATTACCATCGGTGCTGATATCGACCGTATGGGTCATCTCCGGAGGTCGGCTTGTCTCACCTGTCACATTCGGATGCCGCCGGTCGTTGTGGTTAGTGCCGGGGGCCTGAACTGAAGCAAGAGCACCGCGACTGGTTCGCGCCACTGGTCGAGACGCTAAGTCCAGGGGCGGTGAGGTTTGCCTATATGCAAGTACGAAATGTCGAGTTGGCGCAGGACATCACACAAGAAGCATTCGCCCGCGTCTGGGCTTCTTCCCGAACGCCGAAAGCGGAGATCGAATTCAAGCGATGGCTGTATCGTGCGATCAGCAATCTCGCCACAGACCACTATCGACGAGAGCAGCGAATCGCCCGTTTCGCATCAGCGCGCGCCTCAACGCCCGGGCCGGTCGACGAGTTCGAACAGTGGGTAACGAGCGAGGTGATCATGGCGGCGCTGCAGCGGCTGTCGATCCGAGATCGGCAACTGATCTACCTACGCTACTTCGAAGACCAGCCGTTGTCGGAATGCGCCCGACTGCTCGGGTTGGATCCGGTCTCCGTCCGGGTTCTGGTCAGACGGGCGCTCGGCCGACTGCGCCGCGAGCTGGTCTCGATCGACGCACTGCCGGAGGTGGCCCCGGATGTTAGATGACCGCGAGCTGGAGATGCGACTGCGCGGTGTCGCGAGGACATTTGTCCGCGCATTTCCCCCGAGGCCAGAGCTCAGCAAATTGATTTTGCTGCGGCTTGGCCGGGAGCCACAGGTGGCTCGCAGCGGCGACCGCCACATGGTTGCCGAACTTGGATTGACCGCGCTTCTGCTCATTGGCGTCGCGGCGCTGTCGATCGCGATCCTGCACGCTCCCGGCATCCCGGCCACCCGTTCGCAACCGGCGGCCTCCGTTCAGCCCCAGGCGACTCCATTACCGCACGCGTCGCTGCCCGATCAGGACTTGGTCACGGCAGGCCTGACCAACGTCGCGGCGCTCATCACACCTGAGAACCAGCCCGGCCGAAGCGGTGGTCAAGGGGTCACGCTGATCGGGGCTTACGCCGACCCTGCCCGGACGGTGCTGTTCTTCCGCCTTGGCCCGGATGCGGTTCTGCCGGGCCTCTCGATATACGACAGTGAAGGATTCCTGAACGCCTCAACCTCAGGCGGTCCAGGCGTGGCTGGCGACGCCGTCTTCGTCCTTGATACTGGCCCGCACGTGTCGGCCGACGGGCTCGCGCACCTTACAGTCATGATGGGTGCGATGCCGGATTTCCCAGGAAAGCCCACTGGCCCGGGAGCCTTCTCGATCGCGGTCAAGGTGCAATCGGCGACGGCCTTGCAGCGGCTAGCCCCCTTCCCGCTGGGATCCTGGACGGTAACAGTGGAGAAACTGGAAGCTACCCCGGCGGTGATTCATCTTCGGGCGGTGCTTGCGGGCGCAACGCCAGATGCCATCCAGATGTCTACTGCGACCCTCCTCGACGCAACCGGTACGCCGCTCCGGCAGATCGCGGAAAGCGCGGGGGTGACGGTGCCAAAGCAGCAATTGAACGCCAGCAATTATGCGAACACGCGAGTCGACTACCAGTGGATGCGGCCCGCCGCTGGGGGCACGTATCAACTTCAGCTACGGGGACCCGGCGGGAGTCGAACGATCATCCTCAACCTCGGTGGGCTCTAAGAGGGCGATTCTGGGTGGCAGGCCTCCAAGGAAGCCGTCGATTTCCGAAGGGATAGCTATTCCGCGGCTGGTAACCCCCTGGCCGCGACTTACGAGGCGTGCGCTGGATCGGAGGATAGCCCGACCTAACCGCTGGCAGGGACCGGGCGCGCCCTAACGGAGAGTGGCACGTGCACAACGAGGGGTTACAAGCATTCTCCCTGCGACCCATCCGATCGTAAGCTGCGTAAAGAAGTACATCTTGGAGGGGCAATCTCATGGGGCGGCATTACTTCAGCGCCCAAAGTATCGAGGGGGGTCCCGATGAATTGATCTGCGCCCGGCTCAGCACGGCGCCGGATTTAACGTGCGGTCTGTGCCCGCCCAGAAGGAATCGTTCCAGTCGAACACCTCTGCGTCAGCCGAGGTGCCCGTGCACTTCTTAGACATGGGTAGTCATGCATTGGAGCCTATTCGCTCGTGGGAGCTATCGGTGGTCGTTCACACGTCATATGACGGGCGCTTCCTTAGTCTTCTCCGCACGAATCCGCCAGAGTGGCTAGTCCTGGACGATTTCTTGGAAGAACGCCGGATTCGCGAGATCATGTTTGAGTCGAGACGTGGTCCGCTAGCGCCCAAGATTCTCCTTTTAGGACCAGCAATGACTATGGCCGCTGCGAATGTTGGATCCGAGGGGGAATCAGTTGCTACTTGGCGTCTTCGGCTGGCAAGGCCGAATCTTGGCAACCATCCGACTGGCCCATGAGTACGATCTCGTTGTAGTAGATGCTTGTTTCACTCGGCCAGCCGTCGAGTTAGCTAGGCGCACCGCGCCGCGGGACGGGCTGTCAAGTCGCGAACTGGAGATCTTGAGCCTTGCTCGGAACGGACACCGTTCAGAAGAAATAGGGAAAATGCTCCATCTCACGCCCCATACGGTGGAACTCCACTTTCGAAACGCCAACGCCAAGCTCGGAGCGCGGAGTCGCACGCAATCAGTCGCTCGTGCCATCTTCCTCGGATTGATCCCGAGCGGAGAGACCGCGTTCGGGCGACGGTTGAAACCAAGTCCCTTCGGTCGAGTTCAACGCGAGGTAGCTGACGCACCCAGTTGCAGCGTGCGTGCACGAACTGCGATCGGCCGCTGGACCGCAGCCCGGCAGAAGTGGCCTGGCACTCTGCGAATCGCTTTCGACAGCGGGAAAGCTGCGGCCTTGGGTTCTGACTAATCGTCGCCAACGAATGCCGGTAACGGCGGCGGCACCGCTGGTTGTCAGTCAGCAAGTTGCCCAACCTCCCCGTCGTTGTAGACGGCGACCCTGTTAGAAGCAATAGCCTTTTGCCTATCGTTTTCCTCTCGTGCTCGTTTGCACAGATGCGACGAAGAGGCAGGCGAGCCCTATTGAAATATGTAGTCCGAAACCTAATGCTTCTGGCGTTGCCGACGCGCCGAGAGCCTGATAAGACTATTGACAGCTCGATGTCCCATCACTTGCCCGGCCTTAGGGGAGGTTGCCGGGATAAAGTCCGGTAAGAAATAGGAGGGCGACATGGGTGACCACCGAACTTCGCGAAGTGTTTCATTGTCTCGACTACCCCGACGGCTACTCCGGCGAGTCTCCACGGTCGCGACTGTGCTGACGTGCATGTTCGCCTTATCAGCCTTCGGAACCCCATCATTCGCTACATTCCAGGCCAGTCGAAACCTAAACTCCGCCGCCTCGACAACGTCGGGCGCAGCGGCCACGAGGACGCATCCCACCGGCTTTTTTGAAGGCTGGTTCGTGAGCCAGACAACCGGTTGGATGGTCATTCATTCGGGTGACGGCAGCGCTGTATTGAGCCGGACTGACGACGGCGGCTCCAATTGGCAGCCACAACTGCAACTTCAGTATCCAAAGCTGTTTCAGAGAGATATGTCGTTCGTGAATAGCGAGGTTGGCTTCGTTGTCGTCGGAACCTATTTGGGCGACAAGGTTCAGCCGCGTCTCTTCGCCACGTCCAACGGAGGCAAGCAGTGGATAGCCAGATCATTGCCTTCGGGCGGCGCCGTTGCTGGAATTGACTTCGTAAGCTCGTCGAACGGCTGGGTTCTTGAGCAGACGCCCTTAATGGCCAACGCGCTCTTCACCACTCGAGATGGCGGGAACACTTGGAACGAATGTGTTGATCCAAAGACCGGCATCGCGATGTCCAATATCAACAAGACGGACCATTTGGAGGGAGTCCGGTTTCAAGATGCCCGCCACGGCTGGATCGCAGGATGGGAGACGGGGAAGAGTGCCGCTGGAGCGGCATTGTACTACTACACCGCTGATGGATGTGCCAACTGGCAAAAAATTCCACTGGTGCGCGCACAGCAACGACTAGGTGCCGAGAGTGTCTATTTTGTCGATCCACCACAGGTCAACGCGCAGGGCGAAACTGGCGTCGTCGTGATGGCTAGGAGAAACCCACCAGGCTTCCGCACCTCGGTGTTTGAGAAAAAGACCACAGGCTGGTCGGAAGTTGAAGTAAGGAACTCCGTGGATCTTCGCCCGGCCAAGAGCCCGGTCTCAGCCCTGCCTACAGCGACGAATGGAGTGCAGTTTCTGGGGGGCACCACCGGATTTGCTGAAGCAACGGATAGGGCTGGCTCCGCCGAGCTATTGCGCACACTGGATACCGGGACCAGCTGGTCCACCGTCCAGCTAAACGGCATTAAGCCAACCGCCTTCGCAACTGCGAATCGGCTGCCGATGGCCGTTGACGAATCGTGCTGCACCCCTCCCTGCTGGGACGTGCACTGCAATAACGTCGATCCACAATCGTCGGGGTGTTCAGCCGGACCGCCCGTGGCCTACAACGTGGACTCCATCCCAAATAACGCCTCATATCCCCCCGTTACCTACGTGGATGAGTTGCGTTACGAGTCGTGGTGCGCGGCCAACTGGGGAAGGACGTACAACATTACCCCGAGTAACCCTGGCTGCAGCAGTGGCTGTTTCTCCGGAGTAGAGCTTGACTCGACTGACTCCGGTCGATACTCGAAGTTCAGTCCGCTCTTTATCGGCTTTGGCACGTGGGATTACTCTTGGCCGCCGCCTTACCACTGGACGCCGATGCTATCTGGCTACACCTCGCAAGACCGCGTTTGTCATCCTGACGGCTCTGGCGTATGCACCGCTTGGCATTAGAGAATAATCGTAACCGGTGCCCGGATTTCCGGGCACCGGTTACGGGACTCGGGCATTCTGATCCATTAATTGCGGGACAAGCTAACGGAAAACGTGTGGGAAGCTAGACATCCCACGTCGGTAAGAAGTCAAGCGGCAACCCTTAGCGACCTCGGCCAGGCGATGTCTTCACGATAGGTCTGACGGTGATCCAGGCAACCATGTGTATTGGACCTGGAAGTCCCGGGCACGGTTGGGGCGGCCACACTTGAGCGGCGAGGTCCGGGAGCTCATCGCCCGGATGTCCAAGGAGAATCCGCTCTGGGGCAGCGAGCGAATCCGGGGCGAACTCCTGAAGCTGGGCATAGTCGCCAGCAACCGCTCGATCCGGCGCTATCGGTGGCGCCCGGTCCGGCCGGCCGGCGACCAGCAACGTTGGCGCACCTTCCTCATAAACCAGCTGCGGGGCATCTGGGCCGCCGACCTCTTCGTGGTCCAGACCGTGGGCTATCGCACACTCTACGTCTTCTTTCTCATCCGCCATGAACGCCGGGAGTGGATCCACTTCGATGTCAGCGCCAGCCCGACTGCCGCCTGGATCTGGCGGCAGGTCGTGGAAGCGACGCCGCTGGGTCGCCAGCCGACGTTCCTGATCCACGATCGAGATGCGGATTATGGCGGCGACTTCGACGAACGGCTGGCCAATCTGGGAATCACGGGGATACGAACGCCGCCACGGGCGCCGAAGGCGAACGCGATCGGGGAGCGGATCGTGCGGACGATTCGAACTGAATGTCTTGACCACATCATCGTGATCAATGAGCGCCATCTACAGGCCGTGCTTGCCGAATTTGCCGACTACTACAACCGCGAGCGACCGCACCGTAGCCTCGGGCTGCGAAGTCCCATTGTCAGATCGTCGCAACCGGCCGGCCGAGTGGTCGCGCGCTCAGTGCTCGGCGGCCTTCACCGTGTGTACGCTCGGGCTGCTTGAGGGCGCCGCATTTTGCCGCCCTACAACTCTAGCTTCCAGTCACCGTGGTTATCCGCGCCGACGGTCCAGAGGCTGCCTGACCGGTTGTTCGCACATCGGGCGGGTCCCACCGCTGCCACACGGCGCGCATTTGCGGGCCTAGGTCCGGGTCAATAGCCACGAACGGACCCGCTGCGATACCTTAGCTTCGCTCGGCGAAATCTCAACGCAAGTGCCGCCGGCAATACGACGATTCAGGGCGCGATGCCCAAAGCGATCGGCAACGGGTTGCATTCCACGTTCGCGCTCGTGCTGGCCGATTTCGTTCTCAGAGGTAAACGTTGCGTAGCCTTCACTTGACGGCCTGTTACCTCGATTGACAGCGATGAGTCGCTGCGAATAGACTCGGCCAAGGGACATGGTGGGGGGCACCTATTGAGGGCTTCGCAAGCCGCAGTTGATCTCGTACGTGTTGTGCTGCTCGCCGACGCCGATCGAGAGAGGCAGCACCAATGGTTAGCGTCAAGGATACGGCTTACCGTATGTCCGCCCGACGGGAACCGACTGCGCAACGTACTTTCGAGGGAGCGACCGGACTGGTTGATCTTGGGGACCGCGTTGGATAATACCCAGATCCAGGCAGCGATTGGGGACGTGCGGAGACTCGGTCACGGTACGAAGGTTGCCTTACTCGGCCCTGAGGATGATTTCGCCCGATGTGAGCGTTGGGCCCGTCAAGGCGTGGCGTGCTACCTTGGATCTTCAAGGGGTGACGACCGGATCGCACGTGCTCTCGCTCTGTCGGACGAGGAGGGTTTGCTAGTTGTCGACGCCTGTTTCCAGGGGCTGCTGACGGAGTTCGTGCAACTATTCGAGCCCGAACCTTCGTTGAGCGCGCGCGAATTACAGCTTCTCAAGCTCGTCGCCGGCGGTTTACGAACGGAGGAAATCGCGGAACGATTGCACCTTTCCGGTCACACGGTTGAATTTCATTTTCGCAACATCATTTCGAAGTTAGGCGCCCGCAATCGGACCCAAGCCGTTGCTCGGGCTGTCATTCTTGGTTTAATCGCAGCGGCCGACTGCGTTGGCAGGGGTAGTCCTGGTTCGTAAGCCGGTCGTCAGGAAGGAAAAATGGGCTTGCCGGTCGCTATGGGCCGACTTAGGGCTGTAATCCCGATCGGCCTGCTCAAGCAACCGGTACGGAAAACCCTAGTTAGGAAACCATAGGTAGCTGGATTGCGGTCGCAGCTGAATTTGGCCAAGCTGGGCACCAAGACACTGGTCTATCCGTCGTATCGTGGCGCGAGTGGGATAACACGAGTTCATCCTGGGGGAGCACCCCGACTATGAGAATGCAGTTAGGCCTCTGGCTCGGCGCCGTCGGTGTTTTGATCGCGGTCCTCAAGTATTGGCATAGCAGGGTCTCCATGCGGGTGCCCTCGATCGAAAAAGCACGCTGGAGTATCCCGACCATCTTATTGCTTGCCGGCCTGCTCGCGGCGTCGTCGCCTGCCTTCGAGTTGAATGCCGTTGCCGCCACTCCGAGCACCGCACCCAAGGTAGTGCCCAATAACCCTCAGACATTTGTGGCTACGACGGCAAACAGGCAACCAGCGGGAGGACCGCCGCCTAAGGCAGCGGTTGCGGCGGCGAGATCCGCGAGTGCGAACAAGCGGGAAGTGCCGAGCCGGCGAACCCGAAACTCAAAGACCTATAAAGAGACCACCGGCTACGTGACGGAGATCTTTCCCGGGGCGATTAACTATCAAAATGCCACAGGGGATTGGGTGCCAATCGACAATACGCTGGTTGGAACCCGCGCGGCGGGCTTTGCCTACCGAAACAAGGCAAACAGCTTTTCGGTCTATCTGCCTAACAGCGCTGGGACAGTTCGCTTCGCGACGGCATCGGGATCGGTGGACTTTTCGCTCATCGGCGCGACCGGGAAGGGTTCGGTCCGTGCCGACACCGCAACCTATCGCAACGTCCTCCCAGGGGTCGACCTTGCCTACAGCGCTCTGAACGAAGGTCTGAAGGAGAATCTGACGCTTGCGAACTTGGCCAGTCCGCACAGCTTTAGCTACGACCTACAGACTAGCGTAGGCCTACTGGCTCGCGCCAACCTGAACCACGGCATCGACTTTGTGGACAACAGGGGAATGGTCCAGTTCTCTTTCAGCCAGCCGTTCATGTACGAAAGTGGGGCTCCGAACGAGTCCACGGGATCGGCAGCCATACGTCTCACCGGCACGTCGGGACATCAGATAGTGACCCTCAGCCTGGACGAAGCGTGGCTTTCCAATCCGGCTCGGCACTGGCCAGTGGTGGTGGATCCGACGATCACCTATGGCACCGTGGGATCGGCGATTTGGAAACAGTTCAACGGCGCCAATCAGGACTGCTATCTGCAGAGTGGCAGCGGCGCGTCAACGAGCTTCTGTAATGGCTCCTCTCTCTACGCCGGCTACTCCGGCGGCGTGATCGACCGGTCGCTCTTGCAGTTCAACGTTCAAAACTCGATCCCACAGGACGTCACCGTTCTGGATGCTGATCTAGCCGTCTATCTCTACGGCAGCGCGTCAGGCTCGCCAGTTTCGGTCGACGCTATGCAACTCACGCAGGCTTGGAGCACGGGAGCAACCTGGAACACCTATAACGGCACAAACGCATGGACCAACGCCGGTGGGACCTTCGCGTCCCCATCCGCCTGGACCGATGCGAGCGTTGGGACCGGCGCGGGCTATTACCACTGGTACCTGGCGAACTTGGTCCAGAATTGGGTGTATGGCAACGTGCCAAACGACGGCATCTTGCTGAAGGCAACCAACGAAACGACCACTGATCTCCTTTCCTTCCGGTCATCCGAGTACTCGAACTCGGCTTACTGGCCGTATCTCAGGGTGACCTACCAATTGGGCATCGGCGACAAGCCGGCGGACCAATCGGTAACCCAGAAGCTCACCGATCGGCTGAACCTGCAGGTCGACCTTTCGAGTGGCAACCTACTGGTCAAGCACCATGAGCAAGCGATCCGAGGCACTGGCCTAGATCAAAACGTAGATCTCTTCTACAACAACCTGTCGCCGGCAGTCTGGGACTATGGCCGAAGCTGGGAAATCAGCACGGGCTGGGATGTGTGGCTGGCGACGAACCATCCTGACGGCATTAATTACTATGGGCCCTCTGGCGTGGCCGTCCATTTCATCAAGAAGCCGGACGGCACTTTCACGGCGCCCCCTGGTTTAGATGCAACCTTAGTTCGCAACGGGGACCTAACCTACACGCTTAGCTTCAACGCAAGCCAGGAAAAGTACAACTTCTCTACGGATGGTTTGTCGTTGCTTTCCGATGTTGACAGGAATGGGAATCGGATCAGCTTCGCCTACAATGCCAGCGGATCGCTAGCCTCGATGACGGACACGCAGGGGCGTGTAACAACCTTTGGTTATGTTGCGGCTCCCGCAGGATGTACGGCGCCAACAACCTCCGGTTTTGTCAACTCCATGACGGACCCAGCCGGTCGAAAGTATCAATATGCGTACGACCCGAATTGCAATCTCACCACACTGACTGACGCGGCTAACAAGGTGACGAGATTCGGTTATGACGCAAGCTTCAATTTGACCCAAATAACTGATCCGATTGGCAACGTGACCAAGCTCGGCTACGACTCCGCCACCCGGCTGACCTCGATCGTCCGTGTCACGAACGTCGCTTTGGGGACCGGGCCGACAAGCACGTACGCTTATAACACGGGAATCGGTAGTTGTGCGGCAGCACCACCGGGAGATTCAGTTTACGGCTACAACCTCGCTACCGATCCAAACAGTCACACCACGACTTATTGCTACGACCAACAAGGTCTGATTCTGCAAGTGGTAGATCCAAATGGAGACTCGGTCAAGGCCGCCTATTCGCCGGACCAGCACCTTAGCGCCTCCACCGATGCGCTCTCCCAGACCACGAGCGGTACTTACAACACAAACAACGACCTGACCCAGATCACGCCGCCAACACTAGGGTCAGGCCAGTCGGCGGCTGCCACAAGTACGACCTTCCAAGCGCCAAGCACGATTGCAGGCTACCAGTACCTAGTATCGTCTATGACGGACACTCAGGGTCATTGCGCAGCGTTTGTCTACGACGCTGCTGGCAATGAAACCGATATCTATTCCGGTCAGACTAGTCCTTGCGACGGGCACACGGCTGGAACGCACGTCTCAAGCAGGTACCAAGGGGATCCCGGGGTGAACTGTGGCGGCAAGCCCGGTGAGCTTTGCAACACGACTGACGCACTCGGCAACATCAGTACGAACGGCTATGATACCAATGGCAATCTTACGTTGGTTACGCCCCCAACGCCCCAGGCACCTACAAGTATCGCGGTTGATTCGTTATCCCGAGTCTCGAGCACTACTGACGGAAAGGGCCAAAAAACAAGCTACAGCTACGATGCGCTGGACCGGGTAACGCAAATCCTTTACAACGGTGCCCAGACCTGTACTCCTAGTACCGGAAATTGCATCACCTACGCGTTTGACGGTGCTGGAAATGAGCTCAATACTGTAGACAACACGGGGACGACGACCTTCTACCGGGATGCTCTTAATCGAGTCACAACGGAGTCGCTTCCCGACGCAACTTCGATTTGCCCCGGATCTTCGCCGGCAGGAATCACACTATCCTACGACGGTTCAAGCAACCTTACTCAATATTGCGACGCTGGCGGAGCCACAAGCTACGGGTACAACGCAACGAATCAGCTGGTTTCCATCGCTGAGCCCGGCGGGAACTGTGGGTCCACTCCCGCACTTTGCACGACTTTTATTTACAACGCAAATGGTCAACGCACTCAGGCCACTTTCCCCGGGGGTGCTACGTTAAATGCCGCGTATGACGGGAACTCAAATCCAACGTCTGTCCAGGGTAAAGACAAAAACGCGGCCATCCTAACGAGCTTCAGTTACACCTATAACAACGGTACCGCAGACACGCGGCTTCGTCAGACGATGACTGAAAATGACCCCGTGGCAAACAATACCTATACATATGGGTATGACGCTGTTAACCGGCTCGCGCAAGCCACCGTAACGGCCGGGACTGGAACGAGCTACGCCTACGGCTACGACGCCATCGGGAACTTGGTGACGAAAGTGGCTGGGTCAGCCACGACCAGCTACGCGTATAACGCAGACAAAGAGCTCTGCTGGGCTTACTCCGGTTCTTCAAGTAACTCGTGTTCTTCTCCTCCGACCGGCGCAACAACGTACACGTTCGATCCAAACGGCAACCAAACGGGGAGCTCGGCTGGGGATTCATTCACCTATAACTCTAAGAATCAGGCGACGGCCATGACGAGTGCCGGAACCACGCTTTCACCCATCACCTATTCAGGCGTTGGCCAAGCGCAGCGAACTATGGCGGGTACGAGTACGTTCAACTCTAGTCTCTCAGGCCTGCAGATTTCGACGACAAGCGGTAGTAGCACCTTCTACCTGCGCGACAACCAAGGCAATCTAGTCGGCGAGCGGATCGGCGGTAACCACTATTACTACCTCACCGATGCTCTCGGCTCGATCGTAGCGGTCGTTAGTGGCGATGGCCTCACGGTCGGGGACCGCTACGCCTACGATCCTTATGGCAGCACGACTTACCATTCAGGAACAGTTCCAAATCCATGGGGATACGGTGGCGGATTTGCTGACTCTACCGGGATGATCAAATTCGGAACCAGATATTACTCGCCAACGCGAGGGCAGTTTACGCAGACTGATCCGGCCGGTCAATCGCCGAGTCCGTACCAGTATGCGAACGATAATCCTGTCAACTTCGGCGACCCGAGCGGTGATCTATCCGTGAGTTGCGGTGGCTGGAAGTCGTGGCGCTCGGGCTGGGGATGGTGGAGCTTTGACTTCTATGGATCCTGCTGGTTTGATGTAAGCCAATTCGACATTTGGTACTGGAGTAGCACTCTGGGCTTCATCATCGGAATGGCGGCGGGTCCGATCGGGCCAGCCGCAGGGTTTCTCATCTCGTTAGCTCTCGGATGGCTCTTCGGTCAAATCTCGACTTATTACTTCCCGAACGGGTTCTACTTCGGAATCTGGGCACGAGGCCATTCGTCATGGTCCTGGCCCTGGAATTGGAACAACTGGCTGAATTGGGGATTTTGGGGTGGACGCAATAGCTACTGTATTGTGGACTGGGCTTGTTACCCGTGAGGAGCTAACCTGAAAGCATCCGACGGGCTAACCGCCGAAGTCCCGAAGCCCAGAGGTGCCGCGTGCCTCTCGAGCTCTGCAGACGCACAGGCGATCCTTTGCTCTGGCCGTTGATGCATTCCCGGCATCGGACGTGCCGCGAGCGGGTACACGACGCTCTGTTGGCAGAAGCGCATAAAATGTTGCTCTAACGAGGGGCCTTTGGAACCTGTGATCCGACTCCTTCTAGTGATCCTACTAGCGGTCATAATCGCAATCGTCGTCGTGGCGAGCCGAGAAGCGCCTCCCTCGGCCCGCCATTCGAGGTATTTTCTTTCGCAGCGAGCGCTTCCCCTTACGCCGATCGCGTATTTACTCGGCATGGTTCTCCTAATTCTTTTGCAGAGCGTAATTTGGCCTCACAAGCCATCGTCGATGGAATTAGCCATCGAAGTTGGCGCGGTGGTAGCACTTACGATCGGTCTTCGAATCTGGAGCGGCCGCTCGCGGAATTAGCGCGGTCCCCCCGGGACTTCTGACCCATTCCACGATCGCCGAAACCGATGGGCGACATATACCTCGCGGGAATACCGCCACGTTGATCTTCAGCCGTCGCGGAACGGGCGATCAGGTTCGAGACTGAGTAGTTGTTGGCTGCGCCGGGTGCCAGCCAAGACAGAATCCAGGGCCGGGCCTTAGCATCGTCGATGCGACCCGGCCACATTCAAGGGCTGCTTATATCGGTATCGTGATATGACGTTTCGAGGGAGCGGAGCTATAAATCGATCAACGGAGCAGGGCTAGTCGGCTCGGCCAGCCTGTCCGGCACGGACGATAAAACTAGACCAAAGACGACTTTGTTCAGTTCATCCAGGTGTAGGGCGGCAAAAGGTGCGCCACGAACATGGAGGGTTGATCCGATGTAGATAGGACAACCGGAAGTGATGCTGCGTTGGCGATGGGGGTAGGTCCCCCGGGGCCGCCTCGCAGGAGGAGGTTCCAAACCACCGCGAGCTGCGCCGGCACAATGGCCGGGGTGGTGAGCGTTGCGGAAAAGGCGTCCGTGAGAGGACGTCAGGTACGAATTGGGAACGCGAACGAAAGTGAACCGTTGATGAACGCGTCGAGAGCCCTAACAACGATGCCGAAACCGAGGATGCTTTTGTACTCGAGACGAGCCTGGGGGGAACCTGCTTGCTGCCCAGGTGGCATCCGGCGTAAAGACGGCGCGAGCCCGATTCAGGCGTCAACGCGGAACGTGGGAAGCTGTGCCTCTGGCGATGTGAAGGGACAGGTCGATGCCTGACCTGGAGCGAGAGGGAGAACCCCAAGCGGCAGAACCCGCAAGGGGCAGAGTACCGAGCCGGGGCAAGGCAGCGACGGACCGACCCGTAGTAGTGATGAAGCCTGGTAATGCGGGTGGAGCGAAGGGGTCGGGCCATCTTGGTTTGGTCGGCGGTCAACTGCCGGAGCAGGAGGAGCCGAAGAGCAAACCGAAGCCGAAACAATTTGCGGTCTCGAAGCAGGTCGTATGGGAGGCATACCGCAGGGTCAAGGCCAACAAGGGATCCGCGGGCGTCGACGGCCAAGCACACACACCTCAAGTTGTAGGGCGGCAAAATGCGGCGCCCTCACGCCGCCCGAGCGTAGGCATGGTGAAGGCCGCCGAGCACTGAGCGCGCGACGACTCGGCCGGCGGGTTGCGAGGGTCTGACAATGGGACTTCGCAGCCCGAGGCTACGGTGCGGTCGCTCGTGGTTGTAGTAGTCGGCAAATTCGGCAAGCACGGCCTGCAGATGGCGCTCGTTGATCACGATGATGTGGTCAAGACATTCAGTTCGAATCGTCCGCACGATGCGCTCGCCGATCGCGTTAGCCTTTGGCGCCCGTGGAGGCGTTCGCACGCCCGTAATCCCAAGATTGGCCAGCCGTTCGTCGAAGTCGCCGCCATAATCCGCATCTCGATCGTGGATCAGGAAGTTCGGCTGCCGACCCAACGGCGTCGCTTCCACGATCTGCCGCCAAATCCAGGCGGCGGTCGGGCTGGCGCTGACATCGAAGTGGATCCACTCCCGGCGTTCATGGCGGATGAGAAAGAAGGCATAGAGGGTGCGATAGCTCACGGTCTGGACCACGAAGAGGTCGGCGGCCCAGATGCCCTGCAACTCGTTTTTGAGAAAGGTTCGCCACCGCTGCTGGTCGCCGGCCGGCCGGACCGGGCGCCAGCGATAGCGCCTGATCGAGCGGTTGCTGACGACGATGCCCAGCTTCAGGAGTTCGCCTCGGATGCGCTCGCTGCCCCAGAGCGGATTCTCCTTGGACATCCGGGCGATGAGCTCCCGGACCTCACGACTCAAATGTGGCCGGCCCAACCGCGCCCGGGACTTCCAGTTCCAATACAGCCGCCAGCCCTTTCGGTGCCAGCATAGGACGGTCTCTGGTCGGACCACCCGAAGATGCTCCTGCCAGCCCTCCGGCCAGACGGCCCGCAGCCATACCCACAGGACACGATCATGAGCCCGAAGTCGAGGGCGGGGATTCGTACGCAACGCGACCTGAAGCTGGTGCCGGAGGGCCAGGTTCTCCAGCATCAACTCCCTTCGCGAGCCAAAGCTCGCAAGGAGGCTACGAACGATCAGGAGGAGCAGGCCGATCACTGAGTCAGCCTAGCAAGCCGCTGCTGAGCTCCCATCCGAATTGGACGGACTTTTGCCGCCCTTCAGCTCCTGCCAGCCTTCTGGCCAGACAGCTCGCAGCCATACCCACAGGAGACGATCATGAGCCCGAAGTCGAGGGTCGGGAATTCCTACGCAACGCGACCTGAAGCTGGTGCCGGAGGGCCAGGTTCTCCAGCATCAACTCCCGGGGTGAGCCAACGCTCGCAAGGAGGCTACGACCGATCAGGAGGAGCAGGCCGATCACGGAGTCAGCCTAGCAAGCCGCTGCTGACCTGCCATCCGAATTGGACGGACTTTTGCCGCCCTTCAGGAGCAGGCCGATCACTGAGTCAGCCTAGCAAGCCGCTGCTGACCTGCCATCCGAATTGGATGGACTTTTGCCGCCCTTCAGCCTCGTAAAACTTTTCGGCTTTCGCCGCGCGAACCGGTTACCTCAATGCGAATGCGTACCGGCAGCTGGGCCGGCAGCGGTAGCCGCCAGTGCACTCGTGGTGGCTGAGAGATCCATCCTCTCCAAGCTCGCGCGCATCATCGCATTCGTAATGTGGGCTTCGATTGCCTGACGCGCGCCGTCCTCGTCATTGCGACCAATCCGAGTAACCACTTCCTGGTGCTCGGCCAGTATGGCCTCACGATCCGCGGGCCCGTTGTTAAGACGATCTGTTTGGGCTCGATACAGTCTGAGGAAGTCTCGCCAAGTATCGATGTAGCGAGCGGCGGTGCTAAAGCGGGCTGCGCGAGCCAAGGCTACGTGGAATCGATTGTCAGCGTCTCCGAACTCCAAGAGTCCGTTCACTAGGTCGTCTCGGCTGGTCGCTACGCGGGCGTCGGCGAGCTGATCAGACGATTGTCCCAGGCCGGCGTGCAGCGAGATCATCTCCTGGCGTGCCGCTTGAACCTCACGAGAGTCCCAACTTCCGGAGCGCGCCAGCGTCCGCACGACATCAACCTCACTGGCGAGTCGCAGCCTCATCATTTCCCGGACATCGTCCTCGCTAACCGGTACCACCCTGAAACCTCGCTGCGGCTCCTGGATGACAAACCCCTGCGACGCGAGAATCGCCAAAGCCTCCCTCACCGCGGTCCGGTTCACGCCCAACGCCGTCGCCATCTCAGCTGCAGACCCGAGCTCAAGCGGATTTAGGCCCCGCAGGATTTCACGCAGCAATCCGCGGTGGGCTCGGGCGCGCTGTTGCAGGGACTGAACCCGCTCAGTGGCGATCGCCATAACTGGGATCCTAGCATGCTAGGCTAACGGGGTCAAGGGAGTCAATTTACCGTAACAGCGCTGCGACAGCCGCCAACCCTGTCTGAGCTGCGCCCTGAATCCAGGCGTGCGCTACGGCCAGGTGCTCTCCGGCGAACGAGACGAGCGGAATCGAATCGGGCGGATAGTCTTCACACATGTCTTTCTGATAGCGCTGATGGTGGCCGGGCCCGAAGGCGCACCATGCCCCGCCTCCTGGGTTCACCTCCCTATCCCAAGAGCGGCTTACCGGCGGGCCTACGTGATTCCGAAGAGCAGGATGAAGCCGGCACACGCCCTCGACGATTACCTGTGATTGTTCCAGCTCGGAAAGCGACGCAAACCGGCGGGCATTGATTCCCCACATGTAGACGGTGAGCACCCCGGGTTCATTTGGCTTCGGCTCCCGGAGCACTCCGCCAAGCTTCAGCCCACCGGCGTGGAGGGCAGGCCACGACAGTTCGGGCTCTTCGCCCCCGGCGTCGAGATGCTCTTCCAGCATCTCGACGACCTCGGCAGGATCCTCCCACCCGGCGTGATCCGACGGGTACCAGACCGCTTGTATGTATGGCATATCGGTGACGCTCGATCCGCCAACGATTCCATCCGCCTCCCATGGCCGAAACTCACAAGGGACCAGCGACTTCGCTGCGCTCTGGAATGGCAAGTTGCCGAGCGCATAGCGTTGGCCCCGTTCGAGGCCTGGGATAAATTCCAGTGCGAGGGTTGCACTTGCCGGGAGTGCACAGACCACTCTATGGAATCCTTTTTCGGTCCGGTTGCCGTCTGCCGTCCGCCATCGCACCCCTACTGGATGGTCGTCGTCGGGCCTTTCCCTCGTGTCGACGCGGGTCGCAGTCGCAGCCAGCAGCACCTGACTTCCGCCGTCCAGCAGTTTCTGGTGAATAGCCTTCGGTAGCTCCGACAACCCATCTTGGATACGGAGCTTGTTGCCATCGCCAAAAGATCGTAGGTCCACAAACATCTCAAGTGTGGACACCCATTCGTCCCACAGTTCATGGCTAAGCCGGCCGGCGAGGTCCCACATGCGATCCGAGACAATTGGAACGCCCCCGTCATACTTTCCCATCATCGTTTGCCACGTCGTGAGTTCATTCCAAGCTTGTGCCACTGGGCTCAACTGCTTCGAATAGACCGACCATCTATCGGGATCGCTAAGTCTTCCCCATAGCTCGTCCAGGACAGTGACTATGTGTTCACTAGGATCGATGAGTTGGCTGGAGAAAGCAGCCTGGGGGAACGGGAGGTCGCGAAATAGCTCCCTTGCCAGTCCTCCAACGAGAGACCGCCAGTTGGCTCGCGGAGTCGGAACGTCGTCAATGAAGAAGTAGGCGCTAGAGTCATGTTGGATGAATGGAAGAAGACTGCTGAGCCCGGCCGGCATCGTTTCGCGCACGTACTGCAGCGTCGAGAGATGGTGTGGAGGAATTCTCATCGCCCCCAACTCGCCGTAGAGGGGGTGCGTTGTGCGAAAGGGAAGATTGTCAAAGTAGTGCGTCTCCACCCGTCCGCCCACTCGGCGGGAGGCTTCCAACACCGTCACCCTGTGGCCTAGCAACTGCAATTCATAGGCGGCCACCAGCCCCGCCATTCCTGCGCCGATGACGCACACATCCATTGGTTTCCGCCGAGCAAGATCGCGTAGATCCCGACGCCGATGGCGATAAGCAAGTTCTAAGTCGAACAGGCCTTTTCGGTCAGCGTCAGTAACACCGAAGAACGGATCCACTCGGCTCCCCCTTTGTCCGTCACACTGCGCCGTTGCTGCTCGTCGCCGCTCTCTCGCACCCATGATGGCACGTTCGCAGGCCTAGCGAGGGCGGATCCGCTTTCGCCTCGGGCGGCCCGGTTTCGGCTAAAGGGGCCGCAGGCCGGCCTGATCGGCGGCCAATCGCGGGCGTGATCAGGAAATGAGCGGCTTCGTCCGCGATGGCACGCCGGCGATGATGCGCGAAATGAGGGAGTGCTAATGGTCAGCGCTGGCATCAGCCATAGGGCTGAGAGGCATGCCCTTACTCACAGACGTTGCATATCAGCTAATCGATGCCGCGAGTCGGCGTCGCAGGACGGGCGGAGTTAAGGGCGTAGCGATGCTCCATGGTGCCGCAATTTCTCGAGCTCAACCCGCAGCCGTTCAGCCTCGCGATGCCAGTCCAGAAGGTTGCGGTTGGATTCCTGTGCCTTCGCCAAATGCACATGGAGTCGCTCGTTTTCGGCGCCCAGAAATCCCGCCTGCTCCAACAACTGCCGCTGCCGGTGGACTTCCTCCAGGAGTTCGCGTGCGATCCGCATGGAATCGTCGATGTCGAGAAAGGTACTGCGGTCTCGCAGGAGCATCTCCATCTTGGCCAGCTCGGCGTCGGTCAGGTCACTCACCCAGGCGGCTCCTGAGACGGCGCCCAAAGCCCGAAGGACGGCGCGGCAGGCAGGACGGTTTGTCTGAAGTGTTGGTCCTCATTACTCCCTAGGATCCGGAGAGGTCAGCCAAGACACAGCACTTTCACCATCCTGAAGGCTTTCCCCGCGACGCAGGGCGTCGCTCAACTTAAAGGCCGTACGAGGCCTGACGCGTTGGCCCCGCATGATGCCGGCCAGGGTTGGCCTGGATACCTCGGCCTTACGAGCGAGCTCCATGAGGCTCCACCCTTTGCTCACGCAAGCCAGTTTGACCTTTTCGGTATCCAGCGTGACGAAGAGTCCCGACGGCGTCAATTCCGTTCTCAGAAGAAGAGCCCTGAGAAATCTGGAAGCAGGCAGCTCGGCGCTCATGACTTCTTCGCGATGAGCACGACGGCCCGACCATCGACATTTAGGACCTGTACACGGCCTATTGGAACGAGCGGCTTGTCCCAATAAGCGTGACCACATGCGACCAGGACAGGGCTTGTTCGAGCAAGAACCTCAGTGATGAATGGTTTACCTGCTAAACCCAACTCTGGGATGCCGGGGCTCTCATGGAGGACGACGATGTCCGGGCGGCGCCGACAAACATCCTCAAGTCGCGACACAAAGTCCTCTTGCCTGTACCTATTGGGCTTCCGCGGATCCCCAATGATCCCGCTTACCCCACCGATCCGGAGCGTATCGAGTTCGGTAACCTCACCGTTGAGTAAACGGACGTTCCTGCTCTTGACCTGGCGGGGTGGAAACAAGTCGTGATTACCGGCGACACCCACAACCCATCGGAATGCCTGAGCGAATGCGTCCCACACCCGGGACGGGTCGCCTGAGGCTCCACGGCGGTAAAGATCGAGGCCGGCGAACATATCGCCAGTCAAAATCACACCGGTTCGCTGCGCGCCAGGGACATCGCCGCGCTCACCGAGCTCCGCCATCTCTTGGGCCAAAACTTCCCCCAATGCTCGAGGAACGCCTCTTGCCGACTCTCCTACCTCCAGGCCCTGGAGGTCGCCCGTTACAAGGATTGCGTCTAGCTTTGAGGGGAGGCTATCCACCACGGCCCGGGCCACTGGGAGGATTCGGGTCTCGGGGCCCTGTCGGCGTGGTCCCGCGTTCTCGAAGAGAATCTCGTGTAGTGGGTGCGGATCGAGTTCTTTTAGGCGCATTCCTTCGGCCACCGGTGAGTGCGCTTGCCCTCGACGATCGTAGAGGATGGCAACCCCGGGGAGGATGAACCTATTCTTCGACGAGTCGCGAAGACCAGAATCCAGGGGCCAGGCCTTAGCCGTCGTTCGATGCGAGCTGGCCACGTGCGACGGCTGCTTATATCAGTATCGTGGTATGGCGGTTCGAGGGAGCGGAGCTATAAATCGATCAACTGAGCAGGGCTAATCGGCTCCACCAGCCTGTCCGGCACGGGCGACAAAACTAGACCAAAGACGACTTTGTTCAGTTCATCCAGGGGTACGTTTAACTCCTCCGCGATGCTCTTTTTCGACTTGCCACGCGTCCGAGCAATCTCGAACACCTTCTCAAGCACCTGCGATTTCTCGCGTGAGCCGCTCTCTGGTTCCGTGCGCCGGTACCCGGCTTCCCCAATCTCGATGAATAGCATTCGGTATTCCCAATCCGACAGGAGGCCGAGTGTGTGCATCCGGTAAGCCACGGCTGCTACCGCGACGTTCCAGCTCCGCTTGGCGCTGATTAGGGTCGTAAGTTGGGGATGCTTAGGCACACTGGCTACGATGCTGTCTCGCGGCATTAGGAATGCGGATCCAAAAGCCTTCGCTTCGTGCTCAGCGTCCTTCGACTGAGCTGGCCGGTGGCCCCAGTGAAGGACGAGATGCCCGAGTTCGTGCGCGGCATCCATGCGGCTGCGCTCCGCTGACTTACGGGTATTGAGAAAGACATAAGGGATTCGCTTGTGCCAGAAAGAGAAAGCATCGAGCTCGGCGCACTCCTCCACAAGCGAGAAGACGCGAACCCCATGGGCCTCAAGCAGGTGAATCATGTTCCGAACGGGCCGCTCTCCGAGACCCCATTCATGCCTTACGGCCTCGGCGGCAGCATCTGGCCCAAGGTCATGAATCTGGGGGATGTCTGGCTCGGGAAGTTTGAATCGGCCGGCTACCCACTTGGCGAGAGCCAGCGCAAACGTGGCCGAACCAAATGCCTGATCTAGCTGTTTGGCGCTCAGCGTGGAAAGTGCGCGGAGACTCGCTCCCTCAGGATCTGCTTCCTCCAAGACGGGACCACTGAAGAACTCAACGGGGAAATCCAAAGCATCTGCAAGGCGGCTCAGCGTCTCAGCAGAGGGCGCGCGCTCCGTGTGCTCATACTCGGTGAGCATGCGCGTCGAGATTCCAGCTCGTTCCGCGAGCGCGATTTTCGTAAAGCCGCGCCGTTTCCGCGCCAGAGCAAGACGCGACGGGCTGAAGGCAGGCATGGGCTTTGGCGCCCGCCCGCCCTTAGCCTCCGATTTCCTGAATGTCGATGTTGGTGTCTTCGTCGCCGGAATCGGCCTGGTGGGACTCGATCGGCCGAGACGACAGCGGGATCGGAGTCAGGATGATCCGCTCGACCCAAGCGGTGACGTAACCCTGCTGATTCATTTCCCTGGGCAGCGAGAGTTCGACCCTGATCTCGTCGGCAGATTCGTCCCAGTAGAAGAGAAGAAGCCACGTCTCCGCGCCTGACACCCGCCTTGCTGGAGGAAAGGAGTTGGAGATGTCTTCGAAGTGGAGTTGGACATTGACCCCGACTGCATCCCGGGTCACAGGGCCTTTCGCGCTGCGGGTTGAGGGATGCTGGTTCGGCCCGTGCTTTCCGGTCAAAGCGTCGCCTGCGGCTGCTCCCAATGCAATGCTTCCGTCGGGCTTTACCACGGTGGCGTAGTTGCGGACGTTGTTCGCTTGCCACCCTAGCGGAACGAGCCGGTCACGGAGGAAGCGGATGCATTTGCCCCACGCGATCACGCCCGGGACGTTGGCCGGCTCATGGCGCGTACACAGAAGGGCGTGACGCATCCCGAAAAGGGCTGACTCGCGGAGGTCTGCCTCCCGAAGCCCCAGGACGGCAAGTCGTAATCCGATGTCGAGGGGCTGCCAGCGAACGGCGGTGGCTCGTGCTTCCATTCAATCCTCCGTGCGGTGCTGCGCGGGCGTACTGTTCCGGTTATGCTACCACAAATGAGGGCGGAAAACAGGAACACGCGATGCCGCGGCTGGATAGCAGCATGACACTCCAGTAACCCCAATCCACGAAACCCAGGGCGCACTACCTGTCTAAGCGTCAGCGTTCCGAAGCCGCCGGTGGTCGTGTCGGCGAGCACACTCAGCCTAGCGGGTGCCGAGGTCAGCAGGGCGGGAGGCCCCGAGCTTGCTTGGCCTGAAGAACCCGGAGCGCCGCATCATTGAGGTCGGCTCGATCGAGGATCCCAGTGAAATTTGATTGGTTGGCTGGTGCTCGCCGCAGGCCGGCAGCGCGGATATCAGGTGCAATCCGGAAGGTTTCGCAGGTTGTCCGCCTTTGTGTCATCCGGATCTGTTTTCAGAAATTGGGTGCCGCACTTGGTGCACTCGTGTACGCGAACCTCCGCCGTGTCGCCGCCGCCAGTCGTATACGCGCTGTTATCCGAATCCTCCAGCAGCTGGACCATCTGCTCACGGCTCTTGATCTCGATCCGACGGTCGGCGCGCCGGTATCCAACCCGCGCGATATGCCTATACCCTTCCGCGGCACACTTCTCGCTGGACAACTCACTACATACGATGTGAAATCGAGCCATAGTCTCGGAGCTCCTTACAGGTTAGCGGAAATGGCAGAAGGGGCCAGAAGCGACCTGGATTGGGCCAGGGGAGGCTGGCCCGGAGCTTCCAAGACGTCGCTAATCAGCTAATTGGCGCTGCCTATGGATGTCTAGATTGATAGCCCGAGTACTCGCTTCGGGAGCTGACTATCGGCATCTCGTTGATGAGCCTAAGTCTTGGGCTTGTGCCCAGGCCCGTACTCCTTCCAGACCCTGGCCATGTCGAGCTTAGGTAGCTCACGGAGGATGCGCTCAACCGTCTTTGGGCTATACCTCGCATGGTGAGTTCTTCCGACAAGGAACTCCTTAAAGTACTCAGGGTCCGCCTGCATATTGAAGGATCGAATTATCGCGATGGCCTTCGGAGGACTCAATCCGACTTTCTTGGCGACATCCGTAAGGCCCAGAGAATAGAAATCGAGTTCGGTCACCCTCTTTATTGCCACGACGGCAGCACCGGGAGCACCTTCGCGAACGACTTGGATCGGCAGGCCCTCTTTCTTGGTGAACCGGATGCTGAAGGGGATACCCTCTCCCTCCACAGATAACGTTAACGAAGCTAAGCCTGGGAAAATGGCGCCCGCCTTGTCCCCGGCGTTGATTCGGCTCAGCACCTTCCTCAACTCGCCGTCGCTTGGCTGTACGTACTCCCCCTGTGTGGCGGCCTCCACAATCGATAGCGATCGAACGCGGGCGACCGCCTCAACATGGCGCCGCACCCCTGGTCGCAGCAGGGAACGAATCACCTTCATCTCGTCATCGATGATCACGGCTAATTCCTTCGGCGGATTCGTGGTTACGGGCAGAACTCGCTCTGGTAGGTAGTTTGCCAGTCCTTCTTTAAGGACATTCTTTAAGAGGTCCGAGAAAAGCGTAACCCCGGCTTGAGCGAGTAAGTACAGCTGCTGTTCAGGCACATCGACTAAGTGGTGTTGGGCAGCATCCCTCAGGCCGTTAATGCTTTGAAGTGTCAGCACCTGCGTATCGGTGAGAAAGCGAATGGCGCCATCGGTCAGGCCCTTCCGGACGCACGCATCGAAACCTAAAGTTTGCTTAGCGCGCTTCTCGCGGATCCGGCCGCCCTTGTGCAGAATGCAGGCTTTCAGCAACATCTCGAAGCTGTGGTCCAGGAAGATCAGCACGGATTCCGCCCTCCCGCGATCGGACGGCCGATTGAAGTGCTCCATCGCAAGGACGAGTGAGTTCGTTGCCTTTTCACGAAGAAGTCGAGCTTCCCGCTTCATATGTTGTGGCGCCTCGTCTTTTGGGCCTGTAGTCGACAAGTCTTTGGAGGCTGCAAGGTGCGCCTCGAGAATTGACGATAAACGACGGTGGGGTCCAGCGAACCCGAGGCGTAAGTGGAGGCGCTGAACCCAAAATCTCCCGGTCGAAACCGAGCCCCGAAGTGTTTAGCCGTATCGGCCCCGCCTGGCGCGTCGACTGCTACCCACCGGCAATTGCCAGGCCGAGCGCCCGTCGCCCGATCGGCGACTGCAACACCGGGCTGGAGCTGAGCGTCCCCTATTTCGGCTAACGCGGATCCCAAAAAGCTACCGCGCCGGCGACGTCCTTGACGACGTCCACATGAGGAGTTATAAGGAGATCAAGGAAATCACCTGTGTTCTGCTGGGGGCGGCTGTGAAAAGGTCCGAACGCATTGGGCGTCACGCGTTGTGGTTCGCGTTCTTATCGTTCATCCTTCCTGCCGCCGGTACGATCGGGGCCATCGGTGCGATCGCGGCCTTTAACCGAGATTTGCTCAAGGCGCCGCAAGTCCAGTTGCCGATCGTGCTGGCAATCGTTTTGGCAGTTCTGGGCGGTCTTTCGTTTCTCGTTATCGTGCTCTCGGACCTCGGGCTTACCACGCGCGACCCCGCCATCCTGGAGATTCTTGGCTGAGTGGCACCAACATTGTCCCGCTGCGGTGGTGCCTACCTCGGCATGCAGCCACTTTGCGACCTGGTATCAGTGCGTCATGCTAGGACGGCGTGAAATGCAGCGCTCACTCGGGGGCGACTAAAGGAGGGGCACGATGGCGCAGAAGTTCGCGATCCCGGCATTCTTTGGAAATCCGAACGACCCGACCAATCCAAACCGCATCTTCTATGGCCAACTGACAGGGCTGCCGCCAGCATCGCTGATCGTCCTGGATTTGGGTTTTCAGGATGGCCCCTTGCCGAGCCCGACGGATCCGAATCTCGTGGTCCCCTTCAACACTGTGGCTCAGGCCCTACAAACTAACGGGTACGTCGTCCTTGCTTACGTAGATACCGACATGGGCACCGGCGCCACCTGTCCTGGAGCGATGCGGCCTCCCGCTGACTGCTACCTTGCCACAAAACCCTTGCCGAACCCGTCGCGCACCGTCGCGGCGATCACTCCGTACATCGACTTCCTGTATGGTGCCATCCCCAGTCTGGACGGCATCTTCTTCGATCAAGGTCCGGCTCCGTACTGCTTCACAGGTGGACCGGCGATCAACAGCGCAATTATCCAGTGCATTAAAGACCTCTACTCGAGTCTGTATCAGTACGTCCGAAGCAAGCCTGTCCGTCCAGGCCGGCCCGCGGTTGGTGGCAGCACGAGTGCGGCCGTACTCTTGAACGCAGCCGGATATCAGGAAGATCCTGGTGGCAGCTGGATTATCGCCGGCAGTAGTCAGGCATGCGACGTCGCCATCTTGTGGGAGTCGGAATCCTGCAAATACGTCGTCACGCAGCCCTACTCGCCTGGAAACCCGACAAATGTATGGCCGACTCCGTCACCCATGTGGTGGCAGACCCTTTCCCCGGATCGAATTTCGCACACCATCTTCGCTTGCGCTAACGCCGACGACATGCAACGGGTGATCGGATTGAGCGCAGGTCGCGGGGCTGGTTACGCGTACGCGGTGGATAGCGATATTTCCCGCTACGATCATCTTCCGCCCTATTGGACTGCCGAGGTCGCCGCCTTGGCCGCGCCCGCGGCTGCCGTCGGAGTTCCGCGAGCTAACGCCGCGCACCAGCTATACGTCCGCGATTGGACCGAATCACCCACCATCTATGACACCGGAAATCCCACGCTCACCCGGGACTTTTGGACGGTCAGCGACGTCTGGAACCGGCAGAGTAACAACTCGGGTAGCGCGAACCCACCGGACGGTCCGAATCCATTCGATTTTCCCCCGAACAACCAGCCGCCTAGCGAAGATCCGCGAGTCGCTACATTGGCCCCGCCGATCACCAACTATGCTTTCGCCCGCACCAAGCGCCAGTACCCATGTGTGCCAGACACGGCTGAGCCGAACGTTATCGCGCATTTCCTGTGGGCTGACTTCGGCACCGGAAGCAACTTCATGGATGTAGGGCCCACCAGCTCATACAGCTATGGATTCGCTGCCGGACAGATGAGCCAGATTGTCCCGCCAAGCGGGCTTCCCTGGACCCTCCCCGCAACCGCCTCATCGCATATCTGCCTTGCCGTCGAGGTGTCTTCGACCAACGATCCGAAAAGCAATGAATTACTTGGCATGCCGGCGGGCTCGGCAACCAGTGACCCGATCGTGCGCAACGACCGCAAAATCGCGCAACGTAACCTCACGGTCGTGCGCGTTGTCGGTCCTCATAGCCCGTTCCCGATCCCAATTCATGGCATCGTCCACAACGGAGATCTGGGGACCCGCAACATCGTTCTCCAGGCCAATGCACCCCAGGCGCTTGTGGCCGCCCTTCCTCGGTCGGCATCAATATCGGTCACTGTCTCCGGTGGTGCAAAGACGACGGCCGCTGAGCCCTGCGAGTTGGGCGTCCAGACGGTGTTGGAGGCAATGCAGCCGGGAGAAAACCGTTGGGTGGAGCTCACGGCGAAGATCAGCCAGGTGAACGCGAGTCGCCCAATGCCCATTACCTTTACCGAGCTTGCGGACGGTCGTGTTATCAACGGTTTCACCATCATCTTCCAGCCGGCCACAATTGAAATGGTCATCCACGATGTCCTGCGCCTTCAGGGAAATGTTCTCCGCCGATTGCATGCAGCAGATGACAACGAGGGCGCGGAACCCCTAGCCATCGCCGGTCAGCATGCCCTTCGACAAACGCCGCTGACTACTCGAGCGTATGGCGAATTCATGCGTACACACCTGGGGACGCTGCAATCGGTGTTGCTTGGCTATCTAGCGCGTCATCCAAAAGACCCCTTTGATGTCGAGCTTTGGATTGGTCGCCTGCGAAAGGCGACCGAGTCAGAAGAGTTCGAGACGATCCTGGGGACACATATTCAGCTGGTCCAAAAGCTAGACGCCACCCTGACGATGCACCAAAAGGATGCTGGCGATCAGTCTGACATCCTTCAAATGGTCCGATGGCAGCATGGGCTCTACGCGAAGGGTGATCTTGCGAAAGTTCAGGATTCGACCCAAGTGACTGGCGAGTCTCAGCGGTTCATCGAAGACTTCCGATCGCGGCGCATTGGTGTCGCCGCGTACCCCGGTCTCCTCAGGCGCCTGCATGATGTCTTTAGCCGAACGGCAGACATGGTCGGCCTGTCCCAAACCGACCTGATAGCTGACCTCAAGGCGATCAAAGCTGGTGTTGGCTCGCCGGCACACCTTGAACGGGCTCATCGGAACTTCCTACTCAAAGTCCAGCGGTTGTGAATCGCGACCTTACACATAGGCGTGGCCCGGTTCGATTGCGGGCTTTATATCCGGGGACATCACCGAGTCAGACGGCAGTTTTGAGTTCGTCCCGACTCGCGAGCGCAAGGACCTCCAAGGCCGTAAAGGTCTCTTAACCTATGCAGATCTCCAATCACGGACAGGTCGCAGCGGATGTCTCGCGGGATTTCTACCGGAGGCACTGTCACTTTCTCAGGGCATGCTAATCCTGGGTTCGATACCTACACATACGGAGATGTCGCTTCCCCGCGGGCTTCGAACCCTCGAGCCGTACTTGACAGTGGTAGCCGCCGGTGCTAAACCGAAGCAGGAGTCGACCATCCGTCGGACCACCTTGGAGGGGCGTAGGGTGTGGTGGGGGCAGAGGGCGCTGGTCTTTACTGGGCTATCCCGGTCCCGTCGCTCGCCTGCTAGCTACCCATACTGCCTAGCGACTGCTGACGCCCTTGGACTCGCGCTTAAGGTGACGCGTGCAATTCCTTAGCGGCAGTTTGGTTCTGGTCGGCGGAGACTTTGGTATCGGCCTCGTCTGGGGCGCACTCCTCTCGCGAGTCGATGCCAGCCGGCAGCCACTCCGAACTCTCCCCGCCTGTGCTGCCGCCACCATCGCCATCGGGATTGAAATATTGGTTTTCGGTTCGCCAACCCTCCTTCTCTGGTTCGCGGGCGGCGCGACTTTAAGCCTTGTTTGCCATGTAGAGTGGCATCGTCAGTTGCGGTCTAGCGCGAGGGCCCGCAGCCACGAGGAGGGTCACGAGTGACCGAATCGCAAACCGTATCGTTCATCCAACTCGCGGGTGCGGTCTCTTTCGGGTTAGTGATCGGCTGGTATGTCTACTACCTCAATCGCTATCGAAAGGGGGACGTCCAACTAAGCGATCTCGTGACTTTAGTGGGTGTCCTAGGCGGAGGCGCGGTCCTTGCGCTGTTTCCGGCGAAGAGCGATCTATTTGGAGCCTACGGTCTTGGGCTGGCTGTAGGCTTTTTCGCCTACTTCGTCGTTCTCATCATCCTGGTTGCGCTCTCTCCGAATTTCAGCGTGGACTGGTTCCTTGATGGACGGCGAAAGGCGGTCGCTACTGACGAGGAGCGGCCGGGTGACATTGCTCCCACAATCCGACCGATGGGGACGACCCAGCCGCCAGGGCCCGGCCCGGCCCAAGGTCCCGCAGGACAGGCAGCTGTGGGCGGTCAGCCGGGAGCTCCGTCGAACGTTCCTCCGGGCGTCCCATGAGTCTTGTCCCTCAGGCCGGGACACCCGGCCTGTGGATTAACCCCACGCGGGAGCGTGGAACGCCAGGGACATTCGCGGTCGTCATTGGCATAAGCGCATACGACCACCTTGCGGGCGGGAATGGTCCGCCGGCAACCAATACGTACGGGCTTGGACAGCTGTCAGTTTCTGCCCTGACTGCCTATCGCTTCTTCCAATGGCTCGCCGATAAGTATTGTTGTGCAGGCGCGCCCATCGGGCAGTGCTGGTTGGTCCTCGCACCGACAGCAGAGGAAAAGGCTGTGGCGCCGCAAATCGATCAGCACACCATCGCGCCGACGTTTGAGAACTGCAGCCAGGTGCTGCGCTCATGGGTGCAGTCTATGCAACTGCTTGCCCAGTACTACCCCGCTAATGCCGAAGCAAGCCGCGCCGTCTTCTTCTTTAGTGGACATGGAATTGAGGTTGTGTTGGACAAGCAACTGCTCTGCCCCAGTGACTACCTTAAGCCGCCTAACGGAAGTGCAAACAATGCAATTAGCACCCTCAACCTGTGGCTTGCGTTAGGCACTCTGCCGATCGGTGAGCAGGTGCTCCTCTACGATGCGTGCCGAAACGACACCACTGATCTCAAGTTAATGAATCAGCTCGAGGGTGCCCAGATCCTCAACGTCACGCTCGGGCAATGGTATGCGAATCGGTGCGCCATCAAGGCAACGGCAACGGGACCAGGGACGAACGCTTGGCAACCTGGAAAGCCAGCCGATAACGACGGCAAATCAGTTTTCGGTCGAGCGCTTCTCGAGGCACTTTCCGGTCAGGGCGGTATTCAGTTTGACTGCAGCGCGGATCCTTGTCGCCTCCACTCGCCTCCATTGGAGACATACTTGCGTTCCCGGGTGCCGGAGTTGCTGCAATCACTCGCGGCACCACAGGGCGAGCCCGCGCCTCGTCAGCCAGTCCGTTTTGTTGGCGAAAACGCAACGGCGATGTCGATCACGGAGATCCCGCGCGGGCCTGGTGTTCGGCCGCCCACAGCCCCTTCCGGTCCAGATAGACCGACGCTTCTTCCAGCCGGCGTCGCCGAGTTCACGCGGATCCCGCAGCAAGTGGCAGCCGCGATACACGACACCGTGTACCAACATCGGCGTGTTCTAAGCCCTCCATGGAATCCGGGTATCGCACTCGATTACAACGCCGCGTTCAGCAGTGGACATGACATCTTCGGTAGTGAAGATGTGACCCGCGTATGGATTGGTGGTATTCCTAACGTGCCAGGTGCACGCGTGTTCAGCTATGCGCAGAACGACTGGGTAGGGCCGGCAAATGCCTTCGAAGTCCACTACGTCGAGCACAGTACCGACGCGTCGATGCAAAACGTCGTATTAAGCGTTCCCACGGCGGGAGCATGTTGGCTAGAGCTTTCCGACAACACCGGCATGCGGTTCGGTTCCGTCCTACCAGGCGACATTACGGGTTCGCCTCTTTACCTTGTAAAGCTCAATCTAAATCCGGTTGCCACTTCGGGTCGGCCACTTAGCTCGGTTGAGGTAAGCCTTGCCAGGGATAACATTGGATTGCTTGCGAGAGCTTACGAACTCTGGGAGAAGTATCGTTCCGCGACCGCGCTGGAGGCTGCCGACTCGATCGACATGGTGGTGCTCGAGCAAGTCTTGAAAGCTAAGATCGAGTCTCCGCTCGCGGCGACCATCGCAGGCATCATCCTTCTTCGTGCTGGCCGGTACGACCTACTCCACGACTGGCTGGAGAACCTCGCGAATTGGTTCCCCGACCCGGACGGTCCAGTTCTGCGGGCAGAGCAACTGCTGCAGCAGCGCACAGGGGCGTCTCCGCTGCGCGCAGCATATTGGCTCTCGCAGTTGCTAAGCCGGCGCCTGCCGCAGACGGCCGAGACAATGAGTCTCCTAACGGTGCAGCTTGAGATTCTGCTTCGGCGTTCGGATCTCGGAGATATCAAGCAGCCTCTTGAGCAGGTTCGGGCTGCTATGACGGAGGCACTTCGCTACCTGCGAAGTGGTGGTCTGTTCGTAACCTACGCCGGAAAGACCATCACACCCGGGGTCGCTCGCTTCAGTCAGCAGGCCGCCCTAGCCCCGGGCAGCTAAGAATGCACGCGTCGCAAATAGTCGTCCCGTGCACTTGACAGAAGTGTCCGATGGTCTACGTTCATCACTATTAGAAAGCGGCGTGGGCACGCTAACGAATCTAGAGCCGCATCACGAATGGCCTGGAAGCCTCGCGATACGACACGGAGTGAATCGCCTGGGTTTGATGGAGACTCAGGGGTGTTGGAATGATGGGATTCCGGGGGTTGCTCGTCGAGCCAGCTCGGCCGTGGTGCTGACGGCAACCGTGACGGCAACCGCGGCGAACTCTGGCGAACTTCAGCGAACGTTGGCGGACGAAAGAGCTGCCAGCTGTGTACAGGGCGAACGCTGGCGAACTGTGGCGAACGCTGGCGAATTGAAAAAAACGGTCTTGAAAACCACTAAGGTGCAAGCCTTCGGGGGTTCGAATCCCTCTCCCTCCGCCAGCGCGCTTTTTCGAAGGCGCCTCTCGCGATAGCCTGAATACGAAAACCGGCTGAAGGGCCGGTTTTCGGCGTTTTCTGGGCGCTGTCAAAAAGGCGCCAGGCAGCCGAAAAGGAGAGGTGAAGGTGTCGTCAAAAAGTCCAAAACCACTGGGTTTTTCGCAAACCACTGGGGTGCCCAAGACCGTCAGACCACTGGAGAAACCGCTTGGGTTTTTGCGCCCGGGCGGGCCCAAAGGGTTGCCAGGGCGGCCTCGTGCCGTACAGGAGAAACTGCTCCGCCCCATCGTCATCGGTAAGGACGCTGACGACGAGACCTTGACGCCTGCGCTGGAAGCTGCCGCGAACGTCCACGGAGAGACCAGGCTTGAGCCTTTGGTTCGTGAGTGGCTGCTCGACCTTCAGGTGCTGGGCCGCAGCCCGAAGACGATCGACTGGTATCGGAAGCATATCTACGGCTACTTCCGGGAGCGCCTAGCGAGGAGCCTCGATCAGCTCACGGCCGCAGAACTGAAGGGCTACCTCGCCGCCATCCAGGCGCGCGGCCTGGCCGAGAACACCGTGCACGGCGCGTTCCAGACGATCAAGGCGTTCGCCAACTGGGCCGTCCGCGAAGGCTACCGAGTCGACTCGGCACTGCTCCGAGTTCGCGCACCGAGAGTCGCCGTCAAGGAAATGGAAACCTACTCAAACGCGCAGCTCGAGACTCTTCTCCAAACAGTGTCTGTCGGGTGGCCCGCCCTGGCCGTCCAGATCCTACTTGGCACTGGCATGCGGCTCGGCGAACTCTGCGCTCTCGAAGTGGAGGACGTCGAGGACGACGGCGAGGGCATGTTCCTCAAGATCCGGCGCGGGAAGGGTGCGAAGTTCCGCCGCGTCCCGGTAAGTCACCGGCTGCGTCGCGAGCTCTTGCGCTACGTGAACCGAATGCGACCCGACAGTGGCAGTACGAACCTCCTGCTGCTCCGCGACGGCCGGCCGGTCGACGTCGAGTGTGTCTCCGACCTCTTCCAGCGCACCCGCCGACGGATCGGCTTCCGGGTCCACGCCCACAAATTCCGGCATACCTTCGCCACCGAATACCTCCGTAACGGCGGCGAGATCGAGAGGCTGCGTCGCATTCTGGGTCACACGACCTACGTGATGGTCATGCGCTACGTCCACCTGGATAAAGGAGACCTCTACCGCGACTTCGACCTTCGATCACCGTTCTAATTTGATGGCTTCAAATGACCGTAGGGGCTCAGTATCCCGATGATCACCTGATCGCCGCGTCAAATTCAGCCTCATTCTGGGCTTCGAGTGGGATGGCGCGGTCATAGAGGAGCACCAATGAAGAAGCCCACCTCCTAAAACTGGATGCACCTACTTTCGACCATGCATCCGCTTCGCTGCGCCTGCGTTCGAGAATGGGGATCCGAGAACCCGTCCACCCATTTGGGCTGTGAAAGAACTGACCTGTCGCAACTCGCTTCAGATCTTCACTTCCGGACTCGATGAGGTTGACCAAAAGCGGGTCCGGCTCAAGGCCTTCATAAGTGAAGTGTGGGAGAAGCGTTGCCAGCTCCTCTTGACCGAGTCCACGTAAAGCCATCGCTACAGGCTTCTTTCCTGCGAGACGAACCGCTCTGCTAAGGAAACTGAACTCCTCAAGGGAGAATGCCCATCTGCTCCAGCCGTGCGTTTTAACATCGGCCAGGAGACGGTCGACTAATGTCTTGACCGTCTTTCGCGGTTGCTCCTTAATTAATCCGTCAAATAGCAGCGCTTCAGACTGGATAATCATATGCGGAGAGTCTTCCTCAATAGCTCGGAGGAATATTTGGAGCCGGGTCTCATAATCAAACGCAAACCGAGCCGTCAACTCCTGGCGGTAATGGGAAGACATCGCTGTGCCTTTGCGTTGCGTCATTAGCACCCTCGCGGCCACATCGCGCAACCTATCCTTCGACTGCGTTCGTTCCTCTGAGTATTGATCTAGAAGCGCGAGAGCGGCCTCATGGGCACCCTCATCGTCATCGGCTGCTAAGGCGTCAATGACCCTGATAGCCAGCTCCTCTCCGAGGCCAAGCACCCAGAGCCCGAACTTCAGGCGGACGAGATCCCGGCCGCGTAGGCGACCGTTCTCAAGCGTGGCTAGAGCTATCGATGCTCGCTCGTCAGTCGCCTCGACCGCCGCAAGGGCGATCGGAAAAACTGCAATAAGGTCTGCATCCTCAGTTAATTCACGAAGCGCTTGTGTTACCCAGTCGGCATCGCCGGAACGGTCTCGCCCAACTAGGTAGCCAGCAATTGCCGCCCACGCGACCGGTCGCCTGGCGACGATCCGTGTGTATGTCTCGTCCCGCTTGGACGTTGTTTCCGCCAAACGCTCAAACACCTTGCCAACGGTGAGTGGGTCGCCCGTCTGCGCTAACGGCATGGCCATGTCCAATTTCTTATCGTCCGTTGCGAGCTGATATCCGAGTTCCAGAATCACCTCGGGTGTCCCAAGCCGCTCCTCTCGCCCTTCAGCAAGCTCCCACGGGCTTGCTGAAAAGACAAATCCAACCAAAGAGTCGAACGTATCGCCCCTTAGCTTCGCCGCTAAGGCTCGCAAGGTGGAGGCATATTCGGAATCGAGCGTGTCGTGGGCCAGCACCATATGAAGGCCTTGCGCTAGCGTTGCCCGGCTCTTCGGTTGCCACTCCACCTTCTCCAGCTTGGGCAAGACCGCTTGACCCGGCAGCACGTACAGTAAGGTTGGTAATTCCCCGGCGATCTTGAGGAGGGCGGACTCTCTGGCCGGCTCGTCAATGACGGCGAGGGCCCAATCCAAACGCAGACTAAAAGCTCGCTCCCTCAGTGGTAACACCTCTGCGGGAGTAGGCCTCCATTCGTCGGGCAGTGGGGTTCCGCCGCGGATCGTTGTAGCCATCCGCACCTCGTGACTAGTCAACGAACTAGCAAGGCACTCGGATCCGACAGACCTAGCCGCGTCCGAATTCTCAGCCGCGACGATTTCCTGAAGCGCATCCAATCTCTGCGAGAAGGGAACGCTCGTCCCACCTAAATGGAGCTGGAAAAGGGTCGTTAGATGACGAACCGACTGGTCGGTATAACCGGGCACCTTGTCGATCGCGAGCCAGAACAGGACCCGAAGCGCGCCAGGAAATGTATCTGGCCACCATGCAAGGTATTCCAGCGTCCAACCTAGGTCCAGGCGGCTTCCTAAGGATGCCAGTTGTGAGCGATTGCGCGCGACCGAGCGTTCGATGACGCCCATTACCAGCTCGCGATCAACCGCAGCAGCAGCCCTGAGTAGGCGGCCGTACGATGCAAGCTCGCTAAGGGCTAAAGGGCCAGCGCGTTCCTCCAGGAGCCCTCGCACGACCTCCTTCGCGTGTTCATTTGGACCGAAGCTCTCGAGTTGTTCCTGGAAGCGTAGAAAGAGAACGTCCGGGAGTCGATCGAGCCGATCGCGGAGGTCGGTTTGGAACGCGGCGAGGCGCTCGCCGCCCACCCAGATCGCAAACAGTAAAGGCGTGACGTGTCGATACCGTCCGGTTACACCGACCAAGTCGCGCTCGTCTGCCACGACCTGCCTGAACCGGGCAACGTCGGCATTGAAGATCGTGCAGATCGCGTCCGTCTCGCCGCTAACGTCTCCGTCGAAACCGACGTTTGAGAATAGGGCGAGTATCCCGAGAAACTCGCGGTGCTCGGTCAAGGGCAGCATGCGGTTCAGGAGCACGCCCACCGAACCAGATCGAGAAAGTTTCGTGACGTCAAGCGTTGGATCACCCGTCAACACCTGAACGATGGACCAGGCCAACCCTGGATACCCCTGGGCAAGATTAGCGACGAACGTTGCGCGTTCCGAAGAAAGGCCGAATGCGTCCTGCAGCGCCTTTTCCATTTCTCTGGCTGCCACCGGTTGGAGCTCTATGAATTCTCCGCCGCCAAGGAGTCCTCGATTCGGACCGCGATCGCCCAGCGCGACAAGCCGCAGGCGGCCGCCGGCGGCGTTTGCATACCCCTGGAGCTCACTCAGCCGTTCAATCGAGCATTCGTCGACGACTAGGCATAGTCGGCTCTGCTTATGTCCTAGGATCCACTGCCAGAAGGACGGAGATACCGAGTCTGGCGTAGGAGCGTATAGGACGCGCTTGGCCAGCCCTATCGGCTTGAATGCCTCCAGAACCGTACGACTCTTCCCGACGCCGGCGCTCCCGAAGACATAGAGGGAATGGGGCGCTTCGACGGAGTCCGCCCAACCCCGCAGACGGGACATCAGATCTGTGCGCGGCTGGTCAGGCAGGAAGCTAACGTGGCTTCCAGGGAGATGCCTCTCCCAATCCTCGATGGTGAGCAGCGACGCGAAGACCGAGAGTCCGAAGTCAGCGACGACGCCGGGGTGGCGCAAGGACATCTCCGCGAGGTGGACCCCGAAAAAACAGTACGCGCGTGCGTCCGCCCGGATCGATTTGACTGCCGCAGCGAACTCCTTCCGCTTACTTTGCTGCACCTTGTCCGGCGGACTTTGGGTCCAAGCTAGAACGAAGTCGGCACCATCTCTTATCTGGTCCTGCAGGTATCCCTTCGTCTTGCCGCGGACGTCCCGTTTGGCCGTAGGCTTGACGGTTCCACTTTTGAACTGCCACTTGGTCCTGCCTGCTGGAAATGGACCGGCCTGCGGAGTGGGAAGGTCGAGGTGACCGTCGACGCCACCATCCTTCTCGTGTTCATCGCGTGCGTAGTCGGAATTCTCGGCTGGCAGCCGCTGAAGGCTCACCTCCGCCGCCAGGAGCGACCCTAGGAACCGGTTGGCAGCCGCCTGGTCGAGCCGGCCGATAGCTTCGAGGATGCTGTCCTGTACTGGATCGTTCATCGGTTCCCTGCCTCTGTCATAGCCTCACACCGGCGGCCGGCCCTTCGTAGGCGTGGCGGTCAGTTTGCTCGTTCGCCGCCGGGCGAAGCCTTCCGCCGTCACCATGCTCGCAGCGTAGGCCATCCTGGGGGTTCGGTGTTCGGGCCCGAAAACCACCCACGTGCCCGTCTAATGCGGGTGGCCGCTCGGCGCCCTTGGCGGCAAAGTCGCACGGTTGCGCAAAAAGTCGCACGCTCACGAGAACACTTCGAATTTGGACACCCGTTCTCCGGCGCACACTTCCGCACGGCCAGCGCACGGCCGACCCGTAGCGTGGCTGCCATGACAAATGCAGCCACCCAAACTCGGACCGCCGACTGTCCGCCCACCGGCCCGGCTCACCATGCAGTCAGTCACCTGGCACGCCTTACCTGGATGCCGCGTGAAGCCGCTCCTGGGACCCGAAAATCGCCCCGAGCCCGGTTTTCTGGGGCGGTACGACCCGAAAAAGCGCCAACGGGGGGTCAACGGACGGTCAGCGGACGCTCGACGGACGGTCGGCTCCCCGACTTGTATTCAACCGCCGACCTCCCAACGGACGGTCAGCGGACGGTCGGTGAGTAGTGTGGGCGCCATGAAAACCAAAAGCTCGTCAAAGACACACTCTGCCTCGCTGCCCGCGCTTGGATTTCCGGTCGCCTCCGCCATCGTTGCCGCTGCGCCTGACACCGACCCAACCGTTGAGCGCCTTCAACGGTGGGTCACCGGCGTCAACAGCTTCCTGGGACACGTCCAGGGCTTTCTTGTCCACGCCTTCGTTCCCACGGTCAAGCTCGCGGTCCTGGCCGCCATCCTCTTTATCGTCGCGAAGGTTGCCGCGCCACAGCTGCGTCGTCGACTCCGGCCGGTCAAATGGGCCGCCCTCCGGATCGTTCCCGGCGCTGAGACCAGGTACGATCCGACAGCCTGGCTCCGCTTCTATCGCGCGCTGTACGGTATGGCCGCACCAGCCTGGAAGCGCCTGATATTCGGTCAGCCCTGGATCGGCCTTGAGTACCGTAGCCAGGCGGGGCGCCTGAGGGCTCGTTGCTGCTATCCGCGCGAGCTCGAGTGGCTGATCCGGACGGCTCTCAAGACCGCACTGCCGAACGCGGAGCTAATCCCCGAGGCAACCCCGACCATTCCGCAACTTCCTGCCGGCCGATCCCGGATGACGCTTTGGCGGGAATCCCTCTACCCGCTGGCTCAGGATGACCGCGGCGGGTTGGCTGCGATTGCGGCGGCACTGGTCGAGGCGCCCGAAGGACTGATCCAGATCGCCCTTCAACCTGATGTCGGCTGGGAGAAGTCAGCGGACCGACGACTCAGGCAACTCGCCGGCGAGCAACCCAATCGAGGATTTCTCGCCGATGTCGCAGTCGGAGTGCTCGATTTCTTTGTCGAACTGGTCCTCCCAAATCGAACCAGCACGGCGCCGCCTCCCCTTACGAAACCTCGTTTTGCATTTCCCCAGCCGCCCACGAGCAAGGCTATAAGCCCTGCTTGGTTAGTGGAGATCCGACTATGCGTCTGGGCGGAAACGGCCGGTGAAGCAAAGTACGCAGCGCAAGCCGTCGCGTCCGCCTATCGAGCATTGGATGGAGAAAACGGCCTCCGGCCGAAGCGCGTCCGCTGGTCCGACGGGTTTGATCGCGCGGTGGCGGAACATGGTGCGCCAGGCGGCCGGCTGCGCCTCGTTGCCGAAGAGTTGACTCACCTCTTCCACCTGCCGATTTCCACAGTCCCCATGGATGCGGCCCGGGTCCGGCTTGGTCCAGATCGGCCGCTGTCGGCGGAAGGCAGCATCCTCTGCCGCTTGGAGGGCTCGACCGGGGAACCCGCACGAATCGCCCAGGCGGATCGCCGGCACCACATGCATGTCCTCGGGCCGACCGGCAGCGGCAAGAGCACACTGCTGCTGAATCTCGCGCTCCAGGACATAGAGGCCGGAATCGGAGTCGGCGTCCTCGATCCGAAGGGTGACTTGATTACCGATCTGTTGGAGCGGATCCGGAGCCGCCATCGCGACCGGGTTGTACTGATCGATCCCTCGCAGCGCGAGCAACCCGTCGGCTTGAACGTTCTGACCTGTCCCGATCCGAATCAGCGTGAGGTCGTCTGCGACGGCATCGTGACCATCTTCAAGAAGACATACGAGCGCTTCTGGGGTCCGCGAACCGATGACGTGCTCCGTGCGGCACTGCTGACGCTGATGCGGGACCCGAAGGCAACGCTGTGCGAAGTGCCGCTGCTATTACTAAACCGAACGGCACGCGCGCAACTTACCGCGGAGCTGGACGACCCGGCGGGCCTCAAGCTTTTTTGGGCGGAGTACGAGCAGATGGCTCCAGGGCAGCAGCTGCAGGTGGTGGGTCCGGTCCTGAACAAGCTCCGTAGCTTCCTGCTCCGCCCGACACTGCGCAACATCCTCGGCCAGAGCACCTCGACGATTGATTTCCATCGGATCATCGATACCAACCGCATCCTCCTGGTGTCCCTGTCCAAGGGTTTGCTCGGTGAGGACACCAGCCAGCTCCTCGGCTCCTTTGTCGTCAGCCGCTTGTGGCAGGCAGCCCTGGCTCGTGCGAACCGGCTGAAGCTGGATCGGCCCGACTTCAATCTCTACCTCGACGAGTTCCATAACTATCTCCACCTGCCGCAGTCACTGGACGAGATCCTCGCTGAGTCGCGCGCCTATCGCCTCAACCTGACCCTGGCCAACCAGCATCTTGGGCAGCTACGGGACTCGACCCAAGAAGCACTTGAGAGCAATGCCCGCACGCGTGTGGTGTTCCAGTGCGGACAGGACGATGCCCGCCGCCTGGCGCGGCAATTCAATCCGCTAACTGACCACCAACTTCTCTCGCTGGAACGCTTCCAGGTCGCAGTGAGGCTCTGCGTCGATGGCCGGACCGAAGCGCCTTTCACCGGGATCACGGAAGCTCCGCCGCCGAGCCTCGGCGAGCTCAATGCCGCCGCACTCGCGAGAGGGAGCCTCGCGATCTATGGCCGGTCACGAGAGGCGGTCGAGTCCGAGATCGAGGCACGTCTGGTGTCCGTTGGAGTCCGCGGCGGCTTCAAGGAGATGGCATGAACGCCTCGACGTCGCCTTCGCGCGGCGCTTCGCAAGGGAAGTTCGCGGCCCCTTCGCGCAGCACTTCATTTGTCGAGGTGAACCCCTCGTCTGATTCAAAAGTGTCCACTTCTCCGCCGGGACTGTCTTCTCAAACTTCCTACTCACGTCAAATCACGGGCCATCTCGAGCTCCGGCTGCTCGCCACTCGTCTGACGTCACGTGACCGCAGGCCGCTTACACCTCGAGACCTGGCGATCCTGCTCGCCCTGGACCAGTACCGCTGCCTCGACCGTCACCAGCTCCAGGCTCTGTTCTTCGCGGGCCCACGCAGCTGCCAGTACCGACTCGAATGGCTCGTCCGCCAAGGACTCGTCAGAACCTGGCGAGTGACCATGCGACCCGGGTTCGTTCGTCGTGCGTCGATCTACTTCCTTTCACCACACGGAGCAAGGGCCCTCGCAGAGTCCCGCGATGAGGATCCATTGGCCTACGTCCAGCGGGCCGATCATGCGCTGACCCGCCACTACCACCTCGTTCACGACCTGCAAGCGAGTCAATTCTTCGTCGACCTGGCGATGGCATCCCGACCGCTGCCGGACCAGGGTCTCTACCATTGGGTCGGGGAGCAGGGCGTGCGGCGCGGCTACGCCGAAGAGGAGGAGCGCGGCCCGATCGCCGACGGCTGGGGTAGATTCCTGACGGCTGATCGAGAAGTCCTACTCCACCTGGAGTGGGATCGTGGCAGCGAGTTGGCTAAACGCCTTCGGCTCAAGCTCGGAGCCTACATCGCGTACTTTGTCGACCGGCCGAGTGCCTCCCAGAACCAAGTTCTCGTGGTGGCGCCCACCGATCAACGAGAGGAGCAGGTCGTTCGCGTCGCCTTCAGCGTGCTGCCGAGGGGTCGGGAGTGCTGCCGGGTGTGGACAACAACGACCGCTCGCCTTGGTACATCCGGATCCCTGGGCACCGTCTGGCGGGGGATCGAGCGCTCGACCCCTCGGATCGCCCTCCCCTTCATGGCCGGCAGACCACGATCTTCGCGGCGTGTCGAGGACTGCATTGGGAAGCCGAGTTGGTGGGAGCGCCGTCCCGGCGGGGGACAAGGAGCATGAGCCGCCTTCCTGCGGTTGTCGACGGGGGCCAGACTCTGACCCCCGACCGGAGTGACCTCGTCGTGCTGATCGACCCGGATCGGCTGAAGGCGGCCTGCGTGGCTCGAGGATGGAGCTTGTCGGAGCTCGCGCGGCAGGCAAAGGTGTCCCGTCCAACCGTCGCAGCGCTGCTTCGTGGGCAGGCCGTGCGCCCACGGACTGCGTGGAAGATCGGACGCGCGTTAAGCCAAGCGACCGTGCCGTCGGAGTTGCCTGGCTTAATGGAGGCGAGCTGAGGATGGACCCGCGCATCGAGGGTGCCCGGGATCTGATTCTGGCCATCTTCCGGCTAGCGGTGGCTGACTATCTCGGACTCGCCTTCGGCCACGATGGCCCCGGACCGGCGAGGCGGACGCGTCGAGCGCCATACGCAGGGCAAGCCGGACTGTTTCTCGCAAGCGCTTGGGCGCGCTACCTGGCGGATCTGATTGGGCTTGAGGCCTCAGCGATCTTGAGGGAGGCGAGGAACCTTGCAGCTGAAGGCGTTCCTGCCCGGGTGAGCCAGCCGGTAATGGCGGCATGAACCGGAAGGTTGTTTGTTCACGATTCCAATAGCTGAAGTTAACAACCTGTCCCGCGCTTGTTGAATCGATGCCGAAGACAAGTCTCCTGACCGGGGATTCGGCTTCATCAAGGCCGAGGACGGCGGCGAGGTCTTCCTCCACCGCAGCGCCGTGCAGGCCGGGAGCTTCGACGTCCTTCGAGAGGAAGACCCGGTGGAGTTCCAGGAAATGCCTTCGACGAAGGGGTTGACGGCCACGGCGGTGCGGCCAATCCGGGCCACGACGTCCGGCTAACCGGGCAGCGGCGGAGTGGTCGGGCCCCTAGATATGTCCGACTCGCACGGCCGATAGTCAACTTCCCTGAATTCGGGAGTTGCGGGATCTCTTTCCGACCCAGGGGCCCGTAGGAACAAGGACGGCATGCTCTGCCTCCTTTGGCCAGATGGTTCCCCTACTACCGCCGGGGTAAACGCGCCCGTTTAGCTGCTCTGCTTCGGCAACGACTCGGAGCAGCGCGTCGGTGAGGTCCGGGCGTAGGGCGCGGAGGACCCGGATCCTAGCGACGACGCGTAGCCAGTTGGCCTCGATGACGTCGGCGTCGATGTTGCTCGACATCTGACTCCCCCTGTGGCGCCGGAGATGGCTTGCGGCCAGCGGGGGGCTTTGCCAGCCGTAGCCCCTCCGGCGGCTTGATCGTAGCTTGGTTAGAATCCCCGGGCAGTTGGATACCAACCTCCTCTACTACGGCGACAACCTGGACATCCTCCGCCGATACATCTCGGATGAGTCGGTTGATCTGGTCTACCTCGATCCGCCATTCAACTCGAATCGGGACTATAACGTCATCTTCAAAAACGAGGCCGGCCGCAAGAGCGACGCCGAGCTCATCGCCTTCGAGGACACCTGGCACTGGGGACCGGCAGCCGAAGCGATCTATGCCTACTTAACGAACACGAGCCGCAACCAGGGCCGGGTCCCATCGCAGGTGAGCACCCTTATCGCTGCGCTGAGGAGCGGGATCGGCGAGAACCAGATGATGGCGTACCTGGTCGAGATGGCGGTCCGGCTCATCGAGCTTCGCCGAGCTTTGAAGTCGACCGGGACGCTCTACCTGCACTGCGACCCGACGGCGAGCCACTACCTCAAAGTCGTGCTGGACGCCATCTTTGGCGTGGACCATTTCGTCAACGAGGTTGTCTGGCAGCGAACGCCGGCACATAGCGATGCGCGGCAGGGAGCCAAGCACTTCGGGCGCGTCGTTGACTCGATCCTGCTTTACTCCAAGAGTCAGGACTACCAGTGGAACTCGCTCTACCATCCCCACGACGCCGGCTACCTGAAGACGCACTATCCCTTCACCGAGGCTAAAACCGGTCGGCGGTATGGCCTGTGGGATATCACCGGACCCGGAGGGGCCGCCAAGGGCAATCCGCTCTACGAGATTTTCGGGATCACCAAGTACTGGCGCTACAGCGAGGCGAACATGAAGCAGAAGATCGCTGATGGCAAGGTGGTCCAGCCGCGGCCGGGCGCGATTCCACGGGAGATCAGGTACCTCGACGAAACCGCCGGCGTCCCATTGGGCACAATCTGGGCGGACATCGCCCCGATCAACAGCCAGGCGAAGGAACGCCTTGGCTATCCAACGCAGAAGCCTCTCGCGCTCCTCGAAAGGATCATCGCGGCTTCCTCCAATGAGGGCGACATCGTGCTCGATCCGTTCTGCGGCTGTGGTACCGCCATCATCGCAGCCCACCGACTGAAGCGTCGGTGGATTGGAATCGACATCACCTACCTGTCGATCGCCGTCATGAGCGCTCGGCTCAAAGATGCCTTCAACCTGGAGGACGTACCTGTCGTCGGCCAGCCGACCGAAGTCGAAGGTGCCCGGGAGCTTGCC
>Ga0207416_1000873_pt1 | contig 46034 bp, 37 predicted proteins | sample PaiPotPPM11metaG_FD_184107 | JGI IMG/M metagenome (GOLD analysis project Ga0207416, IMG submission 184107) | Iron sulfur acid spring bacterial and archeal communities from Banff, Canada, to study Microbial Dark Matter (Phase II) - Paint Pots PPM... ...
GTCCGGCGCCGCCTGGGCCGGGCGGTCGAGGGCGTGGCGCCGCGTCTCGCCCACCACCTGCAGCCGGTTCCGCGCCCGGATCGCCGCCAGGGCGCCCATCCCGAGCCGACGCCCACCCGCCCGATTTCGCCAGCAGTGTCATTTATTCGCGGGCTAACGACCTGCCAAGTCCGCCTGCGCGGACTCCCCATAAGGCAGCTCCGCGGTGAAACGGCCAGCCGGGCCCAGCCCGCGAAGGCGGGCTTCGCCATGAAATAGCCCGCGAATTTATTCGCCGGGCCACCGCCGCCACCGGGTGAGCGAAATGGCCGGTCCTGCTTCCCGTCACATTGCACGCAGAGGCCCGCTCTGCTGGCTTCATCGCGACTTGAGTTTAGGTGAGCTACCGCCTTGACCGGAGCAGCAGCGTCACCTCTCGCCGGTTGTGGAAGAGGCTACGGGCGCACAGCACATGGAAGCTCGACGGGAGGGTCGCTCTAGTGCCGTCCAAGAGTTGCCCGAGGTGGCGCGATACGAGCTTGACCGTCATGACGCCGACAGCGCCGGCTTTCAGGCGCCCTGCCAATCGCAGCATGGCAATCGTCCTCTTCGTGTGCTGATGAAACGGCGACGATCACGGAACGAGGTCAACAAAAAAGCCGCGGTCGTACGTCTACGACCGCGGCCACCGGAGTATGCAGCAGCTTCCCACGCACCGCCCTAGCGGTGGGGCGTCAAGAGGCGAAGGAGCTTGTCTGCCTGCTCCGGGCTAGATTCCTGCCACGATGGCTAGAATTGTAGGACACAGCTTCAGGTGCGTCAATATCGGTAGTCCGCCACTATCGACAAGAATCTTGACAAATCGTCTCAGATCGGAGAAAATCGGGCCATGGAACGTATGCGCGACATTCTCACACCTGAACAAGCAGCAGACTATTTGCAGGTCGACCGAGAGACAGTCTATCGCTACATCCGACAGGGCAAGCTCGACGCCTCACGCCTCGGCAGGAACTATCGAATCCCAAGACGGAGCCTGGAGTTCCTGCTCTGGACCACGCGCAGCCGACCGGACATTCCGCTGTGCGACTACAGCAGCGAGGAGATCGCCGACTTCCTAGCCGGCGATGCCCTGGATCCGGCGGCACACGCAATCGTCCAGCGCTTCCACCAGCCGAACGAAGCGCGTGGGAGGGCATGAGCGTTGATGCCCTCACGCTGCTCTTCTTCGATGCCCCCTGCCTGATCGCGGCGGCTGGCTCACCCAGTGGTGGCTCCAGTTTTCTCCTGTGGCTATGTCGCCGGGGGTTGCTTCGTGGCGCTGTTTCGCAGCAAGTGCTCCTGGAGGCTGAGCGCAACATCCAATCCAAGCTCAAGCCCGAAGCCCTGCGCGCCTACCACCAGCTCCTGCAGACGACACCACTGCTCCTGGTCGGCACGCCTTCGCCGGACCAGTTGCGCGGCTACAACGAGCGTATCACTGCGAAAGACGCCCACGTCGTGGCCGCTGCCAGCGCGATTCATGCCGCCTTCCTAATCACTCTGGACAAGCAACTTGGGGAGCAGACTAATGCCATGGGGGAAGCGGTGCGTGCGCTCAGTCTAGGCGCCTTCATTACCACCGTGCTGCCTGGCCACGTGGACTATCCGTCGATCCGGTAAGGCGCATCCCCTCCCCGGTACGATGTCACCCTGCGCCACGCGCGGCGGACCTCACTCATGAGCCCGAGGGTGTTTCCTTCGCCGTCTTTTTGGGCGAGTCTGAAGGCAGTTGCGGTCTGCGCCACAGTGGATTCCTCCGCGCGCGCTACACTGCGTCGGTGTGACGGACGGACGGCCAGCCGCGCGTCCGCGCCATGCTACTCGGCAGCAAGGACGGAATGGGATGGGCTACCTCTTGCGACAACTGCTGGATCGTCAAGCCGAAGGGCGGCCGGTGCGCGTGGGGCTCGTGGGGGCGGGCCGCTTCGGTACCACCGTGGCCGCGACGCTGAGCCAAATGCCGGGAGCGCGGCTGCTGGCCGTCGCCGATCTGGATGCCGCTCGCGGCCAAGCGGCGCTGGAGGCGGCCGGGTGGAAGTCCGACGACATCGTCCACGGTGAGGCGTCCGGTGCAACGACGATGGGCCGGCCCGCGCTCACGGATGACGCGGCGGCGCTGGCCTCGTTCTCTCTCGACGTGCTGGTTGAGGCTACCGGTCAGCCGGACGTCGCCGCGTCGGTAATTCCGGCGGCGCTCTGGTCTGGCATGCACGTGGTCAACGTGGATGTCGAGGCAGACGTCTTATTGGGAGCGACGTTCCGCCGGCTCGCCGACCAGGCCAATCGCGTCTACTCCCTAGCCGACGGTGATCAGCCGGCCTGCATCGTGCGGCTGGTGGACTGGGCGCGATCGCTCGGCTACCGTGTCGTTGCCTGCGGCCGCGGCACTAAGCGCTTCCCCTACGACCGCGCCGGCCTACCCGAGGAAGCCTTTGCCCGTTTCGGCTTCGGCGAGGACTTGGTGCGGCGGCGACGCTTCAATGCCCAGATGTACAACTCCTTCCGCGATGGGTCGAAGGCCCAGATCGAGATGACCGCCGTTGCCAACGTGCTGGGCATGCCGCCGGATCGGCGCGGCATGCACGAGCCATCGACAGGCTTGCGCGATCTGCCCGTCCTCATGTCGTTGCGTGGTCAGGGAGGACTACTCGAGCGGGAAGGCGTGGTCGACCTGGCCAACGCGGTTGCCGCCGATGGACATACCGTCATTGCCGATGCGCAGGCGAACGGCGTATGGGCAGTTCTTGCCACCGACAGCCCGATTCTGCGCGAGGACCTCCCTTTCTTCGAGTTGCCGGCTTCGCCGGAGTCTGGCAACGCCCTGCTCTTCCGCCCCTACCATATGCCCGGCGTGGAGACACCGCGCTCCATCGCAGAAGCCGCCCTCCTCGGCATTGCCACGGCGGCGCCACTACCGGTACCGACGGCAGACGTGGTCGCTTACGCCAAGCGCGACCTGGCGCCCGGGGAGCGACTCGACGGCAGCGGCGGCCGCACCGTCTACGGCCTGATCGAGCGAGCGGAGGTCGCGGCCAGGGAGCGCCTGCTCCCGTTGGGCCTGGCCAATCGCGTGGTCCTGCGCCGGCCGGTGGCCGTTGACCAGCCCATTACCTACGACGATGTCGTTCCCAGCGACTCACCGGCCTGGCGGCTCCGCGCCCAACAGGACGTACTATTGGGGAACGGCTGAGGGAGGAGGCGCCGTTGCCCGCAAGCTTCATAGCCGTTGATCTGGGCGCGGAGAGCGGCCGCGTCATGCTGGGATCGCTCGACACCGGGAAGCTGGAGCTGTCCGAGGCGCACCGATTTGCCAACGTGCCCGTGCAGGTTGGGAACAGTCTCTATTGGGACATCCTCCGCCTCTATGGCGACGTCACAAATGGGCTGACCAGAGTCGGGCAGGAGCAGGGCAAGGCGGTTGCTTCTATCGGCATCGATGGCTGGGGCGTCGACTTTGGCCTGCTGGGGGCTGATGGTGAGCTGCTCGGAAACCCCCGCCACTACCGGGATCATCGCACCGACGGCATGCTGGAGGCGGCATTTGCGCGGGCGCCGCGAGAGGAGATCTTCGCCGCCACGGGAATCCAATTCATGCAGATCAACACGCTCTATCAACTGCTGGCGATGGCGCGCGGTCGGAGTGCCTCGTTGGCCGCGGCCCGGACGTTCCTCATGGTGCCTGACCTGCTCAACTACTGGCTTACCGGACGCGCGGTGGCGGAGTTCACCAACGCCACGACAACGCAGATGCTGGACTACCGCGGCGGCTGGGCCACGACCCTGCTGGACCGCTTGGGTATTCCAACGCACATCCTGCCGTCTATCGCGTTGCCCGGTACGCTGCTCGGTGACCTACGGGTCTCGGTGGTTGCCGAGACGGGACTGCGCGGCGTCCCAGTGGTGGCGCCTGCCACCCACGATACCGGCTCCGCCGTCGCCGCCATCCCGCTGACTGGTCACAATGCCGCATACGTCAGCTCCGGCACCTGGTCAATTGTGGGCGTCGAAGTCGAGCAGCCAATTATCACGGCGGCGAGTCTGCAACAGAACTTCACCAACGAGGGCGGGGTCAACGGCACGTTCCGCTACTCTAAGAACGTCATGGGATTGTGGCTGCTGCAAGAGTGCCGGCGTGCCTGGGCACGCAGCGGCGCCAGCTCCACCTACGAAGAGCTGCTCGCGTCCGCCGAGGACGCGCCGCCGTTCGTGGCGCTGGTCGATCCGGATGCGCCCGGCCTGCTGAATCCCTCGAATATGCCGGTGGCCCTGGCCCGGCGTTGCGCCGAGACGGGCCAGCCACTGCCGCCCGGCCCACCGGCGCTGACGCGCTGCATCCTGGAGAGCCTGGCGCTGAAGTACCGCCACGTGCTCGAGGCCATCGCCGCCGTCCGCGGCACGGCTGCCACGGTCGTCCACGTGGTGGGCGGCGGCAGCCGCAACCGTCTGCTCTGCCAGATGGCCGCCAATGCTACCGGCTGCCGCGTGGTGGCCGGGCCGGTCGAGGCCACGGCAGCCGGTAACGTGCTCGTCCAGGCCATCTCCACCGGGCATCTCGCCTCGCTCGCCGATGGACGGCGCCTCATTCGCGACTCCTTCAACCTGGAAACCTACGAGCCGGCAGACAGCGCGGCATGGGAGCAAGCCTATCAACGCTTCAAGGCCCTGTTAGCACTGGGAGCCGCGAGGCCCGGTAGATAGGATGCCCTAAACGATAGAACAGGAGCCATCGTGCTACAGCATGCGATCCAGAACCAGATGACCGAGTGGACGTTTCGGTCGGGTCAGCGTTACGCGGACCCATTCCACGACGTCGAGCTGGACGTCGTGGTCATGGCGCCCGATGGCAAAGCGTGGCGCGTGCCGGCTTTCTGGTCTGGCGACCAGGCCTGGCGGGTGCGCTATGCCAGCTCCCAGGTCGGCTTGCATCGCTACGTCACCGTGTGCTCGGATGCCGGCAACAGCGACCTGCACGGCCAGGAAGGCGGCGTGGAGGTCGCTCCGTACGCCGGGACCAATCCGCTCTATCGGCATGGTCCCCTGCGCATGGCGGCGAGCCGCCGCTACCTGGAGCACGTGGACGGCGCCCCGTTTTTCTGGCTCGGCGATACCTGGTGGATGGGGCTTTGCAGCCGCCTGCGCTGGCCCCACGACTTCCGTCTGCTGACCGCCGATCGTGTGGCGAAAGGGTTCACCGTCATCCAGATCGTGGCCGGCCTCTACCCCGACATGCCGGCTTTCGATCCGCGCGGCGCCAACGAGGCCGGCTTCCCATGGGAGGCCGACTACGAGCGGATCAATCCCGCCTACTTCGATGCGGCCGACTTGCGCATCGCCTCACTGGTTGACGCCGGCCTGGTCCCCTGCATCGTCGGCTGCTGGGGCTACTTCGTGCGCTGGATGGGCGCGGAGCGCATGAGGCAGCACTGGCGCTATCTGGTCGCTCGCTACGGCGCCTATCCGGTGGTGTGGTGCCTGGCCGGTGAGGCGACCATGCCCTACTACCTTTCGGAGGACAAGGGCGGCGACCGGCTGCTGCAGCGACAGCAATGGGCCGACCTGGCCGCCTATGTGCGGCGGATCGATCCGTACCAGCATCCGGTCACGCTGCACCCCACCTCCCCGGCCTCGTCGCGCGATCAGGTCGGCGATGCCGCGCTGCTGGACCTCGACATGCTGCAGACCGGCCACGGGGACCGCGAGAGCGTCAAGCCGACGGTGACCTGCGTGGCGCGATCGTATGCCAGCGAGCCGGTGCTGCCGGTGATCAACAGCGAGGTGTGCTACGAGGGCATCCTGGAAGCCAGCCGGCAGGAGATCCAGCGGCTGATGTTCTGGGCCTGTGCGCTCTCGGGCGCCGCCGGTCATACCTACGGCGCCAACGGCATCTGGCAGGTCAACACGCGCGAGCGACCTTATGGCCCATCACCGCACGGCTTCTCCTGGGGCGACACGCCTTGGGAAGACGCCTACCAGTTGCCGGGATCAGCCCAGCTCGGCCTGGGCAAGCGACTGCTGGAGCGCTATCCCTGGCATCGCTTCGAGCCCCATCAGACCTGGGTCTCGCACGCGGCAGGTCCCGACAACTTTCTGCGCCCCTACGCGGCCGGCATTCCCGGCGAGGTCCGCGTCATCTACTTCCCCTGGGGAACCGCCTGGATGTGGATGTCCGCCGGCTTCACGGTTACGGAACTTGAGTCCGGAGTCGGCTACCTCGCCTACTTTTTCAACCCGGTGAACGGTGAGGAGCACGCCTGTGGCGACGTCGTGGCCGATGCTGCCGGCAACTGGAAGATTCCGCATCCGCCGGTATTTCAAGACTGGGTGCTGGTGCTGGAATCTCGGGGGTGAGGTCCCCTTTGCGTGCCGCGCCGGAATCCCGCTATGCTGACCTGGTTGTTCGAGGCAGGAAAGAAAGCTACGGAGCGGGCGATGGAAAGCAGATGGGTTGAGGCGGAGGCGTCCGCGCAGCCGGAGCTGGAGGGACTGCTCTATGCCTCTCGGTTGGTTGGGGCCGATCAGCGCCTCGTGGTGTGGGGCGGCGGCAACACGTCGGCCAAGGTGACGGAGACGGATTTCCGAGGCCGGCAGGTCAGCGTGCTGCGGATCAAAGGCTCCGGGTCGGACCTGCGTACGATCCAACCGCGCGACTTCCCGGGTGTCCGTCTGGACGACCTACTGCCACTCCAGACGCTCGCGACCATGACCGACGAGGAGATGGTGGCCTATCTCGCCTACACCTTGATGGAGCCGGCCTCCCCACGCCCCTCCATCGAGACGCTGTTGCACGGGTTTCTGCCTCCCCGCTTCATCATCCACACGCACGCCGACGCCATCCTGGCGCTGACCAACACGCCCAACGGGCGTCGCTGGGTCGCCGAGGCGCTTGGTTCCGGCGCCGTTTGGATCGACTATCAGCGGCCCGGCTTCGCGCTGTCGAAGCGTGTCGGCGAGGCGTTTGCCGGCACGCCCGGTGCGACGTCGATCATCCTGGAAAAGCACGGTCTCATCACCTGGGGGGCGAACGCCCGCGAGGCCTATGAGGACACCATCGCCATAGTCACCCAGGCGGAACAGTTCATTGCCCGGCAGCGATCGACCAGCATGTCGCCCCCTGGCGCAAGGGCGGAGGGGCTCGACGCGGCGGCACGCCGCCGCATGTTCGTGGCCGTCGCCCCGCTCATCCGTGGACTCGCCGCGCGCACGACGGCCGGTGGCGACGTGTTGCCGCCCAGCCAGACGCTGGAAGTGCCGGCGTCCGGACGCGTGGTGCTCCGCTTTGACGACGCGCCCGATGTGCTGTCGTTCGCCTCCGACCCACATGCCGCGCGTCTCTCCCAGATCGGTCCGGCGACGCCGGACCACCTGATGAACACCAAGCGCACGCCGCTCTACGTCCCCCTGTTCCAGGTGGAGCAAGCGGCAGACGAAGGCGCCGCTGTCGCGGCTATCGAGCAGGCGCTGGAGCCGGCCTGGGGAGCCTGGGCACAGGAGTACGTGTCTTACGTCCAGATATGCTCTGTCGCGGCCAAAGCGGCGCCGGCGCCGGTCGATCCGCGCCCGCGCGTGCTGCTCATCCCGGGACTTGGGATGGTTGCCCTGGGCCGTGACGCCAAAGCGGCGCGCGTGGCGGCCGACATCTACCACCACGCGGTTGCCACCATTCGCGATGCTGAATCGGTGGACCGCTACGACTCGCTGAGCGCGCAGGACTGCTTCGGCGTCGAATACTGGCCGCTAGAGCTGTACAAGCTGACGCTGGCGCCGCCCGAAGCCGAGCTGTCGCGTCGCGTCGCGCTGGTGACGGGGGCCGCCGGCGGCATCGGGCGCGCCATTGCCATCCGCCTCTGCCAGGACGGCGCGCACGTGGTAATAAGCGACGTCAATCTGGACAGCGCCTGCCAACTGGCGGAGGAGCTGAACAGGCGTCACGGCGCCGGTAGGGCCATCGCCGTGCGCTGCAACGTGGCGGACGAGGCGGAGGTGCAGGCCATGTTTGCCGACACCGTGGCCGCCTTCGGCGGTCTGGACATCCTGGTCTCCAACGCCGGCATCGCGCCATTCAGCGCGCTCGACAAGCTGAGCCTGACGGAATGGCAGCGCAGCCTGGACGTCAACGCCACTGGCCATTTCCTGGTGACGCGCGAGGCCATTCGCCTCTTCAAGCGGCAGGGCATTGGGGGCAACATCATCTTCGTGGTGACCAAGAACACCATGGCGCCTGGCAAGGAATTCGGCGCCTATTCCGCCGCCAAGTCGGCGCAGGCGCAGCTCGCCCGCGTCGCTGCCATCGAGCTGGGCGAGTTCGGCATCCGCGTCAACATGTTGAATCCCGACGCCGTCTTCCGCGGCTCGACCTTGTGGTCGGAGGAGCTGCGTCGGGCGCGCGCCTCGGCGCACGGTATTTCGGAGGAGGGGCTCGAAGACTTCTACCGCAAGCGCAATCTGCTCGGGGTCGCTATCTTTCCGGAGGACGTGGCCGAGGCGGCTTGGTGGCTGGCCACCGACCGCTCGCGCAAGACCACGGGCACCGTAATCACCGTGGACGGCGGTGTGGCCGCGGCGTTCCCACGGTAGGAGGTGGAATCCATGGAATGGTGCGCCTACCGTCAGGTGACCGGCCCCACTTCGGTGGGCCGGCGTGCCCCAGGATAGCGCGTTGGCGGCGCATTCAGTACCGGTGAGCCACACCGACATCTCGACTCGTCGAGAGGCCTCTTCTTGCTCCGCCCCTGGCGCTAATAGCTATGGCCGGCGTAGGTGCGGGCGCCGCGGACGAGGAGGCGTTGGGGATCCTCGACGGCAGCCAGGTCGTCGGCGCTGTGATATCCGATCGTCATGCTGGTCCGCGTCTGCTGGGTGCGGTTGTGGCCGACGCCGTGCCAGAGCAGACTGTCGATGGCGAGCAGCCCGCCGGCCGGCAGCTCGACCCGCACGACCTGGTCTGCGAGCCCGGCGCGGGCAACGGCGTCACGATCTCGCGCCCAGGGCAGCAGGTGGCTGCCGGGCACGAGCTGAGTTGCTCCCTTTTCGCAGGTGGACTCCTCGAGATAGAAGAGGACCGTCACGATGGGACGGCTCCACTGCGGCACGTCTCGATGGAGCGCCTCCGCGCGTGGGTCGGGGAGGCGCAACGTGGCGTGGTTGTGGCGGTTGCGCAGCAGCTCGATGTTGGGTCCGAGGAGATCCTCCAGCGGGTCGAGCACCCGCGGGCTGGTGACGGCGGTCCGGAAGATCGGCGCCCGGTCCAGGATGTTGGAGAGGCGTACGATCCGCCCGCTCGTGTTGCGCACGACCGGTTCCACGGCGTGCTCGATGTCATGCTGGATCGCGTCGTTCAGTGCTTGTACCGTTTCCGAGTCGAACATCCCCGGCAGCTTGACGTAGCCGGTGAGGCGGAACAGCCAGACTTGCTCTGGTGTCAGGACCAACCTATTCTCCTTTGCTTGCCTGCCGGCCGCTGAGCGTTTCCTGGCGCGCTCTCGTTGAGCCACCGCTGAGCTAACCGGCACGATGTCATCGGCTTCCTAGCCCCCAAGCCGTGCAGAGTGCCAGGACAGAGCACATGATAGCCAGCACGTCGCTAACGAGCTGTCGCCATTCTACCCCACTGTTACCTGGAGGGCGGGGACATGCTCCGGAGTCTGTGGAACGAGGCCTTCGCAGCGCTCCGACTCTCCGATTCCGGCTACTACGATGAGACCTCGGCGCTTCAACGGTCGAACGCGGTCCTTGGATTTGACACCCCCAGGCGGTTGCTCTATGCTCACCCCACCAGCGCAATGGCATCGTCGTGCGACCATGCACGGTTGCTGGTCTCGTTTCGACGGTCCATGGTTGCCTGGCGTGTTCACTGACCTTGGTGCGCCATAGGGGAATGGAGTCGATATGCAGGCCGCTTCAGTGCAACGGCGAGCCTTTCTGCGGCATAGCGCCGCGACCGCGCTGGGCCTTGTCGGGACGGCGCTCCTGGCTGCCTGTGGCGGCGGCGCGCCGGCGGTGACGGCTGTTACGACGGCCTCGGCCGCCAGCGCGGGGAGCGCCGCCGCCTCGGCTGTGCCAACGTCCGGCGCCGCGACAACGGCGAGCGCAAGCGCGGCGCCGTCGACCACGACCTCGGTCGCGACGGCGACGAGCGCCGCGCCGTCCACCACGGCCAGCAGCGCCGCCGTGGCCCAGAGCTCAGCGGCGCCCGCAGGCCAGAAGGTCACGATCGAGCACCTGGATTGGTGGGGGCCGACCACGCCGGTGCTCACGAACTACTTCAACGGGATCAAGAAGGACTTCGAGGCGAAGTACCCCGACGTGACCATCAGCTACGTGTTCGTGCCCAGCGGCACCAGCGGCGTGCGGGAGAAGTGGATCACCAACACCGCCGGTGGCACGCCGCATGACAGCTCGCAGGTCTCCGTCGCCTTCATACATGATCTGATGGTCCAGAACCTGATGGAGCCGCTGGACGCCTATATCGCCAGGACGCAGGATATGGCGCTCGGCAACTTCGTCGACACCGGTCTGTTCTACAACACCTACCAGGGGAAGCACTACGGCATTCCCTACGACGGTCCGGCCACCAATGTCATCGCCTACAACACCGACCACTTCACGGAGGTGGGGCTCGATCCCTCACGCACGTTCACGTGGCACTGGACCTTCAACGACTTCGTCGCCGCTGCGCAGAAGCTGGTGAAAGCGCAAGGAAGCCAGGTCGTGCGGGGCGGCTTCCAGCCCACCGGCTACGGTAGCTTCAGTAGCTTCTTGCCTTGGCTGTACGCCAATGGTGGACAGTTCTACGACGCGACGTATAAGCACCTCCTGCTCAACGACCAGCAGGGGCAGGGGGCGTTGCGGTTCGTCCTCGACGTGAAGAATCAGTACCACCTGGCGGCGAATGCGAAGGACGCGTCCCTGGACAATGAAGGCTACTCCATGATCCTCGATGGTTCCTGGACGGCGGGCTACCACCTCGACGCCAATTCGAAGCTCCACTGGGGCTATGCTCCGATACCACAGGGCCCGCTCGGGCAGCACCCTTCCAGTCAGACCTGGACCAACCAGTGGTCCATCAACGGGAGCAGCCGCCAGAAGGACGTCACTTGGGAATGGTTGAGCTTTGTCAACGCCGAGGATACGCTGGAGCGATACTTCGCCGGTGTGATGAAGCGCGCGGCGGGGCGCAAGGCCTTCTACCAGAGCGCGTCTTGGAAAGCGGTCCTGAAGGACTACCCACAACTGGAGGCCATCGAGACCGTGGCCGATGTCAGCGGCCAGTACCCGTGGTGGGACAACGCCGATCTCGAAGCCAAGACCAAGTCCATCTGGAGCGATATCTCGGCCGGCAAAGCCGACGTGAGCACCGCGCTCGCCCAGCTCCAGCAGGTTGGCGATCAGGTGCTCACGAGCGGCTAGGTCGCCTGGCTGTTGACCCGTAGCCGGAGGCCAGTAGCAACTACACGAGCGTTCCCGCGGCTCGAATCCGGCCCGGATTCCGTCCAAGGAGGTGAAGCATCAAACCGGACCACACTCGACGACGAAGCGGCCCGATGGCTGCCGGCCGGCGGCCGTGACCTCCAGCCCCGCCGCCTGGGCGAGCTCGCGGAACTCGGCCAGGGTGCGATGCTTCCCGCCAACCAGCACCATCATGAGTAGCTCTGGCGACGGGCCATCGGCCTCGTCCGGCGACACCCCGCCCAGGATCACGACCCGTCCGGCGGGACGCGCCGCCTCGGCGCAGCGCCGCAGGATGGCCCTGGCTTCCTGATCGAGCCAGTCGGCCAGCACGTTCTTCAGCAGGTAGAGATCGGCTCCCGCCGGCAGCGGGTCGAAGAAGCTCTGCCCGATGGCCGTGACGCGCTCGGTCACACCCGCGGCCCGGAAGACCTCGTCGGATCGCACGACCGTCCGCGGGAGGTCGACCAGCGTGCCCCGGGTCCCGGGCCGGGCGCGCAGAATCTCCGCCAGGAGCGTCCCCGTGCCGCCGCCGACGTCGACCACGGTGAGCACCGACTCCCAGCTCGGCGTGAGCAGGACATCGGGGTCGGGGATGCCGTGCCCGGCCGGCCCCATGAGCGCGTCGAAGCTGGTGGCGATGTCCGGGTGGGCCTCCAGGTCGTCCCAGAAGGGGCGGCCGAAGACCTCCGCGTAGGCGGGTTTGCCGGTCCGCACCGCGCTGAGCATGCTGCCCCAGGCGTGCGCCATGCGACCGCCGATGCCGTCGAGGTGCAGGCCGAAGCGCGGAGACGCCCGGGCCGCCTCGTTGAGCGCGAACCGGCCGGGCGCCGGCTCCTCGAAAACCCCCTTGCCGACCAGGTGCCGCAGCACCCGCTGCAAGGAATCGGCGTCGGCGTCCGCCTCTCGCGCTAGGTCTGCGATCCTGGTGGTCCCGGCCGCGATGCGGTCGACGATGCCCAGGGTCGTCACCACGTGCAGACACCAGGGCGTGCAGAGATCGCTCAGCGCCCCGAGGTCCACCTTGTCTTGCCCGGCCATGACGTGCCAATCCTTCCCGTGACCGCTCATTTGAGCCGTGAGGCCTGCCGATATCGTTCGGCCAGCGTCAAATTCTACGGGTGAGGCCGCTTGGGCTGGCACTGCCACACCTGCTGGCAGGCAACTCACGGGTGCACACTGCCGCGGACTGATGCCGAATGTCACAGCCGTATACTACGGGTCAGTCTGGCCGCGTCAAGACGATGAATGATGCTGGAGTCGGGTGGGCGCTGGTGCTGCTCGGGAGCGATAGGTGAGGATTACCGAAGTCGAGGCCGTTGTCCTGCGGCAGCCGGCGCTGAACGACCGGATCGCCGACGGTAGCCAGGACGACCTGATCGTCCGTGTCCACACCGACGAGGGCATCATCGGGATCGGCGAGGTTGACTCGCAGCCGGAAGTCGTCAAGGCCGTGATTGAGGCGCCGAGCTCACACGCGGTCGCCGCCGGCCTGCGAGATGTGCTCGTCGGCGAAGACCCAATGGACATCAAGCGGCTGTGGCGGAAGATGTACCGTGCGGTGATCTATTTCGGCCGGCGCGGGCCGGCCATCCACGCCATCAGCGGGCTGGAGATCGCTCTGTGGGACATCAAGGGGAAGGCCCTCAATAAGCCGGTATCGGCGCTACTCGGGACGCCGCGGCGAGGGCGTGTCCGCGCCTATGCATCCGTCCTCATGCCGGCGACCGAAGACGAGGTGCGGGCGACGGTCGGCAACCTGATCGACCAGTATGGCTTCACGGCGGTCAAGCTGGGATGGGGACCGCTCGGCCGGGACGCGGACCACGACGTACAACTCGCTCGCGCCGCGCGCCAGGCAGGCGGTGATCAGGTGGACATCCTCATCGATGCCGGGCTCGGCTATGGCGCCGATGTCGAGCGCGCCACCCGCGTTGCACTAGAGTTGGAGCAGCTCGGCATCTTCTGGCTGGAGGAGCCGTTCGAGCCGGATGAGCTGGACCCCGAAGTTATGGCTGAGCTCGCGGTCTGAAAGCCGCAGTGTCCTGCAGAGGCAGTTGCGCTGAGGGAACCTTACCGGCAGGATCTCTCGCCGGGGCGAGCTCACCATGACAGGGAGACGATCACTTCTGGAGGATCGGTGTAGGGGTCACCGGGAGAGGCCCCCACGCAGCTCACGCTGTACCAGGGCCAGGCACTCCTCGGTGATGGCGCACATCTCGTCGATGTCCGCACGGCTGACGATCAGCGGCGGGGCAAAGACGACGAACTCGCTGCCACAACGGAGGAGCAGGCCGCGCTCGCGGGCCAGGCGGTCGAAGACTTTGCCAGGTTGCTCGCCGGCGAACGGCTCGCCCGTCCGGTGGTCGCGCACCAGCTCAAAGCCTTGCAATAGCCCGGCGCCGCGCACTTCGCCGATGATGCAGGACCGCTCAGCGATCTTTTCCAGCCGTTCGCGCAGGTAGGCGCCCTGCTGGGCGGCGTTCCGCACCAGGTCGTTGTCACGCATCTCCCGCAGCGCCGCAAGACCGGCGGCGGCGGCGACGGGGTTGCCGCCGAAGGTGTGGCCGTGGTGAAACTCTCGGCGCTCTTCCGCGGCGCCGAGGAAGGCCTCCTGGATACGGTCGGCGATCAGCACCGCGGCCAGCGGCGCGTAGCCACCGCTCATGCCCTTGCCGCAGCAGAGCAGATCGGGAACCACGCCGTAGTGGTCGGCGCCGAAGTTCCGGCCCAGGCGGCCGAAGCCGGTGATGATCTCGTCGAAGATGAGCAGCACGTTGTGCCGATCGCAGGTTTCGCGCAGGATAGCGAAGAATTCCGGTGGCGGCACAACGTAGCCGGCCGACGATACCGACACCGGCTCCATGATCACCGCCGCCACCGTCTCGGGGTCCTCCGCGCCGATCGTGCGCTCGATCAGCTTGGCGCAGGTGATGGCACAGGAGCCGTACTGCTGGTCGAAGGGGCAGCGGTAGCAGTAGGGCGGGTGGACGTGGAGAAAACCGGTCCCGAGCGGCTCGAAGACCGACTTGCGCTCCCAGCCACCCGAGGCCGAAAGGGCGCCCATTGTCGCGCCGTGATACCCACCATACTTGGAGATGATCTTGTACTTGCGGGGGTGGCCTGCCTGCGCGTGGTACTGGCGCGCCAGCTTCATCGCCGCTTCCGTTGCTTCGGAGCCGCCGGAGAGCAGCTTGACGGTACCGAGGCTCTCTGGCGCCCAGTGGCTGCGGATCTCCTCCGCCAGCGCCAGCGCGGGCGGCGTGGTCGCGTGCAACGGCAGCGCAAAGTGCAGCCGCTGCAGCTGCTCGGTCATCGCATCGATCACCGCGCGATTGCCATAGCCGAGGCTGGCCACGAACACGCCGGACAGGCCGTCGATGTAACGCTTGCCCTGGCTGTCGGTGACGCGGATGCCTTCACCGTGGTCGATCACAAAGGGGTCCCTGGCGAACTCCTGCATTTGCATGAAGTCGAGGACGATGTGCTCCAGGGGATTGCTCACGGTAAAGGTCTCCTCTTTGTCGGCAAACTGCGCATGGTGGCGGGAAGACTCACCGAGCCATGAATGGTCCGGCTCACAGGACAAAGCCCCTTCGGGGCTCCGCACTTGGCAGGCTGTCCGGCTTCTGGCGGCCACATCGCATTTGGAGAGCCCCGAAGGGGCTTTGTCCTGTGAGCCCGCCGCTTGAGCGGTGAGTGGCGCTGCCCATCTGCCTCACGCGCCATTTCCGAGATAATTCAACACGGTAAGTAGGTACTCGCGCGTGGCGCGGACGATGTCGTCCACATCGACGTACTCCAGGTCGGCGTGCGCGCCGTGGCCGCGGATGCCGTGGTAGATGCAGGGCACGCCTCCCTCGCGGATGAACACGGGAGCATCAGCGACGATGCGGATGCCGCTGAACGGCAGCTCCCGGCCGTGGAGCTCATGGTAGGCGGCCTGCAATGCCCGAACGATAGCGGAGTCCTCGGCAACCTGGAAGCTGTCGCGGACCGGCTGCAGGCGCAGGTTGAGCTGGCAACCGGTCTCAGCGGCGACCCGATCCAGTAACGCCGTCAGTTCGGCACGTACATCCTCCAGATGGCGTTGCGGCCCGTAGCGGCGCGTACCGACAATCCGGCACGAGCTGGGGAAGCGGTTGTAGAAGTCACCGCCGGCCACCATGCCGACGAAGACCGATTCCGGTCCGATGCGCGCCACCGGCTCTTGCTGCAGCTTGGCGTTCATCTCTTGGAGGCTGACGAGCACCTGTCCGGCGGCTAGCAGTGGATGCGGTGTGCCTGCGGGGGTCATCAGCTCGTGGCCGGGATCACCTTCTCGCGTCACGCTGATCTCAAAGATCGTCATGCCCATGCCCACGACCGGCAGATCGTCGACGCCTACCTCGGTCACAATGGCGGCATCGCCGCCCAAACCGCGGCGCACCACGGCGGTGAGATCCTCGCCATGTCCACCAGGCGCCTCGTGTAAGCCGTGCGCGATCAGTTGCAGCGTCCCACCCAGATGAATGTGGTTTTCGCGTAGCACCCTCGCTACTTCGGCCATCGCGGCCAGAGCCGACTTCATGTCCGCGGCGCCTCGGCCGTAGATCGTGCCGTCCTTCATCTCGACCGGCGGATGGTCTACGGGGACGGTATCGATATGGCCGTTCAGAGTCAGGGTTGGACCAACGCCGCCATGCAGCCGGCCGATGACCACCGGGCTATTGGGGTAGTCCGTCACCGTCTCCACTGCCAGGCCCAGCCTGGCCAGGTGCTCAGCGTAGAAGCCGGCAGCTTCGACGGTATCACCGGTGTAGCTCTTGATGCTGACCAGGTCGTAGGTCAGCTTGGCCAGGCGTTCTGGCGAGATTTGCTCCAATAGGTGCTGTGTTGGGCCTGGTCGCATGTTGCGCTCCTCCCCGCATCTTCGTCGGCATTGCTAGCGCGCCGGACCATAAATGGTCCGGCTAACAGGACAAAGCCGGCTAAAGCCGGCTGGGCACCTTTCATCCGCGGATGTCCTCCTTCACGGGCTCGTTCACGCCGTTGGTAACGGAAGCCCAGCCGGCTTTAGCCGGCTTTGTAGGCTTAGCCTGCCGCTTTAGCGGCAGGTGAAGCTATCTTTCCATCTTCTGGATCGCCTCGTGCAGCTTCTCCGCGCGCCGGGCCATCTCGTCAGCCGGTACTTCGACCAGTCCCATCTTAACCAAACGTGGGATCAGCTCCTCGGTGACCGGGCAAAGCCCCGGGTGATAGCGGTAGTCGCTCTTGTAGAATGGGCATCGCACCGGGCAAGCCGGGACGTGGTAGGCGGTCGAGCCTTTGAAGATGTCATAGCTGTAGGCCGGCGTGTCCTCGCGGTTGAAGCCGAAGCTCAGCGGCAGCTTGAGGTCGCGGCATATCTGCTTGAAGCGGTCGTAGTCCCGCCCGTGGACATCTCCCTCCCAGGTGCAGGACCAGACATAACCCGATTGCCGTGCTTGGGCCGGGACCGTGCGTGGCCGTAGCCAGTCGCAGCCGGCGATGGCGGCGTTGAGCGTGCCGAGGTGGCGGGTGTAGCCTTCGACGTAGCCCATCACCCGTTCCACCTGGCCCAGCCCCACGGCCGCGGTGAGCTCGTTCATGCGGAAATTCAAGGTGAGGAAGGCCGGCGATTCGCCGCTGAAGGCCCACTCGCTGTAGATTTTGTCGTAGAGGTCCTTCCGATCCGTCGTCATCATGCCGCCATCGCCGGTTGGCAGGTGCTTGCCTTGCTGGAAGCTGAAGACGCCCAGGTCGCCATAGGCGCCGGCGTGCCGGCCGTTCCAGGAGGAGCCGATCACGTGGGCGCAATCCTCGATCAGGAAGAGTCCATGCTCGTCGCAGATGCGACGCAGCTCGTCCAGCTCGGCGCACAGCCCCCAAAGGTTGGTGACCAGCACGGCGCGCGTCAGCGGCGTGATGTTGGCCCGGACCGACTCGGGGTCCATCAGGTAGGTATCGCGCCGCACGTCGGCGAAGCGGGGTACGGCGTTGAAGTACAGGGTGGCCAGGCCGCCAAAGTGGACGATAGGGTCGCAGATTACCTCGAGTCCGGTGCCGGCGCCGCTGATGCTCACCGCCTGGGCCAGCCCCGTCATGGCCGAGTTGCGGGCGACGGCGTACCGGCTGCCCACTAGCCGGGCAAACGCCTCCTCGAAACGCGTGACCATACCGCCCTGCGCCCAGCCGAGCTTGCCGCTGGCGAGCACGTCCTTGACGTAGCCCAGTTCCAGATCATCGAACACCCGCGCCATGGAGCAACCTTCCTAACACAAAGTAACGATCAGATCGGCCACGGCCCCATCGGCAGCGCCGCCGCCTCCGCCACCGTCCGATACTGCACCGTGCCACATGTTTCCATAAAATCGAAGAGGCGGTCGTAGAGCTCGAGACCGCGCCGGTTGGGGCCGGTCATGGCGTAATAGTGCGACATGGCGACGAAGATGCCCGAGCTTCGCGCCGCGCGCTCGCAATCGGACTTGATGAGCTCCCAGGCCTGCTCGACGCTCTGGTCGTCGGTCAAGAACCAGGTGTACTCGGCGACCACCGGCAGTTCGGTCACGCCGCCGTGGTACCGGAAGGGATAGGTCTGGTATGCCGGCTCCCAGTCGAGCTGAGTCTGGTAGTCCTTGCCGCAATAGGGCCAGCCCTGCGGGTTGACGATCAACGAGGAGTCGTTGCTGATTCCAGCGCCGGCAAGCGCCAGGTACAGGTTCGTACAAACTGCGCAACAGGGCGAGCGCCAGGATCTCGGGCGTATCCCCAGCGTCCGCTCGAAGATAGCCATCCCCCGCTCGATCTTCTCTTGCAATACAGCGCGCTTCCACGAATCGTGCAGCTCCTGGCGGTTGCCCTGGAGTCTCTCCCAGGCCTTGACTCCCATCAGGTCGAGCATGAAGTCGGGAGGACAGCCAAACTCGAAGCCCTCGTGCCGGTAGCCGTGGAGACCGATCTCGTGCCCTAACGCCTGCGCACGCTTCAGCGCGTCGATCCAATCCGGTCGCTCGTCAAGCGGGCGGCCCTGGGCGTTAGGGACGGTGAAGAAAGTCCCGCGCACGTGGCGGCGCTCCAGGAAATCGAGCAGCTCGTGGAAGAGCGTGACGTCTCCGGAACCGGCGTCGTCGTTGGTGAACACGAAGGTCAGCTCCGCCACGGCTTGCTCCTCCTTTGTCGATTGTATAATGTATAGCACAACCTCGGTGTTCTTCGCCACGGAAAGGAGTCGGTACCCATGTCCCGGAAGCAAGCACGGCCGCAACTGAGCCGTCGCTCCCTGTTGACGCTTGCCGGCGGCGCGCTCAGCCTTGCCGGTGTCGGTGTGCTCGCGGCCTGCGGTGGGAGCGCCGTGACCACCGCGAGCGCCTCATCGGCGACGGCTACCCAGGCGTCCTCTCAGCGCGCTGCCACGTCGGCCGCATCGGTGGCCTCTGGTAGCAGCGCGGCATCAAACAGCGCCGTGGCGCCGGCGTCATCCTCGGCTGCCATCTCCACCTCGGCCAGCGCGCAAAGCACTGTCGCCGCGAGCAGCCAGGCTCCCGCTGGAACAACGATCACGGTGCGCTTTGCCATGTACAGCTTTCAGCCCTGGAACGACCGCCTGAATACTCTCTTTACCGGCTATACCAAGGACCATCCCGGCGTGAAGCCGGAGCAGGACGTGATTGCCCAGGACATCTGGACCAAGCTGCAGACCCAGGCGCTCGCCGGCACGCCGCCCGACCTGTCGATAATGGATCCCTCCGTGTTTGTCCAGTACGCCGATCGCGGCTACCTCCAGTCGCTGGAGCCGCTGGTGGGGCAGGACAAGCTGGACTTGAGCCAGTGGTACTCGGAGACGGTCGACGACGGTCGCTACACCAAGGGCAGCTTGGGCTTCGGCAAGGGGACGCTCTACGCCATGCCGGAGACCAACGTCGGGATGGTGATCTACTACAACAAGACGCTCTTCGCCAAGGACGGCGTGCCGGAGCCCGCCTCCGACTGGACCTGGGATCAGTTCCTCCAGGCGGCGCAGAAGCTGACGCATCGCGAGCAGCAAGTGCCCCAGTTTGGTGTCGTCGGCGCGACCGGCCCGAAGAATATGGACGGCTTCCTCTTCTCCGCTGGTGGCGACTACATGGACAATGCCGGCACGCAAGGGACGCTTTCGTCCGGGCCCTCGCAGACCGCGCTCAGCTGGCTGGCCGACCTGGTGCAGAAGTACCACGTCCAGCCGACCGCCGACGAGATCAAGGAAGTCAACGGGACCTGGAACGTCGATACCTACGTCCAGCAGATGACGGCCTACGAGTGGGACCTGGCGCCGGTGCCGGTCGGCGCGGCCGGCTCATCAGGCCGCCAGACCTATATTGGCACCAACACCCTCTCCATGTACGCCTCGACCAAGCACCGCGCCGAGTCCTGGGACGTGCTGAAGTTCCTGGTGGGCGAGGAAGCGATGAAGCTCTTTGCCCAGACCGGCACGCCCTGTCTGATCAAGGTGGCGCAGTCGGCGGACTTCCTGCAGCCCAACGGCAAGCCGGCGCACCGCAAGGTGATGGCCGACCTCCCAACCTACGGCAAGAACCTGTACCGCGAGCCGGGGAGCAACTACTGGGTTGGCGACGTCGGCAAGGCGCTCACCCCGCTCTGGCAGGGCCAGACCGATGCCAAGACGGCCGGCGGCCAGGCCGACGACGCCATCCGCCGCGGCCTCGACAAGGCCAAGGCAGAGGCGCAGGCAGGAAAGTAGACGTCTACGGCCGGACCTGCAGCCAGAGGTCCAAGGTCTCCAGGATGTGCCGGCGGATCGCAGCCGCGGCCTGTTCGGGGTCGCCGGTGGCCAGCGCCGCAACGACCGGCGCGTGTGATTCGGCGGTGTAGCCGACGATGTCGCCCTCCGGCTGTTCCGCCAGGATAATGCTCATCCGCCCGCGCATGAGACCAAACATGGCGGCCCAGACGCGTGGCAGCAAGGTGTAGCCGGAATCGTCCAAGATCAGCCGGTGGAAATCCAGGTCAGCCGCGGTCAACTCATAGAGGTCGTGCTGTGCAGCGGCGTGGCGCATCCGGTCGAGGAGCCCTTGATAGCGTTGCAGACGCGCCGGCTCCGCCGCCACTGCCAGGGCGGCACGCCGTGCCGCGATGCTCTCCACCTCGGCACGCACCCGGTAGATCTCTTCGATCTCCTCTTCGCTCGGCGCGGCGACGTAGGTGGCGCGGTGTGGCTCGCTGCGAACGAGTCCCTCATATTCCAACGCGCGCATGGCCTCACGAACAGGCGCGCGGCTGATCCCTAACTGCTCGGCCAGCTCCTCCTCGCGCAGCCGCTGTCCGGGCTGCAGCTCGCCATGCACAATCGCCCGCCGGATCGTCTCCAGGGCATGTTCGACTAGCGTGGGCGGGCGCTGCAAGGCTGTGGCATTGATCGGGCGAGGCTTCGGAGCAATGCCGTCGCTGCCCCCCCGCGCAATGGCGCGTGCGCTCACCGTGCTTTTCGTGTAGGCCATGTATTAAGTATACACGGGTTGGGGTTGCGTCTGCCTGGCTAGGCTTGCCGTTTTGTCCCGGGCTGTCCAAAATGTCATCCTGAGCGCAGCGAAGGACCCCTGGCAGGACAAACCAGTGGCGGCACGGGACCGCGTAGCGTTGACGGCCTTGCCAGGGGACCTTCGCTGCGCTCAGGATGACAATTGGGAAGGTCCCCGTGGGTACCGGTAGGGCCTCTCAGAACTCATTGCGCACGTTGAGAACTTGACCGGTGTGGATGGACTCCCATGCTGCGCTGCACACAGCGATGGACTTGGCGCCGTCGAGGGCATTGGGCGAAGGCTCCTTGCCCTCGTTTAGGCATTCCTCAAAATGGCGCATGTAGCGCAGCACGTTCGGTCCGTGGCCGTAAGCGCCTTCCAGCTCCGGTGGGAAGTCCATGACCGCGACAGGATGCGTCGGCACCTTGTCCAGCACCAGCTTGACCGGCCCGCCTTGTTGGTCGGTGAAGTCGGCGGAAAGGCTCCCCTTTGTGCCGTAGAGGCGCAGTCCCATCATCGGCATTGGTGGGTGGACCACCCCGTAGGCGCCGAGCACGCGGGCGATAACACCGCTCTTGAAGTTGAGGTTGAGCAGGAAGTTGTCCATTAGCGGATACTCTGGCGTCACGTTGCCCATGCGTCCCAAGGCGTGGACCTCGTCGACGTCGCCGAAAAACCAGCGCAGCAAGTCGACTGGGTGAGAGACGCCGCCGTACATGAAGTCCTGAGGGGCTTGCAGCCGCCAGGGCGTCAGCTCCCAGACGTGACGGATGTCGTGGACGTAGTGCGCCTCCGCCATGATGATGTCGCCGAGGTCGCCGTCGTCGCGCAACCGGCGGGCGGTGACGAATTGGGAGTCGAAGCGCATGGTCTGGCCCACGAGGAGCTTGAGCCCGGTCCGGTCGACCAGCTCGACGATCTCTGCCGCGTCTTCCACTCGCGTGACCATCGGCTTGGTGCAAACAACGTGCTTTCCCGCATGGAGCGCGGCCAGCACGTGCTCGGCGTGCAGATGGTCCGGTGAGTAGACGCCGATGGCGTCAATGTCGGGCCGGCGGATCAGCTCGCGGTAATCGGTGGTGGTGTAGCCGATGCCCCACTCCTCGGCGGCCGTCGCCAGGCGCTCCAGACGCGTGGCGCAGATGCCCCGCACTTCCAGGCGAGAATTGGCGTCGCGGTTCAACGGACAAAGGGTCAGGCCCATGCCGATGCCGATAACGCCGATGCCGATGTCTTTGGCCATGCGCCACCTTCCGTTCCCGTGCCATCCGTCACGTCATGGGAGAAGGTAGCACAGGCAGTTGTTCACGGGGCCACTTTCACGGCGTGGTTGGCGCCGGGGGTGAGGGTCCGTACTAGTCGTATAATTCGCGCAACGTCACTATCGTGAGGAGAGCACTGATGCGCATCACCTTTGAGGTTCCCGAGGACACGCTGCACGGCCTGCTTGATGGCGTGCCGATCCCCCATATGGTGCGGGTGCGCTACACCATGCGTACTCATGCCCCGATAACCGACATCGATGCGGCCGTGACGCAGCAGTTGCGGCAACCCGAGCTGCAGGATCTGGTGCGCGCCGGCCAGCGCATCGCTATCGGCGTGGGCAGCCGCGGCATTGGTCGCCTCTCCGAGATCGTTGCCGCGCTGGCACGGGAGCTGCGTCGCCGTGGCGCCGAACCATTTGTCTTTCCGGCGATGGGCAGCCATGGCGGCGCCACGGCCGCCGGTCAGCGTGACGTCCTAGCGCACCTCGGCGTGACGGAGGGGCGTGTGGGCGCCCCGATTGTCTCGGACATGGCAACCGACGAGGTAGGCCAGACCGAAGACGGTATCCCGGTGCGCTTGGACCGCCATGCCCTCGGCGCCGACGGCATCGTCTTTGTTGCCCGAATCAAGCCCCACACGGCCTTCCGCGGCGCCTATGAGAGCGGTCTCGCCAAGATGATCGCCATCGGCATTGGGAAGCAATCGGGCGCCGCCGCCTGCCACGCGGCCGGATTCGGCGATATGGCGCGTCGCGTCCCGGCCTTGGCCGAGGTGGCGCTCGCCCGCTCGCCCATCAGTTTCGGCCTCGCCGTCCTGGAAAATGCGCACGACGAGCCGTACAAGCTGGTGGCGGTCCCGGCCAGCCGCATCCTTGCCGACGAGCCTGCGCTGCTGTCAGAGGCCAAAGCGGCCATGCCACGGATCCCGTTCGATCAGCTCGACGTGCTGGTCATCGACGAGATCGGCAAGAATATCAGTGGCGACGGCGCCGATCCCAACATCACCGGCCGCTACCCGACACCGTTCGCCAGCGGTGGACCGGTGGTGGCCAAGCAGGTGGTGCTCGACCTCACCGCGCAGACCGGCGGCAATGCCAACGGGATCGGGACAGCGGATTTCACCACGGTGCGCGCCGCGCGGAAGATGGACTTCGGTCACACCTATCCCAACGGGCTCACCTCGACCGTGGTGGGGCCAGTGGCGCTGCCGATGGTGCTGCCTTCGGATCGCCTGGCCTTCGCGGCGGCGCTACTCACCTGCAACGCCGTGGGACGTGAGCCTCGGCTCCTGCGCATCGCCAACACGCTGCGCCTTGGCGAGTTCATGGCGTCCACCTCGCTGATGGACGATATCCGCGCCAACGCAGCGTTGGAGGTGGTCACGCGCCCCGAGCCACCGGCGTTCGATGTGGAGGGGAACTTGCGTGACATCGGATCGCCGTTGCTGGCGGGTAGCCATGCCGACGTTCCAATGACCACCGACGGCATCCTCGTCACCGGCGCCGCCCGACGTTGAATCGTCGGGTTCGCGCTCGATGGCTTTCCCCCATGAGGATCACGCGCCCATTGGCAAAAGCGTTCCGGCATCATCAGCCGGCCCGGTAGGGGCAGGTCTCTGTGCCTGCCCTGATACCGCCGCTCCTAACGGTGCCACCGGTAAACGCCGTGGCAATGTCCGCATGCGCCGCCGGAGCAGTGGTTGGCGGGGCAACCAGGGCAGGCACAGAGACCTGCCCCTACCGGGCCGGCTGGCAATGTCACTCCTATCGGCAGCAATCCCCCTTATGCATGTGCCCCGATCCCCCTCGTGTATTTGTCACGCCCGGCGACAATCGGCTCCGCGGCCTCCAATGGCAGGCCCACCGGCTGCCCTGTTTGAGCCGACTGGAGGCAGGCGAGGCTGACTTCGATGGTCCGCCTGGCATCGGCGAGCGAGACTTCCGGCGGCCACTTGCCCTGGCAGGCGCCGAGCCAATGGCGAAGCTCGGCGCCCAGGTGGTCGTTTTGGGCACGGTAGAAGCTGCCGGCGCCGTCGGGACCGTAGCGCGTACCCTCGAAGTTGCTCTGCGTCGTCTTGATCGCTCCCTTGCTGCCCACGATCTCCACTTCCCAGGAGGGATAGCGCCAGCGCATGCAGAAATAGGCGTCGATAGAGCCGAGTGTTCCGTCGTCGAAGCGCACTAACGCCTTGGCGTTGTCGAAGAAAGGCGACTGTGGCCAGAGGAAGTTGTCGTACTGGGAGTAGACGCCGGCTATCTCTTTGCCGGTCAGCCAGCGCAGGCAATCGACCACGTACCAGAAGAGCGATAACTCCGGCCCACCGTTTTCCGGCTTGCGATACCAGTCGTCGGGGCCGAAAGCGTCGATGTTGCCGTGCTGGTGCATAACGCGGATGGAGACGATGTCACCGATCTCCTCCCGGCGCAGCTGCTCCCAGACCTGGCGCAAAGCGCCGTCGAAGCGCTGGGTCGAGCCGGTGCTGGCCACGACGCCGGCGCGCTCGACGGCGCTGACCATCTGGTCCGCCGCTTCCAGTGTCGTGGCCATGGGCTTGGCGATGAAACAGTGTACTCCTGCTTCGGCAGCCAGATCGACATAACGGTGTTGCCCAATCGACTCCTCGCAGATGACCACTGCCTCAGGCCGCTGCTCCCGAATCAGTTCCTTCGGATCGGCGTAGAGAGGAATGGAGTAGCGGGCCGCGAATGCCTCCTTGGAGGAGCCGAGCGACGCCGTGATGAACTGGTCGTCCCGACCGCAGTAGGCCGCTCCTGCCAGCTCGACTTCCGGTACGGCGAGCAGCCGGTCGGCAAACGCCGCGGGCCAGTATCTCGAAGCCAGGCCGATAATCGCGACCCGCATCACGTTCCTTTCCTGTATCGCATGCGCCCCGGGATCTCGCCTCGGATGGCTTGATCCCGGTCCACTAACTCGTCGCGGCCGCGCTACTCAGCTTGATCGCCTCCTGGGCCGCCGCCGTCAGCGACTGAATCGCGGTTTGGGCGTCTTGCTTGCCGGTCAGCACGTCGCCCATCGGCTTGCTGACAACCTTGTCCAGATCGGTCCAATTCACGGTGTAGTTATCGGCGGAGATGTGGGACACGGGGATGGCATCGATTGCCACCTGCAGCACGTCGGCCGTCTGCTTGTTGGATTGCTGACGCAGCTTGATCCAGTCGCCGGCCAGGCTCTTGAGCGAGGGCACCGGCCCCGATTGCAGTGGGTAGATGACCTGGGCCTCCGGGGTCTCCACGTACTTAAGGAGCTGCCAGGCAGCGTCTCGGTTCTTGACCCCCTGGAAGAAGCCGTAGTTGCCGACCCAGATGAGCGTCCGGCGCGGCTTGATCGGCGGCAGAGGTACGGCGGCCACGCCCCAGTCTAATCCGGGTGCTCCACGGCGCAGCGTCTCGAAGAAGTTCGCATCCGAGATGGTCATGCCGATCAAGCCGGCCATGAACATCTTCGAGACGCCGCCGTTCGCCTTCTGCTCGTCCGCCGTGGGAGCGACGTGATATTTGTAGCTCAAGTCGGAGAGGTACTGGTAGGCCTGGATGACCTCCGGCGTGTTGCCGGTGAACTCCTTGATCCAACCGGTCAGGTAGCCATCCTCGGGGAACCAATCGCCACCGAACAGCATCGCCGAGAAGCGCGCGCCGCTGAAGCCGGCGCTCCCGATGCCCCACTGGCTGGTCTTGCCGCCGTCGCTACGCGTCAGCGCCTTGGCCAGCTCGAGGAACTTGTCCCACGTCCAGCTCTTGTCGTTCCAATCGGTGGACGGCGGCGCGGCGCCAACTTTCTGAAAGATCGTCTTGTCATAGTAGACGTTGAAGGGGAACTCCTCCAGCGGCAGGGATATGGTGTGCCCTTCAAACTTCATGTACGGCAGGTACTGGTCATTGAAGACGCTGAGATCGAACTTGTCTCGCTGGATGTATGGGTCGAGGTTTTCGACCAGCCCTTTCGCCGCCCAGTGCTTGATTCCGGTGTCTCCCCAGGCGGACCACAGGCCGGGCGGCGTGTTGGCGGCGACGAGGGCAACGGTTTTGTCGTCATAATTCTGCGTCGTGAAGATGGGATCGACAGTAATCCCCGGCTGCTTCGTCTGGAAGTTGGTAAAGATCTGCTTCCAGGCATCCACGTACTGGGGATCGCCCGGCAGGAGCGGTTGGACGACGCTCTTGCCACCGGCTGGTGCGGCCGTGGCGGCTGCCGTCGGGGCCGGCGTTGGCGCCGCCGTCGGCGCAGCCGCGGTTGATGCGATGGTCGTGGCTTGGGCAGACGTGGGCGCTGAGGAAGCCGTTGCCTGGGTGCTCGCCGGCTGATTCGTTGTTGCCTGCGCTGAGCTTGAAGCGGCCGTCGACGTCGCGGTAGCGGCAGAGCTGCCGCAGGCGGTGGTCAGCGCGACTGACGCCGCTGCACCCAGCAAGCCAATCAGAAAGCTTCGGCGCGCTTGGGGCCCGGAACGTGCGATCATGGCTCGAATCCTCCTTCCTGATACCCCTTGTAGTGGTCGCCCGGTGCCAGATGACGTTTCAGTATTTGTTCCGGCGCTGTCGGCGGGGTTGTGTAGGGGCAGGTCTCTGTGCCTGCCCTACCTCCGCCACCATCGGACCTTGCCTGATGGGCACGGTCACCAGGGCAGGCACAGAGACCTGCCCCTACCCCGTTCGTCCGAACCGCCGGTGCACAACACGAGACTTCGTCAACCGCTTGGCAGCCTCCACACTAAGCTTGCGCCGGCCGCACAACCGATTACCAGCGCTCTTTCTGTGATGCACCTCCCTTCAGCACGGTCTGGGAGCAGAATACACGTGCGTCGATTATTACCGCGCGGGCGGGTCCCCGAAATCCGGAATCTCCAGCAGCTCCCCGCCGCGCAGGGCCGACTCGTGGGCGACGATGCCGGGGACTGCGTAGCGGGCGGCCAGCCACACGTTGTTGGGCGGGTGCGCACGGTTGACGCAGGCCTTGACGAAATCGTCGACCAGGAATTGGTGGGAGCCGCCGTGCCCGGTATGCAGCGTCGCGAACGCCTTAGGCAGCCGCGCCACCTCGTGGACCTTGGACACGCCGCGGAAGGTCACGCCGTCGACGGTGACCTCCCCGGACGCGAGCAGCTCGTCGAGCCGCAGCGCTTGCCCGCGGTCCTTGGTGAGCCAGTGCCGCCCGGCGAAGCTGGCCTCGTAACCGGCCTCGGTGCCGAGCAGCTGGGTCAGCCGCTCCACGCCGGGGTGGCCGACGCGGCGGAACTCGTTGATGCGGCAGGCGCTGCCGTCCGACATCTTGAACAGCGCCGACTCGTTGCTGAAGGTGTTCTTCCAGCGATTGACGTCCGCTCGAAAGAGTCCGTCCTCGTGCTGATCCACGAACCCCTGGCAGGAGACGTGGGTCATGTGCGCGCCGGTGACGGAGACGACCTGGCTCGTGGAGTGGGTCGGGTAGTGCATGGGAGGGCTGCCGGCGTACTCCCGCCAGCGCTCGCCGGCGCGGTGCTGCATTACCTCGTAGAGGCCGTGCGAAAAGTCGTGGTAGTACTCGGCCTCGGCGTAGACGATGGGGCCGAAGTCGCCCTCAGCAAACCGCTCCCGGCAATAAATGTCCTCGGAGCGGTAGTAGCTGGTCTCGCCGAGCATGTAGATCAGGCCGGTCTCCTCCACCGCTCGCACCAGCGCCGCGATCTCCTCGACCGTGATGCCGGTGGGCACGGCCGTGTAGACGTGCTTTCCGGCCCGCAGCGCCTGCACGGCCTGGGGGGCGTGCAGCCAGTTCTGCGTGATGATCACGGCGGCGTCGACGTCGCTCTGACAGACCGCGTCGAGCGAGGGATAGGTCTTGGGGATGTCGTACTCGCGCGAGGCTTGCTCCAGCTTGGCCGGATCAAGGTCGCAGAGCGCGATTTCATCGACCAACGGGTGGACCTTGTAGGACGGAATGAAACTGCGTGCGAACGACCCGGTCCCGACGATTGCCAGCTTGAGACCCATAGCTTGTACTCTTCTCCCCTACCCTTGCGTCATGTTCTTGCGGGCCTCGTCTTCTTTGCCCGTGTAGATCTGCTGCATCTCGGCCAGGGCGGCCTGGATCGACTGGGTGCCGGCGATGACGTTGTTGATCTGCGTGCCGAAGCCGGGCTCGACCGCCATGTCCATCATGAGCGTGTGCGCGATCACTTTGTCGGACAGGAAGGAGCGGACCGGGCCGAAGGTCGTGCCCTTGAAACCGGCGTCGGAGTAGATGCCGTTGATGAAGATGGCGCCGCTGTACTGATCGGCCAGCGCCGTGACTTCACTCGGGGAGAAGAGGTGGCGGAGGAAGGCGGCGCCGATCTTGGCCCGCTCATCCCCTGGCTTGAGCAACGCCGAGAGCGCGAAGCCGGAGATGGCCGTCTGGAAGTAGTGAGGGTCCTTGCCGGGCACGAAGCCGGGCATGGGAACGTCCACTAGCTCCGTGTGCGGGTAGCTCTTGGCGTAGCCGGACAGCTCATAGAAGCCGGCGGCCGGCTTCATGGCTGCTTGCGCCTCGCCGATGGGGTCTTTGATGCCTTGCGGCGCCTTGACCCAGGCCGTGCCTTGCTTGTAGAAGTCCACGATCTTCTGCATGGCTTGCTCGGCGGCGTTGGTCTGCCAGGTCCATTTGTGGTTCTGGGTGTCGTAGAAGGTGTCGCCCTGGTCCAGAATCCAGTTGCGAATGGGATCCTGCTTGTTGTCGATCTGGTTACCCGCTCGGCTGATCGTGCCACCCTGGGCCTGGGTGAGCTTGGCGCCCGCGCTGATGATGTCGTCCAGGGTCGTCAGGTTGTTGGGGTCGACTGCGCCGCTGGCGAGGAGCGTCTTGTTATACAGGAGCGCGTCGCCGTTCAAGCCGTCGGCGTAGGGCAGCAGATAGACTTCCTTGCGCTTGGCGGGCACGGAGTCCAGCAGCGTGGGGAAGGTGAGCTGATTCAGCTCGTCGCGCGAGAACAGCAGCGGCGTGAGCGCCAGCATCACCTGCGAGGCGTCGACGGCCCGCCAGAAGTCGCTGTAGGTGTGGAACATCTCCGGTCCGGCTCCGGCGGCAATGGCGGTCTTGACCTTGGTCGGCAGGTCACCGTAGCCCACCGGGACGAGCGTCAGTGTGACCTGGGGTTGCTTAGCCTTGAAGGTAGTGACCGCGTGCTTCAGCGTGTCGCTCAGCGGTGGCCAGTCCTGGTAGAGCATGGAGATCGTCATGGCCTGCCCAGCGGCACTGGGAGCCTGTGAGCTGGCGGGCGCGCTCACCGTAGCTGCCGCCGCTGAGGTAGCGGCGGCTGACGTGGATGCGGCCGGCGCCGCGCTGCTGGTTGTAACCACGGCCGAACCCGCGCTCGTCGCGGCGGATGTTGGCGCGGCCGACGTGGCGGCCGGCCCCTGCAATGACGTGGCCGCCGTGGATGATGTGGCAGCAGCGCCTGCGCCGCCACACGCGGCGAGCAGCGAAGCGGAAACGCCCGCGATGCCCAGGATACCTACCGTGCGGAGCAACGCGCGCCGTGTCGGCTTTTCCATTGGCCTCCTCCTCAAGTTGAGCTAGTTTTCTCGCGCAGCTAGCCGTGCCGCGTCGTCAATTAGCCCGCAAATCGAATAATGTATACATTATTCAAGCTCGGATACTACCGTACCGCCGATACCCTGTCAACGGCCATCGATCACGATCTGGGGTCCTTTCGTTACGTTGGCAATGCCGGGGCGGGGACTGCGGTCCGCCGCCAGAGTCCGGCACTGCGGTGCGCCGATCGGTGCCATGGGAGAGAGCGTCCCCAGAACGTCGAAACGTCCTGCCACACTGTCCCGACGGCGGTCGGGTGCTCTGGCGGCGGACCGCAGTCCCCGCCCCGGCACTCCCGCTGGATACGCTCGCTGGGGCAACGAAGGGCCCTAATCATGATCCAAGCATGCGTGCCCAGGTGTAGCGGGAGCGATCGGAGCGCGGGGGTTGATCGGCCGGGATGCTGCCGGCCTCCGATGCGGGCGGCGGTGTCCAGCCTTCGGGCAGCTCGCGGATCCAGCGAGCGTACTGCCACATCCGCCGCGTGTGCCTGACCTCGGGGTCGCTGGCCCGCAAGTCGGGCGTGTTGCGCGCCGGCAGCAGTCGGAAGCCATTGGGGCTGTGTTCGTCGAGCGCCTCGGTGGCCCCGTCGTGCCGGTAGCGCTGCTGCAGCGTCGCCCGTAGCTCTTCGGCGGCAGCGGCGGCTTCCCGACTCGGGTCGACCAGCTCGTTGCGGAGCTCGCCCTCGGGACCGTTGCGCCGGAAGAGCAGCTCTCGATTGTCTCCGGCGGCGTAGACGTATTTCCAATCGGCGTTGAGCGCCGCCAGGTGAGCGCTTGCGCCCTTCCCCACCTGGCCGATCAACACCGGCCTGGTCGGCGCATCCTCTCGCGCCGCGGGCAGCAAGCTCAAGCCGTCGGGGCGAAGGCCGAAGGGAGCGGGATCGACGCCTGCCGCGTCGAGAATGGTTGGCGCCACGTCGGTCAGCCCGACGAGCTGGCGCCGGACTTTGCCTTGCGGCAGTCCGGCCGGCCAGGAGAGGATGGCCGGGACGTGGGCCGCGGCGTCGTAGAAGGTGCTCTTGCCGAACGTCCAGTGGTCGCCCATGTGCTCGCCGTGGTCGGACACGTACAGCACCAGCGTATTCTCGCGCAGGGCGAGACGCTCCAGCTCGTCCAGCAGCATGCCGATCCAGGAATCGATGAAGGAGATGGCGCTGAAGTAGTAGCTCCACATCGTGGCCAGGCGGTTGTAGTCGGGGAACTGGTCAATGAACTGCTGGAACGCCGCCGAACCCATGGTGGTCGGTAGCCAGCGCAGCTCGTCGTCCGACTTCACCGGCGCGGGCGCCATGGAGGGCTGGTACAGGCGGTGCCACGGTACCGGCGGCTCGAACGGCGGATGCGGCTTCTGGAATGACGTCCAGCAGAAGAAGGGCTGCTCGCGCCGCTCGGTTGTCTGCTCGCGCAGGAAGCGAATCGTCTCGCGTCCCGTCCAGGCCGTGGTGTGATGCGTCTCGGGGAGCTGGCTGACCTGGGGCAGCAGGTACATCTCGTGCCGGATGCCGTTCGGCTCCTCGACGTGGCCATAGCCGGCGCCGAGGAGGAACCGCAAGAACTCGTCTTCCGCCACCGTGTAAGGGATCTCCTCAGACAGCCACAGGCGCTGCAGCCCGTGGTGGGCTCGCACCGGCCGGAAGTGCATCTTGCCGATGGCCTGCGTGAAGTAGCCGTTCGCTGCCAGGCACCCGGCCAGCGTCGGCGCATTCGCGGGCAATGGATCACCGTTGGCGAAGATGCCCGAGCGGTGCGGCAGGATTCCCGTCTGGAGCAGCGCGCGTGCCGGGACGCAGACGGGGGATTCGGAGTAGCAATTGCGGAAGCAGATCCCTTCCTCCGCCAGCCGGCGCAGGTGCGGTGTCTGGACCCGGAGCTGCTGTCCGTCCGGCCGGGCCACAAAGTCCAGGCAGTCCCCACGGTGCTGGTCGCTCATGATGAGCAGGACGTTCGGTCGCTGTTTACCAGGCATCGGGCTTGGTCTCCTCGTTCGCCGAGTAGTGTAGGGATGGCGACGACGTTTGGCGACCCGCTGGGCCGATGCGCCACGAACGCGACCGAGTATACTGTGGTGTCTGCTACCGGCTAGCTGCGAACGCCCGGTGGTACATCAGCCCTATCCAGTGGCAGGTCATCAGGTGCTCCGCGAGTGAGGAGGCTCCGTTCATGGTCCTGCGACGACATGCGGCGCCACTGAGCCGGCGCACGTTGCTCGTGCTCGCCGGCAACTTCCTGGGGCTCGCTGGGGTTGGCTTACTAGCCTCCTGCGCGAGCAGCCCGGCGGCGACCATGGCAACTACCAGTTCGGCGGTGGTCCCTTCAGCGCAAAAAGCATCGACCTCGAGTACTGCTACAACAGCACGGTTGGCGGTGAGCACTGCCGCCACGGCTACCTCGGCGGCGACTGCCCCCGGTCAGAAGCAACTGACCCTGGAGATCACCTCCTGGCTAGGCCAGCCGCCCTCCCTGGACGTCTACAAGCAACTAAACACGGCCTACGCCAAGATGCAGCCGGGGATCGCGGTGAAGCAGCAGGTGATAACCGACAACTACGCCTCCAAGCTCACGGCATTGCTAGCAGGAGGGACGCCACCCGACCTCTGCGAAACCAACTGGATTGAAAGCCAGGCCCTGGGCACCAAGGGCGCGCTCCAGCCGCTCGACCCCATGCTCAGTCGTGACAAGATCAACGTGTCCGACTACATGGCGGTCGCGCAGGAATTGGGGCGCTGGCCGCAGCAGACGGGCAAGTATTACGCCTGGTACACCATGTTCGCCACCTCGCCGCTGTTTTACAACACGGCGCTGTTCAGCGCGGCCGGTGTCCCGCCGCCCGACGAAAGCTGGACCTGGCAGCACCTGCTCGAAGCGGCCCAGAAGCTCTCCAAGCCAGGCGATTCCCCGCAAGACTCCGTGTACGGCTTCCACCTGACCTATTTCACGCGCACGCTGCTCTACTCCTTCGGCTGGGACTATTTCTCCCCCGACCTCTCCACCTGCTTGCTCGACTCGAGCGACAGCATCGACGCGCTGCAGTTCTGGCAGGACCTGATCTACAAGTACCAGGTCTCCCCGGCGTCGGCCGGCGACTTTGCCAAGGGGGACCAGTACGGCCCCTTCGCCACCAAGCGGCTCGGCATGGCTATCGCGGGTTCCTATCAGATCGCCCAGTTCCGCACCGTCCAAGGTTTGGACTGGGACATCGCCGTCCCACCGAGCGGCCCGAAAGGTCGAATCGTCATCATCAAGGGCGCGCCGGCCCATTCCCTGCCGGCGCAATCGCCGCACGCTCAGGATGCGTGGGCGTTTCTATCCTGGTGGACGCGCAATCAGACGCCCGACCTCGTGGTCCTGCCGGGCAACCTGCCGAGCCGGCTGTCCGCGCTGAGCGGCTGGGTGGCGGAACAAAAGAAGGGCAATGCCACGCCGGCGCACATCGAGCTGGTGTACGACATCGCCAGCAAGTACGGCAAGCCGATTCAGGTGCTGCCAAATAACGACCCGGTCAAGAAGCCGTACTACGACGAGCGTGCGCTCATCCTCGCCAACAAGGAGGATGCCAGGACGGGCATGACCAAGGCATGCAGCCAGATGACGACGCTCCTCAAGCAAGCGCAAGCCGGCGGTACATAGGCGGCCGGCGTCCTGAGGAACCTCGTGCGCGGCGACATCCTCCCACTGCATCCGGCACAAGACTCGCGCCGACCTCCGCTGGGGGACAAACGAGCTTGACATATTGGTGAGGCCGTGTACGATCGAGACCAGTCAGGCAGTGGCTGGAACAGAAAGGGCGAGCGATGGACGCTCAGCGCTTTGCCGGGCGGGTGGCGCTAGTGACTGGCGGCAGCGGTGGGATCGGCCGGGCGGTGGTGGCGGCGTTCCTGGCCGAAGGCGCCCTTGTTGCCGCTCTGGCGCGCCGCGCGGATGAGCTCGCGCAACTCCGCACCAACGTGGGCGCTGGTGACGCGCTGCTCACCATCGCCGCCGATCTGCTGCAGCCGGGCGCTGCCGAACAGGCCGTTCGAGAGGTGCTGGCCTGGCGTGATCGGGTGGACATCCTGGTGAACGCGACCGGCGCATTCTCCGGCGGCAAGGCGGTGGGCGACAGTCTCCTGGACGAGTGGCAGCGCATGCTCGACGTCAATCTGCTGGCCACGCTTCAGGCAATGAGGGCCGTTCTGCCGGGTATGGCCGCGCACGGACATGGTCGCATCGTCAATATCTCCTCGCGCTCCGCCCGCGCCATCGGGCGCAACGTTGCCGCCTACACCGCCGCCAAGGCCGGACTGGAAGCGTTGACCGTCGCGGCCGCGGAGGAATATCGCGATCGCAACGTCACCGTCAACGCGGTAGCTCCCAGTGTGGTGGCCACCCCGGCCATGCTGACCGGCGCTTCGGCCAAGGCGCGCGAGCGCTGGGTGACCCCAGACTCGGTCGCCCGCGTTATCTTGTTCCTGGCTTCGGACGATGCCGCCGACGTGAGCGGCGCCATCCTGCCGGTGTACGGCCGCGCTTGAGCGCGGGCGTCTTTAGTTGCCAGGGCGCGATGTCTATCCAAGTCCGCGCGTCCGCTGCCGGGCTGGCGCGCCTGTGCCGCGGATTTGCGCCATTCGGGCCCCAGAGTCTTGGCGCGAGGGGCCAACGCCTGCGATAGCGCGCCAGATTGCAACAGTTGACGAATCGGGAACTATTCTGCATACTGGCGCTGTTGCCACGCAGCCGAGCGTAGTGGGGGCGAGGAGTTGTGATTAACTCCGCTGGTGAGGAGTTGATAGAGTCGACGCTGGCGCAGTGCCGGCAGACCTTTCAGACACTGGGCCGAACTTCCGCCACGGATTGGCTCCAACTGGAGCTCTCCATGGCGCAGGTGAAGGCGCTCTTTGTGCTGCTGCAGGAGCAGCCGCTCACCGTCAGTGCGTTGGCTGATCGTCTCGGCGTCGGCATCTCCGCGGGCAGCCGTGTCGTCGACCGGCTCGTCCAATTCCACCTCGTCGAGCGATCGGACGATCCCGACAATCGCCGGCGCTCTTTGGTCCGCTTGACCGGCCACGGCGGGGCGTTGATCAACCGATTGCAGCAAGGGAGACTGGATCGCCTGCGGCGCTGCCTCCGGCAATTGAGCGAGGAACAGTTGTCAGGGTTGATCAATGGGCTGCGAGCGTTGGACGAGGCGGCGGGCGCCGTCGCTGACGAGGAGGAGCGAGCCGCGAGTTGAGCGCAAGGTGGGCGCTATTTGCCGGCAACCATTGGCCGTGGCGTGCCAGTGATGAGGAGAGCGATCTATGGATAACAGCGGACGCGCGCCCGGACGCGAGAGTTCTCAACAGCAGACCTACGGCGCCGCTGGCGCCGGCGCCGCGGTGGCGGACCGTCCCGCCTCGCCGGCGCAATCTCCAGCAATCGCGAACGGCGTCAGCGCTGACACACCATTGGCAGGCCCGCCCGCGCCGCGCAATACCAGACGCCGGGTGCTGCTGCCCTTACTGCTGGTCGTGTTCATCGCGGCGATCATCCTTGGATTTCGGTACTGGCGCGATCAGGCCCTCTACGTTTCCACCGATAATGCGCAGGTCACCGGCGCATTGGTGCAGATTGGCAGCTTGAACGCTGGTCGCATCAGCGCCGTCAGTGTCGACGTGGGCTCCACGGTGACCAAAAATGAGCAAATTGCCACTGTCACGTTACCTACCCAGCTCAGCGTCACCGCCGACGGCACGCCGCGACTGGGCTTCCTCGGCACGGAGGACCAGCAGGTCCCCGTCACCGCGCCGATGGATGGCGTAGTGGTCCAGCGCCTGGGCAACCCGGGCGACACGGTAGCGGTGGGGCAGGCCATCGTGACGATCGTGGATCCGAGCCGCCTGTGGGTGCTGACCCAGGTAGAGGAAACCAGGATCGGTCGTGTTCAGGTGGGCCAGCTCGTCACCGTACACATCGACACGCTGGGTCAGGATCTCACCGGGCGCGTCCTGGCGGTGGGCCGGGCCAGCACCGCCAGTTTCTCGCTGCTGCCGCAGGGCAACACGTCGGGCAACTATACCAAGGTGGCCCAGCTCGTGCCGGTGAAGATCGCCGTCGATTACGGACGGCAGCCGCTGGTACTGGGCAGCTCCGTCGAGGTAAAGATCCACGTCCAGTAGGGTAGCCGGCCGGCCGAGAGGAGTGAGAGAATGGCAGCAATCACCGGGGCACTGAGCGCGCCGCGGCCCCGCCTCCGGCTGCACGGCCTCTCCTACCAATGGCAGGCGCTGATGGTCATCATTGTCGGCTCCTTCATGACCATGCTCGACCAGACCGTGGTCAATGTGGCGTTGCCCCGCATCATCACCGTCTTCCAGGCCACGATCAACACGACGCAACTGGTACTCACCGGCTACATGCTGGCGCTGGCTATCATCATGCCGGCAACCGGCTACCTGTCGGACACCTTCGGCACCAAGCGCCTCTATCTCATCTCCATGTTCTGCTTCACGGTTGGGTCGCTACTCTGCGGTCTGGCCTGGAACGTGCCGAGCCTGGTGGCCTTCCGCGTGCTGCAGGGCCTGGGTGGCGGCATGATGGGGCCATTGGGAATGACGATCTTATTCAAGGTAGTGCCGCCCAGCCAGCGCGGTACGCTCATGGGCATCTTCGGCCTACCGCTTATGGTGGCCCCCGTGCTCGGGCCAACGGTGGGCGGCTACGTGGTCGAGTACATCGACTGGCGCGTGATCTTCACCATGAACATCCCGGTGGGCATGCTCGGTCTTGTACTGGGCTCGACCATCTTGCGGGAGACAGAAACGCGGCGCGGGCTGCGCTTCGACTGGCCAGGTTTCGTCCTCTCCGGCAGCGGCTTCGCGGCGCTCCTCTACGGCTTGACCTATGCCCCGACCGACGGTTGGGGCACGCCGCACATCGTCTTGCTGCTGGGCGGCGGCGCGCTGCTCCTGGTAATCTGGGTCGTGGTCGAGCTGACGGATAGCCAGCCGCTGCTCGACCTGAGCATCTTCAAGAACTCCACCTATACCCTGGCGACGGCGGTCTCCTTCGTCGTCACAGTGGGGACCTTCTCTTCGATCTTCCTGCTCCCGCTGTTCCTGCAGAACGTGCGCGGCCTCGGCGCGCTGCAGAGCGGCCTGCTGACGTTCCCGCAATCGATCGGCGCCGCGCTGATGATGCCCATCTCCGGTCGCCTGTTCGACCGTATCGGCCCACGCCCACTGATGGTCAGCGGCCTAGTGGTCCTGGCTTTTGCCACCTGGCGGCTAGCCATCCTGGACTTGAATACCTCAAACTCCTACCTAATCATCACATTGGTGGTCCGTGGCATGGGGATGGGACTGTGCATGATGCCGACCATGACGGCAGCGATGAACACGCTCAGCGGTCCTATGGTGGCGCGGGGATCATCCCTCACCAATGTCCTGCGTCAGATCTTCAGCGCCTTCGGCACGGCAATTTTCGCCACGCTGTTGTCCAGCCGGGAGACGTACCACCAGGCGATGCTCTCCCAGATGGTCACCCCGGACGCGCCGCCGGTGCGCGGCATGCTGGCAGCGGCGCAGCAGATGGTGCTCCACCGTGGCGGCACCCCCATGCAGGCCCAGATCGATGCAATCATGCTGCTGGCTCGCCAGGTGTCGACCACCGCGGCGGTGACGAGCTTCGACGATTGCTTTCTCGTCGGCGCCGTCATGGCTGTCGTCGCCATACCCATCGCCCTCTGCCTCAAGGGTACGGGTATTGCTCGTGCCGGCCGACCGGGCCCAGTGGCGGAGTGACGCCGGAGCTGTCAGCAGCTCCTGCCGGCGCTATCCGGTCCATCCCCGACCATTTGCAGGGCGCGGTGTCGCCGATGCCTTTTTCGCCTTCCTATCCTGGATAATGCACCAGACTCGATAGGTAGACCTGAGACTCAGGGCAGAAGGCGACTATGGATGATGAAGCCGCTGCGACCGAGCGGCTCCGAGCAGCTCTCGATCGACCTGACGAGGCAGTTGATCTCGCCGCCGCGGCGCTCCTGCTGGCCGAGCTAAGCGGCGATCACCCGGACGCCCACGGCTCGATTCAGATTCTTGATGAGCTGGGGACAGGTCTTCGCTCCAGGCTGGGAGCAGCTCCACTGCTGGACTCGGCGGCGGACGCGCTGGCGCGGTATTTGGGCTACACCGTCGGCTTTCGTGGGAACGAGGATGACTACTACGATCCGGCGAACAGTTATCTCGATATCGTGCTGCGGCGCCGAATTGGGCTGCCGATCACGTTGTCCGTCGTCTACATCGACGTAGGACGGCGGGCCGGTCTGGACGTGCGCGGAATCGGCTTCCCTGGCCACTTCATCGTCGGCGTATACGCGAGCGATAGTGTTCGCTACCTCGATCCGTTCCGACGGGGCCTGGCGCTGGCCAGGTCCGATCTGGAAGCCCAGCTCCACCGGATTTACGGCCGGGCAATGCCACTGCGGCGTGCAATGGTGCAACCGGCGACGTCCGGCGACATCATTGTCCGCATGCTCCGCAACCTGAAACACGCCTACCTGCGTCGCAACGACACCCAGCAGGCGCTGCGAGCGACTAGCCGGCTCAGGGCGCTTCAGCCCGATGACGTCGGGGAGCTGTGCGATCACGCGGTCCTGCTTGTGCAGCGCGGTCAATGGCAAGCAGCGAAGCAGGAGCTGTCCACTTTCCTCCAGGTGCGACCCCAGGGCGCCGACGTGCCCTCCGTCCGTGAGCTACTGGCCATGGTGGAGACCGTTCGCCGGACGATGAACTGAGTCGCCGGGGCCGGGGAGCCGGGGGGCAGAGGAGCAGAGGCGAGATGGCGCCGGGCAGCACGGTCGTCAATGGGATGGAACCACTCCGATCGGCCATCCGTCCGACCAGCCCCCGATCTCCCTTGCTCCTCTGCTCCTCTGCCCCCCCTGCTCCCTGGCCCCCCGGCGCCCTAGCCGGCCGGCGCGTAGGCGACCGGACATAGCACCGTCACGTCGATGGGCACGCCTTGCGGGGTACGGCGCTGATCCAGACGCTCAGTAACGTCGGCGAAGACGCGATCGCGAACCTGCTCATCGCCGATCAGGCCGCGGGCACGGCCGATGTGACCGAAGGCTCCCGTTGCAAGAAAGTCCCTGGCGCTGGGGAACCAGGCCACGGCCCGTTCGACCGACAGGGTGACGTACACAAAGCCGGCGGCTTCGATCTGGCTCCTCCACTCGGTCTGGTCGCCCAGCAACGAGGCGGCGACGTCGGCCGCTGTCCAGCGTCGTGGTGCGGACTGGAGCGCCGGCGCGGCATCGGGCTGCGCCACACGCCGCCAGAAATAGGTCCAGAACGGCTCCAGTGACCAGTCGCCGGGGACGGAGAAGGCCAGCCGGCCACTGGGACGGAGAATCCGCCGTAGCTCGCGCAGCGCCCGCACTCGGTTGTCTACGACCTGGAGCCCGAGGTTGGCGATTGCGAGCTGGAACTGGCTCGGTGCCATGCCGAGCGCCTGCATGTCTTGTAGCAGGAATCCGATCGCCGCGCCATCGAGCGCCGCGGCTTTCCCCGTTGCCAGCGCCAGCATGGCGGGTGATCGGTCAGTGGCCAGCAGGTACCGGTCGTTGCCGAGCGCGCGTGCGAGTGGCAGCGTCAGCGCCCCCGTGCCGCAGGCGCATTCCAGCGTTTGTTCGCCTGGTTGGGGGAGTGCAAGTTGTAGTAGGAGCTGTGCCACGACAGGAGCGAGCTGTTGCCCAAATGTGCGATCGTAGCCGGCCGCGAAGGTTGGATCGGCCCATATCGTGGGCGGCGCCGATGCCCGACCGGCCATGTGCTCGCTCCTATCGCAACGTTGACGTATCCCAGCGTACTGCGGGGGAAGTTAAGGGTACAGCCCTCTCCGATGGCCGCGCTCCCGTCGATGTCGTGGCGTCGAGCAGCGGCTGCAGCGAGGTTCCCAGATCGACCGCGAGGGCCTGACCGAGCCGCTCCTCGCCCGCTGGCCGGCCCATCTCGAGGAGGTCGATGAACAGGGCGGTGACTCGGCGGGGTTGCCCGGCGCCCAGGAGCGACCAGCGTAGCGGCGCCAGGCGCGCGCCGGACGGGCTGGGGTAGAGCAGGTAGACCTCGTCGCAGGCATTGACGCGGCCGGCTGCCATCACCTGGTAGATGTCCTCATTGCTGGGGCGGCCTCCCGTGCCCAGCGTCTTGTATTTTGCATCAAGGACCAGTCGCGTCCGTCCGCCGGCACGAAGGCGGGCGTCGGGGTAGGTGAGGATGGCCGGAGGGGTTGTCACTCCGGACGATATCGGCATTGCGAGCGTCTGTCCGCGGTCGTCGAGGCGGACTCCGACAGTCCGCCCGCAGAGCTGGAGGAGCAGATAGTTCACAAAGCGCTCGAAGATGTCGGCAGAGTTCCAGAGGAAGCTGACGGCTTGCTCCTGCCCCCACACGTGCAGCAGCGACTCGCGACGGAGCAGCATCCGTGCGACGTGCAACGCCGGCTCCAGATGTCGATAGGTCGCCGGTAGGCTGATGTGCTCGGCTTCGATGATTCCAGGGGGGGTGTCCGCGGCGTGGCCGATGGCCGCCGCGGCATCGCCCAGCCGTCGGCTCAGGAAAGGCGAACGCGCCAAGCCGCCGAGTATGAGGGCGGCCCAGCGAAAGAGCCGGTTGACCGCCACATCCTCGTCGTACACGTCATACACGCACGGCAGCGAGTAGGGCGTTACCAGCATCTCCGCGATGCGATTGACTTCCAGCCGTCCCCTCAGTACGTCGACGGAGCTGCTGTGCTCGACGTAGCCACGGGGAAACCCGAGCGCGTGTCCTTGCTCCAGGCTTTCCACCAGCACCCAACCGAGCAGGTCCGGTAAGCTCTCGGCGTCGGTTCTGGTCGCCAGCGTGAGCTCGCCGACCCGCGGGCGCTCCTCGACCACGGCCAGGATGGCCCAAAGGGCACGCCGCCAGTCCGCCTCATCGCCTCCAGCGAGAAACTTCGGTCGGATCTCGACGGCAGTCCGCCCAACCTGCAGAAAGCCGGTGACCCCCTCGGCGCGGACCGTATGCCGGTGTCCCCCCAAGTATTCGATAGCAATGGGCGAGCCGGCCAGCCCGAGGACGCTCCTCCAGCGCAGCGCTTCGCCGCCCAGACGCTCAAGATCGGCATCTGTTCCCAGCCAGGGGACTGGCTGCCCATATTCGGTGAGCCTCAGGCGCATATGGCGAGCGGGTCAGTTGGCACGCGGGACGCCATTCTGAGCCGGCCGGGTAGGGGCAGGTCTCTGTGCCTGCCCCTACCCGGCCGGTCGACGCTGCGCGATCGCGGGGCAAATGGCACCCGACAACACAAACGACCCGCTAGACGCCTGCCAAATAGCGGAGCGTCAGCTTGACGTCGTCCGGTCGGTCCGGGACGAACTGCTCCAGACGTACTGATTCCAGCACCTCCTTACGCGCACTACTAGAGGACGTGCCGCCGGCGGGCAGCGGCCGTGTCTTCAACAGGAACTGGGTAGGCGGAGTGTCACCCGCCGCCAGTCGCAACAGTCGCAGTAGCTCGTCGGGACGGTTGATGTAGCGCTCGCGGAGCTGGGGATAGATAGCCTGGTCCCACGCCCCGGCCAGCGCCCTGAGACGGTCGAGCTCCACAACGGTGCGGCCGACCTCCCAGAGGTAGGTATGCCCCAGCTCGAAGTCCGGACCCAGCGACGCCGCTAACTCGTAGTTCAGCCGGTAGAGGAGGAACCAGGCGATCTCACCGATGGTAGGCGCCCGGTGTACGGCGTCGACAAGGTCCGCTGCGCCGGCGCCACTCCGGTAGCCGCTACCTGCTTCTTCGAGTTGGAGCTGGAGACGCCCGGCTGGTTGCTCAGCCATCGCATGCACTTCTGCAAGCCCGCCGGGCAGCGACTGCCATCGGCTGAGCAGCTCTCCCTGGCTGGGCAGCCCCAGGTGGGCTGCCAGGAGCTGCAGATCAGGGGGAACCTCGATCCGCACGAAGCGGCGCGCCAGCGCGGTGTCGAGTGGGGCCACGGCGCGGTCGACCGAATTCATACTGGCCAGGAGATAGACGTGCTCCGGGAAGTTCCAGGGCGCCGGTAAGCGGACCGGCAAGCCGTCGATCGTCTCGATGGGCTCCGTGCGCCGGCGGCCGTCGGCGTCTTCCTCGACCTTGACGTTGGAGAGCGGGACCGGCAGCGCGCGCCGGTTGCCGCAGCCGTCCACCGTCGCCCGGTAGTCGCGATCCATGAAGGTGATGAACTCGCCGAAGATTCGCGAGACGTTGCCGCGGTTCACTTCGTCGATGCAGATTAAGGACGCCGGCGCCGCAACGCCGCCGGGATTGGCCAGGGTGGGGTCGGCGCGGACCGCCGCGTCGAGCAGCGCGCCCATGCGCGGCTTGAGCGTGAAGCCGGACGGGGCCGGCTCCGGACGCAGCGCCAGGACGAAGTTCTCGTAACTGTAGTTCTGGTGGAAGGTCACCCATTCCCGGTGTACCGGCAGGGGAAAGGGTGGCGCTACCTCTCCGACGGCGAACGGGGCCTGCCCATTGTGGGGCTGAAGCAGGAGACGCCGCGGCGGTCGATCGCCGCTGAGGATATCCCAGATGAGCTGCATCGCGTGCGTCTTGCCCGTGCCGGACGGTCCGTAGAGCAGCACGTTGGGTTTCCTCCGCCACGCCTCGAACACTTGCGTCACGAGCGGTGGCAGGTCCAGCGCCTGTTCGCCCGACCATTCGATCACGCCGACGTTGTTGTCGCGCCCGCGGTCGAAGAGCCGCTCCAGACCGAAGCCTGTCGGCCAGCCATCCGGCAGGCAATCGGCATTCACGTACCCGGCATAGTAGTCACCGTCGACGGTCTTGACGACGTAGATCCTGAGCGATGCAACCTCCGGCATCTGGTCCCTCCTCGCCGAGGCGGGAGCCTGTGGAAAGCCGTTGCGCGCAGTCCAGGCCGGGTGGCGGGCGTTGCGCCGGTGCCGGTTCTGGTTGCTAATCTTATAGCGACTATTGCTCTGGCGAGGACCGAATTCGAGCGGCGCCTGCTCCTCCGGCTTGCCGACAGTCTTGACCGCGATGGTCCTCGCCGGCCAGGCGTCGGCCGGCGTCAGCGGCTCCGGAGCCCCCAGAAACCGCCACAGCTCGCTGGCGGAGAGGGCCCCGCCCAAGGGAACGTCGATGTAGGTTTGACCGCCGCCGGTCTCAGGACCGACGCCGGAGGCGCGCTCGATATTCCAGAAGTCGCCCGGCGTGATCTGACGATAAAACAGTGCTGCCGGCGTGAGACCCGCGTCACTCGTCACGCTGGCACCTTACCAGGTGAAAGAGATACTCTGTGCCGGTCAGTCCCAGCGGACTGTCGTTGCTCCGAAAGCGCGGATAGTCGAACTCCATCAGCTCGACCTTGCCAAACTGGGAGAGGAAGTGGTGCAGCTCCGCCTTGGATAACAAGCCATCGGCGCTGTAGCTGATGAGATAGTGCGAGCAGTGCATCGAGGTGATGATGACCCGGAAGGCATCCCGCAGCCGCAGCTTGGAGCAGAAGTTGGAGTATTGATCCCGCCAAGGGCGCAAGCCGCTGACGCCGACGGCCTCCGGCTCGTCGCCCCTGGCCAGGGTCTCGATGAGGTGATAGTTGGCGGCATACTGTCGCTTGGTATAGGGCGGGTCGAGATAACATAAATCGGCCGCGATTTCGGTGGAAACGTCCTCGGCGCGGCCTTGCAGGATGCGGTGCCCCGCTGCCTGCTCGGGTACGAACTCGCTCGGGAGTAGCGTGAGCGGACTGAGTGCGCCGTTGCCCCACTTGGAGCGAAAGTGGCCGTACGTCCCGGCGATGTTCGCCACCCGATTTACTGCCAGAATCAGGTCGTGCCGCAGCAGCGCGCGCTCTGGTGAGGTCAGCCGCCCTTCCCGCTCCCACTCTCCCAACCGGGCATTGATGGCGTCGACGTGGGCGGCGTTGGCGGGCGAGAGATAGCTGCGCGGCGCGCAGCCGGCGCGCGGGGCGCCGGCCGGACTGTATTCCCGGTACATCAAGCCCTGAACCGGGGGCAATTGGTGCAGCTCAGCCAGCAGCATGGGATACGAGGGACCTCCCACTCCGGCAAAGTCAGGCGGCTTGGTGAGCGTCAGCCGCACGGTGGCGTGCTGCACCGCGTAGGTCATGATGTCGGAAGCCACCACGCGGTAACCGCCGCGGCGGAGCGCCTCGGAGACCGCGGCGGTACCGCACATCAGGTCGGCAACGGTAGCGCCTGGCCGTACCAGATCGCGAATCACGCTGAGTAGCGTCGGCAGGAAGCGCGTCTTGTTGCCTATGTAGCGATACGACATTGTGGCTGTTCATTGGGCCAGTACGGGCCGGAGCAAACGAGGATCGGAGAGACGGAGCGTGCGAATCGGCTCGAGCGCTTCGGCATCCTCTAGGACCTGCAGCACCCAGGCGCAGTCGGCGTCGGTGAGACCGTAGAGGCCAGCAACCAGGCGCTCCACTGCCAGGTCCTCGTCACCATCGTGGCGGTTCACCCGCCGGCGAGCATCGACCGCGGTCGCGATCGCCTGGGCCTGCCGCCATTGCCAGGCGCCGGGAGCCAGGTCGGGAACCGGCAAGGCGGAAAGAATCCTCTGTGTGACGTAGGGATGGGATCGCCATTCGTTTTCGCCCCACCGCTTCAAGTGATAGGCCAGCATGACACGGGAACACAGCACCCCAAGCAGGTAGTCTAACAAGAATGGAGGAGCAGGCAAACGGGGAGGGACGGAGTAGTGGAACACGACCTGCGTGGTGTACGCCCCTGAGTCGTCAATAGCCGCCTTGAGTCCGACCCCGGTCTTCCGGACCAGTAGCTTGCGGGCCGCGAACGTCTCTGGAGTCTTGTAATTGATCCCGGGCACGCCGAGTCGAATCTGCCGCGACGGATGGCAGCGGTAGCGTTCCACGTCTTCCCCGGCGATGAGTGGCCGCCAGTTGGGGTCAGGGGATCCATCGGCGCGAACGATGCGTTCTCGCCTTGCGGACTCCGAGCGGAATGGCCTGGCGCAGCCCGCACACTGCAGCAAGCGGGGCTGCCGAGGCGCTGGGGTCCCCACCCCACAGTGAGGACAGCAGAGCACTGCGCCGTATTTGGAGATCTCAACGCCCCGTCCGGTCACCAACCAGCGGCGCCATGGGAGAGAGGCTTGCTCTAACCGCTTGACGATGCTGTGTTCTTGCCGGCGCAGATCGATGTCGAAGCGAGCCTCGGGGTCGCGAGCAAAATGCTGTTGTGGAACATCGTGCGCCAGCCGCGCCTGTGCCTGTTCCAGCGTCGCCGCGCCTGCCAGGACGCGTTTTCGCCACTGCTTATCCAGACGAAAGCAGCGTACCGTGTGGTCGTCGGGAGCCCGCGCTCTTCGGCAGACGAGTATCGTCGTGCCGCGATAGACGCCGTCGAAGAACCCTTCGCCCAGACGGGCAATCAGGAGGAGCTGGGTAGTGTCAACCAGTAGACGGCGCAGCGCCCGGTGCTCGGGCAGGAACACGGCATCCGGAATGATAAAGGCCAGGACTCCGCTCTCCTCTACCAGACCCAGGGACAGCTCGATGAACAGCTCGAAGCTATCGAACTGGCCCTGAGCGAGCGTAAAGTGGGCGGCCTGGAGCGCTGCTCGGGAATGGGGCACCTCGGCGCCCCAGGGGGGATTGGCGATCACGGCATTGGGGCGGCCATTGTCTCGCTGGGGCGTCGCCTGGTCGTTCAGCCCGAAGCGCGGCAAGGTGAGGGCGTCGGCCTGGACGAGGAGGGCGTCGGCAGGCAGCACCGTCCGAGCGCGTTGCAGCGCCCGTCCGTCCCTATCGATTCCGGCAACGGTCAGGGGTTGGTCGGTCGCGTCCAGCACCGCCCGTAAGAGCACCCCTTCACCGCAGGCCGGATCTAGGATTCGCAGGCGATCACGAGATGGAAGGCGCCGCGCTAACTCACCGGCAAGCCAGGTCGCCAGGAGCGGGGGGGTATACACCGAGCCAAGGGTACGGCGAGTACGCTGGAGATCGTCGGCGTGCTGAACTGCTGCCATCATCCGCCGATGCCGACGCGGACATATCGGGAAGGGGACGTGGCCGCTACTTGGTACGAAAGTTCCAACACGTGCCCATTATAGGAGACGCGCACGCGACCATTGTGACAGGCGATAACAGGGGCGCCTGGAACTCAAGCCGGCTTGAGCCGGCTTTGTAATCTTAGCCTGCTCCTTTAGGGGCAGGGGACGTGGGGAGGAAGATCGGATGG
>Ga0207416_1000874_pt1 | contig 46009 bp, 44 predicted proteins | sample PaiPotPPM11metaG_FD_184107 | JGI IMG/M metagenome (GOLD analysis project Ga0207416, IMG submission 184107) | Iron sulfur acid spring bacterial and archeal communities from Banff, Canada, to study Microbial Dark Matter (Phase II) - Paint Pots PPM... ...
AGCCTTGCGCCCCGCGACCGATCCGAGGATGGGGCGCGCCACGTCGTACTCGTCGGTAGACACAGCGAATTGACTCACATCATAGGGCCAGACCGCCCGGCGCAACAAACGCGAGCGCGGTGGAACCCGCGGTGTGCCGTTAACAGCGATCGTATCGTTGCGCTCGAGACCTTGTGCTGTCCAGTAGACGCGATGTTGTTCCGTGACGATGCGATTCGGACCGCTTCTCGTGACGGTGTATTCAAACTCCATGTTCGCCGGAATCTTTCGTGAGACGAGCGCCGCGCGATAGGAATCAAAGATCGTTGACGTTTGGGGCGCAGCTGCAAGCGCCACGAGCGCAGCTGCTGCCGCGACGGCTGCCAGCCGTCTACCCACGTAACGCAGCCCGTATCGCATCGGAAACGGCAGCCAGTGCGGCATCGATGCCGGCTGAGTTTTTGCCGCCGCCTTGTGCGAGCTGCGGTGTTCCGCCACCGCGGCCGCCAACGAAACTCATCATCTTGGAGAGCACGACCTGCGCCGAAATGCCACGTGCGACCACATCTTCGCTTGCGGTGACGAGCACTGAGACTTTATCTTCATCGCCAGCGGCAACTGCGAGCAACCCTTTGGGCCAGCGCGATCGGATTGCGTCGCTGAGCGTTCGTACGCTGGCCGCATCTTCCGCTCGAACCGTAAGGTATTGTATGCCGTCGACCTCTTTAACGGCGCTTAAGTGCTCAGCAGCGCGCTCGCCCGCAACCTGCGCTTGGAGTGCAGCGATTTGCTTTTCGAGCTCGCGATATTTTTGCGAAAGGTGCGCCGCCGAGTCGCCGAGTTTCTCGACCGGGGAACCAAGCGCGGACCCGGCCCGCTCTGCGGCGTCGCGCACTTGCATCACGTATCGATCGGCCGCCTCGGACACGACACCCTCGACCCGCCGGATGCCGGCAGCTATTGCGCTTTCCGACGTCAGCACGAAGTGCCCGATTTCACCCGTTGACTCGACGTGCGTTCCCCCGCAGAGTTCGACGCTCGGTCCAAAGGTGACGACCCGAACGACGTCCCCGTAGTTCTCGCCTTTCATATAAATGGCGCCGCGCGCTACCGCCTCCGCAAACGGCATGACCGCGACCCTGACGTGGTAGTCGGCGCGTATCAGTTCGTTGATGCGGGCTTGAACCTGGCGCTCCTGTTCTTTGGACAGCGCGCCTCCCGGTGAGTCGAAGTCGAATCGCGTGTGGTCGGGATATACTGCGCTGCCTCGCTGAGAAACCGCATCGCCGAGGGCTTCTTTGAGGGCCCGCTGCATGAGGTGGGTCACGCTGTGATGGCGGCGGATTTCGCGACGCCACTTCGTATCCACGAATGCGTCAACCCGGTCGCCCTGCCGCAACGATCCAGATCCCATGGTGCCGTGATGCAGAATTCGCTGATGCGTCTTGTCTTGGTATTGCGTATCAGTCACCAAGAATTCAGCACCACCCTCGCGTGCGATGGCGCCGCGATCACCTGCCTGGCCACCGCGTTCCGCATAGAACGGCGTACGATCGAGGAGCACGACACCGCTTTGCCCTTGGTCTAAGGCAGCCACGCTTTTGCCGGCGCCGTCAAAGAGCGCCACAACAGTGGCGTTTGCGGTAAGCGAGTCGTAGCCGATGAACGCAGAACCGGGAAGATCCAGATTCGTGACTTCCTCGACGCGCACGCAGGTGCGCTTTTCCTGGGCGTCGCGCCGAGCACGCTCGCGCTGCTCCTCCATGGCGGCGCGATAACCCGCCATGTCCGCTTCGAGTCCATTCTCTCGCGCTATCTCGGCGGTCAGTTCTGGTGGAAACCCATAGGTGTCGTGCAACTCAAAGATGTCGCGGCCCGCGATCTGTCCGACGCCCTTGCGCTTTGCGTCCGCGATGACGGCCGCAAGCCGTGACTCCCCGCGCACGAGCGTGCGATCGAAAAGACGTTCCTCTTCGGCAACGATCGCTTTCATGGCGCCTTGAGCGGCGCGCAATTGAGGGTAGGCGTCGGCAAGCGATTCCGTGACGGCCCCGACCAGCTCGCTCAAGAAGCCGTCGGGCAGACGCAAGCTCCTTCCGCTGCGCAGCGCTCGTCGCATGAGAAAGCGCATGACGTAACCGCGGTCGGTGTTGCTCGGCGTAATGCCGTCAGCCGCAAGAAAGACCGTGGCGCGCGCGTGGTCGGCGATGATGCGGCGATGGACGTCATGTTCGGGCTCCGGCAACGGGCTCGCTTCAGTCGGCTTCGGCAACGCGCCAATGATGCTCCGATACAGATCGGTATCGAAAATCGAGGTCTTGCCGGCGAGAATCATGCACAAGCGCTCGAATCCCATGCCCGTGTCGATAGCCTTTCGCGGCAGCGGATGCAGCATGCCGTCGGCCTCTCGATCGTACTGCTGGAAGACGAGGTTCCAAAACTCGATGTAGCGGTTGCAGTGCGGGCAGCCAACACCGCAGTCTGCACGCCCGCACCCAACGCCCGCCCCGAGATCGTAAAAGATCTCCGAGCACGGTCCGCAGGGCCCGGTCGGCCCCATATCCCAGAAATTATCTTCGCGAAATCGCGAGATGCGCTCGGGTCCAAGACCGATCTCACGCTGCCAAATCTCCGCTGCTTCATCGTCGTCCACGTAAACGGTGGCGTGCAGGCGATCCTTCGACAGCCCCAGCGTTTTTGTGAGATACTCCCACGCCCACGCGATCGCTTCACGTTTATAATACTCGCCAAACGAGAAATTGCCGAGCATTTCGAGTAACGTTCCGTGGCGGCCGCTGCGCCCGACATTTTCGATGTCACTCTTGCCGCCGGCGACCCGCAAGCAGCGCTGCACCGTGACGACGCGCGGCGCCGGGGCGGGTTCTTGCCCCAAGAAAACCGGCACGAACTGTTCCATTCCCGCGATGGTAAAAAGCGTCGTGGACATGGCGTCAGGAATGAGACTGGCCGGGGGCACAAGCTTGTGCCCCTTGCCCTCAAAGAACGAGACAAAGGATTGACGGACTTCCTGCGGTTTCATTGCTTGGAATCGAACGTTGGCCGCGCGCGCAGCTATTCTTCTTTTAGCTCCCTCTTGAGCTTCTCGAGGGCGCGTTGCTGCAAGCGTGAGACGTGCATTTGCGACACGCCGAAACGCTTTGCAACTTCAGCCTGCGACATGTTCTCGTAAAAGCGCAGAAACAAAATGACGCGCTCGCGTGGATCCAAAGCGGCGAAACCACGTTCGAGGTTGGCTTTGTCTTCGAGCAGCGCAAGCTCCGGGTCTTCGCGGCCGAGGTAATCGAGCAGCGTCGCGGTCTTCGCGTCACTTGCAGTGGCAAGCTCGGAGTCGATCGAGAGCAGGTTGTACATCTGCCCAAGCTCCTGCGCTTCGATCACTTCTTCTTCCGACACGGAGAGCCGCCCGGCGAGATCGGTGACGGTGGGCGAGCGGCCGAGCTCGATAGCGGCGTGCTCCATCTCCCGGTTAACCGCCAAATTGAGTTCCTGCAAGCGTCGCGGAACGCGAATCATCCACCCCTTGTCGCGGAAGTATCGTTTGATCTCGCCGATGATGGTGGGCGTCGCGTAGGTGGTGAATTCGACGCCTCGCTCCGGATCGTAGCGGTCGATGGCTTTGATAAGACCCAGTGTGGCCACTTGAACGAGATCGTCAATCTGCTCGCCCCGGTTGCCGAATCGCACTGCGAGATAGCGCGCCAGATTGAGATGCGACACGACGAGCTCGTCGCGCACACTCAGGTCGCGGGCAACGGCGAAGCTGCGAAAAAGCTCCCGCGTCCGCTCCCGGTCGAACCGCTCTACCAGCCCTTCCGGCGAACTTGCATGTGAGGCGCTCATGGGCTTTACGTTCGAAGAAACTTCGTCATTGTGAGCTTCGTGCCGGACTCCGGATTCAGCTCATATTCGACGTCGTCCATCAACGATCGGATGAGAAAAACGCCAAGACCACCGACGGTCGGTTCACCCAAGCGCTTGGGCGCGAGATCACCAGCGGACGCAAGCCCGCTATCCTCGACCGTGACCTTGATCTTGTCAGGGAATATTTGGCATGTAATGGCCACGCTTTCACCAGCAGACGCGTGCTGGATACAGTTCGTGCACGCCTCGGCGACTGCGAGCTTGAGGTCTTCGATGTCTTCGATCGAAAACTGTAAGCGGCTGGCGATACCCGCCACCGCCAGGCGCGCCACGCCGACCCACTCGGCTTTACTTGGAATGCGCAGCTCGACGACGTTGCCGCCCCCGGTTGTGGTCTCCAAGATCAGAGATTCTCGCATGCCTGCGCTTCGGTATCGTAGATTCCAAAAATCTTCACGAGACCTGTGATGTCGAAGATCTTCTTAATCTGTGGGTTCGTGCACACAAGGTTGACTGCCCCGGAATGCTCGCGCACGCGTTTGAGACCGCCGATGAGCACGCCGAGACCGGTTGAATCGATATAGCGCACGTTCTCGAGATTGATGACAAGCGCGTAGTGACCTGAATCGATGAGGCTCATGATCGTCTCCTTCACTTTCGGTGAAGTATAGACGTCAATCTCACCGTTGAGATCGACCACGCTGCACGGCCGCTGCCCGTTTGATTCTCGGACGTTGACTTTTATATCCATCCGTACTCTTTTGCTGGAGACAAGTGCTGTTACAGACGCGCACATGACGCGCCGCTTGCGCGGTCGACACAAGGTCGACCGCGACGAACGAACGCGCTGGCTACTCGGTCTCGAATTCCTCGCGCTTTGACTTTGCCGCTTTTCTCCCGGTCTCCACTGCGTCGTTAAACTGCGTGCGCACCGTCTCGAAGCTTTCGCGGCCGCGCTTTGCGAGCTCGTCTGCCTGCGAGCGCAGGTCATCCGCGAGGTCAGATGCACGATCCTTGAGGTCTGAGGCAAGATCGAGCGCCTTGCCTTTAAACTCGTGCGCCTTGCCGCGGATGATATCGCGCGTTTCTTCACCACTCTGCGGTGCGAGCACGATCGCGACGGCAGCTCCAATCAAGCCACCGATGATGAATCCTGAGATGAATCCCGAACTCGTGTCGGTGTGAGTGTTGTGTCCCATATCTGTCTGCTCCCTCTCGCGCTTGCGTGCAAGCGTGTGTTTTTAATTCCCCAGTCGACGCACGGTCAACCACTTCTGGTCGACGCAAAGGTCGACCGCTACATATTCGACTTATTCGCCGTAGTCGCGCCCGGTATGTACGGATGCGCCGTTGCCACGACGCGATCGGAAGAACCTTTGGGCGCCCTGCGAGATGCCTGCGACGATGCCAACGACGTTGGCGACCGTCGGCGACACTGCCGACTGAGCCGATTCCGCCGCACGGGCGATGCCGGTCGCGCCCTTCTCGAGCGCTCGCGTGAGCCGGTCGATGCGTCCGACCATCTCGTCGATATTACCCGCGACCCCGCCGACGTGCGCAAGCGTTTCGATCACCGGCGCTTGGAGCCCGTCGAGCACATGATCGACCCTATCCATCGTCTTTTGGGTCTTGTCAAGCACCTTGGCCGCGCGCACGGACAGATACGCAAGAGCGATGGCGATGATGAGAGCGGCAGCGCCCAGCGCAAGCCACATAAAATCCTGTGCGTTCATGGTAAGCAGTTGGGTTCTTGGAGCTTCGGGGGAGTGCCTCCCCGAAGCGGGATAGAGTCGTCTTAAGAACCGCGTGCGCCCTCAACTGTGAGCGCGCCTGCGAGGCCTCGCAAGCGACCCACGAGAGGCGGCAAAACAAGCAGGACACGATCAACGTCGGCTTGCGTGTTTGCGCGCCCCAGCGAGATTCGGATAGAGCCACGAGCAGCGGCCGGCTCGAGGCCCAGCGCCTGGATCACGTGCGAGGGATCAAGCGAGCCGGAGCTGCAGGCGCTGCCGGTCGATATCTCAATGCCGGCGAGGTCAAGACCCACGACAATTGTATCGCCCTCGATCTGCGCGAAGCGAACGTTCACGTTGTTGGGCAGGCGCGATGTTCGCGACCCATTGAGTTCTGATTCTGGTATTGATGCGAGGATGCCGTTCATGAGCGATTCGCGCAGCGCGGTCACCCGGCTTTGAGTGTCCTGCAAATCGCCCACGGCAAGCGAGAGCGCAATTGAAAGCCCTACGATGCCGGGCACGTTCTCGGTACCGGCTCGCCGCCCGCCCTCTTGGCCGCCACCCACGATGAGTGGTGTCAGCGGCACATCTTTGCGCACGAACAACGCGCCGACACCTTTGGGGCCCTCGAACTTGTGAGCGGAAAACGAGAGCGCGTCGATACCGAGTGCGCGTACATCGACCGGCACGTGTCCGACCGTCTGCACGGCGTCGGTGTGAAATATGCCGCCATAGTCGTGCGTCAGCGCCGCAAGGCGCGCGATGTCCTGAATCGTGCCGATCTCGTTGTTGCCGTGCATGATGCTCACCACCGAGGGTGAGCCGTCGAGCGCCGCCTTCAGCGCATCTTCGGAGACGAGGCCGTCGCGGTCGACGGGCACGACCGTCACTTTGTGTCCGCGCGCGCGAAGCGCATCTGCTGCATGCAGGACTGCATGATGTTCGATGGCGCTTGTGATGAAATGAGCGCGCGCAAAAGAACCCGTCATCGAGCCGAAGATCGCGAGGCTATCCGCTTCTGAGCCGCCCGACGTAAAAACGATTTCATCCGGTCGCGCACCCACGGCCTCGGCTGTGCGCTTGCGCGCTCCACTCAGCGCACGCTGCACGCGCTGCCCGCTAGAATGGATGCTGGATGGGTTTGCGTATGAGGTCGTGAGAAACGGAAGGATGCCTTCCAGCACTTCGGGGCGCATCGCGGTCGTCGCCGCATTGTCGAGGTAAAGTCTTTCCATATCGCACGGCGTTCTTCGCGGGGTCAGCCCAGCCTGCCCGGAGAATATGAAGCATCGTGACTTTCGAACCATCGCTTTTTGGAAACACCCTTCCGGCCGATGGCGGCGCCGCACCAATCGAGAAGCTCCCGCCCAATGCCCCGCTGGCAGCGCGGATGCGCCCGCGCTCGCTCGACGAATTTGTCGGTCAAGAGCAGCTCGTCGGACCGGGCACTGCCTTGCGGACGGCGATTGAGCGCAATGCGCTGCCATCAATGATATTCTGGGGGCCGCCGGGCAGCGGCAAGACAACGCTGGCGCGGCTTATCGCAAGCCTCACGTCCGCGCGCTTTGTCACGCTGTCTGCTGTCTCCGCGGGCGTGGCCGATTTGCGCCGCGCGATCTCGGACGCGAAACAGGCGGCGGCAGCAAATGGCCGCCACACGATTCTCTTCATCGACGAGATACATCGTTTCAACAAGGCGCAACAAGACGCGGTTTTGCCCAACGTTGAGCGCGGCGATATTACGCTCATCGGCGCGACAACTGAGAACCCGTCGTTTGAGGTCAACAAAGCATTGCTCTCTCGTTCGCGCGTCTTCGTGCTCGCGCTGCTGGGGGACGATGCGATCGGTGTCATTGTCGATCGGGCGCTCGCCGATAAAGAACGCGGGCTGGGGCCGGATGTGCGGCTCGAAAGGGAAGCTCGAGCGAAGCTCATTGCGCTTTCTGGCGGCGACGCGCGCAGTGCTCTCAATGCGCTTGAGCTTGCGGCACAGATCGCTGCGTCACGCGGCAAAGGCGAACCGATCGCAGCACATGACATCGAAGAGGCGATGCAGCAACGATCGCTTCGCTACGACCGTGCCGGCGATGAGCACTACGACGTCATCTCTGCTTTTATCAAGTCAGTCCGCGACAGCGACCCGGACGCCGGCGTCTACTGGCTGGCGCGCATGCTCGAGGCCGGTGAAGATCCCATGTTCGTCGCACGCCGCCTCGTTATTTTATCGTCGGAGGATGTCGGTCTCGCCGATCCAAACGCGCTGCCGATTGCAGTCGCCGCGCAGCAGGCCACCCATGCGCTCGGCATGCCCGAGGCACTCTTTCCACTCACTGAAGCCACGATATACCTCGCGCTCGCGCCGAAGAGCAACTCCGGGTTACGCGCGTATGGTGCCGCAAAGGCTGCAGTGGACGAGCGCGGCGCCCTCCCCGTGCCTCTCCACCTGCGCAATGCGGCGACAAACCTTATGCGCCGCCTAGGCTACGGAGAGGGCTATCGATACGCGCATGACTTTCCGGGTGCAAAAGTCGAGCAGCAACACTTACCTGACGAGCTTAAGCAGTCGAAATTCTACGAGCCGGGCGAGGTCGGGTGGGAGGCTGACGACTAACTCAGACGCGTGCGAGTTGCATGGATAGCAGCAAGTGCTTATACCGTGCTGCAGGCTGCGCTAGCGCTCTATCGCTGGCACATCTTAACGATAACGTCCGATCCCGGCCTTTTTGCGCAGGCCATTCTTAACGCTGGTCACGGGTTTTGGGATACTCCGGAAGGCGGGTCGCACTTCAAGTATCACTTCTCGCCCATTCTTGCCACGCTCTACCCATTTGTGGCGCTCACCCATAGTGCTCTCGTCCTGCAACTCATCGATATCGTCCTCATCGGCGTCTGTGCGCCGGCTCTCGCGCTTCTCTTCCAGCCATATCTGAGCGACTCGCTCGCCGGGCGTCTCGCGGTGGTCGCTCTTCTCTATGCGCCTCTTGGCTCTGTGGGCTTTGCGGAGTTTCACGAATTGGCGTTTTTCCCGATCATAGCAATCTTGCTGCTGTGGGCGGCGGATCGCGAGCGCTGGGGTTGGTTTGCGTTGTTTGGGCTTGCCGGGATAATGACGCGTGAGGATGTGGGCATCGAGCTGTCGATCATCGGCCTTGGGATTGCCGCCTTTATCTGGCTGCGCCGAACCCGGGCGACCGGCCGCGGCTTGCTACTGGGTGAACCTCGCCACCCCATAGCGACGGTATTGGCATTTAGCAGCTTGGGCATTGCAAGCGCCGCCGTTGTCATTTCGTATTTCAAAATCGTCGCTGCCGCATATCCGTCGTGGGGGCCAAGGGGCGATTACGACTATCCGATGTCAAGGGGGCCGAGCGGATTGATAACGGCGATCCTTACGAAACCCTTTGTCGCGATACCATCGCTCTGGAGTTACGGCAAACTTACGTACTTGCTCGAAGGGCTGTTGCCACTCATGCTGCTGCCGCTGCGGAGTCTGTGGTCGCTGCTCGCGTTACCCGCGCTGCTCGTGCTTATGCTGGCAAGCAATTCGGCGATGTGGAACATGGGTCGCCATTACTCCGCCATGTGGGCTCCCTGGCTGTTGGTGGGCACCGGCGTCGTGCTGGCTCACATTGAGCGCGATCGCGGGCCGAAGGCGGCTGCGACGTGGGCGAACGCTGCGATTGTCGGCTGTCTGATCGTGCTGCTCGCTTTCAATCCTATGCACCCTGGCGTCACGTTACGTCCGGCCTATCACGACGCAGCATCGGCGCGAGCTGCTCTTGCCTGCGTGCCGCGTGGCGAAAGCATCGATACCCACGAAGAGTGGTTTGCGCAGATTGCGGCTGAGAATGTGCACTCGACGCACAGCCAGGGCGGCGGTGCGCAGTATTTAGTGTACGCAGACGACTATCATGATTACGCCTGGCCGTCGACCGCGCCGAGACTTACTACCCAAGTCCGCGCGGGCCACTATGCGCCTGTGTGCCGGTTTGGAAACGTCGTGACGTACCGCAAGGCGCGTCCGTAGCGGCCATCCTTGTGTCGACCGACCGTCAATCTGTTGCGACGCGCAGAACTTCTTCGAGTGTCGTGATTCCGTGAGCGACCTTCATGAGGCCATCATGGTAGAGAGTTCTCAGTCCCTGCTCGAGCGCGAGTCTCTTGAGCTCGCCTGTGGAAACGCGGTCAAGCAGCATGCGCCGAAACTCATCAGTCAAAACGATCAGCTCGTGAATGCCTGCACGGCCTTTGTAGCCGCTGCCTGCGCATTGCTCGCAGCCTTCGCCACGCGCGAGTTGAAGCGATGACACCGGAATCTCATATTCTTCAAACTTGGCATGGATCGCCTTGACCGCTTTCACGCTGCGCCTGCACCCTTTGCACACGGTACGGACGAGTCGCTGCGCCATGACGCCTTGAACAGACGATGCGAGAAGGAATGGCTCAACGCCCATATCGATAAGGCGCGTCACCGCCGAGACCGAGTCGTTCGTGTGAAGCGTCGAGAGCACGAGGTGGCCCGTTAAGGCCGATTGCACTGCGATGAGCGCGGTTTCGTGGTCACGGATCTCCCCGACCATCATGACGTCTGGGTCCTGACGCAAAAAGGCGCGCAAGCCAGCCGCGAATGTCAGACCAACCTTCGGATGCACCTGCACCTGGTTGATGCCTAAAATATTGTATTCAACCGGGTCTTCAATCGTGACGATCTTCGTGTCCGGATCGTTGATCGCATTCAGCGTTGCGTACAAGGTGGTCGACTTACCAGATCCGGTTGGACCTGTGACCAAGATGACGCCGTTGGGCATCACGATAAGCTTTTTCCATTTTTCGAGGAGGTCAGGATGGAAGCCGAGCTGGTCGAGCTCAACCATGACGCTCTTGCGATCCAAGATACGCATGACGATTGACTCACCCCACAGCGTAGGCAGCACCGACACACGGAGATCGTAGCGGTCGCGCTTGATCGTGACTTGGATGCGGCCATCCTGAGGAACGCGCTTTTCCGCGATGTTCAGGTTGGCCATGATTTTAAAGCGCGAACTCAATGCGAGTTGCAGTGCTTTGGGTGGGGTCATCACTTCGCGCAGCAAGCCGTCAATGCGATATCGCACGATGAGCTGCTTCTCAAACGGTTCGATGTGGATGTCTGAAGCTTTCTGTGCGATCGCCTGCGTGACGATGAGGTCCGCGAGCCGCACGATTGGCGCGTCAACGTTGACCTCGTCGGGAAGCTCCTCTTGTTCTTTGACAACGTCCATTTGCTCGCCGGTCTCGCCGACGATTTCTTGCCATTTGTTGTCGCCGCTGTACGCGGCTTCCACGGCTCGCTCGATGTCATCGTAGAATGAGAGGACGGGTTCGGGAACGAGGCCGGTACGGATACGGACATCGTCCAGCGCCAAAATGTCGGTCGGATCCGCCATCGCCAGCGTGATCTTGTTGTCGACCTTTCCGATGCAGATGACATGGTGACGGCGGGCTGCCGGTTCGGGGATGAGGGTTGCTGTTTCCGGATCGATCTTGCGATTCGTCAGATCGACGTAAATCTTTCCGAGTTCTTCCGCCCGGGCCCACATGACTTCGTCTTTAGGCGCGACGCGCATCTCAACGAGGATTTTCTCAAGCGGTTCGCGTCGAGCGTCGGCGAGCTGGAGCGCTTTGTCGAGCTGCTCTTGTGTCAGGCTCCCCTTTTCGATCAGGACATCAGTGAATTTTCGATTGACAAAATCGAGCAATGAAGGGCTCCTCGGAAGCGAATGGGTTTTCGCGCGGTTTCAGCCCGCGCGTGTGCCACCTGTGTAGATAATCGGTGCACAGAGGTATGACCCTCATCCATACGATGATGCGCGTGAGCTGAGTCACACCCATAAAATAGCAACGGACCTTTAGGTCCGTTCTCTAAAGCGCTACGAGTGACTCGGCGCTGGGAGCGGTGTAGGAGAGGGACGCACAATGGCTCGCGGTGATGGAGCCGGCGCCGTCGATGCCGCGCGGCGGAACGGAAATGTCGCTTTCACGCCGCCGAGCGCCTTGAAATCTTCCGTCTGCGTATTGTACACGACCTCAGCGGCATCGAACGTTCGATCCGGCAGCTCCTCACCGTGGACGCCGCCCGTCATGGTCGCCGTGTGGGTCGTGTCATTGAGTGTGAGGACGGGCGCAACAAGCGTCTTGTCACCTTGTGCGACTTTCGTGTGACCGGTCGCTGTATACGTTGTCTCTGGACGTCGCACAATGTCAAGTTTGTCGCACCACAAGGTCAGCGGTTCACTCGAGTTGTTCGCCTTGCCGTAGTTGCCGAAGCGGTGCACGATAACGTTCCCGATCATCGTGAACGTGCCGGCTTTCTGATTGCCAAATCCGCGATCGGCGCGAAAATCGGTATCGGAAGAGAACCCGGTCAGCTCGCCCGGAACATCGATATTGCCATTTTGCGTATTGTAATGGATCTCGTCGCTGTTGACGACGCGGTCGTCCTCTTGCGCCGAGACCTTGCCGCGAAGAAGACCTTGGTGCGTTGCGTCGTTGAGCGAAAGGTAGTCGGAGTGCAGCTTGCGGTTACCTTGAACGACAACGACCGATCCTGTCGCCGTATAGGTGCTCGGCTTACCCGAAACGCGAAGCTGGTTGGCGGTGAGGGTCAAAGGCGCGGTCCCTGGTCCTTGGCCGACGCGCTGGTGCATAAGCACGTGGCCGACGAGAGTGACGTCTTGCCGCTGGTAGTTGCCGAACGCCCGATCGGCCTTAAAATCGCCGTCAGGTGAAATGCCGTACACTGCTCCGGGAATCACGAAGTCGCCGTTGCGATGGAAAACTCCCTCAGCGAAGGTGATCGTGAACTTTCCGATACGCGCATCGGCATGCGCCGGCATCGTTGCGGCAATGCTTATGCCCCAGCCGAGGGCCGCGGCAGTTAGCCAGGTGCGGACTCGAAATGCGCTCCGTTGTCTCATCCTATGTATTTCAACTTATCGCAGGCGACCCGGAGTTCCCAATTTCTCCCTGATAACCGGACTTGAAATCGCACCCTCTCGCACAATGACGGGCGCGTTGCCGGTGCAATCGACAATGGTGCTCTCCACGCGCAGCGGCGTCGGTCCGGCAAAGATTGCCAGGCTCGCCTGCGGCAATGCGTCGAGGTTGTCGGTGTCACCTGTAAACGGCGCGCTTCCCGATATATTCGCGGAGGTGGCCGCAAGCGGTCCAGCGCCTCGCAGCAGACTGCGGCACAAGTCGTGATCTGGGCAGCGCAACGAGATCGTGGACAAGTCGCAAGCTGCTCGCGCGTAGCGGCTGGCGTGACGACGCACGATGAGCGCAACTGGACCCGGCCACAACTCATGCATCGCGCGACGTGCGCATTCGGTTAACTCGCCGATGAAGGGCTCGGCTTGCGCAGCGTCTGCAACGTGCAGAGCAAGCGGCTTGTGTATGCTTCGACCTTTCGCTTCGTATACGGCGCGTATTGCTTGCTCATTGTCCGGATCGCAACCAATGCCGTAGACAGTTTCGGTAGGAAATATGACTGTGCCGCCTGAGCGTATGCACACTGCGACTTCACTCACAAGGTCTGAGTCAGACCGCTGTGCGGCACGGATGACCCGCATAGCGCTACGCTACGGGAGGACAGCGTGAGGGGTATTGGAAAACGATTTTAACGTGTCACGCATTCGGCACCAGGTCTTTCTCGTAGGTCTAATGGTGGCCTTTACTGCCGTGTCTTCGGTAATGGCGCCCATCGCTTTCGGGCATCGCTTACGCAGTCGCGCTAAGGACCGCGGCCAGCTCTTCTTGCGCCGCACGCGACGGCGGATCGCTCGCGCTCGAGCACTTGTCAGGCTGCGCACCAAACCCGCGCTCGCATTTTTAGCACGCGTCCGCTCAGCCGCCTAACCAACACGATTTTGTAGCAACGGACCTTCAGGTCCGTTCTTTTTATTCTCTCTTAAGCTTGACCAAGCGCGCGTCGCCTGCACCGAGCGTAAGCGTTTCGTGCTGGATTTTCGCAACAAGTGGAGGTTTGATCGACAGCCGAAAGGTCCCAGCTCGGTCTGTCCCCACGAACACGAGCGTCTGCCGCTCATCCCCAAGAGCGACCGAAAACGGCGCATCGCTTTCAATGTAGCGGCTCACGTCTTCATCTAAGACGACGCAGCGGCTGCGCGACGCGACCGGGATCGACGAGTAGAGCGTACGCCGGTAATAAAAGCATGACATAGTTGTGCCCATGATCGGTACATCGCGCACGCCCACCCATTTCCAGTCTTCGGGCAAATGTGGGTTTATGCGCAGCCCGTCCGGCGACGGCTCAAAACCAAGCAGCCCTTCATAGGCAAGCCACAGATATGTTGGCGGCATCCATGGACTCATCGCCATGCCGCGGCTTTTGAACGTCTCGCCCGACAATCGCTCGGGGAACAGTCCCGGCATGACGTTTTGATACGCTTTCGGGTTTTCAACTTCGCTGATCTTCCAAATGTTGCGCATGCCTGAAACTAATCGCCGCGGCGAATGCGTCTTGCTGCAATACGCGACCCACGCCGTGAGGTTGGGCCAGATGCCGCCGAGCAGATGCACGCCGTATTCCGGATCGTACTCTTGCTGGTTCTTGCCGACCGTCCGCACGCCGAAGGGCGTCCAAAACTCAGGCGTGTACAGCAAATCCAAAATCTTGCGCTTGCGATCCTCATCCGCAACTGCAAACAGCACCGGGAAGATTTGATCGCCCGTAATATCGTGATGAGCTTCACCTTCGGGATCGATGTTGAGCAGATACAGGCCCGTCCGGTCGCTGACCAAACGCTTGTTGATCGTGTTCTTGAGTTTGTCCCCAGCTTCGCGGTAGCGATCGGCCGTGTCGGCGTCGCCGAGGATGCGCGCAAGCGATGAAGCCAACCGCAAAGCTCGGGCGCACTCCACATTGATTTCGGTCACCGCTCCAGAAATTTGGCTCTGGGGAATGATGTTGCGCCACCCGGAGATTCCCCACACGTTTGCCTCTTGCGAATGCGCCACGACGAGACCACCGCGCATTTGGGTGATAATCCAGTCGCAGGCACCACGCACCATAGGCCAGAGCCGCTCGAGCGTGCCGCGGTCGTGTGTTACCGCGTAGTGATGGTAGGCCGCACACGCGATAAGCGGCGTGTCGTCATTGATATTAAGATCGTAGTCGCTCTTGAACGGCGGGTCGGCGCAGGCCATGATAAACTCTGTGACCTTGCCGCCTTCTTCGATGCCGTGTTGCGCGATGAGCTCGAAAAGCTGTCGCGAGAATTCCGGCGTCAGGTAATCGGCGCCGAGAGTGTACCAGGCCGCGTCGCGCATGACGATAATGTCTTGCGACGGGTCATTCGTGAACCCCGCGCCGGCCGGATAGCGATGTTGCACGCGCACCGTGTTGATCTTGGCCCAATCGATGCCGCGATTGATGAGCGGGTCGGGTGTGCGGATGAAACCGGTGCGGCGCAGGCGGTCGTAATACTCTTGCGTATCGACGAGCGCGTCTGCGGCAACAGGCGCTTCGCGATGCGCCGCAAGCGCGGCAGCCTCTCCCTTGTGGCTGATGGCCATTCGAAATGCAATGCCGGCGGTCGAGCGCGCCGGTACGGTGAGCGCAAACGTGCGCGAGAATCCGCGATCGGTGACGTAGGTGGATGTCGGCTCCGCGCTGCCTTCAAAGATCCGGACTTCGTTGGGCCTGCCAACGGTCTCCGAGATGATCGAGCCGTCTTGTTCTTTGTGAGTCACGCGTTTGTTGCGTTGATCTTGGTCTGGGACTTTGTAAGTGCCCGGCCAGACAAACGCAGGATAGTGAACGTCGCACATGACCGCTGCGGAAACTTGCTCGCTTGTTGGGTTGTCGAAGGTGACCTCCACATAGACGACTTGCAACGGCTCGCACATCGGTAAGAACGTGCGCTTGCGAATGATAACCGGACCGCACGTGAATGACGTCTCCTGGTAGGCGTCCGCATGGGTCGTATCGATTGGAACGGCGCGTTCACCCGCGATGTACATCTGTGTGACCCAGCGCCCGCAGTAGAACTGGTTGTCGAACGCGTTCCAATAACCCGAGATGTCGCTCTGCGGTGTCAGCTTGAGAAACGATGACAGATTGCCGAAGCACGCCCCGGTGAACAGCTTGTCGACTGGATACCGATATGCGTTCGTTGGCACGCCGTCGTCGCTAAAGTATGGAGGAGCAGAGGGTTTTAGGATGATTCAGTCTCCACGCTGCGTTATCGGCGCACGGCCCCAAGGGTTTAGAATCTGACGCGCTGCCCGGTCCCGATGGCGACGCACGACATCGGGTCCTCAGCCACGATGACGGGGATGCCGGTCACCTCGGTCAAGAGCGAATCCAACCCGCGCAGCAATGCCCCGCCACCCGTAAGGATAATGCCGCGATCGATGATGTCGGCCGCCAGCTCGGGTGGAGTCTTTTCAAGCACGCTCTTGACTGCGTCGATGATCGAGCCAAGCGGCTCTCCCAGCGCTTCGCGCACCTCTTCGGACGTGATGTTGACGGTTTTTGGAAGGCCGTTGATGAGGTCGCGGCCGCGAATATCCATGGTCAGCTCAGGGTCAAGTTTGTAGGCTGAGCCAACAGTGATTTTGATGTCTTCGGCCGTGCGTTCACCAATCATGAGATTGTAGACGCGCCGAATGTGCCGTGCGATTGCCTCATCACATTTGTTGCCGGCAACGCGGATCGATTGGCTGACGACGATGCCGCCGAGCGAAATGACCGCGACGTCCGTCGTACCGCCGCCAATGTCGACGACCATGTTGCCGCTAGGCCCGTCGATTGGCAAGCCGGCACCGATCGCCGCGGCCATCGGTTCTTCAATGATATCGACGCTGCGGGCTCCCGCCAGTTTTGCCGCATCGCGCACAGCACGCTCTTCAACTGATGTGATTTCGGCCGGGACGCAGATGGTCACCGCCGGTTTGGGCCGCAGAAATGAAAAGAATCCGTTGCTGCGTGTCACCTTCTTAATGAAGTAGTTGAGCATCGCCTCGGTGACTTCGAAATCTGCGATGACGCCATCACGTAGCGGCCGGATGGCTTGGATGTTGCTCGGCGTCTTCCCAAGCATCATGCGCGCCTCCTCGCCGACGGCGAGCGTCCGGCCCGTGCGCGTGTCGCGCGCGACCACAGAAGGCTCGCGAAGCACGATGCCTTTACCCTTGACGTACACGAGAACGTTTGCGGTGCCTAAATCGATTCCAATATCCAAAGCCTGCTCCTAGGAAGACTGCGCGCGAAACGGTGTGACGATCTTCGGCAGCTTGATCGTGTTCCCGAGGTTCGGCAACGGCGTCACCGGCGCGACGCCACTCGCACGAACGACGGTTGCCCCAAGTGACGCGAGCCGCTCTTCCAAAAATTCGTAGCCGCGGTCAATGTATTCGAGGCCACCGATTTCGGTCGTCCCCTCCGCCGCGAGAGCCGCCAGCACGAGCGCGCCGCCGGCTCTAATATCCGGCGCCGCGACGACGGCATCCTTGAGTTTGGGAACTCCGTTCACGTGTGCGGTTCGACCTGAGACCGTAATATCCGCCCCCATCCGGATGAGTTCACTCACATAGACGAAGCGAGCATCGAAGATGGTTTCTTCGACGTTTGACGAGCCTTTCGCAAGCGACAGATAGGCAACCACCGGCGGCTGTAGGTCGGTCGGAAAGCCTGGGTACGGAGCGGTCGTGATGTCGGCAGGATTCCATGAAGGCACACCGCGGACTCGTAAATTCACGCCTTTCGCCTCGACCTTCGCTCCCGTGCTTGCCAGCACGTCACTCATGCTGGCGAGCATGTTCGGGTCGACCCCTGTTACGGTCACGTCGCCGTTCGTCATCGCGGCACCCAGCAAGAACGTGCCCGCCGCCAAACGATCGGGGATGATCGTGTACTCGCAGCCGTGGAGCTTTTTGACGCCCTCAATGACAATGGTCGTCGTGCCTTGGCCGCTGATCTTGGCGCCTATCGCGACGAGGAAATCAGCGACGTCTACGACCTCCGGTTCCTGAGCCGCGTTCTCGAGTGTCGTCGTTCCCTGCGCCCGCACTGCTGCCAGCATGATGTTCTTGGTCGCACCAACGCTCGGCTTGGCGAGAGCAATTGTCGCGCCGCGCAGGTGCGAGGCGGTGACGACGACACAACCGTGTTCGAGGTCGACCTTCGCTCCCAGCGCCTCGAAGCCATGAAGGTGCATGTCGACGGCGCGCGGGCCCAAGATGCAGCCGCCGGGCATCGGAACCTCAGCCCGGCCGAAACGGCCGAGCAACGCGCCAGTCACGTCGAACGATGCATTGAGCTTGCTGACGAGCGCGTATGGCGCGGTGTTGGAATTGAGCGATGCCGCGTCAATAACGAGCGTACCGCCAGGCTGTTCGCGCACGCGCGCGCCAAGGCTCTCGAGGATCGCGGTCATAACGTCGACGTCCGTGATGCGAGGTACACGGTGCAAAATGACGTCGCCTTCGCACAAGATAGACGCAGCCATAATGGGTAAGGCGGCGTTTTTTGCACCCGGCGGCGCGAGGGAGCCTTCGAGGCGGTGACCGCCTTCGACGATCAGCCGGGTTCGCAGGCCCTCAAGTGCATCCATAACATATGTTGTCGGCGTTAGACCGGGCGAGCTGTGATGGCCAGCCGCGCCTGAGCCCATGCGATATTGCGACGTTCTTGCGAATCATCTGCGCCACGCTTCTGCGCGAGCGCTTCCTCGGCCCGCTTGAGGTCGGCTCGCGCTGCCTCGACGTCGACTTCGTCGCGGGAGAGCGCGCGGTCTGTTAGGATGATCACCCGGTCCGCGAGGATCTCCATGAACCCGCCCTCAACCGCGAACTGCAGCCGCTCGCCGGCCGCTTTCTCGCCCGTCGATTTTGCCACTGTGGCGCTCACCACACCTGTGCGCAACGTTGTCAGCAGTGGAGCATGATTGGCAAGCGCGCCGAGATCGCCCGCCGCACCGGGAGCGACAACTAGCTCAACATCACCCTCGAACTTTGCGCTCCCGGGTGTGATGATCGACAGCCGGGTGAGATTGGCCACGTGCGTTAGGCCTTTGCGGCCATGGCGTCGGCATTTGCTTTAGCTTCGTCGATGTTGCCGCACATGTAGAACGCCTGCTCGGGCAGGTCGTCCAGTTTTCCGTCGACGAGCTCCTTGAAGCCCGCAATTGTTTCCTTGAGTGGCACGTACTTGCCGCTGCGGCCCGTGAAGGCTTCCGCGACGAAGAAGGGTTGGCTCAGGAATCGCTGGATGCGGCGAGCGCGCCGCACTGCGACCTTGTCCTCCTCCGAAAGCTCTTCAATGCCGAGGATGGCAATGATGTCCTGGAGATCGCGATTGCGTTGTAAGATTTCTTGCACGCGTCGCGCTACTTGGTAATGTTCGTCTCCGACATAGCGCGGTTCGAGCAGACGCGAGTTCGACGCAAGCGGGTCGACCGCCGGATAAATGCCCTTGTCGGAAATGGACCGCGAGAGCACGGTTGTGGCATCGAGGTGCGCAAATGTAGTAGCCACTGCCGGGTCGGTAAGGTCGTCTGCGGGCACGTACACTGCTTGCACCGAGGTAATCGAGCCCTTGCGCGTGGAGGTGATGCGTTCTTCGAGCGCGCCCATCTCGGAAGCGAGCGTCGGTTGATAGCCGACCGCTGACGGCATCCGACCCAGCAGCGCCGACACCTCGGAACCAGCTTGCACGAAACGGAAGATATTATCGATGAAGAGCAGCACGTCTTTGCCCTGTTCGTCGCGGAAGTACTCCGCCATCGTCACGCCGGTGAGGCCGACGCGAAGGCGCACGCCGGGCGGTTCGTCCATCTGTCCGAAGATGAGTGCGGTCTTGTCGATGACACCCGAGTGCTTCATCTCCAGATAAAGATCGTTACCCTCGCGCGTTCGTTCGCCAATGCCGGTAAACACAGAGTAACCGCCATGCTCGGCGGCGATGTTGCGGATGAGCTCTTGAATGAGCACGGTCTTGCCGACGCCCGCTCCGCCGAAGAGCCCGACTTTGCCGCCGCGCACGTAAGGAGCCATCAGATCGATGACTTTGATCCCCGTTTCAAACATCACGGTGGTTGGGTCTTGATCGTCGACTTTGGGCGCTTCGCGATGGATCGGCATGAACTTCGCGGCTTCGACAGGTTTGTCTGAGTCGATTGCCTTCCCTAACACGTTGAAAATGCGGCCGAGCGTCGCCTCGCCGACTGGCACAGAAATTGGAGCACCCGTATCGTTGACATCCGAACGGCGCACCATGCCTTCGGTTGAGCCCATGGCCAAGCACCGCACCTGATTGTTGCCGAGCTCGCTTTGCACTTCAAGCGTCAACTCGTGCGCGCTGCCGTCGATGCCCACGATGGTTGCAAGGAGCGCTGTATTGATCCGAGGCAGCACATCCGCGGACGCAAACTCGACGTCGACGACGTTGCCTAAGACTTGCGTAACTTTTCCGGTACCAGGCATTATCTCTTCTTCCTTATCCTTTCAGCGCTTCTGCGCCGCCGACGATCTCCAAGATTTCTTTGGTGATCGATGCTTGACGTGTCTTGTTCATGACGAGCGTGAGATCGTCGATGAGTTTACCCGCATTGTCGGTCGCGTTGGTCATCGCGATGAGTTGTGCGGCGAAAAAGGATGCTTGCGTTTCAAGCAGTCCCTGGAAGACGGTGAACTCAAGATACTTCGGCAACAGCGCAGCGAGCACGGCAACGGGATCGGGCTCGAATTCGAACGCATTTTTGGGACCCGGTTTCTCTTGCGGCTCCGTAGCGGTCGAGCGTGACTCGACCGGTGCTGGCGCAATAGGCAGCAGCGCAGTCGCCGTCGGCCGCTGCACGATGGTTGAAACGAACCTGCTCGACACGAGCGTCACGTTGTCGACCTTGCCCGAAAGGAAGTCTTCTGAGACCCGCTCGGCGATCTCGCGCGCTAACTCCTCGAACGGCTTGCCCTGCAGTTGCCACGCCGCTTCGGTGGGGAAGGCTGTGCCTCGCAGCTGCACTTTTGCTTTTCCGCCGACCAGGTAGAGCCGCGCATTAGAGATCTGACGTGCGCGAGCGAGTGCTTCACGCACGAGATTCGAGTTGAAAGCACCCGCCAAGCCTTTATCTGAGGTCATGAGCAAGATGCCGCCCGACGCTACCTCGCGCGTCTTCAGCAGCGGATGACGTGCGCCGCCTGTCTTGGCAAGCTCGCTGAGCATCTCACCGATGGCGGCCGCGTAAGGACGCGCGGCGCGCATGGCCAGCTCCGCGCGCCGGATCTTCGCGCCCGCGACCATCTTCATCGCACGCGTAATCTGCTGCGTGTTTTTCAGCGACCTGACGCGATCTTTAAGCTGGCGTAGCGTTGCCATTAGAAGCGCTGCTTGAACTCGACGATCGCGGCGTCCAGCTTCGTCCGGATATCATCTGTGATCTCGCTGCGATCTGCGATCGAGCTCGGAATCTCCGGATGCGCGGTACGCAAGAACTCGTAGAATTGTTTGTGAAACTGCGAAATCCGTTCGGTCGGCACGTCGGCGAGGAAGTCTTTCACAGCAACGTAGATTTGGATGACCTCCTGATCGAGCGCGAGTGGCTCGAACTGCGGCTGCTTGAGCGTTTCGGTAATTTTTTCGCCGCGCGAGAGCTGCGCTTTTGTCGTCTTGTCCAGATCGGAAGAGAGCTTCGAGAAGGCGGCCAGATCTCGATACTGCGAAAGCTCAAGGCGCAGCTGCCCGGCGACGGATTTCATCGCTTTGGTTTGTGCGGCGCCACCGACGCGCGACACGGACAAGCCGACGTCGATCGCTGGGCGGATACCGCTATAGAAAAGACCCGTTTCGAGATAGATCTGACCATCCGTAATAGAGATGAGATTGGTCGGGATATACGCCGAGACGTCGCCCTGTTGCGTTTCAATCACTGGCAGCGCCGTGAGCGAACCTGCGCCCAGCTCATCCGACAGTTTAGCAGCGCGCTCGAGCAACCGCGAATGTAAATAGAAGATGTCACCGGGGTACGCTTCACGGCCTGGCGGACGCCGAAGTATAAGCGAGATCTCGCGGTAAGCCTGCGCATGTTTAGAAAGGTCGTCGTAAATTATCAGCACGTCCTTTTGCTGATACATGAGCTCCTGGCCCATGGCGCACCCTGCGTACGGAGCGATATAGCGCAAGCTCGCCGGATCAGCCGAGTTCGCTGCGACGATTGTCGTGTAGTCCATCGCGCCGGCATCGGTGAGGATTTTGTAAAGTTGCGCAACGGTCGACGTCTTCTGCCCAATCGCCACATAGATACAAATAACGTTCTTGCCCTTTTGATTGATGATCGTGTCGATCGCAATCGCGGTCTTGCCTGTCTGGCGATCACCGATGATTAGCTCGCGCTGGCCTTTGCCGATGGGAACCAGGCCGTCGATGGCCTTGATGCCGGTTTGGAGTGGCTGGCTCACGGGCTGACGTTGGACGACGGTCGGCGCTTGCGTTTCGATTGGGCGCGTGCGAGTTGTGTTCACGGGACCTTTATCATCGAGCGGCTGTCCAAGCGGATTGACGACCCGGCCAACAACAGCATCACCGACTGGCACCGAGACGATGCGTCCAGTGCGGCGCACGGTTGCGCCCTCAATGATACCGACGTCAGAACCTAAAATGACGACGCCGACGTTGTCTTCCTCCAAGTTGAAAGCGATACCGAGCTCTCCGGCTGGGAACTGCACGAGCTCACCCATCTTCACGGCAGTCAGGCCGTAGACGCGCGCGATCGAATCGCCGACTTCAATAACGGTCCCAACCTCGTCTTCGCGCGTTTCTGTTCGCGCGCTCGCGATCTGTTGCTTGAGTATGCCGGCGATTTCGTCAGCGTTGATCATTCATTTCTTCCTTTATATGTAGCGCGCGACTGTACGTCGCCGACCGTCCTCACGTCGACCGTTTTCCATTGGGCGATGTGCCGCCCCACGTATCTGCCGTAGCCAGAAGATGCCGGCGCAATTCTTCAAGCTTGCCGGAGACGCTGGCATCCACGTAGCGGTCGCCGACCTGCACCACGAGCCCGCCCAAAAGTTCGGGTGTTATCTTGGTGTGGGGAATGATATTGCGTCCGTAGAGCCGCGAGAGCCGCTGCGCAAGCTCGCCGATCTTTGCTGCGTCGAGGGGCATCGGAGCGCCGACGGCTGCAGGCTCACGCCCGGCTTCCTTATCGAGCATCTCATGCATCTGGCGCGCGACGATCTCAATCAGGTTTTCACGTCGCTTGCGGACGAGCAATATGACGAAATTGATGAGCAGCTCCGATGCCCGCCTGTCGAGGACGCTGCCCACGATCTGTTCCTTGACCCGCCGGTCGACTACCGGAGACGTGTAGAAACCGAACAAGGCGACATCCGACCTCAGCGCCGCAACGACACTGTCGAGCTCCGACGTAATCGAGGTTTGCTCGCCCCGCTCTTTTGCGATGCTAAAGAGCGCCGTCGAATAACGGTTCGCGATGCTGCCCTTAAGCACGTGACCGCTCCAAGTCTGCCATCATTCGCTCGACAAGCGTCTGCTGTTTAGCCGCATCAATTTCGTGCTTGGCCAACTCTCGCGCCTTAGCATGCGCTTGCTCAACGGTTTCCTCCAACAGCTCCCGGCGCACGCGGTAGCGTTCGCGCTCGAGCTCACCACTCGCGTGAGCCACGATGCGCTTTGCGTGCTCGAGGGCTGCGGCTCGCTCGTCTTCGATGAGTTTCGCGGCTTGCGCCTTGCCGACGGCAACCATGCGAACGGCGTCGAGTTTTGCCTGTTCAATGGCTTGCTGAGCTTGGGCAATTGCCAACTCAGCCCGCTCTCGGTGCAGCTGGGCATCTGCGACGAGTTTGTTTTGCGTCTGTTGGAAAGTCACGAGCGCCGGCGCAAGATATTTGTTGAACACCCAGACAATCGCCACCACGAAAATGACGAAGTCGACGACTTTCGCGATAAAGACCGGATCGGTGAGATTCGGAATTTCCATGTGCCTACGCCACGTGCTCAAAGCCGGTCGCGCGCTCGACCATAGTGCGTGCGAGATCGCTCACGAATTCTTGCTGCTTTTCGACTGCCTGTTGACGTTCGGACGCCACATTTGCATGCGCGAGCGCGATCGAGGCCGCTGCCTCTTCTGCTGCTTTGCGTTCGATACGATGGGACTCATCTGCCCCCTGCGCGGCCGCGGCGCGCATGGCCTCCTCGGTTGTGCGTCGCGCCTCGTTTAAAATAGCGTTGGCTTGCGCCTGCAATGAAGCAGCCTTTGCTTGAAATTCATCGCCTTCGCGATAGAGGTTAGCGACGAGCTTTTGCCGGTCTTCGATAGCTCGCCGCGTCGGCGCGATGAAGAAATAGTTCAACAACACCCAAAACAGAATGAAGTTGAGGATCTGGACTATGAAGGTGCCGTCGATCGAGAGCAGCATTGGTGCTTTTTTAGCGGCCGATTATGGGGGTCAGCACCTTCATCACGCCGAGGCCACCACCGCCGATGAGAAGGAAGAACGCCAGAGCGATCGCGATGATCGGAAACGCTTCCAGGATGCCGAAACCGAGAAAATAGAAGAAGAAAATATTTGGTCGAGCTTCTGGTTGCCGCGCGATCGATTCCACCGCTTTGCTTCCGATAATGCCGTCACCGATGGCTGAACCGAACGCTGCAAAGCCGACCATCAGCGAGAAGCCCATGATGACCGAAGCGATTAGAATTGCATTTTCCACAAACGTACTCCCTTTTAGTGTTCCAACGACTCTTGTGTCGGCGTGATGAGGTAAGCGATGGTCAGTAGTGTGAACACCGCCGCCTGAATGAGACCGATTACGAGATTAAATGCGTAGATGAGGATGGGCGCCGCAACTGCGGCTGTAGAGATGATGCCGAGATGGGCGCTGATGATTACCGCAACAACGATCAACAAAATCTCGCCCGCAAAGATATTGCCAAACAGCCGCATCGCGAGCGTGATCGGCCGCGCGAGCTCGTCGATGATGGTAATAGGCAGCATCAGGATGCCAAGCAGCAACGGTTTGATGATCAAATGCTTGTAGTAGCCGAGCCCATGCCGGACGACGCCCACGATCTGAATAAGGAGAATCGTGGTGATGGCGAGTGCTGCTGTCGTGTTGAGGTCTGCGGTCGGCGACTTGCCCATGAGCGGGAACAGTCCGACTTCGTTGAGCAGTAAGATGAAGATAAAGAGCGAGATGATAAATGGAACAAATGGCAGGCCGTTCTTGCCCAGAATACCGGTTGTTGTCTCTGCGAGATAGCTGACAATCAGTTCCATGACGCTGTATCGCTTCGAGACGACGGTGATGGGATGCGTTGAGGCGAGCAAGCCGACGATGAGAAGGGCAAACGCCATCGCGATCCATGTGACGATTACCGTATCTGCGTGCACCGTATTAAACGGCGCCGGCACATGCGGAAGAAGCCAGAGCGGGTGAGATCCGACAGTCTCGTGCATCGCTTCCTTTTAGGCGGTTGTCTTCGCCGAGTCCGCGGGCCGTGCGGGCGTTGGGGCGCACTCGACACTGATTTGTTTCCGATAGACGAGAATTGCCACTGCTAGCGGTGCGACAAATCCAGCAAGATATGTGAAGTATCCCAGCGCGGACCCGCGACCAACAATGACAAAGGGCGCAGCACCGGCCACAAGCACGCGCACGACATTTTCGATTGTCAAAAACGGCAAGTAACCTTTGCCGCCTTTCGTCAGCCGGTTGAAACCTGTAGCGATGTGGAAAAGGTAAGCAAGTCCAATGAGCGTTCCGGCAAAAAGCGCAAGTGCCGGAACCCTCATGTGACCGAAGATCGCAAGGCTCGAGGCCGCGAGCGCCGCCAGCACCAGGCTGCGCGATGCTACCGCTGCCTGATACGAGCGGAAGCTTTCCATAGGATTGACATCGTTCGGCCCGCGCGTAGCAACGGACCTTCACAACCGCAGTGCAGCCGTAGCTACATTTGGAAGCTACATTCGTGAAGCGAGCTGACGGAACATCGAAACGATGCCAGCCACAAAGCCGAGTATGATCCCGATAGGTATCGCGAGGTCCCAGTGCAGCAGTCTCGACGCAAGCCAGCCGAGTAAGAAACCGACGATCAACGTGCCGAAGACCGACATCCCAGCGGTACCGAGTTGCGCTAGCGTGAGCGGATTTTGCTGTTTCATCCGCGTTTAGGTGAACGGACCTGAAGGTCCGTTTCTACATTGTCCGTTGCTACATTCTCTGTTGTTCCCGGAGGGACGAACTCGTCCGGCATAGCGCCGCCGCGGAGGTACGCCCACAATCCATCTGCGATGCGGCGCGATGCGTGGCCGTCGCCGTACGGGTTCACCGCCTTCGCCATCTTTTGATATGCGGCAGGGTTATCAAGCAGCTCGGCCAGGTGCGCCGTGATCTCTTCTTCTGTGATGCCGGCCAAGCGCAGCGTCCCCGCTTCCAGTCCTTCGGGTCGTTCGGTAACACGGCGCAAAACGAGCACAGGTTTGCCCAGCGTCGGTGCCTCTTCTTGCAGTCCGCCGGAATCGGTTGCAACCAGCGTTGCGCGAGCGATGGTGGCAACGAGTTGCCGGTAGCCCAGCGGTTGCATCAGGTGCACGCGCGGCACGCCTTCCAAATTTCGCCGCACGACTTCTACGATCGGTGGATTTGGGTGCACGGGCCATACAAGTGACACATCCGGGCGCGCGCCGACGATTCTCTTAAACGCGCGGCAGATCGCCTCCAACGGTTCTCCCAAATTCTCACGACGGTGCGCTTCCGCAAAGATTACCCGCGGCGTGTTTACCGGCACCACGTCGTCTTCGGTCACATTTTTGTGGATTGCGGTGAACGCATCGATGACGGTGTTGCCGGTGACGATGATGCTTTTGGCATCCTTGCCTTCGCGCAACAGGTTTTGTTTTGCGAGCGGCGTCGGCGCAAAGTGGTAGGTTGCAAGGACACCCGTGAGACGTCGATTGACCTCCTCGGGAAATGGTTCGTAGATCGTACTCGTGCGCAGGCCGGCCTCGACATGGCCAACCGAAATCTTTTGATAGTATGCGGCAAGCGCGGCGGCGGTCGAGGTCGTCGTGTCGCCGTGCACGAGGACAAGTGCTGGCCGCACGTCGGCGAGGACAGTGCCGATGCGTTCGAGCACGCGCGTGGTGACGTCGGTCAGCGACTGTCCTTCAGTCATCACGCCGAGATCGTACTCAGCCTTAATGCCGAACAGATCGAGCACTTCGTCGAGCATCTCGCGATGCTGTGCGGTGGCGATGGTAACGCAGCGAAAACGCGAATCGCGCGTGAGCGCTGCAACGACAGGCGCCATTTTGACCGCGTCCGGTCGGGTTCCGAACACGACCGCCACGGCCAGCGGGGATTTCAAAACACGTGCGGGCCTCCCGGCCGCGAAAGCACGATAGCGATGCCGCCGAGAATGCCGCACACGACATACATGATATTGACCACTTGACGTTGCGTGAGGCCAAAGTCGAGCAGTTGATGATGAGCGTGGCTACGGTCAGCATCGAAGATAGGAACCCGCTTGCCGAGGCGGGCGATGATGACGCGCGCTGTGTCGAGAATCGGCAGCGCGAGCACGAGCAGCGGCACGAGCAACGAGATGCCGACGGCAACTTTCTCCGTGCCCATGACTGCGGCGCTGGCCATGACAAAACCGATGAAGAGCGATCCGCCGTCACCCATGAAGATGCGCGCGGGGTTGTAATTGAACGGCAAGAATCCAGCCGCCGCGCCGCCGAGCGCGCACATCGTGATCGCAACCAAGTATTCCTGATGCCACAAGGACACGACGATCATGGTGATTGACGCAATGATCGTCACGCCCGTGACAAGCCCATCAAGGCCGTCCATGAAATTGATGGCATTGACCATGCCCAGATACCAGAAGAGCGAGAACGGGATGGCAAGCCAGCCGAGCGCAATATAGCCGACGTGCGGCAACGTAAAACCGAACACCGTAAATTTATAGAGGATGATCGTGATGCCCGCGACCAGGAACTGCGCGAGGAATTTGCGACCAGGTTTCATGCCCATGATGTCGTCCCACAGTCCCACACCGAGCATGAGCGTTCCGCCCGAAAGCAAGCCGATGATGTGTGCCAGATCGCGGGTGCCAAGATAGTGGTGGATCACGTAATTGTTGGTGAGCGCGACGTTGAGCATGGCGAAGAGCGCAAGCATGAAGCCGACGAAAATCGCGAGGCCGCCAAGTCGCGGCGTGGGCTGGGCGTGCACCCTCCGATCGTCGTTCGGTTCGTCGAAGACGCCAAGTGCAAATGCCATGCGCCGAACGAGCGGCGTGACGACAGCACAGCTCGCGGCGGCAAGAAAAAATGTCAGCCCGCACAACCAGTAGATGTTGATGTTAAAGAGATGCTGGTACATCAGGCGGCGTTAGCCCGTCCGCTCGCCGAACCGCTCCACTTTTACACCTGATTCGCGCAGCAGCTCGAATGCCAGGGTATCGGGATATTCTTGTTCGTACACAATGCGTACAACGCCGGCGTTAATGATCAATTTGGTGCACGTCAGGCACGGGTTATTGGTGCAGTAGAGCGTTGACCCCTCAATGCCGATGCCGTGCCGCGCCGCTTGCACGATAGCGTTTTGCTCCGCGTGCGTCGAACGCGCGCAGTGCCCGTTGAGCAGATCGCGGCCGTCTGTGTGATCGCAATGGCGCAGTCCCGCAGGCGCTCCGTTGTAGCCAGTTGCCAGGATGAGCTTGTCCTTCACGAGCACGGCGCCCACAGCTTTTCGCGAACAGGTCGCGCGCGTGCCAACCGCTCGCGTGATGCCGCAAAAGTATGCGTCCCATGAGGGGCGGTCGTGGAGATTCGGGTTAAGCACCGTTGTCGTGTCGCTCATGTCGTCCTGCGAGGTGGGGCTAGGCCTGCAATCTCCGGCATGCGCCCTGCTCCCGCGCCGAAGAGTCTGTCACCTGCGTCGCCGAGGCCCGGAACGATGTACGCGTGATCGTTGAGATGACGATCGATGGCGCACGTGAACGATCGCAACCCTGGATGCGCGGCCAGGAGTGCGCGCACCCCTTCGGGCGCAGCAATGAGCGAGATGAATCGAAGGTCGTCAAGTTTTGCCCCGCGTTTCAGGAGGAGTGAAACCGTCGCGATGGCAGATGCGCCCGTCGCCAACATCGGGTCTAAAACGAATGCGCGCCAACCCTCGAGTTTGTCGGGAAGATTGACGTAGTACGGCACCGCTTGCAGCGTGTCGGGGTCTCGATAAATCCCGACGTGCGCGACAGTTGCTTGCGGCATCAATGCGTAGAAGCCGGGCACGAGGCCAAGCCCAGCGCGTAAAATCGGCACGAGCAGTGGCACGCGTGCGACTTTCTTCGCCGGCGCCCAATCAAGCGGTGTCGCTACTTGCGTGTCGGTAACTTCCAGATCGGCAGTCGCGGGCCAGGCGAGCAACATGGCGAGCTCCGCGCACAATTCGCGGAATTCTTTGCTTGGCGTGGCGGCATCGCGCAGCCGGCCAAGTTTGTCTGCGACGAGCGGGTGATCGACGATCGAAAGTGCCGGAAAATCGGGGTGCGTGTATAAGCCTCTCGTGCCGTTCTTTGAAGCATCCATATGCAGACGTCTACGGCACCCCGAAGCGTTCGGTGAGTTCGTACACGCGCGCGCGAAGCACATCGCGTTGCGCGCCGCTCTCGATGTCGTCCATTGCGGCGCCCATGATGTCGGCGATCTCTTCCATCTCCGGCTCCTTGAGCCCGCGGGTCGTGACCGCCGGCGTGCCCACCCGGATGCCGCTGGAAACCGCCGGCGGGTTCTTGTCAAACGGAATCATGTTCTTGTTGACGGTGATGCCGATCGTGTCCAGGTAACTTTCAACTGCTTTGCCGGTCAGACCGCGCACCGACACGTCAACCATCATGAGGTGGTTATCCGTTCCGCCGGTGACAATCCGCAAACCGCGAGCCTCGAGATCCTTGGCGAGCACCTTTGCGTTCGCGACGATTTGCTTCGCATAATCTTTGAATTGTGGTGCGAGCGCCTCGGCGAACGACACTGCTTTGGCGGCGATGATATGCATGAGCGGCCCACCCTGTATGCCGGGGAAAACGGTCTTGGCCAGGGCCTTGCCGCGCTCTGCGTCACTCATAATCACGCCGCCGCGTGGACCGCGCAGTGTCTTGTGAGTCGTCGTCGTGACGTAATCGGCGTAGCCAACTGGGCTAGGATGGATGCCTGCCGCGACAAGACCTGCGACGTGAGCGATATCCGCCATCAGCAACGCGCCGTTCTCGTGCGCGATGTCGGCGAACGCTTTCCAATCGGGAATGCGCGAATATGCGCTCCAGCCCGCGACGATCATCCTCGGCTTGTGCTCGCGCGCGATGGCTCGAATCTCATCGTAGTCGAAGCGCTCGGTCTTGGCGCTCACACCATACGTCACAACGTTGTACATCTTGCCGCTGAAGCTGACCTTACTGCCGTGGGTGAGATGCCCGCCGTGGTCGAGCGCGGTTCCCATGATCGTATCGCCCGGAGAAAGCGCCGAGAAGTAGACCGCCATGTTCGCCTGTGCACCGGAGTGCGGCTGCACGTTCGCGTACTCCACGCCGAAGAGTTTTTTGAGTCGCTCGATCGCGAGAGTCTCGACAATGTCAACATACTCACAACCGCCGTAGTAACGCTTGCCGGGATAGCCCTCGGCATATTTGTTGGTCATGACGCAGCCGGCCGCTTCGCGCACCGCCGCGCTCACATAGTTCTCTGACGCGATGAGTTCCAAGTTGCGTCGCTGACGATCTTCTTCGAGCTCAATCGCTCGAGCGACCTCAGGATCCGTTGCTGCAAGCGCAGCCTGCTCCAGCAGCCTCGCGTTCACGACTTCGCCTCCTGCGGTGCCTTCGCGGCCGGCGGCGCCACATAGTCGTCGATCTCTTTCACGCGGCGCTGGTGGCGCCCGCCCTCGGCCTCTGTTTCCAACCACACGTCAAGGCACTCACGCACCATATCCCAGCCGGTGAGTCGCTCGCCGAAGCAGATGACGTTGCAGTCATTGTGCTGACGCGAAAGTTTCGCCGAATAGGGCTCCCCAATCGATGCGGCTCGCACGCCTTTGACTTTATTTGCAGCCATGGCAACGCCCAAACTCGAACCACATGTGAGCACGCCGCGATGGCACTCGCCGCTGGCAACCGCTTCGCCAACTTTGAATCCAATGAGCGGGTAATCGACCGGATCGGTTGAGTATGTGCCGAAATCCACGACCTCATGGCCCAACTCACGCAAATGCTCGGCGATCATTCCTTTAAAACCGAAACCGGCGTGATCGGAGCCCACGGCGATGCGGAATTTCTGGTTTGCGATTACCACGATGCGTCGTTCTCCTCGGCGCAGTTAGCCGCCTTTGGCGCGCGTGATCGTCATTATCCAGCGGCGCGTTCCTTGAGCTCATGGAAGATGAGCGGCATCGCAGATTGGAGCTGATCTCTGACGGCGCGCACCTCGTCGGGTTCCCCGCCGATGGGGTCGGGGACGTCGCCCAGTCCGGTCAGATCGTTAAAGCTGATAACTTTGTCGCGGTCTTTGGGGAACGCGCTGTGGAGCATGTCGCGTTGCGCATCGGTCATCGCCACGACAAGCGTGGCACGCGAGACGAGCTCGGCGTTGGCGGGCTGCGAACGGTGTCGCTCGAGCGAAAGACCAATCTCATTCATTGTGGTCTGAGCGATTGTGGCGGCTCCATACCCCGGCAGGGCATGCGTGCCCGCGCTGGCAACGATGACGGAAAGGCCACGGCGCTGGGCTTCGTCGGCGGCGATGACTTCCGCAATGGCGCTGCGGCACGCGTTGTGCGCGCAAACGAAGACTAACATGGGGTTGGAGGCGGGCATATTCAATAACTTCCCCAGCCAGCTTAGGGCAACCTGGAGCGCAGTGTTTCGAGCTCTGCGGCGGTAGGGAGCGATGGAATCGCTCCCTCGCGCATACATGCGAACGCGCCGGCGGCGCAGCCGTATCGCGCAGCATCTGCCAATGTGTCGCCGGAAAACCGTGCATCATGCGTTTGCCCCAGCCGCCACAAGATTGCTGCCATCATAGCATCGCCGGCGCCCGTTGTATCCACGACGTTAACTCGTGGTGATTCGACTTCGCCTGACTCGCCCGCAGCATTCATCCACACGCAACCGCGCTCGCCGCGCGATACGATAACCGCGCGAGTAATATCATTGATGAGCTTGCCTGCGTCCGCCGGCCGCATGCCCAATCCAGCCAGATCGTCCTCTGACAGCTTGACGAGATCGCTTTGGGCGCAGCCTGCAATCAGCCAGCGTCTCATCTCGTCCGCCGTCTCAAAGAGCTGCGGCCGCGCGTTAGGATCGAAACTGACGAGCGCTCCCGCACGCCGAGCTGATGCTGCGGCCGCCAAACACGTCGATCGCGCGGGATCGCTGCTCAACAGCACGCCACCGAAGTGCAGTCCGCGAGCATGAGCAAGCTCATGGGCGTAAATGTCTGTCATCGATAGTTGACTATCCGCACCTGGATTGCGCAGGAAGAAAAAGTCACGCGCGCCGCGATCGCCACGCGCAACGAACGCAAGCGTCGTGGGCGTATCAACGATGCGCACGTCGTCGACGTTGACATTTTCGTGTGCCAGCGTGCGCACGAGAAATCGACCGAACGCATCGCGGCTGAGCGAGCCTGCAAAGTGCACGTCGCCGCCGAGGCGCGCAATGCCCACCGCAACATTGGCCACCGCGCCGCCCGCTGCGCGGCGGAACAATTCGCTTGCGCCCACGTCGTTCACACGCGTTTGTGCCACAAAATCGATGAGTGCTTCTCCGACGCACAACACGAAGCTCATAAAGGGTTGAGCTCCGTACCGCAGAACAGCGCTTCGTTGAACATGACGCGCGATCGCGCCGCCATAGAGCTCGCATGAAACTGTGCTGTAGCTCGCAGTCGTATGCCCACATGCTGGCGAGCGGCGATCTTACGCAGTTGGAGTGGGTCGATCTCTGCGCCAACGATCTTATGCTCGACGGCGTCGAATTTGTGCGCTCGCATTTTCCCCGTCTCGACACTGAATATGTTGCGCAGCTGAAGAAACTCTGCGCCGACCGCGCTCTCACCGTCGCATCGTTTCATCACGACACTCCATTTGAGCCCAGCGAGATCGACCAGCATATCGCCAAGCTCACGAACTCCCTCGAAATAGCGGCTGGGCTCGGTGCGCCGGTCGTACGAATTCGAGCCGGACAAGAGCAGGAGTCGCCCGTGCTCGCGTGGCGCGAACTCATTCGCGGTTTATCTGCTGCTTGCATACAAGCAAAACAGTATAACATCACATTTGCCTTGGAGCCGCGCGCACAATCGCTGGTCGCAACGCCGACTGAGGTCAAGCGTGCGATGAAGGAAACAGACAGTGCCTGGCTGCGGCTCGCACCATCCGCGTCAATGCTCGGCGCGCACGGCCGCGACGAGTGGAGCGACGCGCTTAACGCTGCAGTCATTGCCGTTGCTCCCATGGAGCAACTCGACACGTTTGGCGCCGATGAAACCATCGACTACCTCTCTATACTCACCTTTCTCTGGCAGCGCCGTTATCGGGGCTTTCTTTCATTAGAGTATGAGGGCGCAGAGGACGAAAATGATGCCGTCGCCCGCGCGGTGGCTTGGCTGCGAGGTATTTTGGCAAAGGACGCCTTGAAAGCCGTGGCGACTCAGTAGGCCGCGGCAAAGCTCGCGGTTCGGACCTTTAGACGCAAATGACCCGGCGCTTTAAGCGTCGGGCCTTTTGCTTTTCCCCAAAGTGCCGTTACCCGCCGGAGATTAGAACCCGCTTTCAGCAGGTGGGTGCTGGCCCGGCCATCGGAAGGCTTCCCTCTGCGTGGAGGGCTTGCTCAAAAATGGCTCGGAGCTCGGCTCCCTCTCGTGACGATGTTGGATCAATCACAAGACGAGCTCTCGCACACCCCAGGGCCCGCGCGACGTATCGCGCTTGGCAGTAACGGTAGCACGTGTAGCTGCCAAACACAAGTCTTGACAACGGCGCGCGCTTTGTTCTAATAAAGTCTAAAACGCAGTAACCTTATACCAGAAATTGACCTGACGTGGTGTGAGACTTTGTTGCTGATAGTACCCCGTGACCGGATAAACAAAAGCGTTGGGAGCCGGATAGATCGCGTCATGGCAACTCGTGACTCCCTGGACCCACTGAGAAGGCAATGGGCAATCGCCTTCGGGAACCCAGTTACCGGAACTTGAATTTAAGTAGTGGCTGTTCGTCGAAAGCACGGGGCTCAAGATGTTGTTGAAGATATTGATAAATGAGACGCCGACGCGAGCGCTGCCCAGCGAATGTGATATGTAGAGATTTTCCTGGTACCATGCCGGCCCGCGCAAGCTCTGCGCGAACGAGTTCGGGGCTTCGCCGTTGTCGAGGCATCCGAACTGGCCGCTGGCGAACTGCCTGCAGGTTGCGCCCGACACGAACATCGTGGGTGTGCGCGTCAGCGGAACGATGATGAGGTTGCCGTTTGCGTCAAGGTCGTACGTTTGGCGCCCATTGCCATACGGGAATCCGGTCGTCCACAGCGTGCCCGAGTTGATCTCCCAGCCGCTGTGCTTCCAATCCAGCGAGAGATTCCCAGACCAAGGCGCAGAGTACGTCGCCGGCAGATAATTCTTTGCGACTATGTTCGCCAACGTTCGCGTGCTGCCGAAGCCACCGAAGTAGGGGCCTGCAAAGGACAAGACGTTGCTCTTGGTATCGTCGTAGGTGAACGAGAGGAAAGTTGACAGTCCGTCCGTCACTTCGCGCGACACGCCCAACTCAACGCCTCTGGTATGGGTCGATCCGCCGTTCGTAAACTGCGTCTGTCCTTTGAAGGTTGAATACTCGACGACGTAATTGTCATTGTTGTGCGAGTAGGGCGTGATCCGCATCGATATCTGATGTGGGAAAAGGTGCTCCCACGAAAAATCCCAGCTTTTCGCGACCGCCGGTTTTTGCGGTGAGTACGAAGGTCGATCCACTTGCGGGAAATGCGTTGCCGGGCCAAAGTTCTCGGTATACGCGGTGCCAATGAACTGCCCGAGATATTCGTACGAAGCACGGAACACGTCGTTATCGCCCGCATGATAGGTCGTGGCGAAGCGCGGGCTCACAAAGGACTCGGCAAACGGCATAGCGCTGCCGGGCTCGGGCACGCCAAAGCCATTAAGCACCGGAGAAATCGAGTAGTGTTCCAGATCCCAGCGGACGCCCGGCTCTAGTACCCACTTGCCGCCGCTGATGTGATCGCTCGCGTACGCACCGTAGATTTCCGTCGGGGCTTCTGTAACGCGGTCGAAAAAAGGCCAGCCGAGGTATATGCCGCTGACCGGATCGAGCGCCGGCGGACAGCAATCGGCCACCGCCCGGTAATTCTTGTCGTATTCGTAGCCCGCGCCGATCTTGAGCATGTTGTGCTCGCCCAACTGGTTCGCGTAGTCACCGTTGTAGAACGTTTGCAGCGTGTGGCGATCTTGGTAGTAGCATCCGTAGCACCACAGATCGAACGGTGAGAACGACCCTTGCCCAAACCCCGGTTGTCCGAAGGCGCACGGGCCGAACGGACAAGGCTCTCCCACGTTTTGCGCCCACTCTTCGTCAAAGAAGTATCCGTTGTTCGATTGCGCCACACGCAGCCGCAGATAGGACCGGTCGTTGATCGTGCGGCTATACGCCAGCTTTTGGATATTATAGTAATGATACCAAGCGTCGGCGTTCAGTTTTTGAGCAAGCGTGACCGGACCGGCGCACGGTGCCGCCACACTGCAGCCCGGGGAGGTCGTGTCGGCGGGCTCACCGACGGCAGCGAGTTGGGTGCCTTGGTTGCCCCCGTAGCTCGTCCGGAAAATGCCGACGCCGCTTTCGAAGACGTATTGCAAGTCGTTTCGATTGTTGTCCCCAAACCGGTAATGCAGATTGCCGATCGTGTCCTTCGTGTTGACAAAGTCGAAGCTCTCAATATTTTCGTAATAGAATGTGCCAGGTGCTCGACCGACGAGCTGATCGGTGTTCGTGTACGAGCCGGCTACGAAGAACGACCATCGGTTGTCTGGCGTCGCAGTGCCGTATTCCAAATCGAGCGTATGATCATAGGCGGGCCCACCGACACCCAGCGTTACGTCGCCCTTCTGCGGGTAGGTGCCTTGCTTCACCGCCATGTTGATGACGCCGCCGTTCGAACCGCCCTGGTCAGCCCCGAGGCCGCCAGTCGTCACCTCGACGTTGCCGATGCCTGTCGTGCTGAGCTCTGTGCTGTAGAAGCCGACCGTGCGATCGACGATCGGAATCTCTTCGAACTCCCATCCGAGTTCCGTCGTCGTTCCACCGCGAATGATGGGAGAGTTGCTGGTGGGGCCGCTCGTGATGCCCGGCGTTCTCCAGAGTACGTCATACAGAGTATGGTGAGTGCTATCTCCCAAAAGGGTGTTCTGGAGTGCAGAAGTGATGTTGTATGTATTCGACGTGACGTTGGGCTGTACAAGCGTAGTCTTCGTCGCCGTGACGGGCACGCGCCCCAGCGTCGTCACGTGGGCGTGCAGCACCACGTTGACGACGAGACTTTGATCCTGGAAGACATTGACGCCATTGATGACGGTGGGATCGTACCCTTCACCTGTGACTGTGACTGTATATGTGTCGGGTGCCATGTTCACGATTGAATAGAAACCGCGACTGTCCGTCTTCGCCTTGTCGTTCCCAGTAGGCGCGGTGGCGCTCACCGTCGCGCCCGCAATAGGAGCGCCGGCGTCTGTCGTCACCACTCCTGTGAGGTTGCCTGTCGATATGGCAAATGCGGGTCCTTGTGTGAGGACGATGCTTGCGACCAACGCGAAGGCCACTACTACAACGAACTTAGAAACTTTTGAAAGGGAAATACCCATAAACACCATAGGTCTCTCTCCTTTTTTCTGCAACGAGCATGAGAGCATTTTCCAGTGCATACTGCAAACCTGCAAGTCTGTGCGGCTCAGGCGCGGAACTCTTCCGACACGAATGTTCGAGTTCGCAAGCAACTTAGCAAGCGCTTACAAAGAGGAGAACGTCGGTGTCATCGAGCACGGCAACGCACGAAAGCCCGCCGAGCATTGCGCTTGAGCAGTTAGCGCTTCACCTTCGGCACACGTTTACGATCGCTCGCGCGTCCGAGGACGTTGCCACAACGGTGCTTCTGACTGTAAAAGTTGGGGGCGTCGCTGCTCTAGGCGAAGCGTCTCCGATCCAACGCTACAACGAGAGCGTCGAACAAGTTGCCGAACTGCTGCAACGCCTGCCGCTCAATGGTGTGGATCTGTGGCGCTTCGACGACGTGATCGATCTCTTGCCCGTACACGCGTACGCGGCACGCTGCGCGCTGGACCTGGCGCTTCACGATCTGGCCGGGAAACGTGTCGGCATTCCCGTTTACAAACTTCTCGGACTCAATCCCGAGCGTGCGCTGGAGACGTCATTTACCATCGGTATCGCGGATCTCGATAAGACCGTTGAGAAGACGAAGGAAGCGCGTCATCTCCCCATTCTCAAAGTGAAACTCGGCAGCGGAAACGAGATCGAAACGCTCGAGGCGATACGCTCGGTGTATAGCGGCCGCATTCGACTCGACGCGAACGAAGGATGGACGCCGCAAGGCGCCGTGTCGATGTTAAAGGCGCTGAAGCGTTTCGACATCGAGTTTTGCGAGCAGCCGATCGATGCAGGTCACCCCGAGCAGCTACGCTTTGTCAAAGAACATTCACCAATTCCAATCTTTGTCGATGAAGATTCGCGGACACTCACTGACATCGCCAGGCTCCATGGTTGCGTCGATGGTATTAACATCAAGCTCGTCAAGTGTGGCGGGATAAGAGCCGCGATTGCGATGATCCACGCGGCGCGTGCACTCGGGATGAAGATTATGATCGGTTGCATGATTGAGTCTTCAGTCCTGGCGACAGCCGCAGCTCACCTTACGCCACTGGCCGACTACGCCGACATCGATGGACCTCTTCTCATAACGGATGATCCCTTCGTTGGCGTCCGCTACGAAGGCGCACGCTTGCGGCTCCCCGACGGTCCCGGGTTAGGGGTAGTGCCAAGCCCTTCGACGTAATCTTCGATCATGAGCGCGCAAGCTCGGCGGCGGTACGTCGCACTGACCGATGGCTATCTTACCGATGTTCACCATGCTAAGACGGCGCATGGGATCCTGCGCTATGGCCGCGACGACGTCGTTGCAATTATCGACCCCGAGTTCGCCGGTCGCCGTTTGCGCGACGTCGTCCCCTCAATAGACCGCGACGTCCCGGTCGTGGCGTCGATGCGTGAGGCTTTGGCATTTTCACCAACGTCGCTTCTCGTTGGCGTCGCCGTCTCGGGCGGCGAACTCCCTCCCAAATTTCGCGTTCACGTCCTAGATGCAATTGATGCGGGTCTGGAAATCGTTAACGGTCTTCACCAGTTCGTCACTGAGGACGCCGAGTTCGTCGCGCGTGCAAAGACGGGCGGCGCGCGACTGTGGGATGTACGCAAGCCGCCAGATGACATTCCGCTTTTCTCGGGCGAAGCATATGGTGTTCCGCAGGTCGTCACGCTCGCGGTGGGCAGCGATTGCGCCGTTGGCAAGATGTCCGTCATGCTCGAGATCACGGCGGCGGCAAACGCTGCCGGAGCTTGTGCCGAATTTGTAGCCACCGGCCAGACGGGCATTATGATTGCGGGCAAAGGCATTTGTGTCGATCGCGTGATCTCCGATTTCGTTTCGGGAGCGGCTGAGCGCCTTGTGCTCGATGTGCCTGCGAACACCGCGTACACTTTCGTCGAGGGCCAAGGCAGCATCATTCACCCGGCGTTTGCCGCGGTCACCTACGGGTTGATGTTCGGTAGTGCACCCGACGTGCTCGTTTTTTGCCACGACGTTGAACGCAAGACGATCGGCGATGGCGAATTTGACGTTGCTATTCCCGATTTGAAGATGCTCTGCAATCTTTATGAGTCGACGCTCGCGCCGATCAAGCCGGCGCCATGCGTAGCCGTGGCGCTCAACACCAGAAACCTGAGCGCCGCCCAAGCCCAAGCGCACATCCAACAAGTGCAGGCGCATACTGGTCTGCCTACCGATGACGTCGTTCGATTCGGCGGGGACAAGCTCTGGCACGCGGTGCGAGCAGCAGGCGAACGAACGCCCAAGTGGCTCGCGCGGCGTCAGGTGGCGCGCGGATGACCACGTCCGTGCCGCAGCGTCGCCAAATGCTGCGGCTCATCATTGCAATGCTCGCCTTTGCGGGCACCGCATTTGCGCCGAGCGCCTGCAGCAAAGTTAACACGCACACTTCGAAAAACCCCGGTTCAGATGCAAATGCGTGGACGATCCACGGCATCGTTCGTCTCGCAGTTGCCGAGGAGCCTAATACGCTCGTGCGCATGTTCTCGAACCAGTCGTCAGCCGATGACGTGACGGCGCTGCTCTTCGAGCCGTTTTTCCGCTACGACGACCACATGCGGCCGGTGCCGGCGCTCGCCACGCAATTTCCGACACTCCAAAACGGCCTCATCAGTAAAGACGGATTGCGCGTTACGTTCAACCTGCGGCAAAACGCCCGGTGGTCGGACGGCGAGCCGGTCACGTCCAAGGATGTGATATTTACGTGGCACGCCATTGTCGATGGCAACAATCCGGTCGTCTACACGTGGGGTTACGACAAAATCAAGGACATCATCGCGGGCGGCCCACATCGAGTCACTTTTGTGCTCAAGCAGCCCTTCAGTCCGGTCGTGTATCTCTTCTCGGAGGGTACCTTCTCACCGTTACCAGCCCACCTGCTGGCTAAGTACAAGACGCTGCGCAGTAGTGGGTATAATGCAGCTCCGGTCGGTGACGGCCCCTTTGTACTCAAGCAGTGGATCCACGGTTCCGATCTCATCTTCGCGCCGAATGAACGCTACTGGCGCGGGCGAGCGCACGTGCGTGAAATCCACCTTGAAGTCATTCCCGATAGTACGACGCAGCTCAATGAGCTGCGCACGCATGAAATCGACGTATTGGAAGGTGTCTCCAAACCGCTGACCGGACAACTCGCTTCGATCTCAGGCATTAACATAATGACACAGCTCGCCGACCAATACCGCCATCTCGACTTCAACGTCAATAATCCGATTCTCAAGGATGTCAACGTGCGACGAGCCATCGCTCGCGCCATCGACGTACCGAAAATCATCGCCACCGTCTACGCGGGTCAAGGCGTGCAAGCCGTTTCTGATATTCCGCCATTCTCGTGGGCGGCTAATGACTTGCCGCCCATCCCGTACGATCCCGATCAGGCGCGCCGCCTGCTCGATAAATCGGGATGGGTACCTGGGCCGGACGGCATCCGCGCTAGAAACGGAGAACGGCTTGAACTCTCCATTTCCTCGACGACTAACAACAGGCCGAACGCAAGCGCCGAAGCGCTCGTGAGCCAAGAACTCAAGACAATTGGAATCGATCTCACGATTAAGAACTATGCGGGCACGTTACTTTTCGCTCCGGACGGCCCCCTCTATGGCAACAAGTATGACATGTCGTGGATTGTCAACACAAACGGTGTCGATCCAGACGACATAGGGAACTGGGGTTGCGACTATTTTCCGCCGCACGGAGGCAACACCGACTACTATTGCAACCGGACAGTTGACAAGCATCTCGTCGCGGCGCAGCGCACGTACGATCAATCCGAACGACGTGCCCAGTACAAGGAAGCCTGGCGCATCCTCCTCGACGACGTGCCATCGGTTATCATTTACTGGGATCGAGTCGTCCATGGAACCAACCGCGATCTCAAAAACTTCAAGCCGTCGCCTGTCATCACAAACTATTGGAATGCCTGGGAATGGGAAATCTAGCGATTGCACTGGCGCTCGCCGTGTCACTGACGATTCTTCGTTTTGCAAACGTGCAGTCGCAGGATTTCACCTCAGAGGCGCACGCGGCTGAGCATCCCTTCACGAGGGCGATTGCTTCGTGGGATGTAAATACGCCGGGAGGATCCTGGATCGAGACCCAATTGCGTGCTCGCATTGGCAGCCGCTGGACGAACTGGTATGAGATGGGTCATTGGAGTAAGGATGAAAGCGGCGGCCACCGGCATTCGCTCCAATCGCCGTCAGATTCGTATGGCCGGGTCGACACTGACACCCTCTATCTCAAGACCGCAGCCGACGCATGGCAGGCACGAGTATATTTCCATCCTGGCGCCCGCGGCACGATGCCGACGCTGACCCTTTTTGCGGTCACGACCGGCGATGACACGGTCGCCTCCCAGAGCGTGTCGACCAAGAGCGCGTGGGGGGTCGATATCGATGTTCCCGAGCGAACGCAGCGCGTCGATGAATCTCCCGACGCTCTCGGCGGTGGCGGGGATGCGTGGTGCAGCCCAACGAGCGTGTCGATGATCATGGCCTATTGGGCGGCACGCACGAATCATCCGCAATGGAATGTCGACGTACCGTCAAGCGCGGCGGGCACATACGATCCAGTGTATAAAGGCTGCGGGAACTGGCCGTTCAACGTCGCCTTCGCATCAGAACATGGACTCGCCGGCTGGGTCGAGCGGCTCGCAGGGATGTCCGACCTCGAACGCTACGTGACGCTAGGCGTTCCACTCATCGCGAGCATTCGCGTCAAGACGGGCGAGCTGGATGGGTCACCGTACAAAAACACGGATGGCCATTTGCTTGTGGTGCGCGGGTTCACGCGCGAGGGTGACGTGATTACCAACGATCCGTACGGGCTGCCCGGTCACATTCGCATCGTGTATAAACGCGCCCAATTCGAGCACGTGTGGATGGGCGGATCGAGAGGCATCGTCTATGTCATCGCGCCGCCGCTACTGCTGGATAAGGTTCGCTAACACAACTCGCAGTGTGGCTGCCCAAGCTTCAGAGAACGGCTTTGAGGGCCTCAATCTCGCCGACTGCATCAAAGTGTCGAACCGTTTCTTCGAACTCTAAGAGATACTGCTCGTCTTGAGGATAGTACCGCGCCTTGGAAATGTCCGCGCCCGCGAACTGAGCGATATCGTCATACGAGTCCCAGAGCGAGATCGTGAAGACTTCCGCTTCCTCGCCGCTGCGCCGCACGAGCATCATGGCGCCGCGGTTGCCGCGACAGCTGCGGTAGTCCGCAAGACCAGTTCCCTCAATGTAGCGGACGTATTCGTTTGCGTCTTGTGCGCGGATGCGCCCGTGCCAGACTCGAGCGATCATGATCGCTAGCCGAGACCGCGGCGTGCGACTTCGAGGTTCATAATGAGGCCCGGTAAGAGCCGCACAAAGGTGCCATTGCTGCGCCGAAGTTCAACCCGCTTTGTCTCGTCGATATCGCACGACTCGACAAGGTCATCGCTTAGGTAGAGGCGGTGGGGAAGCAATTTGGCCGCTTCCACTGCCGCCTTAGAAATTTCTGCGCCCAGCGCCTGATACTGCTGGTCTTGCGCGAGCGGCTTGCAATCCTTCCACCATACTTCGAGCCAGTCCGGGTACGATGCCATCGCGCGATATTCAGTTTCGATAAACGGCAAGCCTAACGTCAACTTCATGTCTTCATAAATCGAACGGACGCGCGGCGGCGCGTCGCGCTCCTCGATGATCGTGAAGCGCACCCCGCGAAATTCCTTCGGCCGCTCGCGTTCTTCTTCGCGGTGAGGTCCTTTGGTGCCGACACCTCCAACCGGCTTGCGGCTCAGCGCGATATCTACCGCCGTTGCCAGGATCGCAAGTTTCGGATTGACTTCTGTGAAGAGATCAACGATCTCGCGCATACGTTGCAGTTCGTTCTCACCAACCGCACGAGCACGCAACAGATCCGCGTGATCGGCGATCGGCCAGCTGTGCGTCCCCTCGCGCACTTTTGCATTAATGGATCCGGCTAGCTCCGCGAATTCAACAGTCAACACGCTTGGCCGCAACCGCCGCCAGGTAACGTCGAGAAACCGCGGGTATGCTGCCCACGCTTGGAAAATGAGATTAACGAGCGGTACGCGCAGCGCACCCTTGATGTCGCGAAACGCCTCGCGCGCGCGCTCGTCAGTGGCTTCACTCTCCCGCACGAGCGGGATGCTTTGCATCATTGCTCCTTATGCGCGGCGCGACGGTTCGACGTCAGTGCGCAAATGCAGCTCTTTGAGAATGCCCGGTTCCACTTGAGTTGGGGCGTTGACCATCACGTCCTGAAAACGCTGATTCTTCGGGAATGCAATCACCTCGCGAATCGATTCGCCGCCCACCATCAGCAAAATAATGCGGTCCAACCCGAGAGCGATCCCGCCATGCGGTGGTGCGCCGTACTCAAATGCCTCGAGGAGAAACCCGAAACGCTGCTCGACCTGCTCCGGTGTGTAACCCAGCATCGCGAAAATCTTGCGTTGCATGTTCGGATCGTGGATACGAATCGAGCCGCTGCCGAGCTCCATACCGTTGAGCACAACGTCATAGTGTTGGGCGCGCAGCATCAGTGGGTCGCCTTCGAGCGACTCACTCCCGGGAGCAGGTGCGGTGAATGGATGGTGCGCAGGCTGTAGCGCTCCGGTTTCTTCATCACGCTCGAAGAGAGGAAAGTCGAGCACCCAGCAAAATGCGAATACCTTGGGATCACGTAGACCTTTCTCGTCCCCAATATGCAGCCGCACCTTGCCGGCAATTGTGCGCGCAACCGCGGCGTCATCTGCGACCATGTAGATCGCATCGCCGTCGCTTGCGCCGGTTATCGATCGTAGGGTTGCGAGCAGTTGGTCGGTCAATGCCGACTTTGGCAACGAGGATTTGATGCCATCCGCCGCTCGCGCAATCCACGCCAGGCCTTTCGCGCCGAACGCAGCCGCTGTTACCCCCAAGGCATCAAAGTCACGGCGCGAGCGGATCGCGCCGCCGGATTCTACGATCGCTATGATCACCTTGCCCGCGGCAAGTGCATTTGCGAAGATCTTGAACTCGGTCCCGGCAAAGGCGCTCCCCACGTCGTGCAGCTTCATGCCGAAGCGCAGATCGGGCTTGTCCGAGCCGTAGTCGCGCATCGCCTCGGCGTGCGTGAGGCGCGCAAACGGCGTGTGCACCTGGGCGCCAAGCGCCGTGCGGAACATGTGCGCCAGCGTGCCTTCCATGACCGCGATGATGTCGTCCTGGGTCGGAAAAGTCGTCTCCAGATCGATCTGGGTGAACTCAGGCTGCCGGTCGGCGCGCGTGTCTTCGTCGCGGAAGCAGCGCGCGATTTGGAAATACCGTTGAAACCCGGCGACCATGAGCAACTGTTTGAAGAGCTGCGGCGATTGCGGCAGCGCGTAGAACGCACCCGGGTGCAAGCGGCTCGGCACGACGAAGTCGCGAGCGCCTTCAGGCGTCTGCTTGATGAGCATCGGCGTTTCGATCTCGAGGAATCCATTTGCGTCGAGATAGTCGCGCACTGCTTTGACGGCACGATGGCGAAGCTCGATGTTGCGCTGCAAATGCGGGCGACGCAAATCAAGGTAACGGTAGCGTAAGCGCAGGCTCTCGTCAACGTCGCCGTCCGTGTGGATGGGAAACGGCGGCGTTTTGGAACGATTGAGGATTTCGAGCGTCTGAGCAGCGATCTCGATTTCTCCGGTCGCAATTTTAGCGTTCTCGGTGCCGGCTGGACGGCGCCGCACGAGACCGCCGGCCGCGACCACATCCTCCGACCGGAGGGTCGACGCCAGCTCCGTTGCTTCACCTGCGTTGCGCGGATCGAAGACAACCTGCGTGATGCCAAAGCGATCGCGCACGTCGATAAAGATCAGCCCACCGTGATCGCGAGTGCTGTTGACCCAGCCTCTGAGCTGTACGTCCGAGCTCTCATCTTTGGCGGTCAGCTCACCGCAGGTAATGCGACGCGTCTGATTCACGAAGCGCCCAGGCCGTCCGCAAGCGCCTGCTTGATGCCGCTTACGTAATGATACTGATATGCGATCTGGCGCGCGATGTAGGGCCATGTGTTCTTGGGCGGCGCTTCAACGCTTGCGCCGGCCCGCTCGAGCGCGCGGCGCAGGGCCGGCGCGGCGCGCAGCGCAGAGTGCATCCATAAGGAAACGGGCGTCATGCCCAGGTACGCTTTCACTTTCATATCCCGATGCTTACGATAAAAGCGCACAGTCGACACACCGGCTAGCTCCATCCGCCCGATCTGCTCTGTGAACCCTACCGGGTGCCAATGATAGTTCACGGCTTCCGGATCGTAAAGAATTTCTACGCCGTCTTTCTGGAGTCGATAGCCCAATTCCAAGTCCTCGTGTCCGTATCCCGTGAACAGCTCGTCGAAACTCCCGACCCGGAACAGGTCGTCTCGCCGTACCGATGCGTTGCCGGTGAGAAAATAGAGCCATCCCAGTCGCCGGCGCGCGGCCGGATGGAGAGGGCGCCGGATGGCGGGGTTGTCGCGTTGCAGCCGATAGTCGTCGAGGGAGCGGACCTGCAGCTCGCATCCGACGATCGCAATGCGTTTGCCGGCGTTTTGCCTGTGACCCATTGCATGCCGCTCGAGCAGCGTCGGCGATGCAAGAATGTCTGCGTCGGTGAACAAGACGACCGGTGCCCGCGCCGCCTCGATGCCCGCGTTCCGCGCCGCACCTCGACCGCCATAGGCGCCCGGAATGTAACGAACGTGCTCCTGTTCGCGCTGGCAAAAGCCGCGAACGTAGTCTGCCGTGCCGTCGCTGCTGTGCGAATCGGCAATCACGATCTCGTAAGCATCTGCCGGCAGCGTCTGATCGAGCAGTGTGGGTAACACTTCACGCAACGTGTCGATGCGATTATACGTCGGCATGACGACGGAAATTTCAAGCGGGTTCATCGTGCGCTTATGATACTGCCGTCGTTCCGTGACGATCGCGCAGCGTGCATGATGCGGCTACCACATCCTCGATAAGTGGGCCCGAGTCCGCTCCGAGCGGGGGTTTGGTGAGCATCGCGTTCGGCACTCGCCATGGGCTCCATTCTTGCGAGCATAACCGGAAATACGCGCGTTCGAAAATAACGACCACGGGCTTGCCAAGCGCGGCTGCAACATGCGTTGCACCCGTGTCGACCGTGACGACAACCGCGGACTGCGCGAGCACGGCAGCCCAGCGCAGCAGTGGGAGATTGCCCAACCAGGTGACTTTTGCCGAGTTCAAACCGTTGCGCAGCGACTCAGCAACGGCTTCAGTTTCGTTTCCATAGGTCACGATGACGTCCTTGTGGACGAGCGCAAGTGCGCTGATGAGACGCTTCACAGCATCCGCACCAAAGTTTCTCGTGAACCAACGGGGCGCAAGGGCGAGCACAACTGCTCCCGAAGGCGCGTTGTTTAGTGCCCACGTAACGTCTTCGTCGCCGAGCCGTAAGGTCA